>Ga0111188_1153_pt1 | contig 11680 bp, 9 predicted proteins | sample DeeMarSWOR324_28_FD_80358 | JGI IMG/M metagenome (GOLD analysis project Ga0111188, IMG submission 80358) | Planctomycetes bacterium SM23_25
ATAACGGCGTTTCCGGGTCGCTTCGACCGTCAATCCCGTTGTGGAATCCCGTGGACGCGGTGCGGCAATAACCGTAGGCTGGCCGCGTTGAGGCTACCGGTGCAAGTCCGGCGCGATGAGGCCGACGCTGAAACGAACCTGGCGTGGGAGGAGGCAATCATGTCGAGAGCGACGTCTTGGCTGTGGGTGGCGGCGGCCCTGGTCGGGCTGACCGCGGTTCTTGTTCTGGAGGCGGCCGAAGACCCGCCTGCCGGCCCGCCGTCGCGCGGTCCGCGTCCGGGCGGGCCGCCGGGGGGCATGCGACCCGGGCGAGGCGGCGCCCCCGCAGCGCCTGTCGAGAACCCGCCGCTCGCCAAGGACGACCGGGAAAAGCAGATTCTGGATGTGCTCGACGACATGGACAGGAATCAGCGTCGCGGCATGATGAACGTGCCGACCGACGACGGCCGCCTCCTGCGCCTCCTGACCGAGGCGGTCGGGGCCAAGCACGTCGTCGAGGTCGGCACGTCGAACGGGTACTCGGGCATCTGGTTCTGCCTGGGGCTGCTCAAGACGGGCGGCAAACTGACCACGCATGAGATCGACGCCAGGCGGGCCTCGCTCGCCCGCGAGAACTTCAAGCGGGCCGGCGTGGCGGACATCGTCACTACAGGGACTACTTCGACAAACTCCTGCCGCTGCTTCGCCCGGGCGGCCTCATCCTGGCCCACAACGTCAACGTCCGACCGCAAGGCAGCAGCATGAAGCCGTACCTCGATGCCATCACCACGAACAAGGACCTCGAGACGATTTTCCTCCACATGCACGGCGCGGGCGTCGGCGCGACCCTCAAGAAACGGTGAGACGTGTGCCGTGTTGGCGGCTGATGGGCGAAGCGTCCGGCGACGGGCGGCCGGGGCGTACGTGTTTGGCGTCTTGTCATTCCGAGCGAGCGCAGCGAGTCGAGAGCCTGCCCTGAGCGGAGCCGAAGGGAATCTCGCCGTTTTCTGTCGTGGGCCGACCCAACAGCGAGATTTCTCCGCTCGCCCCCGCTCGCGCGGGGGCTCGGTCGAAATGACAGCGCCCGAGCCCCATGGTAAACACGTACGGCCCAGAGGGCCGGGGCTACACCCGCCGGCGTCGGGCAAAGGCCCATGAAATGGGCCTCAGAGGCCCCGCCAGAATCCGCGGTCACGCCCGCGGGACACATTCTCGGAAATGCTCCTTGACAAACCTGCCGATTGCTTGTATAGTAACGGGGTTTGTTTTGATGCTTGATGGGAGCAGGGGAGGTAAGTCCGACGTTGAGCCTGTCGAGTTTGAGACGGTCTCTGGGAGCTCGACCGGAGGTTTTCGTTTCGAAAGGGCAGAGTAGGACAGAGTGGCACGTCGCACAAGATTAGGAGGAGCATGATGAGTCTTAATCGAACACTTCAACTGGCGGGCTCCTTCAACACGCCTGGCAGACGCTTGGGCGTTGCCTTCCCTGTCCTCTGCCTTGCAACGGCCTTGATTCTTGGTACCGCGGTGACCAATGAATTGCGTGCCGGCATGATCACCGTGCCGAACGGCGATTTCGAAACGCTTTACAAGCCGAGCACTGCGATCACCGGGGTCGTATCAGCGGGCGGGTGGACGCAGGGCGTAGGACCAGAGTGCCCGATAGATACTGGAGGCGGAGTGTATGAATTCAGCGACGCTACCACCGGCGACCTCGCCGATATCCCCGGGTGGCTCGGGTACGACAGGCAAGGGTGGATCGATAATGGCGGCACATACGGCCGGGACCAGACTACGGGAAACCTTCAGGGTTCTATATCAAGCCAATTTAACCATACCGACGGTGGGAGCCAGTGTTACTTGTCCAACGGTGCGCAATGGGGCAATCCGGCCGGCGGGCTGATCGTCTCCGCCGACCCTCTGGCTACGGTCCAAAGCGGCCTCACCTATACGCTTTCGATGGTGGCCAATGGGCGGGGTGGGGGTGAGGGGGCGACTCCTTTCGTGCTTAAGTTATTGGCCGACGGAGTAGAACTCACGCCCACTTCCTCGGTGCAGCCGGTTTTGGGCGATTTTGAATGGAAGGAAGTCTCCAGGACGTATGACGCTGCCAGTCTCGCTGGCAGCGTTGGCAAAAATCTCACGATTGTATTGGGCGTCGACCGCGGATGCGTCGGCAACCAGACCCAATTCGACGACGTATCGCTTGAGGCCATCCCCGAACCCGCCACGCTCTCGCTGCTGGCCCTCGGCTCTCTCATTGCCGTTCGCCGCAGCAAGCGCCGCTGAAACTGACAAAGTCCGGCAGGGACGTCCTTGCAAGCCTATCGACCGCAGGGACGTTCAGGGCGGGATCGGGTAGGCGGGGGCGATTGCTCGCCCCCGCCTCCCACACCACCGTACATACGGGTCCGTATACGGCGGTTCACACGAAACACGTCAGGCGTCCGTGCTCATCGAGGAGGCTCACGAGAGCCAGGCGACGCAGGGCGGCGGTCGGGACGGCCTGGTTCATGTGGCTGGCGCCCGCGTTCCACCAGGGACCGCGGCCGTTCATCGCAGAGTAGGCGGCCCGGCGGGCGTCCAACCCCCGCCGTCGCAGTTCCTTGATACGCGTCCGCCAGCGCTTCCGCTGCCGCCACAGAAGGGCACGCAGCCTGCGACGAAGCCACTGGTCCAGCGTCTCAAAGACGCCGCGGACCTCCGACAGCCGGAAGTACGCCGCCCACCCGCGAAGCTTCGGGGTCAGATCCCTGACCACGTCGGCCACACGTCGGCCTCGACCCGCCCGGAACGCCTGCCGGAGGGCGGCCTTGAACCGGCGGACCGATTCCTTGGCCACCTTCAGCCGACGCGTCCCCGCGACGGTAGCTCATGGCAGGCCGGCAGGCCTCCCGGGGTAAGGCACGTGACCGTCCCTGCACGCCCGCCGCGTCTACGTCGCCGCGTTCCGGGTGACATCGGGCTTTGGGTGTCTTGGCCCCTTCGCCCGCGCGACGCCGCCTCATATGCGGTTCTTGTTCATCGGGCCGCAGGTTTGCCTGCAGCGTCCTTCCCACAACGCCTCGCAACGCCGCAGTTGCCGTTCGGCTAGCGGTTCCTGTCACCAAGGTCCGCAGAGGACTTGCACCTCCAAGTCACGTGCCATGCCCGGCACACCAAAGAGAAAGCCGTTCGACGTTCTCGCCGAAAGGGCTTTTTTGAGGCATGGTCGGGGCGACTGGATTTGAACCAGCGGCCTCTGCGTCCCGAACGCAGCGCTCTTCCAAACTGAGCTACGCCCCGAGCCGGAATGGGATGTCTTGCTCTGTGCGGCCGCACGGCGGCGCCGGCCCCACCCCGGAAGGTAGACGATTATAGCCGCACGGACGGCGAAATCAACTCGATTCTTGGGTTCCTGTTACACAAGGTTGCGCCAGGTTTTTCCGGCGGCCGGCAAGGGGGCGCAGCGCGGGGGTTTATCCCCCGCGCGAGAACAGCCCAGCCCATACACCGGCGCGGGGGATAAATCCCCGCGCTACAAAGGCACGGCGCGCCCGCGCACAGGTCCGGCCCCGCCTGCCGGCCGGCGGGCAGGCCGCACGACCATCCTGTGCCAGGAATCCTTGTCGCGCCGGTTACACAAGGTTGCGCCCTCTGCGGCGCCCGGGCGGCGGCCCCGTGGCGCGGGTTCCGGCAGCCGGTCGCGTGCCGCGGACGGCGGCTCCGGGGCGTTTGCCTCAGTCCTCGACGACCACTTGGACGGGCAAATCCTGCGCCGTGGGGGAAAGGTACTCGGCGGCCGTTTTGACCGGCTCGAACGCACCCGCACAGGGGACCAGGTCCTCTTTCTCAAGCGGCACGCGGTTCGTCTCAAACTCTGTCCGATCCACGGGGCTGTCCCACACGTCGGGCCAGGTGCGGCGGCACGTCTGCCCGTCGAGGCCGACCTCGCACAGCGTATAACCGGGCCCGCGAAACACGACGGCCCGGCTGTCGGCGGTCCATTCGTGGATGACCGGCACGGTCCGCTCAACGAGCAGCGGGCAACGCAACCGGATCCCTCTCGGCTCGTCCACGCTCAGCACCACCACGTCGCGCTCGCCCGACAGCGAGGCGTAGGCTATCCACGTGCCGTCGGGAGAGACGTGCAAGGGGCCCGCGTCGCGGCCGTCGTGGATCTTCGTGAGCGTCCGCTTCATCGTGTCCACCAGGACGATGCGCGGCTGGTCAACGTCGTCGGCCACGTACGCCACCCATGCCGCGTCGGGCGCCACGGCGCCGACCCAGGCACCGCCCTGCAACCGGATGGGGTCGCGTTTGCAGATGGGCTCGACGTGACCGGAGGGCAGATGGACGTGCCAGACCTGCTTCGCCCGCCGCGGTTCCGTGACGTCGGCCAACACGACGATACTCTGGCCGTCGGCCGACCACACCGGCGGCGAGCAATTGTAGAGCATGCCGACGGCTGCGCGGTGCCCGGAGCCGTCGGATCGCAGGAATCCCACGCGCTTGGCGGTCCGGTAAACGATCCATGTTCCTTCGGGGCCGACGGAGAAGTCGGCGTAGCCGGCGCGTTTGCCCATCGGGATCTCGGCCGCCGTGGCGATCTGGCGGTCGCGGTCGCCTTCGACCGAGACCAGGCGGTACCGCTCGCCGTCGCACACGAGCAGCGACGGGCCGTCGGGATGCCAGAGGGGAAGGTTCCCCACGTACTGGGGCGAGGTCTTTCCGGCGTCCTCGTGGGCGAAGACGCGGCGGTTGACCTTGCCGTCGCGGCGGAGGTAGCACCAGCCGCGATGCCAGTAGAGCAGCCAGCGGCTGTCGGGCGACCAAGCGACGGCCTCGCCCTCGGCCGTCAGCCGCACCGTCTTGCCGATGGCGAAGTCGAGGATCGTCGTGTTGCGGGCCGCCGTCGGGCGCAGCGCCGTCCCGTCGGGCGAGAAGGCCCAACGCCGGAGGTCCGACGCCTTCAGCCCCATCGGGTAGGCCGGCGGCGGGGCCTTGTCGGGCGGCGGCAGGAGTGGCTCGTCCGGCCTGACGGGGCCGGGCGCCTCGGGCTGGGGAGGCGCCGGGGGCGGCTCAGGCGGCGCGGGCGGCGACGGGGGCGGTTCGGCTTGCGGCGCGGCCTCGGCTCCCCGGTCCTGCGGCGGCGTGCCGGGTTCGGCTTGCCGGTCGGAGTCGGGCGTGCCGACGCAATACAAGACGATCATGAGGGCGGCCGCCAGGACACACAGGGCGACCAGGCCGGCGTAAAGGAGAGGCCGCCGCCCGTACCCCGGCTCGGTCCACTCGTCGCCCGGAAGCCTATCGGTATCCTGCACGTCTGCGACCTCCCCACCCATCTATACGCCCGCCAGCGTATGGGAATTCGCGCCGGGCGGCAAGGGGTTTCCGCGACCGGCGCCTTGCCTGCAGATGGGGTATTTTGTTAGAAGGACCCGCCCGCGGTGCGTATGCTGAGGCGGCAGCGTCCGCCGGCGGGCCTGTCGCGCAACACGGATACGAGCGCCGCGCCGTGGTTAGCCGGCGGGCCCGCCGCGGCGGGTAAACTCGCCGGCCGCGCACCTGCGTTGTGGCGCGTAGCCGCGGCCCGCGCGGCCGCGCTTTCTGAGGGAGGGCCGACATGTCGAACGCGGGCCTGAGCCGCCGCCGCTTTCTGGGGGCGCTGGGCGCGGGGGGCGCTGCGGCGCTCGGCGCGCCCGGCCGCCTTCGCGCACGCGAGAGCGACGCGGCGATGCCGAAGAAGCCCAATGTCATCCTGATCATGACCGACGACCAGGGCTGGGGCGACATCCGATCGCACGGCAACTCTGCGATCGACACGCCGGTCATGGACCGGTTGGCGGCCGGCGGCGCCCGCTTCGAGCGGTTCTTCGTCAGCCCCCTGTGCGCCCCGACGCGGGCCAGCCTCCTGACGGGCCGCTACCACCTGCGGACCGGGACGTGGGGCGTGACGAAGGGCCAGGAGATCATGCGGGCCGACGAGGTGACCGTCGCCACGGCCTTCCGGCAGGCCGGCTACGCCACCGGCTGTTTCGGCAAGTGGCACAACGGCGAGCATTACCCGCACCATCCGAACGGCAAGGGGTTCGACGAGTTCCTCGGGTTCTGCGCCGGGCACTGGAACAACTACTTCGACACGACGCTCGACCACAATGGCAAGCCGCTGAAGTCGAAGGGCTTCATCAGCGACGTCTTCACCGACGGCGCCCTCGCGTTCATCGAGACGAACAAGGACCGCCCGTTTTTCGTTTACCTTCCGTACAACGCGCCGCACGGGCCGTTTCAGGTGCCGGACAAGTACTTCAACAAGTACCAGGGCCGGGGCCTCGGCGACCGCGACGCCGCCATCTACGGCATGATCGAGAACGTGGACGACAACATCGGCCGCCTCCTCAACCAACTCGATCGACTCGCCCTTGCCGACCGCACCATCGTCCTCTTCCTGACGGACAACGGTCCGAACGGCAAGCGGTACAACGGCGGGATGCGCGGCACGAAAGGGAGCGTGCACGAGGGCGGCGTCCGCGTGCCGCTGTTCATCCGATGGCCCGGCCGCATCAAGCCCGGAACGGTCGTCCGCGAGATCGCCCACCACTGCGACCTGTTTCCGACGCTGGTGGACCTGGCCGGCATTCCGATGCCCAAGACCGAGCCGCTCGACGGCATCAGCCTGCGGCCGCTTCTGGAGGGGAAGGCCGACGGCTGGCCCGACCGCATGATCTTCACGCACAGGACCGGCGGCGGGAAGGTCGGGCCGGCACAGGGGTCGCTCCGCAGTCGCCGGTATCGCCTGGTCAACGCGGGCCGAGGCTACGAACTCTACGACATGATCGCCGACCCCGACCAGACGAAGGACATCGGCAAGGCCCAGCCCGACGTCCTCCAGACGATGCGGGCCGAGTACGAGCGCCTCTTCGCGGACGTGACGAAGAAGGGATTCGCTCCGGTTCCCGTGCCCGTCGGCTACGCCGAGGCCGACCCGGTCACGATCCCCGCGCCGCTCGTCACGCTGAAAGGCGGCGTCACGTTCAAGGGCCGCAGCGGATGGGCCAACGACTGGATCACCGGCTGGGCGAGCCCCGACGACGCGTGCTCGTGGGAGATCGACGTGGTCCGCGCCGGCCGGTACGAGCCGGCGCTGCTGTATACGTGCCCGGCGGCCGACGTCGGTTCGACGATCCGCCTGGAGGTGGGCGGGCAGATGGTTGAGGCCGCGCTCACGAAGGCCCATGACCCCGAGCCCATCCGCAGCCCCGACCGCGTGCCGCGCGGCGAGGTGTACGAGAAGGTGTGGGCGCCGCTCGTGTTCCCGGCGGTGAAACTCAGGGAAGGCCGCACGCGGATCACCGTCCGCGCCACGAAGATCCCCGGCCGCCAGGTGGCCGACCTGAAGGCCGTACGGCTCCGCCGCGTGGACTAGCGCGGGCGGCATGGCCACGTCTGTCGGAGCGGAGGGCATGGGCGCCCGCGGTCATGGCGGGCGCGGCTCGAGTATCGCGGCGGCCTGGAAAGTTCACCCGCTGGGGCGGGGCCGCCGCGCGGCAGAGGGAATGATGACGGGCAGAGGGAATGATGACGTCACGCGAACGCGTGTATCGCTGCCTGGAGTTCACCGGGCCCGACCGGCTGCCGAGGAACCTCTGGGTGCTGCCGCGCGTCGAGCAGGACTCCCCCGACGAGGTGGCAGCCGTGCGCCGCGAGTTCCCCGGCGACATCACCGGCCCCGGCACGATCCTGGGCCCGCGCGGCTACGTGCTGGCGCGCGGCCACCGGTGCCGCGGCGGACCGTACAAGACGGGCGTGTACGTGGACGAGTGGGGGTGCATCTGGGAGTGCAAGGAAGACGGTGTCATCGGCGAGGTCAAGCGGCCACCGCTGGCCGAGTGGTTTGCCCTCGACCACTACCGGCTGCCGTGGGAGACCCTCGAAGGCGCCGACTGGGACGCCGTCGATCGCGCCCAGCGCGAGAACCTGGCCGGGCCGAAGCAGTTCATGCTCTGCGGGACGGGGGTGCGGCCGTTCGAGCGGATGCAGTTCCTTCGCGGCACCGAGAACCTTTACGTCGACCTCGCCTACGGCACGGCCGAGGTGCGGGCCCTCTGCGACAGGGTGCACGAGTTCTTCATGAAGGAACTCGACGGCTGGGTCCGGACCGACTGCGACGGCATCTCGTTCCAGGACGACTGGGGGGCGCAGGACGCGCTGCTCGTCTCGCCTGACCTGTGGCGCGACCTCTTCAAGCCGCTCTACAAGGCGTACTGCGAGGTGATCCACGCGGGCGGCAAGAAGGCGTTCATGCACTCCGACGGGCACATCGCCGCCATCTACGAGGACCTCGTCGAGGTGGGCGTCGACGCCGTCAACAGCCAACTGTTCTGCATGGACATCGAGGACCTCGGCCGCCGCTTCAAGGGCCGCATCACCTTCTGGGGCGAGATCGACCGGCAGCACGTCCTGCCGTTCGGAACGGCCCGGGAGGTGCGTGCCGCCGTCGGCCGCGTCCGCCGCGCCTTCGAGGACCCGTCCGGCGGCCTCATCGCCCAGTTCGAATGGGGCGCGAACAACCCGGTCGAGAACGTCCGCGCGTGCCTCGAAGCATGGGACACGCCGCTGGAGGAGTTGCCGGCGTCTGGTTAGGCCCACTACGCTACGTTCCGCTACACTACGTTCCGCGCGGCGGCCCCGCCCCGGCGGGTAAACTTCCCAGGCCGCCGCGAAGGCGGTTCACGGCTGTTCCTGGTGGCCTGGGAAGGCCACCAGGCGGACAAGAAGGTGAAGTAGCGTTGCAGGATCAGCGGCGGGGCTTGCCCTGCGGCTCTTTTTCGCGTAAAGTCAACGGGAGCCAAATGCCGGGGTTCGCCCCGGCCTACTGTGTGGTCGGGGGACCGCCAGGTCAAAGGAGAGTGACGATGCGACGAAACCGCTGTGCCGCCAAGTGCAGCCACGGCCACCCCCTCAGCCGCCGCGCCTTTCTCGGCGCTTCGGCGTGGACGCTGGGCTCGGCCGTGTTGACGGGATGCGGGAACCTGGCCGACCGCCGGCCCGCGGCGGGCCTTGCGCCGATGAAACCGTGCGGCCCGGCGTCGACGTGCGTGCCGACGCTCCGGGCGGCGTTCGTCCGCCGCAAGGGGCCCTACGGCATGCGGTGGCCGGGCGCCGTCTACGACGGCGAGGCCGCACGAGCGATGTACACGAAGAAGATTCGCGAGACGGCCGAGTCGCTCGGCATGAAACTCGACCTGCGGCCGGAGCCGATCTTCTCCAGCGCCGAGGCCGACGCCTGGGTCGCCGAGTGCCGGGCGGCCCAGCCCGACGGCCTGCTCGTCGTGCTGCTCGACCGGCAGCAGCATGCGTGGCCGACGGCCAACAAGGCGATCGACTCAGGGATCCCTACGGTCATCTACTCGCCGGTCGGCTCCTCGTTTACGACCAACACGGCCGCGCCTTCCAAGAAGCCGGGGTGCGTCATCTACTCAACCGACGACGCGGCCCAGTTGGTCTACGGCATGAAGATGATCCACGCCCGGACGAAGATGCGCGCCGCGCGGTGCATCGTGCTGCGCGGCGGCGAGCGGCGCGATACCACGCTGGCCGACCTGGGCATCGCCCTGCGGTACGTCCCCGCGAAGGCGTTCCTCGACGAGTACCAGAAGACGGCGGTCACCGACGAGGTCCGCGCCATGGCCGAGGACTACATCCGCCGCGCGCGGAGGGTCACTGGGGCGAGCCGCGACGACGTCATTAACGGCGTCAAGGGTTACGTGGTGGCGCGCACGATTCTGGAGCGCGAGGAAGGCGACGCCATCACGATGGACTGCCTGGGGGCGCTTGGCCGCAGCCAGGTCAGCCTGCCGTGCATCGCGTGGTCGCGGATGAACGACTCTGGGCTGCCTGCCGCCTGCGAGGCCGACCTGGGCGCCGTGGCCACGCACATCGCGGTCCAGTACCTGTTCGACCGGCCGGGCTTCCAGCAGGACCCGGTGGCCGAGACGTCGCAGCAGGCGATCATCGGGGCCCACTGTACGTGTGCGACGCGGCTCGAGGGGTTCGACCAGCCGCCGGAGCCGTTCGACATCCGTCACCATCACGGCAACCGCGACGCCGTGCCGCGAACCCTCTGGCGCATCGGCCACCCGGTCACGAGCGCCGACATCCTTCCGGGCAAACCGTCGAAGATGCTCATCGCCTCCGGCCGGGTGCTCAAGAACGTGGACGTGCCGCCGGCCGGCGGGTGCGTCGTCTCGGTCATGGTCAGGTTCGACAACGTGGACGACGTGCTGGCGTGGCCGGGCTTCCACCAGATCTTCTTCTACGGCAACTACAAGCGGCACCTGATGGACTTCTGCCGCCTGTCGGGCATCGAGCCGGAGGTGGTCTGACTCGCCGCCTGCCGGCGGCTGAGCGGCTGTTTGGCAACGTGCGCGGCGGGTCTCCCGCCCCGCCGCGAGAAAGGCGGCCAAGCGGGGTGGCGGGTGGGGACACCCGTACGTGTTTAGCGCTGTCATTCTGAGGCCCGCTTGCGGGCCGAAGAATCTCGCCGTGGTCGTTGCTGTTTCGTCGTTCCCACGGCGAGACCCCTTCGGCTCTGCTCAGGGCAGGCTCTTCGCTTCGCTCAGGGTGACAGCCACAACCGGCACGCTAAACAGGTACGGACACCCGCCACCCACGGGATATCAAACAGTCTCTCAACGGGAGATGTCCGTGGGCGACGCGACCGGCTTTCTCGACCTCCAGGTCAACGGCTACGGCGGCGTGGACTTCAACGGCGACCGCCTGGCCCCCGACGCGCTGCACGCCGCGTGCGAGCGGCTCGAGGCCGACGGCGTCGCGGGAATCCTTGCCACCTTCACCACCGAATCGCTCGAGCGGATGGAGCGGCGGATGGCGACCCTGGTGGCGCACCGCGCGAAGGATCCCCTCGCCCGGCGCCTCATCGCCGGCATCCACATCGAGGGTCCTTTCATCAGCCCGGCCGACGGCTACCGCGGCGCCCACCCGGCCGACGCCGTCCGCCCGCCGAACACCGACGAGATGAAGCGGCTGCTCGAGGCGGCGGGGGGCCTGGCCCGCCTCGTCACGCTCGCGCCGGAGTGCGACGAAGGGCAGCGGCTCGTGCGGTTCCTCGTGGGCGAAGGCATCGTGGCCAGCGCCGGCCACTGCGACGCCCCGCTCGATGCGCTCCGGGCCGCCATCGACGCGGGCCTCTCGATGTTCACGCACCTCGGAAACGGCTGCGCGAACACGGTCCACCGTCACGACAACATCATCGAGCGGGCGCTCAGCCTGCACGAGCGGCTGTGGCTGTGTTTCATCGCCGACGGCGTGCACGTGCCCTTCTTCGCCTTCGGGAACTGGCTGCGGGGGATCGACCTCGCCCGCGCCTGTGTGGTGACCGACGCCGTCACGCCGGCCGGCCTCGGCCCCGGCGTGTACGCCCACGGGCGGCACCGCATCCGGGTGGCCGAGAACGATGCCGCACGCCTCGTGGACGGGTCGCTCGTCGGCGGCGCCATCACGATGCGCCGGGCGGCCGAAAACCTGGTCCTGAGGGTGGGCCTCTCCGAGGACGACGCGCGGCGGCTGACCTCCGTGAACCCGCGGCGGGCGATCGGCCTGGAGGCGTGGTGACCGGCCGGCTCCCCACGCTCAGTCTACCCATGCAGTCCGACATGACATCCTTTGTGTCCTTTGGGTGGCGGGTGTCCCCACCCGCCAC
>Ga0111188_1042_pt1 | contig 11617 bp, 3 predicted proteins | sample DeeMarSWOR324_28_FD_80358 | JGI IMG/M metagenome (GOLD analysis project Ga0111188, IMG submission 80358) | Planctomycetes bacterium SM23_25
GACGTCGTCCAGGGCAAGGGCCACGGTCATGCGGCATCCGCCGCATGGCGGCTGGCCGGAGTCCAGTGAACGGAGTCTCGCCAGTGTGCGCCCCTCTTGTCTCGAAGATTCCCCTTCCTTCCGGATGGGCCAAGAACGTCAAGTCATCCCGCCTTCCTTTTTGCCCGGTCGTAGACGATACGACACTTGACGATGCGCCGGTTCAGCACGTCCACGGCAAACAGCCGGTCCTTCCAGACAGCTAGCGCCGAAATCGTCCCGAACGGAAGCTCCGGATGCGTGACCTTGCTTCCCTTGCCCTGGCAATCCATGTTGCCATAGCTTCCGAACTCGCCCACCAGCGCGCCGGTTTCGCAGTCGATCACCTGCACGCTGTACTTGCCCGCGGCGTACAGGTAGCCTTTGCCGTCCAGCGTCTGGTCGTGCCGGAACGTCGTGCAGTGGCAAGGCGCGTTCGTGACTTGGGCCTCCCCCCGACAGCCTTCCCATCGCCGGGACCAGAGCGGATCGCCGCCGGTCGGCGAGAACTTCGACAGGGCCAGGTAACCATCCCACGGCCTCTTGGCCGGACGGTAAACGGCGTACAAGCTCCCTTCGTTGTCGACCTGGAGGCCTCGCACGCAATCCAGGACGAGCAGGCGTCTCTTTTTCAGCTTCCCGTCAGCGTCGTAGACATTGACCTGGCGATGCAAGGCGTGGTATGCACTCACGGGGCGCCGCTTCGAATCGACGTCCACTTTCGCGACGTAGTAGATGTTCCCGCGCCGGTCGACGTCCATGCCGTGGTAAACGTCGTGCCAGAAGTCCACCCGCATCGCGTGATCGACGAACAAGGCATTTGTCCCGGAAGCCTTGAACGGTATCGGTTTCCCCGCGCGGTCGAATCGCAGGATTTCCACGCCGGCCTTGCCCAGCTTCCACCGGTACACTCTACCGTCTTTTCCGAAGATGGAATCGATAAACAGCGGCTCGTTCGGACAGCGGAAATGGCGTCGATAGTCCAGCGTCCACCAAGGTGACGTGCCCTCCAAGCGTCTGGCATTGAAGAATCGAGGCGGCCACTTCTTGAGCACGCGGCCTTGCTGGTCGAGCCGGTAGACCGTCCCATACTGCTTGAGGCGGTAGTTGGAGTCGTCTTCGACGTAGAGGTGGCCGGTGTGCGGATCAATGTTGAGTATGGCCTGGCAACCGCTTTGCCGTGGACAGGACAGCGACTCGCCGCTGTCCGCGAACCGGGCCTTCACCGAGAGATCATCGCCAGCCAGTTGCAGCAGGCTTCCCGGGCCGTCGCCGTTGGCCACCCAGACCAACGGCGGTCTTGTGCCGGCATCCACAGCGATCTGCAGCACGTCCGCATCGAGCGGCTTGGAGACGGCCAGCAGTTCGGGCCGGCGCCAGCTCTTGAGCTTGATCAGCTTCCGAGGGGCCGCGGGCGGTTTGCCCGCCGCGGCATCCACGGCGCGCCGCAGCAGACGCAAGGTGCGCTCGACACGCAGGTCCGCCGGACGTTTCTTCGAGCCGACGAGCACATAGAGGTTGCTCCGGTCATCGATTGCCAAAGCCGTGGGATCATGGAGCGGGTATCGTTTGCCGTGGTCTTCATAGTGCGTGACGGACGCCACAAGGCGGCCGTCTTCTCCGACGACCCGGAGCCGGTTGTTCCCGGCGTCCGCCACGATCAGATGGCCTCCGTCAAGAACGAGCCCACACGGTTCTGCAAAAGCCTTGGACGAGCCGCGTCTTTCAAGCTTGAGTCCCGGACGAATCCGACATTTCCACACATGGGCGCCGCGTTCTTCTTTGCCGCCCACATGCCAGTGGTAGGTGACGTCTTCCTCGCCCACCTCGAAGTGGTAGGCGTAGAGCCTTGTCGGGCGCGAGCTTTGCCCGGCCGATACGTACAGCGCGCCGTCGGGCCCAGAGCAGAAGTAGGGATAGTGAAGTGCATGGAACGGCATGTAGTTCTTCAGGTCGGGAACGTGCCAGGACTCCTGCGTCCAGACGGTGCTCTCGAACGGTTCGTTCCGCCGGCAATGATAGGTCGAGGTCCATCGGTCGGCGGGCAAGCTTCCGTCGGGCTTCAGCCGCCATAGCGTACCCCGGTAGATGTTGGACAGGATCACGTCCCCGTCGGGGGCCAGGGCGATCTTCTGAGGGTGGTGCCACCAGTCGCCATACATCGAGGGCTCGCCCCAGGGCAAGAAGAGCTTCGGGATAACCAGCTCCGTCCCCCCTTCCCGCGCTGTCATTCGGCAGAGGTCTCGCACGCTGGAGCGAGGCAGGTTGGGGTTCAACGGCATGATCGTCCGTAGGTACTTTCCCCGCCGGTCGAAGACCCGCAATTCAGCCACCCCTCGTACGGGCCTCGTGTCGGAGAGCACATAGAGCTCCCCCTTCTTCTGGTCCACGGCGAGATCCCAGATGATGCCGCGCGCGTGAGGATCACCCGCGAGCAGGAAGCCCTCCAGCTCCAGCTTCACCTCCCCGGTCGTGCCAGGGTGAGCGGACCCGGGGCCAAACTGTATCGTTTGCTCCCCCTGTTCCGCCAGAAAGGCCCTGCCCGCTTTCCCGGGGGGGCGATACCATCGGGTCAGGCCGCGCAGCACGTACTCGGGCTCCGGCATGTGATCCCGCGCCGGAATGCCCGTCAGTACCGCGGCCTTGCCAAGGCCCGGGAACGTGCCTGGCCAGCAATGAATCTCTCCCGTGGCCATGCCGAAACGGCGGATGCTGAGCCCAATCTTGGCGGCGAGCGTCTTGTTCTTGTTGAATATGTTGAAAAGGAGCGCGAGTTCGGCGGCCCACACGCCCGCCTCCCTCACCATGGCAGACTTGAAGTGCGGCTGCCAGGTCCGGTCGTTCCAGGGCGGATCATACTCGTTGTATGAGGAGGAGACCTTCGGTCTTTCCTCGTTCGTAATCCGGATCAAGTAATAGGAGTTCCGATCGCCGTTCGAGTCAACCAGAAGCTCTACGGTCTCGGCGTGTTTCGAGGGCTTGGCGGGCTGGGCCGCTGCCTTCACCGCGCATCGCAGGCCAATATAGAGATGCTTGGCGTCGCGCAGGAGGAACGCCTCGGTCATCGCCCCGGTGGTCTGACCCCGCGTGACCTTGAATGGGCCCGTTCGCGCCGCATCCTTCCAGCACGGCTCAGTAAGGTGGCCGTCTATCCTCGGGCTGGAATCCGTCAGTGGTACGCGCAGCACAGGTCTCTCTTCGGCCGCGCTCGCCGCGGCCGGCGCCCGGTTGAGGCACAGAAGAGAGCTGAGTATGGCAGCCGCGACCTGGCAATTCCGGAGCGAACGTGTGCGTCTCATCTGCAGGTTCCTCCCGGGCAGGTTCATTTCGCGTCGGCATTTCGCCTCTGGCGTTGTTCCTTCACCTTGCGGACCCAGCAGCTCAGACACTTGCACGCTTCGTCGCGGCCACAGGTGCCGGCAACGTCGTGGTAGGCCAAAGGCTGGATCGCGGCCTGCACGAGCCGGCACATCTTGCGGTAGTCCGGCTCGTCAGCCCTCTTCCAGCCGCCGGGGTTGATCTGTCCCCAGCCGCCGGCCTCGATCGCCAACGGCCCTTTCAGGATGCGGCTTTCGCTCGGAAGCGCCACGTTGACCAGCGCCGCAAACGGCTGCCCGGCCAATTCGGCGCCGAATCGCCGGCGGATGGTTGCGCGCAGCGCCTTCTCGCCTATCGGGTCCGGCCGTCGCCATTCGTCCTTGTTCCAGGAGTACGTGCCGTACAGCGGCGCGTTCAGGTCGAGCCAATCGATGATCCGTTGACGGGCATCCGGGGGGAGTTGGATCTTCTCGTGGCCTTTCAACAGCAGTCGCGCCAGCGTGCCGCCGTGGGCGAAGTAGTCCTTCGGCCGGCTGTACCAGGTTTCGCGCTGGTATTGAGCGATCTTCACCAGGCGGCCGTCCCGTGTCAGCGATGCGTAGGCGGTGCTAGCCAGCAGTTGCCGGTAGGCCCGGGCGATGTTCGCCTCGGCGGCATCGATCGTGCCGAGCAGGTTGACCTTGCCGGCGGTCTCCCTCAAGCCGTGACAGTCGATGCAGTATCGGTCGAGCACCGGCTGGACGGTCTTGACGAAGCTGAGGCCGCCCGGGTATCGCGGGCCGGCCGGCGGCTGCAACTTCAGAACCCGCACGCCTGTCGGCGGCTTCTGAATCGCGGGAGTGGACGTGCGGGGCTCGTGGCAGCCGACGCAGCCCGCCTGTTCGCCCGGCTGCAAGTGTGTGAATGTTCGCATGGTCATCACGGCCATCCCGTTCTCGTCCAACGCCTGGAATTGCAGCGGCACGCCGGCCGGGGCCTCGAACGCCGCTGAGCCGTTCTCGTCCACGCCCACGGTGCCGACCACGCGCTTGAGCACCTCGAACCTCACACGGCTGGAGTACGGCACGCGCTGGGTGGGCTGGGGGATCAGTTCGTTGACGCGGAGCCGCTTGATCGTGCCGCGAGCAATGCCCTCCGTGCTCTGGTACACGTCCTGAAGGTAGAAGACGCCGACGGCTTGTGCTTCCTTGTCGGCGACCACCGACGCCAACGCGGGCGGCCTCGGCCGCGGCCGGACCGGGATGGGAGCGAAGCAGGAGATCTCCGGATCGCGGTAGATCAACTCCCGCCCGCCCAGCGTGTCGACCAGGTAGATCCCATAGCCGTTGCGCCGCGGCAGATGTGCCATGGACGCGGGATACGGGTCGCCGCAGAACGCGGCCAGGAACAGGTCCTTGCTGAGTGGATACGGCGTCGAGAAACTCACCGGTGAATGGCGTTCGGATTCCGGGAAGGTCGCCTCCGGCGTCAGTCGCGTGATGGCTTCCAGTCCGTCCTCGGCTATCTCGCGGTCGATCAGGATCAGCGACCCGGCATGGATCGTGTGGTGCCCGGCCGTCGTGGCGACGATCTTCTGCGAGCCGGGAACGGGACGCGGCTGGCAGATCCTGCAGGGGTTGGGCGTGTAGTTGCCGAAATAGTGAGCGGCGGCCGTGCCGTCAGGCCGGATGGTCCACAGGCCCAGTGTCGGGATCACCGGCCGGTTGATGTAATCCCAGCGGGTCCAGAGGATCAGCCCGTCGGGCATCACCACCGGGTCCCACTCGTTGGCCTCGCCGAACGAGAGCTGGCGAACGTTCGATCCGTCGGCGTCACAACGATACAGGAGATACGTGGGACAGTAGCGCCCGCCGTTGTGGCAGCGCACGCCCCCCTGGTTGCGCGTCGAAACGAAGGCAATGCCGCCGTCGGGCAGGTAGCAGGGATCGTAGTCCTCGCAGAGCACGGTCATCCTGCCACCGGCCCCGGCCAGCGGATCGTCAGCCGTGCCGGTGATCTGGCGCAGGCCTGTGCCGTCGACGCGGATCTCGTAGAGGAAGAACCGCCTTCGTTCGCGCGGGGGCGTGTGATCGGCGTAGGCAAACACCACGCGCTTGCCGTCGAACGACAAGTCCGGGTGCATCGCGCAGCCCGCGGGCAACTTGCCTTTCAGCAACACGGTTCCTTTCGGCCGGTCGGTCTTCCACCCGTCGAGGACGACCAGTCCCGGCCCCGCGCGGTTGTTCATCCCGTAGTAGTTGTCGCCCGGCGCGCTGAGGGCCGGCGGTGGCCGCTTGGTCAGCAACAACCTGTCGAAATCGAGCGAAGGGTGCGAGAAGAGGATCCGACGCCTCAGCTCGACAGCCTGCGCAAAGAGCACTCTTCCGCCCGAAGAAGCTCGATCCTCGCCGTCCCGGCCGACGCGTTGCTTGAGTGCTTGGAGTTCCGCGGCCATCTTCGGCCGAGGCGCCGTTCGCTGCACAAAGTCGAGCGTCTTGCGGGCCAAGGCCAATCGCTGTCGGGCGCGCGCAACGTAGTATGCATTTCGGTCGCCGGGCGGGCTCGGCCCGCGCCGCTCCATCTCCATTTCGATCTGCGACTGCCGATCGCGGAAGTCCCGCGCCAGCAGGTCCCAGAGCACTTCCTGGACCCGCCGACGCTCAGGAACGCGGTCCTTCTCGGCTGTCGGTCCGAACGTGGCCTCCAGCGACGCACGCATGGTCTCGTGCCACGTGGTCCTCTTGATGTACTTCAGTGCCGCTATCGGCGGCTCGGGCTTGGCCAGGTGTCTGTTTGTGCTCAGGTACAGGAGCTTCGGCGGCTCGCCGCCGTTTGTCGGCGAGCAGAGCAGGGCCAGCGGCAACAGCACGCACGGCACGACGGCGTAGAGCGTCGGTCTCATCGTCGCCCAGCCCGCGGGGTATGGCCCGGGATTTCCCGGATGACTTCCAGCCGATGACCGCCATCAGCCTTCCTGGCGATTCTATCGCCAATCCCGGGATCAGCAAGCTCGGAATACAATGGCCGTTGAGCTGTCACAGTCTAGAAGGTTGGGCGACGGGAGGTGATGCCAGCAAGCTTTGGCGAAGGAGGGGACACGGGCTGTCGCCGAGGACTCCGGCGCGACGCCCTGCAGTCCCGTCCCGTCCCGGGCCGCCGGAGAGCGGGTGAGGGCGGGGGTGGATGGCAGGACGCGGGAGCCGCTGGAAGACCCGCCATCCCGTCCCGTCCCAGGCCGCTGGGAGCGTGGGCAGGAGCGGCCAAGAGATCTGGCCGGTCTCTCGCCATTCCCTTCGATAGTGGAAGCGAGTCAGTTCCCCCCGCCGTCCCAGGGCGATGGAGAGCGGGGTGAGGTGAGGTGGGGAGGGACACATTGACAATCCCTCGAGATGAACGGATGCTGACCTCTGCGACCCCATGACGGTGCTGAGAGCACTCCATATGGGAAACGACAGATCAGGGAGGCGCGACATGAGAACCGAGACGGCGCGAACGGTGGCCTCAGTGCTCTGCCTGGCCGTAGGTGGGACATCTGCAGTGGCCGGGTCGGGGACGTCCTGGCCGGCGTACCGGGGCAACAACGCCCGCACCGGCTGCACAACGCAGGACCTGACGCCCCCTCTCCATCTTCAGTGGACGCACATCCCGGCCCATTCCCCACGGCCGGCGTGGCCGGAGCCCGGCAAGGAAGTCCACCGCATGACCTTTGACCACGCCTTCCAGGTCACCGCAACCCAGGAGCATCTGTTCTTCGGCTCCTCGGCGGACCACAAGGTCTACGCACTGGACCCCGCGACAGGGAAAGAGCAGTGGACCTTCTTCACGGAGGGTCCTGTGCGGTTCGCGCCGTGCGTCTGGGGCAACCGCGTCTATGTCCCCGGCGACGATGGATGCCTCTACTGCCTCCGCCCAGAGGATGGCAGGCTCCTCTGGCGATTCCGGGGTGGCCCGCGTGACGAACGGCTGATCGGCAACGGGCAGATGATCTCCCGCTGGCCCGCGAGATCGGGCGCGCTGGTCGACGGGAAGACCGTCTACTTCACCGCGGGCATGTGGGGGCCGGACGGGATCTACATCTACGCGCTGAACGCCGAAGACGGGTCGGTGATCTGGAAGAACAACACGTCGAACATGCAGTACATGCTCCTGCCGCACAACAATTACGAGGGGATCAGCGGCGTCTCGCCGCAGGGGTACCTGGCGCTAGCCGACGGAGTACTGCTGGTGCCGACCGGCCGGGCCATTCCGGCGAGGTACGATGCCGCGACGGGCAAGATGCTGCCGTGGAACATCGCGTGGGGTAAACACCACCGCCCGGGCTCCTCCTGGACGATGAGCATCGAGGGCATCTTCTTCAGCGCCTGCCGACGCGGTACGGGACTGCCCGTCTCCTCGTTCGGGCCGAACAGCCGCTTGAGGCCCGAGGGGCTGATGGCATGGGATATCCGCACGGGGAAGGCCGCCTTCGCTGTCCACGACGTGTACACCGCGACGTTCGCCAACAAGACTCTGTACATGACCAGCGGTACATTCTCTGGGACGCGGGGCTCCGTCCTTGCCGTCGACTACGAAAAGATATCGAAGAAGGTGACCATCGCCCCCCCGCACGCAGGCGGCCACGACGGCGCGGGCTTTGCCGCACAGAAGGTGACAAGCAAGGCGAAGTGGCAGACACAGACAGGACGAATCTACGAACTGGTCTCCGCCGGTCAAGTCCTGGCGGCGGGGGGAGACAACACGGTACGGCTGCTTGGCGCTGGCTCGGGCAAGGAACTCTGGAAGGCGGAAGTCCGGGGGCAGGCCCGTGGTCTGGCCGTCGCATCCGGGTGCCTGCTTGTGAGCACGTCGACGGGGGAGATCTACTGCTTCGGCCGCAAGAAGGTGGCAGACCCACCGGTGGTGCGCGCCCGTCCCGCCGACGGCAGAACAGCCGTCAGGAACGACCGGGCCGCGAACGTCCTCGACAAGGCGGGCGTGCGGGCCGGGTATTGCCTGGTACTCGGCCTGGACGATCGCCAACTGGTCGCCGGGCTGGCGCTGCACTCGGACCTGAACGTTATCGTGGTAGACGAGGAAGCGGACGAGGTCGCCAAGGCCCGCCGGCTGTACGACCGTCTCGGTCTCTACGGTACGCGGATTGCCGTTCACCGGGGCACTGCCCGTGCGCTGCCGTACGCGCCGTACTTCGCCAACCTGATCGTAGCATTTGGAACCCCGAGGGACCCGAAGATCGTCCGACGTTGTCTCAGGCCGTGCGGTGGCGTGCTGGCCGTCATCGACGAGAGTACGCCCTCCGGAATCGCCCTCGAAAAGAGAGGCCCTCTGCCCGGGGCCGATGAGTGGAGCCACCCGTTTGCCAATGCCGGGCGAACGTCCGCCACGGACGACAGGCACGTGCGGCTGCCGCTGAAGATGCTCTGGTTCGGCGGCCCGGGGCCGGCTCGAATGGTGGACCGGCACCGATACCCGCCCATACCCGTGTACGCCAACGGACGGCTGTACGTCCCGGCCGAGAACTATGTCATCGCTGTCGACGCCTACAACGGCCGCGAGATGTGGGCGCGGGAACTGAAGGGCGTCGGCCGCTTCCCGGGCAACGACCGTGGCGCGAGCGTTGTGGCAGACAGCGACTGCGTGTATGCGCCGCACGGCCTGACCTGCGTGCGCCTCGATGGCGACACCGGCAAGATCCTGCAGACCTACAGGCCGCCGGTGGGAATCGAGCCCGCGCCGGCGCCCGACCCTGCGCCCAAACCGAAGCAGAAAGGCAAGAAACCCAGGCGCAGGGGCGGGTACGTGCTCAACCGCGGGGAGTGGAACTACCTCGCGGTGACCGACAAGGCGGTCCTCGGCACGGTCGGTGAGGCCCGCCTCAGAAGGTCGCTGGCCAACTGGCCGCTGTCGGCCCCGAACGGGAGAATCCTCTTCGCACTCGACAAAGACAGCGGCCGCGCGTTGTGGGTCTTCCGGCCCCAGCACGGCGTCGTGCCGAAGGCCATCGTCGTCGGCAGAAGCCGGGTCTGTCTCCTGGACCAGGAGAACACCATGGGCAGGATCGGCAACACGGTCCTGAAGGCCCTCGACATCCGTAGCGGGAAGGTCGTCTGGTCAAAGCCCGTGAAGGGCCGCTGGGAGCTTCTCCTCTCGGGCGGCTTCCTTGTCGCCGCCGGGACGGGATACTCCGTATTCGACGTAGCAACGGGAAGACAGCAGTGGTCGAACACGATCCCGCTGGGCGACTATGACAGATACGGCGCGGGGGTCGATCACTACCAGTGGTCCGTGGCTCTGCGGGACTTCCCGGTGATACCCCCTATCATCGTTAACAAGACGATTGTCGCCCCGCCGCGCGGGTTCGACCTGGCCTCCGGGGAGGAAAAGCGTCGCGTCCATCCCCTCAGCGGCGAGACCATCCTGCCGTTCGGCATGGGCAACGGAGGCTGCGGCACATACTCGGCCTGCCCCGCGGTGATGTTCATGCGATCCGGTTCGCTGGGGATGTACGATCTGCGCGCCGATACGGGGATGCACTGGCTCGGCCAGGTCCGCCCCAGTTGCTGGATCAACACGCTCCCGGCCGGGGGAATTGTCATGATGCCGGAGGGGGCGAGCAGTTGCACGTGCGCCTACAGTTTCCAGACCTCGCTTGCCCTGATCGCCACCGATCGCCACGAGGAATGGGGCGCCTACACGTGCGAGCCGCCGAAGCGCGGTGCTCGATTGAAGACCGTGTCGATCAACTTCGGCGGTGTAGGCGACAAGAGAGACGACCGCGGGACGCTCTGGCTGGGCTTCCCGCGCCCCTTCTCTCCTCAGAATCTCAAGGTCCCGCTTCGCACGTCCGACGCCGCGGAGTATTACCGACTCAACGCTGACGAGATCGCCATCGAGGGAACCACACGCCCCTGGCTCTACAGTTGCGGCGTGAAGGGGACGGTGGCGGCGACGCTGGAAATGGACCTGACCCGCCCCGCCGTGGCCGTCAAGGTCCCGATCGCGCCGAAAATCGACGGCAAACTCGACGACACATGCTGGGACGGCATCCATGAGATCTGGCTCGTGGACGATTCGCGCCGCGAATCGTCCGCCCGGGCATGGCTGCGGCACGATGCGAAGAACATCTTCATCGGCTTTCGCCGACAGGCCCCGCTGCAGCGCGGCAAGCCTGTGCCCTGGACGATGAACACCAAAGGAGACAACGCGCCCGCCTGGAGGGACGACTGCCTGAAGGTCCGAATCCAGAAGGACAAACAGTACGAGTACATATTCCTTTCCGCCTCGGGCGGCAGGTCCACCGGCCGCACTGACCGCAGGTGGAAGATGATCAGGACGGAGACGAAGACAGGATGGCGTAGCGCGACCCACGTGACCGACAAGGCTTGGTCAGCGGAGATCGCCGTGCCGATCGACCGCCCGGGCGACGGCATGAAGATCTTCCTCGAGAGCCTCAATCGCACGGGCGTGGGACCGGAGAGGGCATTCTACAGATTCCGATCCTGGCGGCGATGGTTCGTCAGCGGCGGCGAGGCGGATGTGGTCTTCGATCCTCCGCCCGCGGCCCGCGAGCAGACATACAAGGTCCGCCTGCACTTCGCCGAACTCGGGGGTGTCCGGCCCGGCGAGCGCGTCTTCGATGTCAGCATCCAGGGCAATACGGTAATCGAGTCCCTGGATGTCGTCGCCGCGGCCGGCGGACGCCGGAAGCCCGTGGTGAAGGAATTCAAGGGAATCAAAGCCGCCGCTACGATTGGCCTGAGCCTGACTGCCTCGCAAGGGAGCAAACTACCCCCCGTCCTCTGCGGCGCCGAGATCGAGCCGGAGTAGTCTGTCTGAACCCCGACCTCGAGGATGACAGACACTGTCCCTCTCGAAGATATCATTCGGGCAGGAAGGAGCGGCCTGTCTGGCTTGGCCGTTGGGCCGGCAGGGAGGATTGGCATTTGATCGGTGCGGTTGCCCCCCGCCGTCCCGTCCCAGGCCGCCGTAGAGCGGGTGAGGTGAGGGTGGGAGCGGCTGGAGGATGGGGCCGACGCGTCGCCATTCCCTTCCATACTGGAAGCAAGCCGCGCTGCCCCCCCGCCGTCCTGTCCCAGACAGGCCGACCCAGAGCGGTTTGCTGAGGGCGGGAGCAGCAGGCAGACGGGGCGAGGCGAGGGATGGGCGGTTCGGCGGGCAAGTGGCCGGGGGAGGTGAGGGCGGGAGTGCAGGCATTGGCGGTTCGCCTGCCCGCGAACGAACCGCCAAAGAGCAGATCGTCGGAGGCGAAGAAGATGAACCAACCGTTGACTCCTCGCTTGAGCAA
>Ga0111188_1095_pt1 | contig 11596 bp, 9 predicted proteins | sample DeeMarSWOR324_28_FD_80358 | JGI IMG/M metagenome (GOLD analysis project Ga0111188, IMG submission 80358) | Planctomycetes bacterium SM23_25
GAGCAATTGGAGCATAGCCATAGACCGCACATTCTGAGTGCCCACGGTATGCTGCGTCTGCCCCATGGCGTACATGATGGTGCCGGACTTATCGACGGCGCCGGGAGCGCAGAACTCCTTCGCCACCTCCAGAAACCCATCCTTCGGCGTGCCGCACACCTGCTCGACCACCTCCGGCGTGAAGCGAGCGTAGTGCTTCTTCAGGTGAGCGAACACGCAGTTGGGATCGTCTAGGCTCGTGGCCTGCTTGACGACGGACACTTCTTTCTCGACCGTTACCTCCTCGCCGGTAACGGGGTCCGTCTCGGTGACGGTGACCGTCTGCTTCTCGGTCTGATACTGCCACGACGTCGTGTCGTACGATCTCTTCGCCGCGTCATAGCCAGAGAACAGGCCATCGAGATCGGCCGGGCCCTGGAAGTCCGGCTGGACCAGGGTGAGGGCATTGGTGTAGTACTTGACGTACTCCTCGTTGTACAGCTTGTTCTGGATCGTGTAGTTGATCAGCCCGCCCAGGAACACAATGTCGGTGCCTGAGCGCAGCCGGACGTACAGGTCGGCAGTGGCCGCTGTGCGAGTGAAGCGCGGATCGACGACGATAAGCTTGGCGTTGTTCTTGTCCCGCGCCTCATTGACCCAGCTCATGGACGCTGGATGGTTCTCAGCAGGATTGGCGCCAGGGACCAGGATGCAGTCGGAGTTCTTGATGTCGGTCCAGTCATTGGTCATGGCACCGCGGCCATACGTGGGGCCGAGACCGGCCACCGTGGCCGAGTGTCATATGCGGGCCTGGTGTTCTAAATACACCACCCCTAGGGCCCGCGCCAGCTTGGCGCTTAGGTAGCAGTCCTCGCTGTTGTTGGCAGCACCACCGATCCAGGCCAGGCCCTCAGTGCGATTGACGGTCACTTCCTTGCCGCCGGCCTTGACGGTAGTAACGAAAGTATCATCGCGCGTCTTCTTGATGCGCTTGGCGATCTCGGCCGTGGCCCAATCCCACGATTTCTCCTCCCACCGGTCCGAGTTTGGAGCGCGATACATTACCGTCTTCAGACGCAGAGGGCTGTTGGACAGCTGAGGCACGGAGATCGACTTAGGGTCGAGGGCACCACGGTTGGTGATGTGGTCCGGATCGCCCTCGGCGTTGGTGATATGTCCGTTCTCATCGGTGGCGATGACCAGGCCGCAGCCGCAGGAGCAGTAGGGACAGATGGTATGACTCTCGCCAATTTTCTTGTGCAGCGGAAAATCGCCGATTCCCTGAGCAGCGGCCGAACCGGTCGGCAAGAGGAGGCCAGCGTTGGTCGCAGCACACAGTACAAGGAAATGTCTTCGGCTCAGTTTGGCCATAAGACTTGACCTCCTGGGCTGAAGCCCAACCACACGAACGCCTTGCTAGCGAGTGACGACCACAAAGCGTCTCCCCCTTCCATGGGCGCCTGACGGTCAGAAGATGATGATTTTGCCACTTTGCACTACCCAGTCCACTAAGTCAAGCATGGAGGCGATCTCCATGCCCTCCATGGTTTTCTCCGCACGAAGGCCCCGCTCCGCCAAGCAGAAGCAGCAGGCCCTGACCGTCAGCCCTTCTTGGATGGCAGCCCCTACTAGCTCGGGCATACCTGCCTCACCCACTGGCATTTCCGATGGCCTCTGCCTCTTCTTGGCCGCAAACACGGCATGTTTTTGTGAATGTTAGCACAAAGTCCGTTTAGTGTATAGTGCGTGAATGTTAGCACAAAGTCTATCCCTAAGGACACCAGAGTAGTAACAGGATTGTTACAGTCAACTGCCGTTGCTATGACGAGGGGGCCCCCGAAACCACGCCCTCCAGCCCGGGGGGGCATTTCGTCTGCCTACCCCAGAAGTCCGGCCACGTCTGAACCCGCGCGTCAACGCCCTTGCCAGCAGAGAACGTCTGCGCTAGCCTGAAGCAACGGAAACGTAGCACAGCCCCACGGCGTGAGAAGGAGGCCCCTAGTGAACGAGAGCGATGCTTGCTTCATGCCGGCCGCAGACCTCGTTGCATCCTACCAGGCGAAGACCCTCAGCCCGGTGGAAGTTGCGCAGGCCGTACTGGCCCGCATCAACCGGCTCAACCCCATGCTCAATGCCTTCGTTCTCATCGACGAGGAAGGAGCCCTGGCCTCGGCGCAGGCCGCCGAGAAGGCCTACGCCTCGGGATCGGCCGGCCCTCTGGCTGGCGTGCCGCTATCCATCAAGGACCTGACCGAGACGCGTGGCATGCGCACGACGAAGGGGTCGGTGACGGGCAAGGAGTGGGTTCCAGACTTCGATGCTGTCGTTGTGGAGCGCGTCCGCGATGCCGGCGCCTGCATCCTGGGTAAGACAAACACCCCCGAGTTTGGCACGACGTTCACCACTAACAACCGCTTGTTCGGTCCGGCGCGCAATCCCTGGAACCTCGAACGCACCACCGGCGGCTCCAGCGGCGGCGCGGCAGCGGCAGTGGCCTCCGGCCTCGGCCCCATCGGCCACGGCAATGACGCCGGCGGCTCGATCCGCGTGCCAGCGGACTTCTGCGGCGTGTTCGGCATCAAGCCCACCATGGGCCGCATCCCCAATAACACGGACACCGTAGGAATGCAGGTCTTCGCTCACGAGGGCCCGCTCACGCGCACGGTAGGCGATGCTGCCCTCTTCCTGTCCGTGTGCTCCGGGCCTGACCCCCGCGACCCCTGGGCCATCGAGGATGAACCGCCCGACTTCCTGGGCACGCTGGGCGAACCCCTTCGCGACCTGAGAATCGCCTGGAGCGCCAGCTTCGGCGGCGTGCCCACCGATCCTTCGCTGCTCGCAGCCTGCCAGGAGGCAGCACAGTGGCTGGCGAAGCGAGTCGGTAACGGTGAGCTGTCCCAGGCCACGCCCGACCTCAGCGGCGTGGCCGAGTCATTCCTGACGGTGTTCCTGACGGACGACTACCTGTCGCACATCGAACTGGCGGCAGACCGGCTCGATCTTGTCTGCGGGCTGGTCCGGCAGAGCTTTGAAAGGGCGAAGCAGTTACCGGCCACGGAATATGCTCTCGCCCTCGGTAAGATCGCCCGCTCTCTCGCCCTCGGTAAGATCGCCCGCTTCCGCTACAACACCCGCCGCTTCTTCGAGGAGTACGACCTGCTGCTGACGCCCGTGACCTCCGAGCCTCCTTTCAGGATCGATGATCCGGCGTGGGACATAGAGCACCAGATACCGCCGCTGGAGATGGCCAAGTTCATGTTTGCACCCCCGTTCGGCATGTCGGGCAATCCCGCGGCCTCCGTGCCGGTCGGATTCACCCCCGACGGTCTGCCTATTGGCCTCCACGTCGTGGGCCGCTGGGGCGAGGACGCCACAGTGCTGCGCGTCGCCCGTGAGCTGGAGCGCGAGAGGCCCTGGGCGCAGCATCGGCCGCCGCAGGCTGCATAGATTGAACCGCCAGCGCTACCCTGATATGCTTACAGATACGAGAGTCCGGCTGGAGAAGGTTCAAGCCCAAGGCGGTGGCACTATGGCAGAAGCGTTGATGAGAAGGCAAGCGGACGTTGTCATTGTCGGCTCTGGCCCCGGCGGTGCTACGGTTGCCCGTCAGCTAGCCAGGGCTGGCAAGAGGGTTGTCCTGCTGGAGATGGGCCGAGACTACAGGAACGAATTCTACTACGGCACTCACCTGGGAGCCATGATCTACGGCGACAACCACGGCCTGTTGTTCACCGAGGAAGGGCTGAACATCATCAGACCGATCATGACCGGCGGAGCGACCAATCTGTTCACCGGCTCTGCCGCCAGACCGCCGGCGTGGCTGAAGGAAAGATACAAAATCGACATCGATGACTACGTTGAAGAGACCATAAACGAACTCGATATCCGGCCACTTCCCGATGAGCTTCTCGGCGAGGCCTCCAAGCGCATCATGGAAGCGGGGATCTCCCTCGGCTACAAGTGGGAGCCGCTCATGAAGTTCATCAGGCCTGCCAGGGCTGCCAGGTTCGACTGCGGCGCCAAGTGCATGCTCGGTTGCAGATGCGGGGCAAAGTGGACAGCCAACGAGTACGTCGACGATGCCGTCGCCGCCGGCTGCGAGTTGATCACCCAAGCGAAGGTGGACCGCCTGATCATTGAAGACAAGCAGGTTGGCGGGGTTAGAGGGAAGATCAACAAGAGAATCCCGTTTGAAGTAAGAGCAGGGGTCGTTGTGCTGGCCGCCGGCGGCATCGGAACGCCACTGATCATGCAGAACTCCGGGTTCTTCGACGCCGGCAACGGCCTGGCAGTGGACACAACGGCACTGGTCTACGGCGTGTCGAAATACAAAGGAACTTCATCTGAGCCGCCGATGACCGTTGCCTACACCGACGATGAAAATGGCTACATGCTAAGTACAATTATCGATCCCTGGCTATCCTATCCCCTCATCATGTTTGCAAAGGGCATCCGATATCCCCTCACCTGGGTCAACTACACCAGAACCATCGGAGTGATGATCAAGGTAAAGGACGAGGTCTCCGGCGGCATCACTGTCGAGGGCAAGATCAGCAAGCCGACCACTGCCCAGGACCGATACAAACTGAACCACGCCTCCATTGTCTCCCGAAAGATCCTCGTCGAGGCGGGTTGCGATCCGGACTCCGTCTTCGTGGGCCCGCTTCGGGGAACCCATCCCTGCGCAACCGTCAAGATTGGCGAGATGCTCGATGCAAACCTCCAGACGGAGGTCAAGAACCTCTACGTCTGCGACGCCAGCACCTTCCCCGAGGCGCTGGATAGGCCGCCCGTGCTTACCATCATCGCTCTGGCCAAGAAATTGAGCGACCACCTGTTGAAGACCGTTTTCCGCAGGAAGGCCGCGCAGCGAGTGCCGGCGGAGCCGGCCGAGGGTTAGGCAGGGGCCGTCAGGCAGGCCCCTTCTCCTGGCGTTCCTGATGGTACCTGACGAACACGCCCATGGCCCTGGCTGCTCTCTCGATGTTCGGGTAGACAGGCAGGCCAGCGCTCGCTAGCTTCTGGTGCGCTTCCATCACCACTCGCCAGCGCCGCTCCTCCGGTGAGTCGGCGGGCCCCAGGACGACGGCCACAGGCTTCGGCGTCTGGCCAGCTATCTGAATGAACCTTTCCACCACGTGCTGAACCAGTTGGGGCCCGATGGGAAGCTCCAGGATCCAGTCTTCCCCCACGTTCGCGATCAGAAGATCGAACTCCGGCCTTCCGGCCATCATCTCCAGGACGTCCATCCCGGACACAGCGGTCCCGGCCAGAATCGACTGGTCGGCCGGATTGATCCCCCAGTCCCAGATCTCCGGCGCTCGCTGGCGCAGTTCCTCGCGCATCTCCCCTGGCAGAGGAGGCACGCTCAGGCCAGCCTCTTCACAAAGGTCGGCCGACTGCACCATGCGGCCTCCCCCTCCTCCCACTACCCCCACCGCCAGGCCCGTGGCCGGCGGCAGGAAGGCAAAGGCCAGCAGCATATCGGCCAGATCCTCCAGGGTGCTGACCTCCAGCGCCCCTGCCTGACGCACTGCCGCCCTCCACACCTGCTGGGCCCCAGCCAGCGCGGCCGTGTGAGAGGCGGCGGCCTGCGTCCCGGCCGGCGTCCGGCCTCCTTTGATGGCGATGACCGGCTTCTTGGCGGCCGCCCTCTTCAGGGCAGCCAGGAAGCGACGCCCATCGCTGACCCCCTCCACGTAGGCAGCGATAATCCCCGTCTCCTCGTCCTGCGCGAAGTAGTCCAGGAAGTCCACCTCATTCAGGTCCAGGCCGTTGCCGTAGCTTATGACCTTGCTGAACCGCAACCCCCGCAGCGCGCCGTGGTAGCAGAACTCCACGGCGTTGCCCCCGCTCTGGGACAGAAAGCCGATAGGACCCGCCTCTCTGGGCAGCTCCGGCCTGAACGATATCCCCTCCTTGGGGTGGTACAACCCCATGCAGTTGGGGCCGATGATGCGGATGCCCGCCCGCTGAGCGCGCCGCTTCAGCTCCTCCTCCAGCAGCGCCGCCTCCTGGCGGCCGGTCTCGCTGAAGCGGGCCGTGAAGAAGTGGATGGCCTTCACCCCCTTGCGCGCGCTATCCTCCGCCAGCCCCAGCACTTCCGCCGCCGGTATGCAGGAGATGACGTAGTCCACCGGCCCCGGCACCTCCAGCAGGCTGGGGTAGCACTTCACGCCCAGTACTTCGTCGAACTTGGGGTTGACAGGATAGATGGCACCTCCATACCCGAACTCCAGGAGGCAGCGCACGTACTCGTGGCCCTGGCTGATCGCGTTGGCTGAAGCCCCCGCTACGGCGATGGCGCGCGGATGGAATATGGCTTCCAGCTCGGCAAAGGCCTCTGTCTCGTCGCCTTTCATCTCACCCTCAGTTATCGTCGTCGCAGTCTACAGCCGAGTGTATTGCAAGCCAGGCGGTGCTTCAACGGCGAGCGGGCTTGAAGAATGTCGATGCCACCCTTAAGCTTCTGCATGGGCCTGGAGCCCGGATCGAGGCCCAATGTGCTACCATTGCAGACAGGCTGAGAAGGGAGGTTGCCGCAGATGAAGGTCAAATGGTTGGGACACGCTTGCTTTCTCCTCACCTCCGAGGGTGGGCTCAGGATCATAACCGATCCCTATACCCCCGGCGTCTTCGGGTTGGAGTACGCATCCCCGGCGGAAACGGCCGACATCGTCACAGTGAGCCACGACCACGCCGACCACAACAACGTCGCCGCTGTGAAGGGCAATCCTCAGGTCGTGCAGGGGGTAGGCAGCCACCAGGCCAAGGGTATCCAGTTCAAGGGCGTGGCCACCGCCCACGACGAGTCGTCCGGGAAAGAGCGGGGGTCGAACACGATCTTCTGCTTCACCCTGGACGGCATCAACGTGTGCCACCTGGGCGACCTGGGCCACGACCTCTCGGACCAAACAGCGGCCGACATCGGCGACGTGGATGTGCTGCTGATCCCGGTAGGCGGCAACTTCACCATAGACGCCGCCGTCGCCAACACGGTCTGCAAGACGCTCGCGCCGAAGGTCGTCATCCCCATGCACTTCAAGAACGCGAGGTGCCCAAGCTTCCCCGTCGCCGGCGTGGAGGACTTCACCCGGGGACGCCAGCAGGTAAAGACCGCCGCCGGCAGCGAAGTAGAGATTAAGAAAGAGCAACTCCCCACCGGCACGGAGACAATAGTCCTGAAGCCAGCGCTCTAAGCCAGGACCTTGGTGGCCTCGGCCAGGTTCATGCGGTTGCTGTGCCAGATAGAGGGTATGGTTGACACCAGGGCAGCCACGATAATCACAGCGGCAATCAGCGCGTAGGTTATCGTGCGCATGTGGAACCACATGGTGAAGAACTCGGAACTCCAGGTGTCGATCAGGTAGGACGCCGCCATCGTCCCCAGAGCGAGCCCGGGCAGGATGGCCAGGAGGCTGAAGGTCAGGCCTTCCGCCGCCAGCATCAGAACGATCGACGAGCTGCCCGCTCCCAGCGTGCGCATGGTCGCTGTCTCCCGCTCCCGCTCCAGCACGTTCACCGTCATCGTGTTGAACACGATGGCCCCCGCCATTACCATACAGAACGACACGATGACGCCAGCCATCACGTTGAACAGGGACATCATCTCCTGCCAGTCGTCCCGGATCTCCTCCTTGATCTGTGCCCCTTGAGTGCCCGCCATCTGGTACAGGGCTGCCTGCACATCCTCGCTAGCGGAGCGAGAAGCGGTCTCCAGCCAGACGGCATTGAAGCCGCCAGCGAGCCCAAGGTCGTCCTTGGTCGCCAGCGACACGTAGGCCAGCCCACCAGCAGACTCCTTGCTCACGCCACTCACCGCCAGCGACGCACTCCCTGCCTCTGTTGTTATGTCGACTCTGTCGCCGACGCCAGCGTCCAGTTGGTCGGCGACGCCCTTGGTCAGGATGATCCCTCCCTCAGCGAGCGCCTCCTCCGCCGACTTCCCTCCGCCGATATCGAATCCGTGCAGCCGCGTGTCCTCCTGCACCGCCAGCAACTCGACGTTCGTCCGCTTCGAATCGGCCCGCATCTCCGCCGGCGTCATGTACACGCGCTCGACCCGACGGACCCCCTCCAGATCGTTGATCTCGGCCAACGTCTGGTCATCCTGAGCGCTCCAGAAGGTCGCTGCCACGTCCCACCTGTCCGTCTTCTCGAACTGATAGTCCATGATGAAGTCCATGCTGTCGAAGGAGGAGAGCCCCACCACCAGCAAGACCGCCGCCAGGGCAATGGCTCCCACCGTGTACAGGCTGCGCATCGGACTGCGCCAGATGTTGCGTACCGCTAGCCTCACCAGCAGCGGCGGCCGCCGTCCCAGACCGAATACCCGCTCGACGAAGGGCACCGAGCCCTTAGCCAGCGCCACCTCCGGCGATGGACGCATGGCCGGCGCAGGCAGCATGCGGCTGGCCGTCCAGGCTGGCGCCGCCGCCGCCACTAGCGCCACCCCCAGGCTCATAACCACGCTGATCACGATCGGCATAAGCTGGAACTCGTGGGCGATGACGGGAATGGCGAGGGCATCGGCGTATAAGCCGGTGAGAAGGTAGCCCAGGCCATACCCGGCAGCGGCGCCAACGCTGCCGCCCACTACGCCGATGACGACGGCGAACAGAAGATAGTGCACGACGATGGAACCCCGGCCGTAGCCGACGCCCCTGAACAGCCCGATGAGCGTTCTCTGCGCCCGCACCAGGCGGCTCATGGCGATGTAGATGGCGAAGGCCGCGATGACCAGTACCAGAGAAGGCAGCAGGATGGCGAAATCGCGGGCGCCCTCCAGGTCGAGCTCGGTGGCCGCCTTGCTCGGCTGGTCCTCCTGCCGCACCGTCTGCTGCACGCCGTACGGCTCCAGCACTCCGCTTACGGCAGCGATGGTCTCCTCGCGCTGGCCCTGGCTCTCCACCAGCACGTTGACCTCGTTGACCCGCCCTTGCATCCCGAACAACTCCTGCAGGTAGGCGTTCGGCAGGAAGAAGACGCCGAACCGCCGCGGGCTCGGCAGCAGGTCCTGCTTGCTCTCGGCCATCAGCAGGTATTCGGGACTGGAGACCGTCCCGACGATAATCAGCGGCCGCAGGCCCTCAGGCGTGAACACCTGAAGGGTCTCGCCACTCTCGTAGCCGTGGAAATCGGCGAACTTATCCAGCGGCAGGACGACATCCTGCTCGCCCGCCTGGAAGTAGCGACCGGACTCGACGATGACATCGTTCACCGCGGCACGCCGCTCCGTCGGAAGGCCGATGAGCCGCGCCTGCACCAGGCGATTCTCGCCCACCGGCAGGCCGGTATCCATCACCACCCGGCCTTCCACCGCCTTCACGTTCGCCAGTTGTCCCACCTCATCGATCACCGACTCCGGCGCCCCCTTCACCTCCACGCTGAAGTCAGCGAAGCGGGTCCTTTCGTACGTACGGTCATAGGAGCGCTCAGCATTGCCGAACGCTACCGTCATCGATACGAAAATGGCGATCCCCAGCGCGATGATGATCGCCAGCGCCCCAAACTGGAAGCGCCGGGCCATTATGTCACGAATCACTAGCAGGTGGATCTTGCGGTTCATCGTCGCCGGTTGCCTCTCCCGCTGCCCTCTCTACCACTCGACCGCCGACGCCGGCAGCGGGCTGGCATTGCCTTCGTCCGACTGCACTCGCCCGTCGCGCAGCCGCACGGCCCGCGTGCCCACGGCGGCGATGGCGGTGTTGTGCGTAACCAGAACGCACGTCTTCCCTTGCTCGCTGGTCAGTTTCTGCAGCAGCCCGAGGATCTGCTGGCCGGTGCGAAAGTCCAGGTTGCCCGTCGGCTCGTCACACAGCAGGATGTCCGGGTCCTTGGCCATCGCCCGCGCGATCGCCACCCGCTGCTGCTCACCGCCCGAGAGCTCGCTGGGGAAATGGTCAGCCCGCTCCTCCAGACCCACCAGCCTCAGCAGCTCTTGCGCCCGCTCCTCCACTCGGCGCGAGTCATGCGAGACCAGCTCGGCGGCGAACTCCACGTTCTCCCGAGCGGTCAGCGTAGGGATCAGGTTGAAGAACTGGAACACAAAGCCGATGTGGTCGCGCCGAAACCGCCCCAGATCGCCATCGGAAAGCCTGGCGATGTCCGTGCCGCCGTAGCGGATCGTACCCGCCGTCGGTCGGTCCAGCCCGCCCACCAGGTTGAGGAGGGTCGTCTTGCCCGACCCGCTGGGACCAAGCACGACTACCAGCTCGCCGCCTTCGAAGGCAAGGCTCACGTTGTCCAGGGCCCGGACCTGCACCCGCCCCGTTTCGTAGACCTTGCTCACGTCCCGCATCTCCAGCAGGAGCGGCCCTGCTGCCCCCGTTCTTCCCTTCTGCTCGGCGGCCCGCGTCTTGTCACTCATTGACAACCCTCCCCCACAAGCAAAGGCTAACGTGCGAGCAGGCCCTGCTGCAACAGGCCATGCAGAGGCAGGAGGCTGGTGTGGTGAACCGGCGATGGTCACAGCGGAACGGCCGCTAGAGGTACCGAGGCGGTCTTCGCCTAGGCACAATTGGCAAGGAAAACCGCAGTCCAGCCGCTACGCCCAGCGCAGGCGCAGTTGCCAAATCTAGCCATCCTCGGCCGTCACCGACCGGAGGAGCTCGCAGTCCCCGAGCCCAAGGTCTGCGCGTGTTGAAGGGGATCGAGAAGAGATTGAAGAAAGGCGTTCAGGACGTTACCGCCACTTCGCCCTTCTGGAGGCCTCGCTCTTCGGCGGTCTCTGGCATACCTAGGCCGCGGCGGTCCATCTCGGCCAGCTTCGCCTCAATCTCGATGACTTCCTGAAGGTTAGCCCTCTGCCGCTCGACCAGCTCGAGCTTGGTTTGGAGGTACTCGCGCTGCGCCACCAGACTGGCAATCTCGCTGTCTAATCCCTTCAGATAGTCCTGTAGCACATCCGACGACCGCTGTGGGCGCCGCTTGCCGCCCTCCTGCGCTGTGGCTTGGCTCTGCATGGCTGCCCTCCCTTCCCCACGTGTCCTGCCAGACGTTGTCCTTGACATCACTGACAGGCCTGCCCTTGATCCTACTCGCAGACGCAAGGGTTGACAAGAGAGGGCTCCCTGGCTCTGGAAGCGGCCGTGGACGAGTGCTTCTCGGTCGTTACGATCTATCTCGCAGGGCTAACGGCGAACAGCGCTCTCGCCGAACGGGCGGCCAGAAAGCCGTGAGAATCAGCGGCAGACGAGTCCACTTCTTTCACATCCCCCTGGAAGTCCTCCACCCGCGTGACCCAAACCTGGCACATGCCTGAGGAGTCCAGGCTGTCGGCGAAGGGGCAGAGCTGGACGGTGGCACCGCCGCTGAGGCTATCGGCTCCAACGGAGTGGTTACCCTGGCCCGATACGCCCTCGATGGCGCCATCGGCCACCCGGAACTGGCGGTACCTCACCTCATCGCTGGAAAGCAGGGCCTCGCCGGAGACATCCGTCACCTGGAAGAAATAGTCGCCGTCGGGCAGGCGTGGCGGGCTGTCCTGCCCCCTCGTCACCAAGTAGGCATCGCACTTGTCCTCGAATATGACCGCCGCCGCTGCCTGGCCGTCATGAAGCGCTACCGAAACGCTGCCGGCGATGGCCGCATATGGCAGGACTTCCTCCTCCTCCTC
>Ga0111188_1108_pt1 | contig 11397 bp, 15 predicted proteins | sample DeeMarSWOR324_28_FD_80358 | JGI IMG/M metagenome (GOLD analysis project Ga0111188, IMG submission 80358) | Planctomycetes bacterium SM23_25
CACTTCGGCTTCGAGCCGGAGTTGGTCGCCCGGGTGGACGGTCTTGCGCAACTTGACCTTGTCCATGCTCAAGAGGACGGCCACCTGCTCGGTGTGTTCGAGTTTCTTCAGAAGCAGCACGCCCGACAGTTGGGCCATGGCCTCGACGATCAGGACACCCGGCATGATGGGCGTGCCGGGATAGTGCCCCTGGAAGAAGTGCTCGTTGATCGAGACGTTCTTGATGCCGACGGCGCGGACGTTGTCCTCGAGCGAGATGATGCGGTCCACGAGGAGGAAGGGGTACCGGTGCGGCAGGACGGCCATGACCTGGTTGACGTCCATCGCCTGGCGCATCGCCCCGGCCACGGTCGAGCCCATGCCCGCCGCCTGGTCCAGCAGGCGACGGATGAGCCGGTGGTTGTGCACGTGGCCGCTCCGCATGGCCACGATGCGGCCCCGCAGGTCGCAGTTCAACAGGAACAGGTCGCCCACGATGTCCAGCAACTTGTGCCGCGCAGGCTCGTCCGGAAACCGGTACGTGTTGTTGATCGGACCTTCGGGCCCGATGACGAGCAGGTCCTCATACGTGGCCTGCGGCCCGTAGCCGCGCTGACGCAGGTCCTCGACCTCCGATTCCAGAATGAAGGTGCGGGTGGTGGCGAGTTCCTCGACGAAGGAATCGGGCGTCAGTTTCAGGCTGAAGATCTGCGGCGGGATGGCCCCTCCCGGGCCGTAATCGAGGTGGTAGGTCAGCGACAGTTCGTCCTCGGGTCCCGGGAGGGCGGTGATGACGGCCTCGTCCTCGTAGACCGAGACGGGCTCGGTGACGTGCAGGACCGGCCGCTCCTGGTCCTGCTCGACGATGCCCGCCTGCCGCAGCAGCCGCACGTAATCGGCGGCCGAGCCGTCGCCCGTCGGCAATTCCGGCGCGTTGAGTTCGGCGTAGAGGTTGTCGATGCCGAGCCCCGCCAGCGCCGCCAGCAGGTGCTCGGCCGTCTCGACGCAGACGTCGCCGTTGGCGAGCGCCGTCCGCTGAAACCGCTTCGCCACCGACTGGACCCCCGCCGGGACGGTGGCGTCTTCCCCCAGGTCAACGCGCCGGAACACCAGCCCCGTGTTCGCGGGGGCGGGCCTCAGACGCAGATGGACCGACTGGCCGGTAAACAGACCGTGCCCCGCGATCTCGGCCTCGAGCGAGATGGTCCGTTGACGCCGACTCACGTTTCGTCCTCGCTCCGGAGTCGAGCCAGGCGGGCCTCGGCGCGCTTGAGCCGCTCGAGCACGTCCGTCATCTGACGCAGCGCCGCCTCGTGACGCAGGTGCTCGCGGTGCGGCACGGCGGGGTACCCGCTGACGTCGGTGCCGGGCGGCACGTCCTTCGTCACGCCGGCCTTGGCGGCGATGCGGGCGCCGTCGCCGATGACGAGGTGCCCGTCGATGGCCGCCTGCCCGGCAATCTGGCAGCCCCGGCCGATCCGCGTGCTCCCGGCGACGGCCACCTGGGCCACGACGACCGTGGCCTCGCCGATTTCGACATTATGGGCAATCTGGACCAGGTTGTCGATCTTAACCTTGGGGCCGATCCGCGTGACGCCGAAGCGGGCACGGTCCACCGTGACGCAGGCCCCCAGTTCGGCGTCGTCGCCGATCTCGACCGTGCCGAGTTGGGGAATCTTCTCGGGGCCGGCTTCGCCCGGCAGGTACCCGAACCCGTCGCTGCCGACGACCGACCCCGCGTGGACGATCACGCGGTCGCCCAGGCGGACGCGCTCCCGGATGACGACGCCCGAGTGGATATCGCAATCGTCGCCGATCGCCGCCTCGTCGGCCACGACGGCGCCGGCACGCACGCGCGTCCGGTCGCCCAGGCGGACACCTTCCCCCACCACCGCGCACGCGCCCACGTGGACGGCCCGACCCAGCCGGGCGGTCTCGGCCACCCAGGCCGTCGGGTGGACGCCGGGCTCCGGTTGCGGCAGCGGCGGGCAGAGCGCCTCGGCGATGCGGCTCATGGCGCGGTTCGGGTCGGCCACGTAGAGGGTAGCGGCCGATGCGGCGCCGGCGGGCCAGTCATCGGGGACCACGAGGCATGCGGCCTTGGATGCGGCAGCGGCGTCCCTGTACCGGGTCACGACGACGAAGGCCACGTCGTCCGGTCCGGCCTCGGCCAGGCTCGCCACGCCGCGGACCTGCCGCGCCGGGTCGCCGTCGAGCCTGCCGCCCACCAGTTCGGCCAGTTGCCCCAGGGTCTTGGTCAAACCCGATCCCCAAAGAAGGCATCGTGCCCGCCGATTAAGGGCGCGATTATAGCCCCGGACCGGTCAAAAGCAAGGCGCAGCCCGCAGGGCAGGCGTGCCTTGCCCCTGCACCTGTATCGCCGCAGAAGCCACACCCAGACATTGACGGCCGGCCCGGCCGGCGGCATCATGGTGAGCCATGGCCCTGAAACTCGTCATCTTCGACCTCGACGGAACCCTGCTGGTGACGCCGCTCGATTTCGACGCCATTCGCGCCGAGATCGGCCTGCCGGACGGTGTGCCGATCCTCGAAGCCGTGGGCGGCCTGGACGACGCCGAGCGTGCCCGGGCCAACCGGGTCCTCGACCGCCACGAGGCCGGGGCGGCCGATCGGTCGCGCCTCATGCGGGGCGCCGAAGGCCTGCTGGCCTGGCTCCGCCGCCGGGGCGTCAAGGTGGCGGTCCTGACGCGGAACAGCCGCGTCAGCGTCGAGCATGCCGTCCGGCGGCACGGTCTCGCGTTCGATGCGACCGTGGCCCGCGAAGACAACAAGCCCAAGCCGAGCCCCGCCGGGGTACATCACCTGATGAAGACGTGCAGCGCCGGCCCTGACGAGACGGTCGTCGTGGGCGACTTTCGGTTCGACATCGAGGCCGGCGCGGGCGCCGGCGTCCGGACCGTCGCCCTGGCGGCCGCGCCGACGGACTGGTCCGACGCCGCGACGTGGCGGGCGGGTACGCTCGACGAGGTCCGCGCGATCCTCGAACGCGTTGCCGCCAGGGCGTAGCGCAAAGCGGGCAGCCCTTGCTCCCTGATGGGACCCTGCCTATAATCGCCGCAACTCTGCCTTGGCCGATGGCCAGGTTCCGAGCCGCGACCTTGGTCGCGGGCACTGTCAGCAAATGAAGCACACGGTGGCCAATCCAAGACCCATCCGTCTGGGGATCCTCGGCCTCGGACGGGCCGGATGGGGCATGCAGTGCAAGGAACTCGAAGGCAAGGAAGAACGGTTCCGGATCGTCGCCGGCTGCGACACCCTTGCACGGAAGCGCGAGCGGTTCGCCGCCAGGTACGACTGCCCCGTCTACCGGCGGGCCGAGGACCTGGCGGCCGACGCGAACGTCGAGATGGTGTCGGTCGCGACGCGGAGCGGCCGGCAAGCACGTCTTCCAGGAGAAGCCGATTGCCGTCGATGACGCCGAGGCGAGGCGGCTGGCCGCGGCGGCGAAGCGGTCGAAGGGCAGGCTCTTCATCCGCCACAACCGCCGCAACGAGCCGGCGTTCCTGCACATCCGCGAGATCATGGCCTCCGGCATCCTGGGCGACGTGTTCGAGGTCCGGCTGATGCGCGGCGGGTACGCCCGGCGAGACGACTGGCAAACGCTCAAACGCTACGGCGGCGGGCAGATGCTCAACTGGGGGCCGCACATCGTGGACCACCTCCTCCGGATGCTCGACGCCCCCATCCAGACGCTCTGGGGCAACCTGAAGCGGGTCGCCGCCGTCGGCGACGCCGAGGACCACCTGCGCGTCGTCGCCACGGGCACGAACGGCCGCGTGGTGGACGTGACCATCAGCGGCGGGGCCGCCATCACGGTGCCCGACTACCTTATCTGGGGCACACGGGGGGCGCTGGAGTGTTCCGGCAACACCATCACCGTGAAGTACCTCGACCCGAAGAGGAAGTTGCCGGCTCGGCGACCGGACCCGGGCGACCCCGGCGACACGTTCGGCAGTCCTGAGAACCTGCCCTGGATCGAGAGGACCTTTGCGGCCCGCCCCAGGAAGACCTGGGACATCTGGGACGAACTCTACGCCGCCGTCCGCCAAGGCAAGCGGTTCCCCATCACGCTGGAGGAAGCGCTGGCGGTGATGAAGGTGATCTCGGCGGCCAAGCGCGGCACGAGATTCCAGGCCCCGAAACGCCGCCGCACGGCACGAGGCAGATAGAGAGAGCCCATGCTGCCGCTCGCGAACATCATGGCCAGGAAGGTCCGGACGGCCATCAGCGTCCTGGCGGTGGGCGTCGGGGTGGCGCTGTTCCTGGTGCTCGTGGGCCTGACGAGCATGCTCGGCGAGATTGCCCGGCGGACCACGTGCGTTCGGGCCCACCTGATGGTCTGGCCGGCGTCGGACCAGGTGGTGGTGAGCGGCGGCCTGCCGGCCGACAAGGTCGAGAAGGACCTCGAGTCGGTGCCGGGCGTCGAGCGCGCCATTCCGGTCCTGAGGTGGCCGCTGAAGATGGCCGGCCGCGTCCAGAACGTCTACGGCATCCGGCCCGAGGACTGGCGCTTCTTTGCCGCGCCGGACCAGATGATCGACGGCCGCACGCTGGAGGGCGGATGGGAGATGGTCGTGGACTCGCGCCTCGCCGGTGCCGGCGGCTACAAGGTAGGCCAGACGGTCGAGCGGTGGGGCCGGCGTTTCACGATCGTCGGCATCGCCCGCGAAGGCGTGGCGGGGCGCGTCTTCATGCCCATCGACACGGTGAGCGAGGCCCTGCAGCAGCGGGGGCGGCGGGCGTCGTTCTTCTACGTCCGTGTCACGGACCCCGCGCAGGTGGCGGCGGCGCGGGAGGCGATCGGGGAGCGCGGCCTGAGCGTGTTCACGATGGACGAGTTCTACGACGTCCTGGCGTCGAGTTTCGTGGACATGGACCTGGTGATCGGCTCGGTGGTGTTCGTGGCGGGGTTCGTCTGCTTCCTGGTCATCCTGCTGACGGTGTACACGATGGTGGTCGAGCGGACGCGCGAGATCGGGATTCTGAAAGGCATCGGGGCCTCGCGGCTCCAGATCTTCGGCCTGGTTCTGGCGGAGGCGGGGCTGATTGCGGCGGGGGGCATCGTCGTGGGGTTCCTCCTGACGTGGGGCGGACGGACGCTCGTCCTGCACCTGCAACCGCTCTGGACGTGCGAGATTCCGCCGGTGCGTTTCGCGTACGCGGCGGCGCTGGCGGCCGTCGGAACGTTCCTCGGGGCCCTGCACCCGGCGATGCGCGCCGCCAAGCAGGACCCCGTCGAGAGTCTCAGGTACGAGTAGCGTTTAGCCGCCGGGCTTGCCCGGCGCGCTGCTGTTCGAACGAATAGCGGGCGACAAGCAGCGTCGAAACACAAGCGATGGATGCAATCCTGGAAACGCGCGGCCTGACGAAGGTGTACCGGACCGACGGCGTGGCGACGCCCGCGCTTCGCGGCGTGGACCTGGCCGTCGCGGGGGGCGAGTTCGTCTCGATCATGGGGCCGAGCGGGTGCGGCAAGAGCACGCTGCTGTACCTGGCGGGCCTGTTGGCCACGCCGACCGAGGGGACGGTGATCCTGGCGGGGACCGACGCGGGGGGGCTGTCGGACGGCGAGCGGACCCGCCTTCGCCGGGCGCACATCGGCTTCGTGTTCCAGCGGTTCAACCTGCTGCCGACGCTCTCGGCCGAGGAGAACGTGGCGCTGCCGCTTCGGCTTCGCCGCATGGCCGTCGGCGACGCGCCGCGCGAGATGCTGCGGGCCGTGGGGCTCGAGGAGAAGCGCCGGCGCCGGCCCAACCAGTTGAGCGTGGGCGAGCAGCAGCGTGGGGCCATTGCGCGGGCGCTGGTGACGCGGCCGGCCGTGCTCCTGGCCGACGAGCCGACCGGGAACCTCGACTCCGAGGCGTCGGACCGCGTCATGAACCTCGTGAGCCGGCTCCACGCCGAGACCGGGCAGGCGATTGTCCTCATCTCTCACAACGAGCAGGTGGCGGCGCGGGCCGACCGCCTCGTAAGGATGCGCGATGGGCGACTCACAAGCGAGTGACGCGGCGGCGGGCGAGACAGAGGACCTGCGGCTCCTTCGGCACGAACGGATCAGCCTCCGCGCGTGGTTTCTGCCGTTTGCGGCGCTGCTTGCGCTGCTCGCCGGCGTGTACGTGACGGGCGGCGAGGGGAGCACGGCGGCGGGCCTGGCGATGCTCTTCGGATACCTGAGCCTGGCGTGCACGTTTCTGCCCCTGCCGACGGCGTGGATCGTGATCTGGGCGGCGGCACCGACCGAGGGCGGCGGGTTGGGCCTGGACCCGTGGCTCGTCGCAACCATCGGCGCGGCCGGCACCGCCATCGCCAACTTGCACGACTACTACCTCGTGACGTTCCTGTACCGGTACAAGCCCGTGCGGAGGATCCGGACGAAGGGCTGGTACAAGCGTGTGGCGGCGTGGTACAACCGGGCGCCGTTCTCGGCGCTGGCGGCGGCGTCGTTTCTGCCGATCCCGGTCGATTTCGTTCGGCTGCTGGCCATCAGCGAGGGGTACAACCGGGCGAAGTTCGCCCTCGGGTCGCTCGTGGGACGCTGGCCGCGGTACCTCTTGCTCGCGATCCTGGCGGACGCGTTCAAACTCGGATGGCAGTGGGTCGTGGGCGTGCTCGGCGCGACGGTAGTGCTGGGCCTCTGGCGCGGCCTGCCGCCCATCGTGCGGAAGATCGCCGACAGGGTCCGCGAGAGGCACACGGCGAAGGAGGTCTCGCAGTGACGAGGCGGTGGATCACGGGCGTGCTGGTCGGAGCGTGGACGGCCGCGGCGTGCGCTGCGGCTTACGGGGCTGAGGCGTGCGAGCCTGCGGCAGACGGCGAGACGCCGGCGGCGGACGTGGTCGAGGTGCTCGATCGTGTGGACGCCGCCGGCAAGCAACACAAAACCATCGGCGCGACGTTCGACTATGAACTGAACCAGACGCTTTACGAGGACATCCAGAAGCGCCAAGGCGAACTGGCGTACCAGGCGCCGAACCTGCTGCGGTTCGAGTTCACCGACCGGCCGCGCGAAACGTTCGTCTTCGACGGCCGCATCCTCTACCACAAGAAAGACGCGACCAAACAACTGATCCTCTGGGAGACGCGGCTGCCGGAGGAGCCGGCCGTCGAGTCGTTCGAGATCGGCAAGATACCCTTCCCCCTGCCCTTCGGCCAGAAGAAGGCGGCCGTGCTGAAACACTTCACCGTGACCCGCGACGCGGCGGAAGAGGAGAAGGACAAGGCGAAGCGGCAGGTGCTTTCGCTCGTCCCGAAGAAGGAGACGGACCTGGCGAAAGACTACACGCGGATCCTGCTGTGGATCGACTCGAAGCAGAACCTGCCCACGCGGGCGCGGCTGTACGACACGAGCGAGAACATCACGACCGTCGATTTCCACCATATCGAGACGAACAAGCCAATCGACGCCGACCGATTCACGCGGCCGAACGTGCCCGAGGACTGGGAGATCGTGACGCACGCCAAGGAAGGCGGCACCGCGCCGGCAAGCAAGCCGTAGGGCCTTTTCGGGCCACATGGTGCCGGCTGCATGTTGGCGCGGTGGTTCTCCTGAACTACCGCGCCTGAAGTGCTCAGACGCGCAGCGCGGCGGGCCGGGAGACCCGGCGCGCTACGATCCCTTGTCACCCTTTGAGTTTCGCGCGGATGGCCTCGGCCTGCCGTTTGAGCGCGTCGAAGTCGGCTTCCTTGGCGGGCCATCGGTAGCCCAGACCGTCGCCCGCGACGCGGGGGATAAAGTGGAAGTGGACGTGCGGCACGGCCTGGCCGGAGACGCGGCCGTTGTTCTGGAGGACGTTGAGCCCCTCGGCCCCCATGGCCTCCTGCACGGCCCTCGCCAGGGCGGGCAGGTGCGTGCCGAGGTGGGCCACCTCCCGGGGCGGCATCTCGTGGAGAAACTCGTAGTGCTTCTTCGGGATGAGGAGCGTGTGGCCGTCGGCCAGCGGACCGATGTCCATGAAGGCCAGGCAGAGGTCGTCCTCGAAGACTCGGGTGCAGGGGATCTCGCCGGCGGCGACACGGCAGAAGATGCAGTCGGACATGGCAGGTCCTCCGTAAACGGTCTGTCAGCCCACTCTGCGCGGCGGCCTGGGAAGGCCGCCGCGCGGAACCGAGGCGGCGCATGAAAAGGGCGCCCGGTTTCGCAAGGGCGGGCGCCTCGGGTTACTTCTTCTTTTTCTTTTCCTTTTCCTTTTCGCGTTTTTCGACGAGTTCGAGTCGCGCCAGTTGCGTGGCGTCGCCGAGGCGGCGTTTGGCCAGTTTGACGACGCGGGTGTAGCCGCCGGGACGCTCGGCGAACCGGGGCGCCACGTCCTCAACGAGTTTCTTGGCGGCGTCCTCGTCGCCGAGGCGCGAGGCGACCCGCCTTCGGGCGGCCAGGGTGCCCTGGCGGGCCGTCGTGATGAGGCGTTCGACGAACCGCCGCGCCTCTTTCGCCTTCGGCACGGTCGTGGTGACGGCCTCGTGCTCGATGAGGGCGCAGGCCAGGCTCCTGAGGGTGGCGGCCCGGTGACTGGGGGACCGGTTCAGTTTGCGTCCGTGCTTGCGGTGCCGCATCGTCAGGAACCCCCTCCACCGGCCGTGACGCCTTCCAGGTCCATGCCGAGGGTGAGGCCGAGGTCGGCGAGTTTGCGTTTGACCTCGCGGAGGCTGGTCTTTCCGAAGGCCCGGATGGCGAGGAGGTCCTCCTCGCTGAGTCGGACCAACTGGCCGACGGTCATGATGTTCTCGGATTCGAGGCAGTTGGCGGCGCGGACGCTGAGTTCCAACTGGGCGATGGGCAGGGCGAGTTTGCGTTCGAGTTCCGAGACGTATTCCTCGGCGCCGGCGACGACCTCTTCGAGTTCCTCGGCCTCCTCGACGACCAATTCCTCGCCGAGTTGGAAGTACTCGACGAAGGGGTTGAGGTGTTTGCGCATGATCTTGGCGGCCTCCACCAGGGCCATGTCGGGCGAGACCGTGCCGTTGGTCCAGATCTCGAGCACCAGGCGGTCGTAGTTGGTGCGCTGGCCGACGCGCGTGTTCTCGGAGCGAAAACGGACGCGAGCGACGGGCGAGAAGTGGGCGTCGACGGGGATGTACCCGATCTCCTGGTCGCCTTCGGGGGTGCTCTCCTCGGCGGTGACGTACCCTCGGCCTTTCTCGATCCTCAGGTCCATCGCCAAGCGCATCTTCTTCGAGAGGGTACAGACAACGTGGTCGGGGTTGACGACCTCGACGTTCGGGTCGGTCTGGATCATCCCGGCGGTGACCGGCCCGGGTTCGCCGGCCTCCAGGGTCACGATCCGAGGCTCGTCGCCTTCGAGGCGTACGACAAGCCCCTTGACGTTGAGGATGAGGTCGGTCGCGTCCTCGATGACGCCCTCGACGCTCGAGAACTCGTGGAGGACCCCCTCGATCTTGACACCGGTGACGGCGGCACCCTCGAGGCTCGACATCAGAATGCGCCTGAGGCTGTTGCCGATGGTCACGCCGAAGCCGCGTTCGAACGGCTCGGCGATGAACTGGCCGTAGGTCGGTGTCTCGGTCGTGGAGTCCAAGACCACGCGGGTAGGAAGTTCCAGCCCCTTCCATCGGATCCGCATCACGATCTTCGCCTCCTAGCCTGTGCGTTAGCGGCTGCAGAACTCGACGATCAACTGCTCGTTGAGTTGAATCGAGACGTCGTCGCGCGACGGCAACGTTTTCACGTCGCCTCGCAGGTTGGTCGCGTCGGCCTCGAGCCACTGAGGGATGACCCGCCCCTCTTCCTCGGCGATCCACTGCCCGACGAGGTCGCGGCTGGCCTTCTTATCGCGGATCTGGATGACGTCGCCGGCCCTGACCTTCATGCTCGCGACGTTGGTGCGGCGGCCGTTGACGTGCACGTGGCCGTGACAGATCAACTGGCGAGCGGCGTTTCGGCTGGGCGCGAAACCGAGCCGGTACACCACGTTGTCGAGCCGCCGTTCCATGAGGATGAGCAGTCGCTCGCCCGTCGATCCCTTGCCGCGCGCCGCCTCTTCGAAGAACCGGCGGAACTGCCGCTCCAGCACGCTGTAGTACCATCGCAGTTTCTGTTTTTCGCGCAGGCGTATCGCGTACTCGCTCGGGCGGCGTCTGCGCCAGAAGTGCATGCCGGGGGGCTTGTTGCGCCACTGCTTCTCGATGGCGCACTTGGCCGTCTCGCACCGCACGCCCTTCAGGTACAGTTTCATGCCGGCCCTGCGGCATCGTCGGCAAACCGGTCCAGTGTATCGAGCCATCCGGTGGTCGTACCTCCCAGCCCGCTAGACGCGTCGGCGTTTCGGCGGGCGACATCCGTTATGCGGGATCGGGGTCACGTCTTCGATGGCGGTGACCTTCAGCCCCGCCGCCTGCAGCGCCGTGATGGCAGACTCCCGCCCGCTCCCGGGCCCCTTGACCTTGACCTCGACCTCGTGCATGCCCATCTTGATCGCCTTCTGGGCACACGCCTCGGCGGCCCGCTGGGCCGCGAAGGGCGTGGACTTGCGGCTTCCCTTGAAGCCGATGGTCCCGGCGGAGTCCTGACACAAGACGTTGCCCGTCGGGTCGGTGATCGTAATGATGGTGTTGTTGAAGGTGGCCTTGACATGGGCAATGCCCTTGGCCACGCTTCGCCGGACTTTCCGTTTCTTAGCCATCTCGTCTCCGTGCAAGCGCCGACGGCTCCCTCGGCGCCCCGTTTCCGAAGCCGCCACGTGCTGAGTGCCCCCCAACGGAAGGGGCGGGTCCCAAGCGCATGGGGCGGGCGGCTCCTAATGCAGTTCCTTCACGCCCTTCTTGCCGGCGACCGTCTTGCGCGGCCCCTTGCGGGTGCGGGCGTTGGTCCGCGTCCGCTGTCCGCGAACGGGGAGCCCGCGGCGATGGCGCAGGCCGCGATACGATCCGATGTCGCGGAGGCGGGCGATGTTCTGAAGCATCTGCCGCCGCAGCGCGCCTTCGATGACGTAACTGCGGTCGAGGATGGTGGCAATGTGACCGATGTCGTCTTCCGACAGGTCCCTCATCCGCCCGTTCGGGTCGATCTGGGCCTCCTTGCAGATCGCCAGGGCGCTGGTCTTGCCGATTCCGTGAATGGCGGTCAGGGCCACCCAGGTGACCTTTTCCGCGGGCACGTCCACACCGGCGATACGTGGCATGGTCTACTTCCTCCTCGCCTTCATTTTCTGGCGCTGCTTGTGGCGCGGGTTGGTACAGATGACGCGGACGACGCCGGCGCGCCGGACGACTTTGCAGTTCTCGCAGATCCGTTTGACGCTGGTCCGTACCTTCATGATTGCCTGCCTTGTCACCGCGTGGGGCGCGGCCGCCGGGTCAGCCGGTCCGATAGACGATTCGTCCTTTCGCCAGGTCGTAGGGCGACAACTCGACCGTCACCTGGTCGCCGGGCAGGATCCGGAT
>Ga0111188_1046_pt1 | contig 11224 bp, 9 predicted proteins | sample DeeMarSWOR324_28_FD_80358 | JGI IMG/M metagenome (GOLD analysis project Ga0111188, IMG submission 80358) | Planctomycetes bacterium SM23_25
AGCGTGGCCAGGCTCGACGGGCTTCCCTCGAAGGTCCAGGCGTGTCGGTACAGCGTTTCGGCTTCGGGCCAGTCCTGAGCGGTTTCGGCGAGATGGCCGGCCCAGAGGAAGACGGCAGGGCCGGTCTCGCCCGCCTCGATAAGCCGGGCGAGCGTCTCCCGTGCCGCCTTCGTCTTGCCCTGCCGCAGCGCCAGCCGCGCCGCCACCAGATGCATGGCCCGGGTGTGTGCCTTCTCGGGGACGCGGTCGAGCCAGGCGGCGAGGATGTCGTCCTGCTGTCCGATGTCGGCGGCGGCGAGCAGCAGTTCCAGGGTGCCTGGATCGGCCGAAGCGTCCTTTCCGAGAGGGCCCTCGAGGAGCGAGCGACCGTGGCTGACGACGGTCGGCCAGTTGCCGGCCGCAAGTTCGGCCGCCAGGAACTGCCGGTGCCGCACCAGGTCCGACGGGTCGCAGAGGAGGCTTGCCTCCAAGGCCGCGATCTGCCGGGCATCCGCGTGGGCCGCGGCCTCGGCCAGCGCGACGTGCTGCCAGAGCGTCGCGTCGGTCGGGTCCGCCGCGAGCAGGTGCATGGCGGCCCGCCTGGTGCCCGGGTGATCGGCCGCGTCGATGCCGAGCGCCAGGTCGAGGCGTCGGAACCGCCGGTCGTGCGGAAAGCGGAGGATTCCCTTTCGCACCAGCAGGTCGGACAGGCGCCGGTCGTTCAGTTGCCGCGCTGCTTCGGCATAGAGCAGCAGGAGGTCGGCCTCGCAGGTATCGGGCGAGGTGAATTGTCCGAGCAATTCGGCCGCCCTGGCCCATTGCCGTTGTCGGGCGCGGACCTGGGCCAGGGCGACGCCCGCCTCCTTCATCGAACCGTCTATGGCAAGGGCGTCCTGGTAGGCGCGAGCCGCCTGGGGCAGGTCCGACTGCCGCACGTACGCGTGTCCGAGCAGGAGGTGCCGCAGGGCGTGGTCCTGTCCCTGGAAGGCGCTGAGGCGCCGAATGACCTCGGCGGGCCGGCCGCCTTCCAGGTCGCTCTGCGCCGCGGCGAGGGCTTCGGCCAGGTCGCGCGGCAGCCTGACGGGTGTCTCGGCCTTGGCCGTGGCGCTCGCCATCGTGACGCTGAGCCCGACGGCCAAAGCGGCGAGGGCGCCTCGTGGGTGTCGCACTACTCGAGCCTCCAAATGAGATTCAGGGAGACGGCGGCGGGCGTGGGGCGGTCGTCCTTGAGGGCCGGCTGGAACTGAAGCGAGCGGCCCAGGCGCTGCGCGGCGTTGTCGAAGACGCCCGGGGGCGTGCTGCTCAGGATCTCGACGTCGGTCACGCGGCCGTCGGCGCCGACGGTCAGCCGCACACCGGTTCTCCCCGTGACGCCCTGGAGGCGTGCGCGGCGCGGGTAATAGTCTGCCAGGTTGGGGGGCTCGACGAGAACGGGCCCGCGGCTCGTGGCGAGGTGGCGCCTCGGCCCCGGCTTGGCCTTCGGCGTGGGACGGGCAGGGGCCGGCGCGGGCAGGGCCGGTTCGGCCGCCTCGACCGAGTAAGGGGGGACGTCCAGCGACGGCGTTCGCACCGCCTCCAAGAGGAGGGGAAGCGTTGCCGACGGGGGCGGATCCACGGCAGGGCGCTGGGGAAGCGGCGGCGCAGGCAGAACGGGTTCGGGCGGAAGGGGCCTCTCGGCGACGTCGGGCGTTGCCACGTCTGCCAGGTCCATTTCCTCAGGTGCCGCGTCCGTCACCTCGACGGGCACGGCCCACAGCGGCGGTCTCGGCCGGTCGCGCCGGCTTCGCCCCATCCAGGCGACGAGGAACGCGACGAGCAGGCCGTTCAGCATGAGCGTTGCCAGCACGGCCGCGCTGTGGCGCGTCCACGGTCTTGCCGGCGGGCGTCGTCGAGTGCGATGGATGGCGGCGGCTTTCATGCCGATGTTCTCGAGGCTCGGTTCCGGCGCTACCGGGGCAAGGCTGCGACGTTCACGGTCTCGGCTCCGCCCGCCTTGCAGGTGTCGAGCACGCGCAGGAGCAGTGCGGTAGGCACTTCGCGGTCGGCCTGGATGACGACGGTTCTGGCAGTCATGTCGTTGAGGGCGGCCTCGATGGCCCGGGCATCGTCGGGGCTGACGGCCCTGCCCGCCACGTGGACGGTCCCCATCTTGGTGATGGCCACGGGCAGGTAGCGCGTCGTGACGGGTCGTGCCGAGCGGCTCTCCGGCCGGTTGACGACGACGCCGGCGTCCTGGACGAAACTGGTTGAAACGATGTAGAAGATGAGCAGGATGAAGACCATGTCGATGAGGGGGGCCATTTCGATGACGGCGCCCGCTCGCTCTTGCCGCCTTCTTGTCAGGACGCCCCGCTGCACGGCGAATCCTCCCGAGGGGCCCTGCGAGCCGCCTGGACGAGGCGGACCAGCCGCTCCTGATGCCGCAACAGAATCCGCTCGGCCAGCAAGGCCGGCGCGGCAATCGCCAGCCCGTACTGCGTGGTGAGGAGCGCTTTGCGTATCCCCTCGCTCATCTGTGCAATGTAGCCGCCGCGAAGGATGCTGCCGAAGGTCTCGATCATTCCCGTGACGGTGCCCAGCAGCCCCAGCAGCGGCGCCACGACGATGCATGCCCGAATGAGTCCGATGCGCCGGAGCCCCTTGAGGGCGATGGCGTCGAGCGCGGTCGGGCCGTGCCGGAGGTCGGCCGACTCGAGCCGTCGGATGTCCGACCGGGCGGCGAGGAAACGTTCCAGGATCAGGTAGCCGAGCACCCCGGAGAGCAGGCCGAGGGCGATCATCGTGTAGCCGCCGCTCGCGAACCACTCCCAGGCCGCGTTCATTGCGGTTCGTCCTCCACGTGCCCGCCGATGCCGAAGACCTGGATGGCGTTGTGCTCCAGCATGGCCTCGCGGCGCTCGACCCAGCGACGGAGCCAGGCATGGGCCAGGAGCAGCGGGATGGCGACCATCAGGCCCAACTGGGTGGTGATGAGCGCTTCGGAGATGCCGCCCGACAAGAGGCGCGGGTTGGTTGTTCCGGCGGCCGAGATCGTGTCGAAGGTGGCGATCATGCCCGAGACGGTCCCCAGGAGGCCCAGCAGGGGCGCGACGCCTGCCAAGGCGCCGAGCAGCGAGAGGGACCGTTCCAGTTTGGGGGCTTCGGCCAGAAGGGCCGATTCCATGGCGGCCCCGCGCTGGTCGTCGCTCTTGCCCAGCGACTCGACACCCGCCAGGAGCACGCGTGCAGCGGGTGTTCTCGACCGGCTGAGCACCTCGCGGGCCGTCGCCACGTCGTGCTGTTCGAGGTGCGGCAGCACGTCGTGGATCAGCGACGGCGGCGTCTTCGTGAAGGCGAGGTAGAGGATCCGCTCGAGAAACAGGATCAGCCCCAAGGCTCCGACGACCAGGATGGGGTAGACAAACAGGCCGCCCGTCTTGAGCCACGCGGCAGCGCTCCTCGGAGTGTCCGGGGGACGGTCTCTCAACGTGCCGGCGACGTCAATCGGCAGCCGCGAGAGGTCGCCCCGGGCGGCCGCATGCAGCGCATCGGCCAGGCGGCCGCTCAGATAGGGCCCGGCGACCCGTTGCCCTCCGTCAGCCCTCTCGAGCAGCACGCCGCACGTCTCCCGCGGCACGCCGCAGGCGTACGCCGCGAACCGCCCGAGGCGGATGACGGGGACGTCCCGCCGGTCGCCGTTGCGTGCGATGACGGGTGCGGTCGCCATGCGGATCCGCCCGTCGGCCTCGACCTCGTCGAGTCGCTGCTGGAGTGCCTGCCAGAGGGTGCGTTCGGTCGCCTCAACGGAGCCGGCGGGGTCTGCTTCGACCCCCGCCGCCTCGGCCGCCTGGCGGATGGTGCTCCAAATCCGCCGCTCGGTCGTCGTTGCGGTACGTTCGAGGTCGGCGGATGCGGCTTCCAGGCGGCGGAGGGCCTGCCGGGCGCCCTCGGCGTCGGCCTTGGCGTCGGCCAGGGCGTCGTATTCCCTCTGGAGGCGTGCCGCCACGGTCCGGCGCTCGTCGAGGTGTTGCTTGCGAGCCTCGGCGAGGTCTGTCTCGGCCGCCTGTCGCGCGGCTTTCGCCCGGTCGAGCAGGTCGACCGGCGACGCAGCCGCACGGGTCGCACGGGAAGCGCATGCGACAAGCGCGAGCGCGGCAGCCAACGGAATGAGCGGGCAGCGGACCATGGTCGCGCGCTATTCCCCCTGGGTTTGGTGTACGGGGAGCAGGACCCAATCGGGCGCTGCGTGGCCTTCGGCGATGGCGAAGGCCTTGCGGATGGCCGTCTCGTTGTCCGGTGGCTTCGACAGGGTCAGGACCAGTTTGCCGGCGTCGATGGCGGCGGTGCCGGTCTGTTTGCCGTCGAGCGTCATCCACCAGGCGGCCACGGCGCCGGCACGGAGCAGCCTGACGGTGACCTGCCTCTCGCCGAGGGTGCCGACGACGAGTTCGATGCCGGCCCGTTGCGTCCGGAGCCGGGCCTGATCAAGCCGTCCTGCGCCGGCTGCCAGACGCCGGGCCGGCTCGGTGATGCCGGCGGCGACGTCGGGCGGGACCACACCGGGTAGTGATTTCGCGGTCAGTGCGTCCAGCGCCTTTTCGAGGCGCTCGGCGACGGTGTCGATCATTGCTTCGAGGTGTTCGAGCCGCTGCGTTTGGGCCTGGAGGGCCTCGGTGCGTGACCTGAGTTTCGCCTCGTCGCTCTTTGCCTCCTCGGCGGCAGCCCGAAAGCGTTCGGCCTCGCTGCGGACGGTGGAGGCCAGCAGTTCCAGCCGCTCCTTCTCCATCGCCCAGGCCTCGTGCTCCTTGGCGAGTTCGGTGCGCGCCGCGTGGGCGGCCGCCAGGTGGGCCTGGACCTGCTCGGGGACGGTGGCGGGGCTTTGCGCATCGTCCGGCCCGGCCGCGACGGCGAACGGGAGGGTCATCAGGCAGGCGGCCAGGAGGGGCAGCCGTACGCCGCGCGGCGGCGTGTGCGTTCCGCGCGAAAGGCTGTGAGGCTGGGGCATATCACTCCCCCTGGGCCGGGGGCTTGTGGAACTCGACCCAGACGCCGTAGTTGACGTCGTCGCTGCCGGGGGGGTTCGGAAGATGGATGCGGTAGTTTCGGATGCCGAGGTCGGTCATGATGGAGCGGAGTTCGTCGGCGGCCTTCTGGCGGTCGTACTTCATCTTCTGGCCCTGCGTGGCGCGGATGCGGCGCGCGACCTCAACCGGCAGGTTCTCCGAGAAGCCGCGTCCGATGTAGGCGACCCCGCCGGGCTTGAGGACGCGGTACGCCTCCTGGAAGCCCTTCTTGCGGTCCCCCCAGAAGTGGTAACTGCCGCGCGAGACGATCACATCGGCGTAGTCGTCGCGGAACGGCAGGTTCTGGGCATCGGCGCGGATGGCGCTGACGCGGTGTCCCAGGCCGTGGGCGTCGGCCAGGCGCGTGAAGTGGGGGAGCACCTGCGGATTGATGTCGGCGTTGATCCAGTGCATCCGCGTCCGCTTCGCGAGTTCGAGGATGAGCGTGCCCGGGCCGCCGCCGACGTCGATGCCCACCCCCTCCTTCACGGCAAGATGGAAATCGCGGACGATCTGTTCGGCCAGCGGGGCATAGACCGGGGCCAGAGTCCCCTGGCTGGCCCGGACGATGCCCGGAGCGCCCTTCCCGGGGTCGCCTTGCGTGTTCGCAGGCGCGGCGGCCGTTTTCGTTCGCGGCGATTGGGAAGCACCGCAACCGCACGCCAGCGTGCCGACGCCGACGGCGGCTATCACGAGCAGTAAGGTTCGCCTGTTCATGGGTCACGCGAGGTCAGAGACGGCCGGGTTCGCCGATCGTCATTCCGGGGATCATCATAAGCGTGGCTCGCAGGTGCGGCAAGGGCCGCTCACCAGGCCAGACTCACGCCTCCCTGGTACTGGACGCCGGGGTTCGGGTACCCGTGGACGGTGGAGTAGTGCTGGCCGCCGATGTTCTCGACGAGCAGGAACGCCCGGTGCTGCTTCCTGTCGCCGAAGTAATGGGTGATCTTGGTGCTGACCTCGGTGAAGTCGCCCAGCGGCGCGGGCGGGGCGTTGTTCACGAGGAACCGCTCGTTCTCGTAATCGCCGACGCGTTTCGCGAAGACCGAGAATTCCCACGAGTCGCCGAGCATCTGCGAGACGCCGGCGCCGACGACGAGGTTGGGGACCTCCTGGTCCTGGTGCCATTCGCCGGCCTGCTGCTCTCGGGCGGTCATGAGGGTGGCGTTGGTGAAAAACTGCGTGCCGCAATCGAACCGTTTGCTTCGCAGGTCGAGTTCCACGCCGCCGGACTGCCGGTCGCCGCTCTCGAACACCGCTCGCCACTCGCCGTTGACGCGGACGCGCTGGCTCATCGCCAGGGGGGCGTTCTGCTGGTCGACGTAGAAGAGGGTGACCATGGCCTCGCCGAACTTCTCCCAGGTGCGTTTAACGCCCACGTCGTACTTGAAGCGGGTCTCGGCGTCGGGCCGCTGGAGGTCCACGGTGAAGAGGCCCGGCTGCGAGGCGATCTGCCCGCACGCGAAGTTGCCGTGCAGCGACCACTCCTTGTCCAGGGGGTGGGAGGCGCCCAGGGTGTAGGTGCCGAGGGGCTCGGACCAGTCGTCCTCGATCCGGACGGCCGCCAGGCCGCCGGCGGCGCTGCCTTCCACGCTGAAGCCGCCGAAGCGGTTGATCTTCTCCCAGGTCATGCGGTAGCCCGTGTTGACGAGGAGGCCGTCGAAGGCGTGTTCGTCCACGATGAAGGCGGTGTAGGTTTCGATGTCGCCGGGGTTGCCGACGTAGAACCGCTTGCCGGTGGGCGTCCGCCAGCGGTTGAACGTGGTGCCGAAGCGGAGGGTGTTGGCGTCGCAGGGCTTCAGGGTCTGGACGACGCGTGCGCCGTACTCGTAGTCCTCTTCCAGCCACCCCAGCAGGTCGGGGCGGTGGCCGAAGAACCGCCGGATGCCGTAGTTGCCGGTGACCTCGGTCGAGGCCCGTTCGCTGGGGTGGTAGTGCGCCTTGCCGACGAAGACGTACGTCCGCATGGGGTCAACTACGTCCCGGCGTGTAAGGAACTGGGGGTTGATGCCCCCTTGGCCCATCTCCATCTCGCGCTTGCCGAAGAACGCCATGTGCGTCATCGAGAGGGTCAGCACGTCCGACGGCCGGTACTGGACGTTGGCGTAGACGTTCGTGATGTTCTCTTCGGCGTTCATCTCCTTGTTGCCGTCGGTGTGGCGGAACCCGGCGCCCAGGCCGACCGACATCCGGTCGTTCCCCTCGCCGTACGTCACCTCGGTCCGGCTGAGGTTATCGCTGCCGTAGATCTGCGTCACCGTCGTCTCAGGCTCGGTGTAGCGTTTGGGCACGAGGTTGATCATGCCGTTCATGCCGCCCGGCCCGTGCAGGAGGACGGCCGAGGACCGGAGCACCTCGATCCGTTCGAGCGACCTCGCCGGCAGGAAGTAGCTCGTCTCGTGGAACTCGCGGAAGTACGCCCCGTCCACCAGGAACTCCGGGTACGGGTACGTCTGGCCGCGGACCGAGAAGAACTGCTTGACCTTGCGGCCGCGCGTCTCGGTCCACGCGCCCGGCACGTATTTCATGGCGTCGAGGATCGAGTAGGCCTCGAGCCACTCGATTTCGTTCTCGCCCACGGGGCTGGTGGCGGTGTCGAGGCCGGGCGACTCGGTCAGTGGCCGCAGCCCGAGGTCGCGCGGAGGCAGGGCAATGAAGATCGGCCGTTCGCCCTGTTCGACGGGCGGCTTCTTGGCGGTGATGACGATGTCCGGGACCCGATGCTCGCCCGGTTTGTCCTGCGGTGCGCCCTCGGACGCGCCGGGCTCGGCGTCCGGCTCGGCCGCGAACGCCGCTGCCGCGGACGTTATCAGAAGAACCCACGACAGGGGTGAGCGGCGGACAAGCCGTGTCGTGTCCATGTTGGCTTCGACTCCTCTTGGCAGGCGCAGGCCGCACGCCAAGCGCGCCGACCCGCCGCGCGGTCGTAGGGGGTACGTCTGCCGAAGCCGCACGGGGACTGAAAAATCCGTACGCGTGCAGGAGGCAGGCGGCGGACAGGCCGGGCGGCCGGCCTACGGCGTCCGCAGGGCAAAGGCGTGAACGACGCCGTCGGCGGTCTTGATGAGGCCCACGTCGCCGGCCCGAACAAAGGCGTCGCAAGACCGGATTCCCAGGATTTCCCACGCCTCCCGGCCGGTGTGACGGTCGAGCGCGACCAGCCGCCCGGTATCGGTCGCGTCCACCAGGTGGAGCAGACCGTCGTCGGCCGTCATGGGGCTGCACCCCGGCGCCACGCGGGTCCAGCGCGGCGTGCCCGAGGCGGCGTCGAGGGCCAGCACCTTCGGACCCCGGAGGTAGAGAACGTCTTCGGTGGCCAGCAAGTGCCGCGGCCGCGGGATGGTTCGGCTCCAGAGCACGCGGCGGTTCGCCAGGTCCACGCAGACGAGTCGACTGGAGCGGCCGAACGTCGGACAGGCCACAAAGCCCCGGCCCCCGCCGAGGGTCAGCAGCGGCCTCGACGACGACGTTTCGCCGGCACCGACATCCAGCCGCCATACGCCTTCACCGGATTCTCCGCTCAGGCAGTAGAGGGCGGCGGGGCTGGCCACGTACACATGGGCGCCGAGGGCCGCCGCGAATGACGGCCTGCCCTCGTCGGAATAGGATCGCCTCCACACCACGTCTCCGGTCGTCGCGTCCAGCACGTGGACGGTGTGTCCGGCGGTCCAGCAGATCCGGCCCTGAGCCAGCGGCACCGGCCGGCACGGGCCTTCCAAGCCGGGCCCCACGCCAGGGCTGAACCGCCACAAGACGTGCCCGGTGGCCGAGTCGAGGGCTATCAGGTCGACGGTGCGGCCAGGGCCACGGGCAAGGGTGTAGACGCCGCCCTCGTCGGCGGCCAGATAGCCGAGCGTCTCTTGCTGTGCCCGCCACACGGGACGCCCGGTGGTGGCGCTGACCGCCGCGACGTGGCTTCGCGCACCGTCCCGGCAGGCGAAGTACATGCGACCGCCCCGGACGATCACCCCGCCGGCCGAAGAGGTCGGGACGACCATCGCGCCATCGACCCGCCACTGCTCGGCGGAGGCCATCTGGACCACGGGCGGCCCGGCCGGCCGGTCCGGCCTGCCCCTCGCCAAGTACCCGATGCTGACAGCGAGGAGCACCGTTGCGGCCGCCGCGCCGAGTGCCATGCCGACACGTCTGGCCCAGACTCGGCGCCTCGCCGAGCGGACCTGTGCCCGGACGAGCGAACGGGTCGCGGCCTGGAAAGCAGGCCGTGGCTCGGCCCAATCGGCGGCCTCCTGCAGCCCGGCGATCATCTCTCGGTAGTCTTCACAGACGGCACGACAGTCGGGACAGGCGGCCACGTGGTCGCCCACCTCGGCCTCGATGGGCGCAGGGAGCCCCCCCAGCGCGTACCACTCGAGTTGCTCTCGTGCTCTGGCGCAGTTCATGGTCACCACTCACCTATACGGCTGCAAGAGCCGACAGGGGACAGCATCTTCGGTGCACCGTGCCGGGTCCTGGTCAGCAGGGACGGCCTCCCGGGGTTCTTCACAACTCCAGGGGGGCGACACGCCGTTCGCGCAGTCGCCGCAGGCCCCGCTGGGCCCGCTTCTTCGCGGCCTCCTTCGAGATTCCCAGAGCGATCCCGATCTCCTCGAAGCGCATGCCACCGGCGACCCGGAGCGTCAACACGTCGCGTTCGCCCCTGGGCAGGCCGTGCAGCAGGTCTGTGGCGGCGGGCAGGTCGGTGGTCCCCGGTTCGATCTCGGCCTTGGACTGTGCCGCAACCTGCCGGACGAGTTCGACGTGCCTCGCCTGCCGGCGCAGGAGGTCGCGGCACACATTGCGCACAATGGCGTAGAACCAGTGTGAGAACGGCCTCTGCGGGTCATATTGCCGGTGGTTCCGGACGACGCGAAGGAACGCCTCCTGCACGGCATCTTCGGCGAGTCCCCGGTCCGGGAGTATCTGTTGGGCGACCCCCAGCGCAGGCCCCATGAAGCGCGAGGCGAGTTCCTCCATCGCCTTGGCGTCGAGGCGCTCCTGGAACCGCGCCATCAGCCGTTCGCTGGATGTGTCGTGCAGATCTGGCATGTCGCCCACTGCGCGCTCTGGAGCCCCTGCGGCCGAGTGACCACCGACCGAAGACGGCCTCTCGGGCCGGAAGGCCCCGCCGCCGGCGCGCCACGAGTGCCCCGATCCCCTCTCAGCGGCCGGCCCAGTGCGTCGGAATGCGGAGTATACACTGCCGGGCACGGCGTTGCCAAGTGCCTCGTGCGGCTGTTGGGAGTTGCACCATGCCGCCAATCGCGGGGTCATCACGCCAGGTTCCCGCCACCTGCCTTCAAGTCAAAGGGTGGGCGATCGCCGTGTATTCGCCCATAACTCCGTCTCACATAAGCGGTTAACGCCGCCGGGACGGGTCCATGCACAAGGGGCTCGCCGGGTTTTTCTGGCGGGCCGGCAAGGGAGCGTAGCGCGGGGGTTTATCCCCCGCGCGAGAGCAGCCCCAGCCCACACACCGGCGCGGGGGATAAACCCCCGCGCTACAAAGGCATGATGCGGCTGCGCACAGGTCCCGGCCGCACGACCATCCTGTGCCAGGAATTCTCGCCACCCCCACGCACAACGGGCGCCACGAATTGGCTTGACCCTATTATGGCCGAAAGGTAGAAGGAAAGGGGCGTCAGGGGGCCGCCGCGGTTGTCGTTACGGTTAACGTCGTCTTTCCGGAAGAAGCCGTAACTCCTTTTTCTACAAGGCCTTGCGCCCGTAGCTCAACGGATAGAGTCGCGGACTTCGAATCCGAGGGTTGCAGGTTCGAATCCTGCCGGGCGCGCCAGCGTCGGGTAGTGACAAGTCTTGGGACCTGGTGAACGATTGGCGCCGGTTGCTCCTGACCGAGGCGGACGACGCCGAGGTGCAAGCGATCCGTCGTCACGGGCGGACCGGCCGACCGCTGGGCGACCTGGGCTTCGTGCTTCGGCTGGAGAAGCGGCTGGGCCGCCGACTTCGCCGGCTCAGCCCCGGCCCCAAGCTAGAACGCCGACGGAGTTAAGTAATGTGTCCCCAATGGCCCTCGGGTCCCAGGCGACGCCCTTGGCGGATGAGCCGTTGGGCGTTGCGGCGTTGGTGGAGGCGGGTGACGACGCCGATGCCCCGTTGGGCCAGTTTGGCGAGGTTGTAGAACGACGCGAAGTGCCTGTCCAACAAGCAGATACAGCCGTCGGGCAGGCGGTCCCAGAGGCGGT
>Ga0111188_1303_pt1 | contig 11208 bp, 10 predicted proteins | sample DeeMarSWOR324_28_FD_80358 | JGI IMG/M metagenome (GOLD analysis project Ga0111188, IMG submission 80358) | Planctomycetes bacterium SM23_25
ATCCGTTCCATCGACGCCTTGAACAGGTCCCGCGCTTCGGCCTTCTCGATGGCCTCGGGCCCCGCGCCGATCATCTCGACGCCGCAAGAGTCGAGGACGCCGCTGCGGGCGAGTTCCTCCGACACGTTCAGGGCCGTCTGGCCGCCGACGGTCGGAAGCAGGGCGTCCGGCCGCTCGGCCGCGATGATCTTCTCGACGACCTCGGCCGTAATCGGCTCGATGAACGTCCGGTCCGAGTACTGCGGGTCGGTCATGATGGTGGCCGGGTTGGAGTTGACCAGGACGACCTCGTAGCCCTCGGCCCGGAGGGCCTTGCAGGCCTGGGTGCCGGAATAGTCGAACTCGCACGCCTGGCCGATGATGATCGGCCCCGAGCCGATGATGAGGATCTTGCGGATGTCCGTGCGTTTAGGCATGGCGCTCGCGCATCAGGTCCACGAACCGCCGGAACAGGTAGTGGGCGTCGTGCGGGCCGGGCGACGCCTCCGGGTGAAACTGGACGCTGAACATCGGCAGCCGCCTGTGCCGCAGGCCCTCCAGCGTCCCGTCGTTCAGGTTCAGGTGGGTGACCTCGACGGCGGCGGGGGGCAGGCTGTCTGAATCGACGCAGAACCCGTGGTTCTGGACGGTGATGGCCACCTTGCCGGTCGCCAGGTCCTTGGCCGGGTGGTTCGCCCCGTGGTGGCCGAACTTGAGTTTGAACGTCTCCCCGCCCAGCGCCTGGCCGAGCATCTGATGGCCCATGCAGATGCCGAAGATCGGGAGGGGTGAGCCGCCCGGCGGGTCCTCGATAAGGCTGCGCAGGGTCTGGACGGCGTACGGCACGGCGGCGGGGTCGCCGGGGCCGTTGGAGAGCATCAGGCCGTCGGGCCTTCGGTCGGCGATCTCCCCGGCCGACGCACCCGCCGGCAGGACGATGACCCGGCAGCCGACCTGCCGCAGGCACCGGAGGATGCCGTACTTCACGCCGTAATCGACGAGCGCGACCAGGGGTCCGTCGGGGGCGGTCTCGGGCTGCCACTCCCAGGCCTGGGCCGAGGTCACGTCCTTGACGAGGTCGCGGCCGACGAGCCCCGGCGAGGCCCTCGCCCTGGCGACGACGCCGGCCGGGTCGGCATCGATGCTCGACAGGACGGCCCGCATGGCCCCCGCCTCGCGGATGTGCCGCGTCAGGGCCCGCGTGTCTATCCCCGAGATGCCGGGGATGCCGTTTTCCGCCAGGTAGTCACCGAGGTCCCTTGTGGACCGCCAGTTGGACCGCCGGCGGCTGACCTCGCGGACGACGAACCCCTCGACCCACGGCCGGTGCGACTCCACGTCGTCGTTGTTCACGCCGTAGTTGCCGATCAGCGGGTAGGTCATTGCCACGATCTGGCCGCGGTACGACGGGTCGGTCAGCACCTCCTGGTAGCCGGCCATTGAGGTGTTGAAGACGACCTCACCTGCGGCCTCGCCGACGGCGCCGAACGCCGTGCCGCTGAGCACCCGCCCGTCTTCGAGCGCGAGAATGGCGGACCTGGTCATCTAACGCGTCGCCCTCCGCGAGAGGCCGAACTGCTCCTTGCTGAAGTCCGGGGGCACGTCGGTGGGGTAATCGCCCGTGAAGCAGGCGGTGCACATGTCCGACGGGCTCGGGACGACGCCCAGCAGGCCGTCCACCGAGAGGTATCTCAGGGAATCGGCCCCGATGAAGTCGCGGATTTCCTCGACGGTGTGCGACGACGCGATCAACTCCTCGAGGGTGCTCATGTCGATGCCATAGAAGCACGGGCACCGGATGGGCGGGCTGGAGACGCGGACGTGGACCTCGGCGGCGCCCGCGCCGCGGACCATCCGGATCAGTTTCCGCAGGGTCGTCCCGCGCACGATCGAGTCCTCGACCACTACCACGCGCTTGCCGCGCAGCACGCCCCCCACCGGGTTGAACTTCACGCGCACGTCGATGTCCCGCTCGTGCTGGTACGGTGCGATGAAGGTGCGGCCGACGTAGTGATTGCGGATGAGGCCGATCTCGAACCGCAGTCCCGCGGCCTCGGCGTACCCCAGGGCGGCCGTGTTCGCCGAGTCGGGCACCGCGATGACGAAGTCGGCCTCGGCCGGCGATTCCCGGGCCAGCCGCCGGCCGAACCCACGACGGATCTTGTCCACCTTCTGCCCGTACACCCAACTGTCGGGCCGCGAGAAGTAGACGTACTCGAAGATGCAGAACGCCCGGCGCGCCGCCGCCGCCAGCCTCTGCGAGTGGATGCCGCCCGAGTCCACCGTCAGCATCTCGCCGGGCTCCAGGCTCCGGACGTACTCGGCCCCGAGGCTCCGGACGTACTCGGCCCCGATGATGTCCAGGGCGCACGATTCCGACGCGATGACCGTCGCCTCGCCGAGTGTGCCGAAGCACAGGGGGCGCCATCCGAACGGGTCGCGTGCGGCGATGAGCTGGCCGGGCGAGAGGAACAGGAAACAGTACGCCCCGACGGTCTGCTCGAGCGATTCGGCCGCCATCTCCGTCAGCGTGGGCTGCTTCGAGCGGGCGATCAGGTGCAGGACGATCTCGGAGTCGGTCGTCGTCTGGAAGATCGAGCCGTCTTCCTCCATGGCCCTGCGCAGACGAGCGGCATTGACGAGGTTCCCGTTGTGGGCGCCCGCCAACTGGCCCCGCTTGTACTCGATCAGGATCGGTTGCGCGTTCGTCGCGCTGGACGCGCCGGTCGTGGAGTACCGGTTCTGGCCGATGGCGACGGCGCCGCTCAGGCGGTCGAGCCGCGTGCGGTCCGAAAAGACCTGCGACACCAGGCCCGGTCCCTTGTGCAGGCGGATGAGCGAGGAGTCGGAGGCGGCGATACCGGCGGCTTCCTGCCCCCGATGCTGGAGGGCATAGAGGCCGAAGTACGTGTGCCGGGCCGCGTCGGCGTCGCCGTAGATGCCGAACAGGCCGCAGGAGTGGCGCGGCCGGTCATCGGCCGCGGCCGGTTGGCGTGACGTTTCGGTCTTCAACGCGCGCATCCCAACTCTTGCGTGTCCCGCTCTTGCGTGTGCGTACCGCCGAGGCGACATCACCGGGTGGGCGGGCCGCCGCAAAGGCCCACGCCGCATTGTAGGTCGGCCCGCCGGCGGCTTCAAGCAAAAACGGCGGGACCCTTTAGCCGGCGAGTTTACTCGCCGCGCGGCGGACAGGTTTACCCGCCGCGGCAAGCCCGGCGGCTAAACGGCGGCGTGCCGAAAGCGCGCCGTGGCGGCCTCGACAGCCGCAGATCCTGCCGGTATAATCCACCGCCCGGACGATCGGGCGCCGCGTCGCCGCGAGCGCAAGAGCCCCGCCGCAAAAGGAGTGAACCATGAGGCAGTTTCATCACATTGGTCTGGTGGCACGGGAACCCGTGCCCGACGAGATGTACTTCGAGTCGCTCCAGGTCTGGGGCACCGATCCGACCAACGATCCGAACAAGGTCGAGTGGGTGCGGTTCAAGCCGGAGAGCCCCCTGGCCTCGACGCCCGTTGCCCAGATGCCGCACGTCTCCTGGCAAGTGGATGACCTGGACGCCGAACTCGAGGGAAAAGACGTCGTTGTCGGCCCGCTGACGGTGGCGCCGGGCATCCGCATCGCCTACTTCATGATGGACGGGGCGCTGGTGGAGTACCTGGAGGTCACGTAGGCGGGGGCTTTCCCTTTGCACGGAGCGCCCGATCGGAACGGTCCGAAAGTACTGCAGCCTGCACGGGCTGTGGAAACGATAGTCGCCCCGCAACGCCGGGGCGACGGTCTCGGTTGACGCGCGAACGGAGGCACGCGATGACAGACGAGCAGACTCCCTCACAGCCGCAGGACGCCGGGCCGCACGACGCCGGCAGCCAAGACCGAGCCGACGGCAGCACGGCAGGCCCGCACGCGGAGGCTCGCGGCTCGCCGGGCACCGAGGCGCCGCCGCTTGCGCCGGACCTTCAGGCGGCCAACGCCTCGAAGGACGAGCGCACGTGGGCCATGATCGGGCATCTGGCGGCGCTGGGAGGCCTGGTGATTCCGTCGTACGGCAGCATCATCGGGCCGCTCATTGTCTGGCTCGTCAAGCGCGAGGAGTCGGCCTTCGTGGCCTACCATGCCAAGCAGTCGATGTGGTTCCAGATCTTCGCAGCGATTATCGTGACGGCATTGGCCCTTATCGGCCTCTGTACGTGCGTCACGTTTCCCCTGGCGATCCTGGCGGGACTGGGGGCCATGGCCTACGCCATCTACGGGGCCATCCAGGTGAGCGGCGGCAAGGATTTCGAGTATTACTGGGTGGGCCCGTGGGTCCGCGAGTCCGCTTGAGGCGTTACCGCAGCGCCGCCTTGGATGAGCGGAAGCGGTAGGTTGCGCGCATACCTTCACCCGGCAGCAAAGGAGCCGATAGCATGTCTGAGCCCAAATCCGTCAGTCGTCGCGAATTCCTTGGCGGCTCGCTGATCGCAGCCGGGGCCCTCGGCGCCGTGGCGGTTCCTCCGGCGTGCGGTGCCGCGGCCACGCCGGCACCTGCCGGCGCCATGCCTTGCGGCATGATCGGCAAGGCCAGGATCAGCCGCGTCCTGCTGGGCGGCAACCTGATCTCCGGCTGCATGCACTCGCGGGACCTCGCGTACGTTGGCCAACTGTTTCGCGCCTACGTCAACGAGGAGAAGATCCTCGAGACGCTCCGCCTGGCCGAGCAGCACGGCATCAACACGGTCTTCGAGACCGGTGCGCCATACATCCGGCGGTACAATCGGGAGTGCGGAGGGCACATGCAGTTCATCCCCCACATCGAGGTGAACGTCGGCCAGAAGGAGGGCGACCTGGAGGATCACATCCAGCGGCAGGTGGACTCCGGCGCCGTCGCCCTCTACGTCTGGGGCGCGGCCGGCGACAAACTCGTCCAGGCCGGCGAGACCGACCGCCTGGCCCGGGCCGTCGACCTAGCCAAGGCCCACAACCTGCCGGTCGGCGTGGGCGGCCATTCGCTCCTGGTGCCGATGGCCTGCGAGAAGCACAAGGTGCCCTGCGATTTCTACGTCAAGACGTTCCACCGCGACGACTACCCCTCGGCCACGCCGAAGGAACTCCGCAAGGAGTTCATCTGGCTCGACGGCGGCAAAGGCTGGTACGACAACATGTGGTGCATCAACCCCGAAGAGACGATCGCGTTCATGAAGACGGTTGCCAAGCCGTGGATCGCCTTCAAGATTCTGGCCGCCGGCGCCATCCCCCCGCGCGACGGGCTCCCATACGCCTTCGACAACGGGGCGGACTTCACCGCCGTCGGGATGTTCGACTTCCAAATCGCCGAGGACTGCCAACTGGCGCGCACCGCCATCCGCGCCGCCCGGGACCGGCCGCGACCCTGGCGGGCGTAGAACAGGCGACCGCAGGTTCGCGTCCCTTACACGTCCAACGACCTGAGGACGGCAAAGTTGACCACAGGGGTAGAAATTCGCCCCGACGCGGGGTAGAATAGGACCTACGGCCGAGGGGCGGTCAGCGGGGCGTGTTGTACCGCAACGGGGGCACGTCACGGCAGCGGAGCCAGTCCTGGAAGGAAGGGGGCCCGTCATGAGCCGCACAGGAATTCCTCGCAGTGCCATCGGATGGGCAGCGCTTGGCGCCGGAGTGCTGGGCGCGGTTCTCCTGCATTCGGCCGGCATGCAGGCAGGAGAAGGCGTGCCCATGGCTGCGCACGGCGCGGCGAACATGGACTACCAACTTCAGGAACTTGCCGGACTTCTGCCCGAGGCCGACGTGACCGAGGCCCCGGCCGGCCTCGACCCCGTCGTCTGGGCCGCGTTTATCCCCAAGGACAACGCCCTGACGCGCCGGCGCGTGGAACTGGGTCGGAAACTCTATTTCGACACGCGCCTGTCGCGCGACGGGACGGTCTCGTGCGCCACCTGCCACGACGTCACGCGGGGCTTCACCGACCAGCGCAAGGTTTCGGAAGGCATCAAGGATCAAGTCGGTCAGCGCAACGCGCCCACGGTCCTGAACACCGCGCTGCTCGAGACGCTGTTCCTGGACGGGCGGTCGCCGACCCTCGACCACCAGGCGAAGATGCCCATCCTGAACCCCATCGAGATGGGGATGCCCGACGAGGCCGCCGCCGTCGAGGCCGACCTGGCGTACCGGAAGGCCTTCAAGGAAGCCTACGGTCGCGGGGTGAACTACGAGGATATCGGCCGCGCCATCGGCGCCTTCGAGCGGACGCTGGTGTTCATCGATTCCCCGTTTCGGCGGTTCCTCGGGGGCGACGCCCGCGCCGTCTCGGCCGACGCACGCGCCGGATGGGCCCTGTTCAACGGCAAGGCCCGCTGCGTCACGTGCCACCCGGTGAACCTCTCGAATCCGCTGGGGACCGACAACCGTTTCCACAACATCGGCGTGTCGGCGCGCCACCAGAACTTCGAAAGCCTCGCACGGCGGGCCCTGAAGGCCCTCGGGGAGGACCCCTCGGAAAAGAAACTCGACGAACTGGCCCTGGCCACCGAGATGAGCGAACTCGGCCGGTTCATGGTCACGAAGAACCGCTCGGACATCGGAGCCTTCCGCACCTCCATGCTCCTGAACGTCGGCATCACGCCGCCCTACATGCACGACGGCTCGTTGCCCACGTTGTGGGACGTCATGGACCACTACAACAAGGGAGGCGAACCGAACCCCTTCCTCGACGGCGGGATGGAGCCGCTCGCGCTGACCGAGACCGAGATCCACCAGATGGTGGCGTTCCTGTTCAGCCTGACCGACGTGCGCCTGGCCGCCGAGAACAGGCGCCAGTTCGCCTTCCAGAAGGCCGCAGCGCAGAAGAGCCGCGAGTTCCGCGACCCGGACACGGCCTTCCGCCGGAAACTCGCCTTCGAGGATCGCGTGATGGGCGGCAAGAGCGCCGACAAGTAGCGAGGAGATTGCCATGAAGAACGGGCCGAGGAGCGATGAAACCACGTGCGCCGGCCGCGGCCGGCATCCTGCCGGTTCGCACCGGCGGCTCAGTCGCCGTTCGTTCATGCAGGCATCGGCCGCCGCGCTGGCCGCCGCCGCGTCGTTCACGCCCGTGAGCGTGGCCCGCGGCGCGGGCCCATCGGGCAAGGACCCCGCCTTCCGCTTCGCCTACATCTCCGACTCGCACCTCTATGCGAAGGACCTGAACGACCGCTTCGCGCGGGCGCTGCTCAGGGCCGTGGACGACGTGAACCACCTCGACCCGCAGCCCGACTTCGTGTTCTACGGAGGCGACCTTGCCCAACTCGGCCAGGACCACGAACTGGAACTCGGCGCCCGGATCCTCGAGAACGTCAAAGCGCCCCTCAAAATGATGGTCGGCGAGCACGACTGGTATCTCGACATGGGTAAGAAGTGGCGAGAACTCTTCGGCGAGCCCACCTACTCCTGGGACCACAAGGGCGTCCACTTCGTCGTGCTCATGAGCGTCGTCGAGCGCGACTTCTGGACCCAGCGGAACTTGAGCCCCATGGAGCGGATGCAGACCGTGGCCGGCCTGGACAACGGCATGCAGAGTTCGTTCATGGTCGGCGCCGAGCAGCGCGAGTGGCTCACGAAAGACCTGGAGAAACTTCCCAAGAATGCCCCCCTCATCGTCTTCTCCCACTCGCCCCTCTACAAACTCTACAAGAACTGGAACTTCTGGACCGACGACGCCGAAGAGGTCCAGGCCATCCTGAAACGCTTCGACCGTGTCGTGGTCATCCACGGCCACACGCATCAGGTCCTGACCAATCGCATCGGCAACATCCATTTTCACGGTCTCCTCTCCACCGCGTGGCCGTGGCCGTACGCCCCCCAGGGCATGCCCGAACTCACGGTCCAGATGAGCCGGCCCGATCCGTTCAACCCCAACGACGGCTGCGGCGACGGCGAGGTGCACGTTCACGCCGACGGCCTCGTGGACAAGGTCTACAACCTGTGGAACCGGAACCCCCTCATCGTGGCCAAGGGCTACACCGAGAGCCTCGGCAAGAAGGACGTGCCGCCGAAGCCGAACCGGCCCGGCTATTGAGAGAAACGCGAAACCTGGCGATCAAAGGAGATTGCGATGTCGTCGCACACCGTCAAAGCCCTCGTCGCCGCCGCATGCCTCGTCGCTGTCGCCATCGTCCTGGGATGCACGGCCGCCTCGCGCCCCGCGGACGAGGCCGAGGCGCAGGCCGTCGCCGACCGGCATATGGCCCAGTGGAAACTCAAGAACCCCGACCGCGCCCGGCAGTGGATCGAGGAAGAGAAGGCGCGGCACACGATCCGCCCCCCCGCCGACAACTCCGACCTCCTCAAGGGCGACCAGGGCAAGGGACACGCCTACGGCAACTACACCGAACGCGACCTCCTCGTCTGGGCACGCGAGACCGAGAAACTCGTCGTCGACGGCTCACGCATCTTCCACAACGCCGCCTTGCTCGGAGGCACCGTCGGCGTCTCCTGCGACATGTGCCATCCCGATGCCGCCAACACCCACCCCGAGACCTACCCCAAGTTCCAGGCCCAGATGGGCCGCGCCGCGCTCTTGCGCGACATGATCAACTGGTGCATCGAGCACCCGGTGCGCGGCAAGGCCCTGGCGGCCGACGATCCCCGAATGAGGGCGCTGGAAGCCTACATCACCGCCCAACGCAAAGGCACGCCACTGAATTACGGCAAGCACTGAGCCGCCCGACACACGTCTCCTGAAGTCGGCACGTACGGGGCAGGACCGGCCGCAGCGCCAACGATGCCGCCATTCCCGCTCGCGGCGGCGCCGGTCCCCCCCGGCCACCCACGAAACCCTATACTCCCCCGCCGGCGTCTGGTATGATTTGACGGTGGACACCGGGGCGGCGCCGCGCCCCGACGGACGGACCGCCCATGCGGATTCTGCACCGGTACATCCTCAAGGAGATGCTCAAGACACTGGCCCTCGGCCTTGCGTCCGTGACCGCCGTCGTCGCCTTCGGAATGGTCCTGCGGGCACTGGAGGACCACGGTCTCGGCCCGTTCACGTCGCTGCTGTACATGGTGCTCTCGATGCCGAAGGCGGCCTACTTCGCGTTGCCGCTGGCGGCGGTGCTGGCGGGAACGCTCGTCTACGGTCGCCTGGCCGCCCAGAACGAGGTCATGGCCTGTCGCGCGAGCGGCATTCCCCTGTGGAGTCTTTTCTGGCCGACGATCCTCCTGGCGCTGGTGGCCTCGGGCGGCGCGTTTTTCCTGGCGGCCTGGCCCCTGCCGGCGAGCGCCTACGCCGCCAAACGCCTGGCGCTGGCCGACATCGAGCGGCTGTTCTTCACGAGGCTCGCATCGACGGGCAGAATCCGCCTCAAGGACGCCAACTTCCAGATGACCGTCGACCGCGTGGTCGGCGACATGCTCTACGGGCCCACCCTGAAGTACCGCGGCAGGGAGGGCGGGCAGACGTACTGCTACGCCCCCTTCGGCCGCGTGTCGTTCGACCGCGAGCACAACCGCGTCAAACTCGCCCTCTGGGAAGCCGTCGTGGTCGACGAGGCCCACGCCGTGCCCGTCCGCGGGACCCACGCCGTCGGCCTCACCCTGCCGACCGCCGTGCCGCGAGAAGAGGACGACCTGGCCCTGTGGCGCCTCATGGCGTGGCAGCGCCGGCCGGAACTGGCCGACCGCGTCCGCGGCCTCCCCGAGGATGCCTCGGACATGGCCATCGTTAACGCGAAGAACAAGGTCCGGGCTCGGGCCATGGCCGATCTGCACGGGCGCCTGGCGGCCGCCATCGGGTGCTTCGGCCTCGTCCTCGTGGGGGCGGGGCTGGGAGTGTACTTCCACAGCGGTCACCTGTTGACGGCGTTCGGCGTCGGCCTGGTGCCCTGGATGTGGGCCGTCGGGGCCACCATGTTTATCACCGCCAGGGTCGCCCGCGAGTACGCCCATCCCGAGGACCTGGTGTGGCTGATCTGGGCGCCGAACCTGCAGGTGGTGGCGCTGGGGCTGGCCATCCTGGCGTACCTGTCGTGGGTCTGGACGTCGCCGCTTCGGCTGAGGGACCTGCTGAGAGGGCGCCGCCCATGAAGATCCTCGACCGGTACGTCCTGACGACGTTCCTCGTGTCGCTGGTGATCTGCCTGGCGGCGATCATGGGGCTGGCGCTGCTGCTCGACTTCTCGTTCAACCGCAACAAGTTCCTCGACCTGGCGGCCGCGACCGAGGAGGCGGGCCTGTGGGGACTCCTGGCGGGGATAGCCGATTACTACGTCTACAAGGCCTTCCACTATTTTCAGTTGCTGGCGGCCCCGACGCTGCTGGTGTCGGCGGCGGCCAGCATGGTCCGCCTGAACCGCAGCCGCGAACTCACCAGCATCAAGGCCGCCGGCGTCAGCCTTTACCGCGTCATGTGGCCGATGCTCCTGGTCGGCCTCATCCTGGACGGCTTCTACATCGCCAACCAGGAATTCATCATCCCCGGCTTCGCGGTGGAACTCGCACGCGACCCCGACGACCTGGCCGTCCAGGAGAACTTCGCCGTCGATTTCGTCCGCGACGAGCACAACAACATCCTCTACGCGCCCATCTACGACCCCAAGACCCGCCAGATGCGGGCCGAGAAGAAGGTGTTCGAGGACGGCACCGTCGTCTTCTCCGCCAGGGTCCGCATCTTCCAGAGGGACTCCAAGTACGAGGCCCTCGGCACCATCGAGGCCGAGACCGCTGCCTGGGACGAGGCGCGCGGACGCTGGGTCTTCACGAACGGCGTCAAACTGCCGCCCCTCAAGGAGGCCACGCTCCTCGACCGCATCCCAACGGCCCCTGAAGGCGAACCGCAGCACGACTACTACACCAACGTCGGGCCCCGCGAACTCCAGCGCCACCGCGCCAGCGACTTCTATCGCTACATGTCGTACGCGGAACTGAAGTCGCTGGCCGAAGACCCGATGCGCGGCAACCGGCGGCAGTTGCAGGTCGAGATGCACCAGCACGTGACGGGCCCGATCCTGAACGTCCTGATTTTGCTGCTGGGCATGCCGTTCGTGGCGGCTCGCGAGGACCGCAGTTACGTCGCCGGCATCCTGGTTGCAGCGTCGCTGTTCATCGGCGTGTTCGTCGTGCGGTTCGTCTCGACCGCCTTCGGCAACGCCGGCCACGTCGAGCCGCTCTTGGCCGCGTGGCTGCCCGTCTTCATCGTCCTGCCCGCCAGCATCCTGTCGATGGAAGCGCTGAGGACGTAAGCCCAACGCCCAAGGTCGGCGTGCGGCCCGCCGGGA
>Ga0111188_1142_pt1 | contig 11169 bp, 7 predicted proteins | sample DeeMarSWOR324_28_FD_80358 | JGI IMG/M metagenome (GOLD analysis project Ga0111188, IMG submission 80358) | Planctomycetes bacterium SM23_25
GATGAGAAGACGCGCCCGACGCCTTCACGGCCTGGCGTTCCTACGCGTACTCGAAGACAGGCGTCTCGATCACCCGGTCGGGCTTCTTGTTGCCTTTGATGAGTTGGTGGATGCGTTCGACGGTCTCCGGGGCGAAGTACTGCTCGCCCGTCTCGCGGCACACCCGCGCCGGCACGTGCTCAACAACGTAGACCTTCCCTTCGTGCTCCACCGTGTAGGTGACCTTGGCATCGATCATTGTTTCTTTCATGTCCTTGCCCTTCCTAGTCCGACGTCCGCCTTCGGAAATCGACCCAAAGATCGGGATCCGGCTCGTAGAGCGTGACGATCTTGATTAGCGGCCCGCTCGGATAACTGCACTGCACGTGAAGCGGCCGGCCTGCCTTCGTGAAGCCGAGTATCAGGCAACTTGGGCCATACTTGTCGTCGGGATGGTCCTCGATGACTTCGGCCCGCGCCCGAAGGGCTTCTTCCAACTCTGCCACGCTGATATCCCGAATAATACTCTGGTCAAGAGCATGCCTGGAGAACTCATACTGGCGGCGCCGAACCCTCGCCTGGATCTCGTCCGCCAGTGCCATGCCACAGACCCCCCGACTACTTAGCGCGCCTATACTATCCGGAAATGCCTCAGCGGGCAAGCCGGCATTGGGGCCCCTCATGCGCCCTGTCCGGCTGCTCCTGTAGCGGGAGCCGGTTGCATTTGGCCCCCTGCCCCGCCTATGCTTATGAGGGTGTGCCGGGCGGAGAAGCCATGGACCGCGACACGCTCGTCCAGAAGATCAAGTCGTTCCCGGCGGCGCCCGGCGTCTACCTGATGAAGGACGCGCACGGCCGGGTCATCTACATCGGCAAGGCCGTGAGCCTGCGCAGCCGCGTCGGCCAGTACTTCCAGCCGTCGGCCGACCTCGGACCGAAAAAGCAGCAGATGATCGCCGAGGTGGTCGACATCGAGTTCCTTCCGGCCGAGAGCGAGGTCGACGCGCTCCTGACCGAGGCGCGTCTCATCAAGGACACGCACCCCCGGTACAACGCGCGGCTGACGGACGACAAGACGTTCCCATACCTGGAGATCACGGCGCGCGACGCGTTTCCCGGCGTGTACTTCACCCGGACGCCGGCCTCGAAGGGGACGCGGCTCTACGGTCCGTTCTCGAGCGCCGCAGGGTTGCGGACGGCCATCGGCGAACTTCAGAGGATCTTCCGGTTCCGGACCTGCTCGCTCGACATCCGCGAGGACGACCCGGCCCGGCGCTACTTCCGGCCGTGCATCCTCCACGCGATCAAGCGATGCACGGCGCCGTGCGCCGGGCACATCGACCGGGAGGCCTACCTGAGGAGCATCGCGCGGCTGCGGCGGTTTCTCGAAGGCAAACGCGTGCGGGTCGTCCAGGACCTGACGCGCGAGATGAAACATCTGGCCAAGGCGCTGCACTTCGAGGAAGCCGCCCGGGTGCGCGACCAGTTACGGGCCATCGAAGCCCTCTCGCGCCGGGGCGACATCCACGAGGACCTTCAGCCGGAGGTCTTTGCGCCGACGTTCGACCCGGCCGAAGGCATGAAGGCCCTCACGGAGATGCTCGGCTCGGCGGCGCCTATCCGCAGCATCGAAGGCGTGGACATCGCCAACCTCGGGCCGACCGAGGCCGTCGGCGCGATCGTCTCGTTCCTGGACGGGCGCCCGTTCAAGCCGGGCTACCGGCGGTTCCGGATCAAGACGGTGTGCGGCCCGGACGATTTCGCCATGATGCGGGAGGTGGTCTTCCGCCGGTTCCGCCGCCTGGCGGAGGAACTGTCGGTCCTGCCGGACCTCGTGCTGGTGGACGGCGGCCCCGGCCAACTGCACGCCGCCGCCGAGGCCATCGGGGCGGCCGACGCCCGGCGGCCGCACCTCGTCTCCCTCGCGAAACGCCAGGAGGACGTCTACGTCTTCGGCCGGGCCGAGTCCGAGCCCCTCCGCCTGCCGCGCACCCACCCCGGCCTCAAGATCCTCCAGGCCGTCCGCGACGAAGCCCACCGCTTCGCCCAGCACTATCACCATCTGCTGCGCCGGAAAGCCCTGTTCGGCGAGAAGGGCGCGCGGGACCTGGCGCGGCACAAGACGGCCAAGCGAAAGACACGCCGGAGCCGCGGCGGGCCCACCGGCACGGATCAGCCCGCCGGCGACTCGGGTTCCGGCGGTGACGTCTGACCCACGCGGACCAGCCACCACAACAGGCCCATCGCCCCGGCGCCAAGGCTGTTGGCCAGGATGTCGAACGCCTCGAACTGCCTGCCGACCGTCAGCAGCCCCTGGCCGACTTCCACCAGGACGCCCAGGGCGGCCGTCCCCAGGACGGCCAGGAAGATGCGCGTCTTCAGGTAGTGCGTGGTCGGCTGCGGTCCGAGCGTGTAGCACAGCAGCAGGCTGATGACGGCGGACGTCCCGAAGTGGAGGAACTTGTCGCCGAATTCGGCGCCCGGGGCGACCGCCGACAGCATCTCGCTCTCGGCCAACCCGACGGCCGCGACTCGCCGAGTTCGGATGCCCGCTGCGGCCGCCACCCGGCCCCGTGTCCCGCCCAGGCCGTGACGACGCCCAACACGCAGGCCAGCACCAGGAGGTTCGGCGCCAGCAACGCCGCGGCGTCGAACCGGAAGTACAGCAGGTTGGCCGCCAGCGCACCCAGGCCGACCATGATGGCGGTTCTCGACCACGGTCCCTTCCCACGGCGCCACGACACGACCAGCCGCACGCCCACCGCCACGACGGTCGCCAGCACCAGGGCCAAGCCGACCCAGCCCAGTTCCGCTCGAAGCACCCGGAAACCGTCCGTGTCGGCGTCATCGCCCTCCGTCACAGGCCATCCGGCCTTCCCGAAGATCGCGCGCGACGAAACGCTCCCGGCACCCAGGCCGAACGCCGCACGGTCGGCCGCAAGAGGGGCCACGAGCAGGTCGAGCCGCTCGTCGGCACGCGTGGCGCCCACACGGTGGTTTCCGACGGCGGAACCCACCCCCACCATCACCATGACCCACAGCGCCAGGGCCAGGGCGATCCGGACGGGCCGGCGCTGGCGATCCGATCGCCAGCAACACACACACCATCAGGACGTGCCTCGGGACATTGCTCAGTCCGAGGGCGGCGGCCACAAGGCCCGTCAGCAGAAGACCGATCCCCATCCAGACGGCGGGCGCCCGGCCGAGCCAACCCCACCGCGACTCGCGCCGCAGGGGGGGCCGTCGCGGCATCCAACCCAGCGGGCGAAGGACCACCAGGAGACAGAGCGGCAGCGCGGCCAGCAGCGCCGGAACCAGGCTGTCGCCCCCGAGGATCAGCGCCGGACCGACCCGCCGCGCTGCCCCCTCGGCGGCAACGGGCGCACCAAGACCCGCCATCACCATCCAGAGGGCCAGCAGCCCGAAACCGACAACCGCCGCCCACGTCGTTCGACGCAAGCCCTTCCGACCCGCCGACGCCGACGCCACGAGCCAGTACAACCCCGCCACCGAAATCGCAAGCACCAGCACGCCGACCGTGGCGGAAGGACGCCGGGCAAACCGGACCACCGACAACGCCGTGCCGCCGCCCGCCCGCAGGGGACGCGGCTCAACCAACATGCCGGCCGACGCCCCCAGAGGAGGGTCCGTGCCGCTTACCACGTCCCCGAGAGGAACCGGCACCGCCTGCATCAGCACCAACCCCAGAAGGGCCCACACGAACAGGTTGGCCCGCGAACGCAGGTGCCAGAGCGGCGTCCCGACCAGCCCCGAGACCACCCAGAAGGCGTGGAGCAGACAGACGACGAAAAGCAGATGGAAGCCCCCGAAGCGATGAAGGTCGGCAAAGACGGTCGGCAGCAGCACCACGGCCGCTCGGAGCGAGATCTGAAACGTCCCAACCACGCCCCGGATGAGCGGCGCCGGCATGGCGGTCGTCGATGGTAGGGACTCGCGCATCGGCACGTCCGGTCGGCCCGTCACGTGCGGCAGGCTAGGTGTGTCAACATTGAACTGGTCAATGCGGGTGCCATGCTTTCGCTTGCGAAAGCATGCGCCCTGGGTCAGGACCGCATGCTTTCCCAACGGAGGGAGCGCATGGCACCCACGGAATCGATGTTGACGCACCCCTAGGCCGTGTCGGTGTCTTCGGTCCCGGCCTGGTCGCGGCCGGGCCGGTCGAAGGGGGCGGCGGCGACACGCCCGTTCGGCCGGGTTCCCGCGTAATCGTAGTACGCCTGGAAGGACTCGCGGAAGTACCCGCCCTTGGTGGCCCGCACCCGATTGAGGACGGCGCCGAAGAGCCTCCCATGCAGGGCCACCACCTGCTGCACGGCGCGCTGGGCCACACCGCGTGTATTCTTGCCCGCGTGGAAGACCAGGATGACGCCGTCGAGCATCGGCGTGACCAGGTGGTTGTCGGCGACGACGAGCATGGGTGCCCCGTCGACGATGACGCGATCGTACGATTCGACCTCCTCGGCGATCAGTTGCCGCATGGTCTCGCACCCGATGAGCCCGGCCGGGCTGGGGGGCGGCGGGCCGCCGACCAGGACATCGAGGTTCTCGATGGCGGTCGCCTGGATGGCCTCGCTGATGCTGTTGAGGCCGACGAGGACGTTCGACAGTCCGATCGTGTCGGGGACATCGAAGACGCGTGGCAGGACGGGCCGGCGGAAGTTGGCTTCGACCAGCAGCACGCGTTCGCCGGTGCGTGCCATGGTAATCGCCAGGTTCGCCGCCACGGTGGACTTGCCGTCGCCCGGGTCGGGGCTCGTCACCAGAAGGCTCCGGATAGGGTGATCCGAGGCGAACAGCAGGTGCGTCCGCAACTGGCGGAACGACTCCGCCAGCAGCGAGTGGGGCGCCGTATGGCAGACCAGGGCCAGGTTCGTGTCGAGCGACAGCCGCTCGTCCTCCGTCAGGTCGGGGACGCGCGAGAGCATCGGTATGCCGACGTGGCGCACCACCTGGGTCGGCGTCCGCAGGCGGGTATCCACGAGTTCGATAAGCAGGCTCAGGCCGACGCCGGCGAGGAGGCTGAACAGGACGGCGGCCGTCGAGTAGAGGGCGACGCGCGGCTCGGCGGGCTCCAAGGGGATGTCCGGCCGGCCGACGATGCGGACGTTCGGCCTCGCCATCACCGCGCTGATCCGCATCCGCTCCAGGCCATCCTCAACGACGTTGAGCAGGTCCAGAACGCGGCGGTACTCCTCTTCGCGGGCGCGGTACTCGGCGGTCAACTTGGCGGCGCTGAGGGCGGCGCCGCGGGCTTCGGACACGCGGGTCTGGATTTCGGCCTCGGCGGCGCGGGCGCTGTCGTACCGGTTCTTGAGGACGGCGCCCTGCTGCTGGATGAGTTGGCCGAGGACCTCAGACCGTTTGGCTTCGAGGTCGTTGGCGGTGGCCTGGACGGAGACCTTGAGCCTGCGGACGCTTTCGTGCTGCGGACCGAACCGCTGCGCCAGCCCCTCCAACTGCTGGGCGAGTACGGTCGACGTCTGGGTCAGGGAAACGATCATCGGGTCGCGCCGCAGGGTTTCCATGACCTCCGGAAACGTCATGAGGACGGCGGAGAGGTCCCTGGTCTCCTCGGACTGTCTCCGGAGTTCCTGGAACTGGTTCCAGTCGGCGCGTGCGGCGGCGAGTTCAACCTGAATGACCGTCAGTTGTCGAACCAGGGCGTTGAGGACGGCCACCTGCTCGCCTCCCCGCTCGTCGGCCACGACGACGGCGGACTCGTCGCGATAGGACGCGAGTTTGCGTCCGAGTTCGTCGAGTTGCCGTTTCAGGTCGTCGCGTTCGGCCCGCAACTCCTGCTGGCGGTCGGCATCGGCCTGCTGGCGGTCGGACCGGAGTTGCTCGACGTACTGGGTCAGGACCTCGCGAACGATGTCGCGCACCTGGGTCGCATCGGTGCCGGTGAGCGTCACCAGGATATTCTGGGTGTTCAGGGCGTGGACCACCTCGAGGTCTTCGCCAAGTTCATACGCAGCGACCTCTTCCGGACCGGGATACATCGTCTGCTGGCCCGCGAGGACTTTGAGGGCGGCGGTGAGCACCCGCGTGTTGAGGATGGCCCTGACCTGCGACTCGATGTACTGGGGGAACAGGCGGACGTCAATGGCCTGCTGATAGCCCCGCGTCAGTTCGATGGCCTGTGCTTGTCCGGGTTCGACTTCGACGACGCCCTCGGCGGTGTAAAAGGGAGCCCAGACGCGCCAGGCGACGATGCCGCCCACGCCGCCCAGGCCGAAGACGACGAAACAGGCCGCGATGAGCCAGAACCGTTTTCGGATCACGCGCCAGACGTCCGCGGGGGTCAGCGCCATCGCCGACCCCGGAAGGATGACGGTCGGTTGTTGCGACATTTGAGTTATCCTTTTCGCCGGCGAAACCTGTATCACGGGTCAAAGCGTTCGTGCCGAACCGCTCCCGATCAGGGAGCGCCTATCACGGCGCCGAGGCCAACTGCCTCAGGCGCTGTTCGACGTCGGTCTTGTCCTTGCCTTTCAGGCCCAGTTCGATGGCCTTCTGATACTCGGCGCGGGCCTCATCGGGTCGCTGGCGGGCCTCGTAGACGCGTCCCAGATGGTAGCGTGCTTCGGGGTTGTCGCCGTAGCGGATGCTGGCCATGAAGTTCTCCATCGCCTCCTCGTACCGCTGTTCCAGGAACGCGATCCATCCGGCGGTGTCGAGCACCTGGGGATGGTTGGGCACGAGGCGCATGCACCGCTGAATCATGTCCCTGGCCCGCACGAAGTCCTTGTGCTCGGTTGCCAGAATCCACGCCATGTTGTTGGCATTGGCGACGTCCGTGGGGTCGAGCGCCCAGAGCATCATGCCCCACTTCAGGGCCTCTTCCGTCTGGCCCAGGGTGTACAGCGCGAGGCTGTAGATACGAATCGACGCCATGTAGGGCCGAAGGTTAGCGAGTTTATCGGGCATGCGGCTGTATTGGGCCTCAAAATCTTCGGCCAGAGGCTTGAGGATCTTGACCGCCATCGGCGCGCCCTGCTCGCCGATGTCGAGGGCGGCCAGACCGGCGCGGATGGGGATGCTCCGGGGGGCCTTCGAGAGGCCCGTCATGAGCACCTTGCGGGCCTCCTCCACCTGCCTGGCCCGGACCAGCAGGTCCGCCAGGTACACATAGCCCCGTTCCCAATCCTGGTGCCTCAGCAGGGTCGTGCGCAGGACGTCGAAGGCCTTGTCGAGTTCGTTCGTCCTCTCGTAGAGCGCCACGAGCGCCAGGCGGGGCCAGACCTCGTTCGTGTAGTTGTTCATGGCGTGGGTGACGCGTTTCATGGCCTCATTCTTGCGGTTGAGCGACACCAGGCACCGGACCTCGCCGGTCAAGGCGTCGGCATTCGCGGGTTCGACGGAGCGGGCCTTCTCGTACACGGCAAGGGCATCCTCGAATTTCTCGCCGCGAATGAGGGCATCGCCCAGCGCCGCCAGCAGCATCGTATCCTGGTCGAGCCGTTCCCTTGAGAGTTGCCTGAGCAGTTCGGCGGCCCGGTCGGGCTCTTTGATGGCCATGTACTTGGCGGCCAGTTGCATGCGTCCCAGGACGCTGGTCGGCCGGAAGTCGAGCAGCCGCCTCAGGTCCAGGATGGCCTCGGTCAACTGGACGCGGCGCGTGTTGATGTCGGCCCGCAGGAGCAGGGCCTTCTCGAACGACGTGTCCGACGGGTCAACGTTCGCCAGGAGGTCGAGCGCCCGCTCCGGGTAGGGACCGGCGTACAGTTCCGCCAGTCGGACCTTGGCCTCGCCGTAGTCGGGATTCAGGGCCAGGGCCTGCTCCATGAACTGCTTGGCCTCGGCCTCCTTGTCCTGTCGTGCGGCGATGCGGCCGGCGACGACGAGGGCGGCCACATCGTTGGGGCTGGCCTCGACCACCGCGTCGATGACGGCCTTGGCCTCGTCGAGTTTGCCCTGGAGCATGAAGACGTCGGCCAGGCGTTTCCTCGGGATGTTATCCTTCTTGGCCAGAGCGACGGCTTCCTGATAGACCTTGGCGGCCTCGGCCCACTGTCCCAGGCGGCTGTACTGGTCGCCCAGGAAGACCAGGGGGTACGGGTCGTCGGGCGACAGTTCGGCGGCCTTTCGGAAGTACTTCTCGGCCTCGGCGGGCCCCGCCACCTTGGCGGTGAACTCGGCACGAGCCAATTGGGCGGTGACCTCATTCTCGTGCTTGCTGACGTAGGCATTGATGATGTTCTCGCCCTGCTGCGCCCGCTTGGTTTCGGCGTAGAAGTCCGCAAAGGTCCGGACGAGGAGGACGTCGTCGGGCGCGAGCGCGTAGGCCCGTTTGAACACGTCCTCGGCCTTCGTCGGCTCGTGGGCCTGCACGTAGAGGGTGGCCAGGGCGACCAGGTTGCGGACGTTCCCGGGCACGACTTCGGCAATTTCTTCGCGGGTCTTGAGGGCGCCGCTCCATTCGCCCAAGCCGGCCTGCGCCGCGGCCCTCATCTCGAGCGCCGGGACGAGCCGCTGATTGAACCGCAGGGCCTCGTCGGCCTCGGTCTTGGCCCCGGAGTAATTGCCGCGACTGTGGTAGATGCGTCCGAGCAGCAGCCGCGCGGGAATCAGGTTCGGACGGGCCTCCAGCGCCTTGCCGAGCGCCACCATGGCCTCGTCGTACTTCCTCTGGCGTGCGAGCACCTGCCCGATCAGAAAATGGCCGTGGGAGAGGGTCCGGTGTTTGGCGACGACGGCCCGGAGCAGTTTAATCGCCTCGTCGAGTTTGTCCTGGCCGAGGAGGAGCAGGGGGTCGGCGAACAGCAGTTCGGGCGCTTCGGGCTCGACCTGCTTCAACTGGCCGATCAACGTCGACGCCTCATCGTATTCGCCCGCCCCCAGCCGGATGAGGAACAACTGCTGCCACGCCTGCCGCCACTCGCGGGAATTGGCCTCGGCCTTGGCCAGGACCTTCGCGAAACCGTCCTTCGCCTCGTCGTCGCGGTCGGTCAACTGCCGGAGGTGAGCCAGGGCCAGGAGGTCGGCCATCGAGGCGGTGTCGTTCGCCACCCGCTGGAGGAGTTCTTTTTCGATCTCGGCCGGGGTGCCCGCCACCATGCCAACCTGGTCCTGGGGCAGCGTCTTCTTCATCTCGTTGATCAGGTCGCCCTCTTTCTTCTCCTGCTTCGTATTGCGGTAGAACCGCAGGAACCGCTGGTACACACGGAGCGGGTCCTTGCCGATGGCCACCGCCCGGCGGTACATGGCCTCGGCCTCGGCGTTTTGGTCCCGTTTCTCGTGGACTTCGGCCATCATGAGGTAGGGATCGGGGTCATCCTTGGCCCGTTCGGCAGCCTTGGTGGCCTCGGCGAGGGCGTCGTCCGGACGGTTCCGCAGCAACAGCGTCTGAGCCAGAAGCAGCCGCATGTCGGTGTCGTCCGGATTCGCTTCCAGGACGACCCTGGCACTTCGGCCGGCCCTGTCGAAGTTGCGGAGTTTCAACTGGACCTGGGCCAGGTCGCGCCAGGCAGGCGTCAGCCGGGGCCACTCGGCGACGAGGTTCTGGAGTTCTCTCTGGGCGGCGCCGAGTTCGTCGGCCGCCAGGTAGGCGCGCCCAAGCAGCAACTGGCTCTGCGGCCCGCGCTGCTTGTCGCGTGCCTGCTCCAGGTACGTGATGGCCAGGCGGAGTTGCCGTCGGAGCACCGCGCGTTTGCCTTTCAGGTACTCCACCACGCCGGGGCTGGGGGTGCCTTGCTCGAGTTTCGCGATGAGTTCGTCGGCCTTTTCCTGGTGGTTCATCTCGAGGTACAGGTCGGCCTGCTGGGCGAGCAATTCCATGGAGTCCGGCACCTCGGCGAGGCCCTTTTCGATCACCTCAACGGCCTTCTCGCGGTCGTTTTCCATGCGGTGAATGCCGGCCAGGCGCAGATAGGATGTCGTCTCCTTGGGGTCGGCGGCAATCGCGCCGGCGAAGTGCTGCCTGGCGGCGTCGGGGTCGTTCTCCTTCAGGGCCACTTCACCGAGCGCGATGTAGAGGCGTGCGCTTTCGCCGGCCTTCTCGACGGCCAGTTTCAGGACCTTCGTGGCCTCGTCGCCCTGGTTGAGCGTAATGAGCCGCGTGGCTTTCAGGATGTAGGCGTCGGCGTTGGTCGGGTTGTTGGCAACGGCGAGGTCGATCACCTCCGCCACCTTGTCGTCCTGTTCGAGGGCGGTGTGAACCTGGGCCAGCAGGCGATACAGTTCCAGCAGGTCGGGCGCGTTCTCGATGCCTTCGCGGCACGAGGCGGCGGCGGCCTCGTAGTACGGGACCTTCTTGGTCTGGATAGGCTCGGCCGCGGCCAGGGCCATCTCCACGACGCCGCCCCACAGATACGCCTTGCCAAACGACGGGTCCAGTTCCGTGAGGCGTTTGATCTCGGCCTTGGCCTCTTTCCAGTAGCGGACGAGCAGGTACAGTTCGGCGAGGCGGCGTTGGGCCTCCACGTGGTCGGGCTTCAGGGTGACGACCGTCTTGAACGCCTGGAGGGCCTGGGCGACGGCGGGCGGCTTCTGCTTCATGGCGATCTGGCCCAGGAGGAACATGATGTCGGGGTCCTGGTTCCCCCCGGCCTTCGCCGAGTTGCGGATGGCGATCCAGGCCTGCGCGTACTCCTCCCGCTCGAAGAAGCCCTGGGCCCTCTCGTAGAGTTCCTTCGGGTCGCCCGTGGAGAACCACCCCATGAAGAAGGCGACACCGAGAATCAGCACCGGGCCGACCACAAACAAGGCCACCATCCCGACCAACCGCGTATTCAGCCTCCGCGCCATGTGCGATCAACCTCCTTCGGTCCCGCCAAGGGCCGGGTAGTGCTCACGCTCCAGAAGCGGGATGACGGCGTTCAGAAACTCCAGGCCGATCTGGTACGCCCGGCTGCCTTTCGCCAGGGGATCTTGCCCCTCGGACGGCGAGAAATAGACGGCCACCTGGGTCTGCGACAGGAAACTGCCCTTGCGCCCGATGGCGCCCGAGGTGGCCATGATCCGCGCCAGGTCCCGATGGTACACGTACTGGCCGCCTACGTTGAAGTACTGGAACATCAGGGCGTGCTCCGGCGGCATGCCGGGGCCAGGCTTGAACAGGATGACGTTCGGCTCAATCTCTTTACCCGACTTACTCGGGTGTTGCATCGCATCCTGCCGCTTCGTCACCAGACGGTATCCGCTCTGGGTCATGCACACCCACGGCACGTG
>Ga0111188_1094_pt1 | contig 11068 bp, 9 predicted proteins | sample DeeMarSWOR324_28_FD_80358 | JGI IMG/M metagenome (GOLD analysis project Ga0111188, IMG submission 80358) | Planctomycetes bacterium SM23_25
GGGCGGGGTGCCTTCGGGCGGCTGCGCCAGGGAGATCGGGCCCATCGACTTCGGCCTCAGCCAGCTGACCTTCTCCACCTGGTAGTAGTCGTCGACCCGCGACAGTTCGACGGCGAAGATCATGGGGCCCTGGCGCAGTTGCAGTTTCGGTTTGTCCACGCTGCGGTCGAGGGCCTCCCAGAAGAGGCCGGCGTTGGCGGTCAGCACCGACCGGACGCCGAACGACTTGGCCTGGAGCAGCCGGGCCAGCCAGTTGTTCAGGCCCATCTGGGCCGCGCCCACGGGGCTCCAGAGGAACTGTTTCAGGATGATGCCTTTGGGTTCCTCGGCACTGGGCTCGACGCGGCTGCCCGAGGCGATCTCCAGGTACAGGTCCTGGTTGTATGAGGCCGCATCGTCGAGTTGATTCAGGATTTCGCGGACGCGCCGGTCGATGAGGTCTTTTTTGCCGCTGAAGGTCTCGTCCCAGAAGCGTGCGGCCTCGGCGGTGATCTGAACCGGCTGCATCGTCTCGGCGGTCCCGACCATCTTCTCGTGGAAGCGGGCGGAGTACTCCTTGTAGAGTTTCTGGAACTCTTTTTCGGTGGCGGATTTGCCGCCGTCGCCGGCGCACCCTACGGCCAGCACGGCCCAAACCGCCGCCAGTACGCCCAGAAGCACCTTTCTCATGGCCATCTCCTGTCTGTGATTTCCGACGCAAGTGACCTGTTCAGCATACGGCGCCCGCCTGGCGCCGTCAAGCCATTCCTGAGATACCCCGTTCTGCGGCCCCTTTATACATCGGGCCTGCCGGGTGCGGAACTTGAGGGGCATGCAACGCCCGATTTTTTCTCGAACGACCCGCCGTCTCATCCGTATGCTATGGTGCCTGGGCCGAGGCGTGGGGCCGGAGAACGGGCTCCGGGGCGATGAGAGTGCATTGACAGCCCCGTCCGTTTCCTCTAGAATAGCCCCCCTTGGGCCGGTCTGAAGAAGGAGGTGTTCGGATGGCCTTCAGATTCCGCTGTGCCAAATGCGGGAAGCGCGTCGCGGTGGACGACGCGCCGGGGTTCGCCGTCACGTGCCCGCACTGCGACCAGGCGATCACCGTGCCCGACGACGCGCAGATGACCGAGCCCGACGGCGTGGTCGATGACGTGCCCGTGGCCGAGGCTGAGCCCGTTGAGGCCGCCCGAGGCGAAGAGGAGCAGGAGGAAGAAGCGCCGGAAAGCGGCATGGACACCGTCATGGGCTGGCTGGCCCTGTATCTGCCCAGTTGGGGTACCAGCGTCGTTCTCCATGCCGCCGTCTTCATCCTGGCCGCCTTCATGGTCTGGCAGACCCACACCATCCACCCGCCCTTCACGTACAAGAGCGACGTGGTCTCCGAGGCCAAGCACAAGATGGAGAAGCGGAAGCGTCTGAAGCAGGAGTCGCGCGGCAAGTTGAAGCCGCAGCCTTCGAGCATCGTCCGCCAGCACACCCAGAACCCGGTCCCGGACGTCGCGTCGAACCGGCTGGCCCAACTCAAGGTCATCGGCATCGGGGGCGGCGGGAACATCATCGGCGGCTTCGAGGGCCTGGGCGACGGCGGCCGCGGGTTCTTCGGAACCGTCGAGACCGAGATCGCCCACAAGATCGTCTACGTCGTGGACCGCTCCGGCAGCATGACCGACTCCATCGACTACGTGAAATTCGAGTTGAAACGCAGTATCGGCGAACTGCAGGAAGACACCGCGTTTCACGTGATCTTCTATTCCTCCGGCCCGCCGGTCGAGATGCCCACGCGGCGGCTCGTCACCGGTACCGACCGGAACAAGCAACTCGCCTTCGAGTTCATTGACGGCATCATTCCCCAGGGCGAGACCGACCCCTCCAAGGCCCTGGAACGGGCCTTCGCCGTCGGCCCCGAACTCATCTACCTCCTGACCGACGGCGAGTTCGACCGCGCCATCATCGACCTCGTCAAACGCCTCAACACCGGCAACAAGGTCACGGTGCATACCATCGGCTTCCTCTACCGGACCGGCGAGGAGGTCCTCAAGAAGATTGCCGAGCAGAACAGCGGAAACTACAAGTTCGTATCCGAGGCCGACCTTGCGACACTGGCGAACTAAACCCTGCCTCATCCTCTTGGCTGCCGCGACCGTCCTGGCTCCGGCCCTCGCCGCAGGCGCCGACCGGATCCGCACCCAGGTCGGCATCGGGTATACCGGCGAGATCGTCGGCGTGGACGAAGCCGGCCTCGTCTTCCGCGAGGGCAACCGGGGCGCCCGCAAACGCACCGTGGCGTTTGCCGAGATCCGCGCCGACAAGTACCCGGACCTACAGAGGGCCGAGGAAGCCTACGCCGCGGGAGTCGCCGGCGAGGCGAGGGCGTTTGACCAGGCCGAGATGCTCTACCAGGGGCTCCTCCGCAAGGGCGCCCCCGCCTGGCTGCGAGTCGTCGTCCAGTGGCGGATGTACAGACTATACGTCGAGTCCGGGCGCGCGACCGACGCCGTCGATGCCTACCTCGAGATGGCAGCCAACACCCCGAAACTGGTCGCCGACCTCAAACTGCCTTCCCCCGACGAGACCGACCACCAGGCCAACAAGGCGGTGCTCGCCAAGGTCGAGCAGGCCCTCAAGGGAGCCGCCGGCAAACCTTACGCCGACTCGCTCAAGTACTTCCGAATCGCGCTGTTGCTGCTGGAAGGCGACCCCAGGCAGATCCTCGAGGACAACCTGTTGGAGCCGCTGCTGGAGAGCATCGACCCGAAGGTCCGCCGCACGGCCATGATTCGCAAACTGGACCTGCTGCTGGCCACCGGCAGGACCGCCGAGGCTGCCAATTGGCTCGAGCAAGTCGAGGCGGCGCTGGGCGACTCCGGAGTCGCCGAGATGGCTTACTGGCGGGGGCGGATCCACGTGGCCGGAGGCAGGCACCTCGAAGCGGCGCTGGAGTTCATGAAGTTGCCGATCCTGCACCCGGCGGCCGACCGCAACCTCACCGCCGACGCCCTCTTCCGGGCCGGACAAACGCTCGAGGCCGCCAACGCCCCGCGCGAGGAAATCGTCAGCGTGTACAACGAAGCCGTCCAGAGATACGCCGGAACGGGTGGCGCCGAACGTGCCAGACGCGAACTGGCCCGTCTCGGGTCGAACTAGGCCCGGCCCGGACGGAGCAGACCAGGGGAACCTACGCACACCGCATTCAGGGGACATTCGATGAAGGAGTTCACGCACATGGGTAAGACAAGGGCGCTCATCCTGCTGATGGTCGCGATCGTGGTGGTCTTGGCGGTCTCGGTGCCGGCGATGGCCGAGGAAGCCACGAAGGTCCGGCGGACCCTCTTCGGCATCATGTCGAAGGCGACGTTCACCGACCCGATCGGCTTCACGGACATGATGGTCATCTACCTGTGCTCGATCGCCTCGGTCGCGCTGATCATCGAGCACGCGATCACGATCCGCCGGTCGGTCCTCGTGCCGGAACTCTCGGTCGTGCAGATCAAGACCATGTTCGACGAACGCCGGTTCCGCGAGGCCCTGGAGTTCTGCCAGGTCGATCCGTCGTTTGTCTCGGGCGTGGTCCACGCCGGCCTGATCGAGGCGGCCAACGGCTACGACGCCATGGAAAACGCCATGCAGGAAGCCACCGGCGAACGCAGCGCACGCCTCTACCGCAAGATCGAGTGGCTGAACCTCCTCGGGAACGTGGCCCCCATGCTCGGGCTGCTCGGGACCGTCTGGGGCATGATCGTGGCCTTCGGCGAGATCGAGATGAAGGGCGGCAAGGCCAGCCCCGAAGACCTGGCCGGCGGTATCATGATCGCCCTGTTCTCGACGTTCTCCGGGCTGGTGGTGGCCATTCCGGCCCTGGCAGGCTACGGCATCTTCCGCAGCCGCATCGAGCAGATGTCGATGGAGGCCGCCCTGGTGGCCGAGGAACTCCTGGCCAACTTCAAGCCGTCCGCCGGCGAGTAACCTCCCGCGGCGGGGGCACGACCGCCGGGCGGCCGTGCCGGACGCTGGCTTTGAAAGGAACAAGCCATGCCTCAGAAGAGACGCCAGGGAGCCGGAACCGGCGCCGTCAGCATGAACATGACGCCGATGATCGACATCGTCTTTCAGTTGATCATCTTCTTCCTGCTCACCAGCCAGTTCCAGCAGTTGGAGATCGAGCAGGTCGTCCTGCCGATGTCGATTGCCGCCACCGTCAAGGATCCGTTCGAGTACCACAACGTCGTCATCAACGTCGTCAATCCGGACAATCCGGAGGTCGTCGTGATGGGCAGGCCGGTTAACTACCTCGTCATCGACGGCGACAACGAACTCTCGGCGCTGCTGAAGAACCGGAAAGCGAGCGTCCAGGAGACGGGCGGCAAACTGAACGTGATCCTGCGGGCCGATGAGATGACGCCGTACGAGGTCGTCGCCAGCGTCATGCTGGCCGCCGGCCGCGCTGAGATTCAAGGCTGGTGGATCACCACCGACATCGAGGAGGTGGAAGACCTGGAGTAGCGACGCCGCTTGCGCCGGTGCCGCCCGGGCACGGCTGCGCCTCGTGCCGTGGCCGGCTGGCTGGTTGCCGGCCGGTGTGTGTCGGGCCGGGGGAAGGCGCGGGGGGACGGGCCGCCGGTGGCACCTGGCAGGGCAGACGTGCGTGCGGCACCCGCCGCGGCATGAAGGAGCCTTGAGATGGCCAAGAGACACGAACGGCGAGAGGAGCCGGCCAAGATTCAGCCGCCCATGACCCCCATGATCGACTGCGTCTTCCAGTTGATCATCTTCTTCATGCTGCTCCCCCAGCAGGCCGGCGAGGGATACCTGACGACCAACCTGCCGAACACCTCCGGGCCCGTGGCCGGCAAGGAGCAGAAGGACGTCCAGCGCATCAAGATCGAACTGGAGGTCCCCGACAACGACAACAAGGGCGTCAACATCGTCCTGAACGACAACCAGGTCTTCGGCAGGAACTTCGAGGGACTCCTGGCGGCGCTCCAGGGTCTGAAGGCGCGGGGATTGCCCGCCGACCACCCCGTCCTGATCTCGCCGTGGATGGGCACGCGGCACAAGTGGGTGGTTCGGGCGTTCGACATGGCCGTTGCCGCACGCTTTACGAACATCCACTTCGGCGTCCCGTACGATTAGTGTGCCGGGCCTGCGGTGTGCCGACGTCGCGCGGCGGGTGTCTCCGCCCGCGGTGCCAACGGTCACGACGCGTTGCCGATTACTTCTGAAACGAGGAGGTGCGACACACGTAAGACATCATGGAGAGCAGGGGGCGACGCGAGGCGGCGCATCCTGGCTCCGACCCGCGCCGGAGGCGTCCGACGCGGGGGAGCACTGTCCGGTAGCCAAGGAGGTGCCCGATGCCCGAGCCAGCCGCAGCGCCCCGCCGATCTCGAATGCCGCTGCCTATGACAGGCATGATCGATTGCGTCTTCCAACTGCTCCTCTTCTTCATGTTGATGCCGAGTTTTGTGGCGGGCGAAGGCTACCTTACGACGAACCTGCCGAGGGAATCGGGGCCGCGGCCGGGGGAGGCGCCGCTCCCGGAACCCGAGTATGTGCGGATCGAACTCCGTGACGATGGGCCGGGCGGCAGGGGCGTACGAATCATACTGAACGGCCATCAGGTGTTGGGTGCGAACTTCGAGGCCCTTCAAGCAGCCTTGAAGGACCTCAAGGGGCGTGGCCTCTCCCCGGCATTCCCGGTTTTGATCGAGCCGACGAAGGCTACCCGCCACCGGTGGGTGGTTCGGGCCATGGATGCCGCTGTCGAGGCAAGGTTTGAGGAGATTCGCTTCGCGGTGCCTTACGAATGAACGGATGAGGCGCCGCGTCCAAGACAACACCGAACACGTGGGCGGGGGCCGGATGGCGCGGGGCTGTCCGGCGACGCGCCCACGCGGTCACCCTGGTGAAGGAACGGGCTCAAGGTGATGCGACGGGTCTTCAAGTTCTGGCTCCTTGCGGTTTTCGTGATGGTTTGCCCGACGACGGTCCGCGCGGCCGAGGTGGCGGCCGACCCGTTCTATGAGGGGCTGGAATCGCGCGGCCTGCGGACCCTGATGGAGGCCTATCTGAGGCAGAGGGGCGCCGCCGCCCAAGCGACTGCCGGCGTCACGCCTGCCGAGAGCAACGTGCTGGCCCTGGCGCGGCTGCGGGTCGAGAACGCACGCCAGGCCAAGGACATGGCCTCGCGCGACGCCGCTTTTCAGAACGCACGCCAACTGTACGAGGGCGCCGTTGCCGACGCCGAGAAGGCCGCGGCGGCCATCCCGGCCGACCGCGTCGAAGACCTGAACGAGGCCCGGCGGGCCCTCATGACCGTCCGCCTTGAATTCGCCAACATGATCTTCCAGCAGTGGCTCAGGGACGACCTGGAGTTCCTCGAGGTCACCGACCGCCGCGGCGGCGAGCGGGCCCGCGCCACCGACCTGCTTCGCATCGCCAACGAGCAGTACACCGCCACCATCCGCGAATCCGAACTCTGGCTCTCGACCCTTGACCAACTGCCCGAAGACCAGCGACGCAAGTATGTCAACACCGGCCAGGCACGCAGGGTCCGCGCCGTCCAGCGCGACGCCAAGTTCGCCAACGCCTGGGTCACCTACTACTACGGCTGGATCCTCCCGAGCGATTACAAGCCGCCCAAGGGCCAACCCAGACGCGACCAGATCCTGGGCGACGCCATCACCGCCTTTCAGGCCTACGTGGACATGCCCGAGAGGGTCTCGGCCAGGTGGTACGCCCACATGGTCAGCGGCATGGCGTACCGCGAACTCGGCAAGTACAAAGAGGCGCTCCAGACGTTCGCGATGGCCAACCCCCCTCCGATCGACCCCAACGCCTCCGACCGCGTCAAGCAGCAAGAGGCCTGGAAGGACCAGGTCAGCATCCGCGTTGCCTACGAGCGGGCCATCACCCTCATGCGAAAGGGCGACCACGCCGCCGCACGCAAGGCCCTCGACGAGGCTTCCGAAAAGTACAAGGAGAAACTCAGCACCAGCCTGTACGGCATGGCCATGCCCCTCGTGAAGGCCGAGAGTCTCATCGTCGAGGGCGAGGCCGGCAAGCAGCAGGGCCTCAAAGACAAGGGCATGGCCCTCTTCAAAGAGATGCACAAGCGCGGCAACCCCTGGCCCTACATCGTGCAGTCGATCCTGAAAGGCCTCCTCGGCGACATGCCCGGCGTCGAGCCGGCGCCGTTCCAACTCTGGATCGAGGCCAACGACGCCCTGGGCGAGGCCCAGAAGGCCGACAGCGCCGAGAAGATGCGGGAGGCCGAGCGCCTCTTCAGGACCTACGCCGACAAGGTCGGCCCCAAGGACGCCAACTACCCCGCCGCCCTCTACAGCCGTGCTTACTGCCTCTGGACCCTCGGCGAGAGGGCCGAGGCCGCCACGCTGTTTCGTCAGGTTGCCGACGATGCGCCCGACTACAAGTACGCCGCCGCCGCCGCCGGCTACGCCGTCAAGGTCGCCGGTGACGTCTACGAAAGGGAGCAGACCGAGCCGAACCGGAAGGCCTACGAGAAGGCCCTGCGGTGGTTCATCGGCAAGTGGGGCGACAAGGACCCGGACCAGCAGTACTTCCTCGCGCTGATCCTGTACCGCGGCAAGGACTACACGAATGCGGCCGATGCCTTTGCGCGCGTCCCCGAAGCGGCCGAGCATTACGTCGATTCCAAGTATTGGGTGCCCCTGTGCCGCCTCGAGTATTTCCGCGAAAGGATCCTGCCCTCGCGCGACCCGCAACTCATCCTCAGCGGCGCACGCGTCGTCGCCAAGGCGCTGCTCGACTATGCCGACTACGCCTTCAGCGTCCAGGACTCCGACCTGAAGGACGAGAAGAAGAAGCAGTTGCTCGATTGGGCCGAGGGCGCCTACGTCAACGCCGCTGACGTCTACCTCTACCCCGAGGTCGGGCTGGCGGCCGATGCCCTCCCGATCCTCGATAACACCGAGAAGAAGTTCAAACTCTCGGAAGAAACCCTCGGCAACGTCCTGAAACTGCGGATCGACGCCTACCAGAAACTCGGCCGCTTGGACGACGCACAGACGGTTCTCGAACGGTTCCTCACCGTGGCCGAACCCCAGAAAGTCGGGCCGGTCCTTCGCGGCCTGTTTGCCGCCATGACCGCCGAGGTCCGAAGCCTCATCCAGCGCCGGCAGACGAAACTCGCCGGTGTCAAGGTCGAGCAGGCCAAGGCCCTCGGCGACCGCTACCTCGAGTGGCTCGAAAAGAGCAAGGTCCCCAAAAAGGCCCTCCAGATCGAGAACTCCCGCTACGACCTCGCCGAACTGTACCTGGCCGTCGGCAACTACGCCGGCGCCTTGCAGATTTACCGCGATATCGGCGGCCTGAATCCCCACCTCGAGACCCGCAAGGGTGAACCCCTCAAGGAAGACTGCATCTACGGCCAGGCCCGCGCCTTCCAGGGCATGGGAGAAACCGCAGCCGACGCCGCCCAGGCCAGGCCGAACTACGAGGCCGCACTCGACCGCTGGCGCGTCCTCAGGCAGGTCGAAACCGTCGAGCCCAACGACTGGTGGGAGTGGACCTACAACCTCTACTACTGCAAGTACAAACTCGGCGACAAAAAGGACGTTCGCGACAACATCACCGCCATCGAACTCATGAGGGGCACACCCAAAGAGCCACTCCTCCAGCAGAAGTGGCGCGAACTCAAAGGCGCCGTCGCCGGCGCCGCCGGCTGATTGGCCGGACCCCGGAGCATGGAGGGTTGCACGGGTGCCATGCTTTCGCCCGCGAAAGCATGCGCCCCCCGCGCCCGCTAGTGCTCGCTTTGGGGCCTCCCAGTCCACCCCGCGTCCTTGTCCGCCCTCGCGGCGGCTTCTATAATGCCCGGTCCATGGAACCCGTCCGCGTCCACATCACGACCTACGGCTGCCAGATGAACCGGCTCGACGCCGAACTCGTTGCCCAGCGCCTTCGCACGTCGGGCGCTCGCGTCGTGGACGACTCCGCCGGCGCCAACGTCCTTCTGTTCGTGACCTGCTCGGTCCGCGCCCACGCCGAGAACCGCGTCTTCTCGAACATCGGCGCCCTCGCGGCCCGCAAACGCCGCCAGCCGGACCTGGTGATCGGCCTCCTGGGGTGCATGGCCCAGCAATACGGCGGCCGCATCCGAAGCCGTGTTCCCCTGGTAGACGTTGTGTGTGCCCCGGGGCGCCTGGCCGAACTGCCGGACCTCATCGAGGCGGCCCGGACGAAGCAGGCCTCGCCCGTCGTCGCCCTCGACCCGCCGCGCGACGCCGACGCGTTTGCCGCGGCCGACGCCGCCCTCGACGAGGTCGAGACGTGCCGGCCCCTCGGCGGACCGTCGCCCGGCCACGCCTTCGTCACGGTGATGCGCGGGTGCGACAATTTCTGCGCCTACTGCGTCGTCCCGAACGTCCGCGGCCCGGAGCGCAGCCGCCCGCCCGGCGTTGTCCTCGAAGAGGTCCGCCGCCTGGTGGGGCAGGGGGCGCGGCAGATCACGCTCCTCGGGCAGGCCGTCAACAAGTACGCCGGCCGCGAGGGCGCCCGCACGTGGGACCTCGCGGACCTCATCGAAAAGGTCGCCGAGACGCCGAATCTCGCGCGCCTCGCCTTCATCACCAGCCATCCCCGCGCGATGACCGAGCGCCTCATCCGCGTCTTCCGCGACGTCCCCGCCGTCTGCCCGTATCTGCACATGCCCGCCCAGTCGGGGTCCGACGCGGTGCTCGCGCGGATGAATCGCGGCTACACTCACCGCCAGTACGCGGACCGCGTGGCGATGGTCCGCGCCTCGCGGCCGGAGGTGGCGGTGGCCTCCGATTTCATCGTCGGCTTTCCCGGCGAGACGCCCCGGGACTTTGAGGCCACGATGGACCTGGTGCGGCGGATGCGGTTTTCCCAGGTTTTCGTCTTCAAGTACTCGCCGCGCCCCGGCACCTTTGCCGCCGAGCATTACGCCGACGACGTGCCAATGAGCGAGAAACGCCGACGCAACCAAGCCTTGCTCGATCTGGTGCAGGAGATTTGCGGCGAGGACAACCGGCGGTTCGTCGGCCGCCGCATGACCGTCTTCGTCGAAGGCCCCAGCCCGCGGGCGGGGAAAGACCCGGGACCCTTTCCGCAACTTCGCGGCCGCACGCCCGGCAACCGCATCGTCGTCTTCGACGGCCCGGCCGGCCTGGCCGGCACCGAAGTGGACGTCGAGGTCACCGACTCAAGCCCGCTAACGCTGTTCGCGCGCCTCGCCGAAGCGGTCTGCCCCGGCGGCGCCTGAAGCCAGGGCCGCCGCCAGAAGGCCGAACAGCATGCCGGCGCATCGGCAACCTCGCCCAGCCGTCATTTCGTGTCCTCTTTCTTTGGCGTTCTCTCTGGCGTCGCTGCGGGGCTGCCGCCCGCCTTGTTCCAGATCTCCAGCCCCGAAAAGTTGGCGGCGCCGCCGCGGCTGGTGATCTCGATCCGACCGTCGGTCACGTCCACTTCCCACGGACCGAGACGCTGCCACTGCCCGGCGTCGCCGCTGTTGTACTCCGCCACCACCTTGCGACCGTTCAGGCTGATGGTGAGCGTCTCGGGCGAGGTCTCTTCCCAGACGTAGGCGTACACGGCGTAGCGGCCGTTGGGCACGCCCGTCAGCGCGAGGCGCGGCTCGCGGTTCCAGCGGAACGCGTGGATCATCCGGGCGCGGGCGGGGTCGGTCGGCGGGATGAGCGGGACCTGCGGACTGTTGAGTTGCCGGTCCTGGCAGACGAAGTTCCTGGCGTCGTCGCCCTCCCACTTCCGGCCGTCGATCTCGACCGGCCCGCCGCCCGGGCGGCCCGCCGAGGTGCGTGACCGGCTTGCCCGGGTCGGGCCGCTCGGTGCCCGCAGGGGAGGGCACCCGCTCGCCGCTCGCCTCGAGGATCGCGCGGCGGTAGGCCGTGAGCGGCGGCCGTCCGTCGTCGGTGGCCTCGAGGATGATGTGCACCGTGCGGCCGGAGGCATCCTGCGGCACGGTGACGACGGCGTCGCACTCGCCGGCCCCACGGATGGGCGCCTCGGCCCAGTAGGTGCCCGCCTCGACGTAGGTCCACCATCGGTAGGAGAGTCTGTGGCC
>Ga0111188_1073_pt1 | contig 11040 bp, 13 predicted proteins | sample DeeMarSWOR324_28_FD_80358 | JGI IMG/M metagenome (GOLD analysis project Ga0111188, IMG submission 80358) | Planctomycetes bacterium SM23_25
GGATCATCCGAGCAACGAGTGCGCCGGCGCCGTGGCCCATCGGTGCGGCGGGTTCCGTCACGCATCACCTCCCCCGTTTTCGCGCCCCGAGCCGTCCCCTCCTCGGAAGAGGTGCAGGCGGGTCGGAGCGAAGCGTTCCTCTTCGCTGAAGATACAGCCGCAGTACTGCTGGCGGTAGAGGCTTCGCCGCTTCGCTTCCTCGCGTCCGCGGGCGGCGAGCGGCCGCCAGTCCTCGTAACGAAAGGCGAGGCCCCGGGCCGCCGCCTCTTCTTCTCCGATGCGACGGACGGCCGCGTGGTCCTGATGGACCGAGGCCAGCAGCGTCGTGGTGATGGCGGTGCATCGGCGCTCGGCGGCGAGACGGGCGGTCTCGGCCAGCCGCAGCCGGTAGCACGCCAGGCACCGTTCGGGCCGATCCCACGGCACGGCCCTCAGGAACGCCTTGGGATCGTAGCCTGGACGCTCTTGGCCCGCCGCCGGAACTCGAGCAGCGGTTGGATGTTCGGGTTATGGAAGAAGAGCGTGAAAGGCCCCGCGCGGCACAGCGGCTCCAGGATGGCCGCCACGCACTCGCCGCAACACACGTGGACTAGCAGGGAAGAGTCCAAAGTCGAGAGTCCAAAGTCCGAAGTCCAAGGTCCGAAGTCGAAAGTCCGAAGTCGAAAGTCCGAAGTCAGGGGCGACGGAGACGGTTCGGCAGCCCGGCCGCGGCTTCACGTGGCGGCTGCGTACGTTGGACTTTGGACTCCGGACTCTGGACCGCCCTGTCACCCGGCCAGGGCAAGGCCGTAGCGGCGAAGCACCTGCTTGACCTCGTTCAGCGAGGTCTCGCCGAAGTTCTTGCAGGCGAGGAGGCGTTCCTCGGTCAGGTTCGCGAGGTCTCCCAGGCGCTCGATGCCGAGTCGGTCGAGGGCCTTGCGGCTGCGTGCGCTGAGTTCGAGGTCGGCAATGAGGACGCTCGCGCCCTCGCCGCGGGCGGGCGTCGGCACCATGACGGGGGCCGCCGGGATCGGCGTGCCGATCAACTGTTCCCTGCCGTCGGCGGCCATACCGAGATGCAGGTTCTTGGAGGCGAGCATGTCCTTGATTTCCTGGAGGCTGGTCTCGCCGAAGTTTTTGTAGGAGAGGAGTTCCTGCTCGGTGTGGCGGATGAGGTCGCCGAGGGTCTTGATGTTCATTTTGCGGAGGCAATTGCGGCTGCGGACGCTGAGTTCGAAGTCGGTGACGGGGATTTCGAGTACCTGGTTCCGCTTGTCGCGTCGGCGTTCGCTCTCCTCGTCGTAATACATGATTCTGGAGGCCTCGGCGTCGCGCAGAAAGAGCCTGGCCCGCTGGTGGTTCGGGTTGGCCTTGAGGACGCGGCGGAAACACTCCACGGCCTCGTCGTAGCGGCTGGCGTCTTCGTAAAGGACGCCGAGGTTCACGAGGGCCCCCTCGTGGATGGGGGGCTGCTGGATGCACTGTTTGTAGTAGTCGATGGCCAGGTCCTCTTCGCCCCGCAAATCGTAGAGATAGGCCAGGCGGAAGAGGGTGGCGCGGTGGGCGGGTTCGAGTTGCAGGGCGCGTTCGTAGGCGTCGATGGCCTCTTCGTAGCGCCCCTGGACCTCTCGAACGCAGGCCAGGTGATAGTGGTAGGCGGCGGTTTCAATCTCGCCGCCGGGGGTCTGCGCGAGGAGCCTCTCGGCCTCCTCGCTGCGGCCTTCGATGCAGGCCCTCTCGATTTCGCTCATCGTTTCAGCCACAGCATCACCTCCGCGAAAACGGTCATCCGGAGCAGCGGACCACCCCGCCACCCCAGGAAACGACGTATTCTACCAACACGGCACGGACTTGCAAGCCTTCTTGCGGTGCGTGTACAGTACCGCCGTGATGGCCACGCCACGCGCCAACGCAGGAGGGGTCCGCTCGGGCCGGTTGACGCGCCGGCGTCTGCTCGGCGCAGCCGGCGGCCTGCTGGGCCGGCGCCGCCGCCTATGCCCGGTGGGTGGAGCCGACCTGGATCGACGTCGTCGAGCGCGACCTGCCGGTGCCGGACCTGCCCGCGCCGTGGGAGGGCGTACGGGTCGGCCTGATTGCCGACCTTCATCACGGCGCGCGTGTGCCGCTCGACTACCTGGCAGACGGGGTCCGGCAAGTTGCGGACCTCAAGCCGGACGTGGTGGCCGTGGCCGGCGACTTCGTGACGGGCCGCCGGCAGCAGTACGCCGATGCGGTGGCGGGGCTTTTCGAGGGGCTGACGCCGCCGCTGGGCGTGTTCGCGTGCCTGGGGAACCACGACTACGGCGTCGTGCGGCCCACCCGCCATGCCGAAGCCCAGGCCGTGGCCGACGCCCTGCCGCGGGCGGGCGTGCGCGTCCTGCGGAACGAGACCCTGCGGCTGGTGCGAGACGGGCAGGACCTGTGGCTCGCCGGGACGGAGGACCTGTGGTCGGGCCGGCTCGATGCCAAGGAAACGCTTCGGGCAGTTCCAGGGGGCGCTGCCAGCATCGTACTCTCTCACAATCCGGACGCGGCCGAGGTCCTGGCCGCAGCGGGTGCCGGGGCGATCCTGTCGGGCCATACGCACGGCGGGCAGGTCCAGGTGCCGCTGATGGGGCCGCCCATCCTTCCGGTCAGGAACAAGCGGCGGTACGAAGGGCTGCACGCGGTGGGCCGGTCGTGGGTGTACGTCAACCGGGGGCTCGGGTGGCTGATGAAGGTGCGTTTCGGCTGCCGGCCGGAGATTACGGTTCTTTCGCTTTGCCGCGCGCCTGCCCCCGGCGCCGCGTCCGCATGAACCACACGATCCCTGCCATCGCCAGGACGGGCCCGCCCAAAAGGACCGCCAGGGCGACGAGAATGATCACGAGTTCCCACGGGCCGAGGTTGAGGAAGGCCGGCATCTGTCTCTGCCATTCCGGACGGCGCAAGGCGGACGCCGACGTCACGTGGGAGGCGAGGCATCGGTCGGCGGCTGAGGCGCACCGGTCGGCGGCTGGGGCGCACCGGCCGGCGGCTGGGGCGCGGCGGCAGGCGGCGGCGCGGATTTCTGTCGCGTCGCCAGCACCACGACCACGACGACAACCGCAGCGGCCACCACGAAGAACAGGAAGCAGCACGCGACGATGGCCAGTTCCCATGGCCCCGGCATCCAGAAGGCGAGCATCGGCATGAGCGATCCTCCGTGCGAAGGACGTCCCGACCAACCCAACGAGCCGCGCCAAGGCGCATGCTTTCGCAAGCGAAAGCATGGCACCCGCGGCACGAGCGCGGCCCTGCGCGGAACTCCGGCCCCGCCCTTAGCGGCTGTTTCCTATGCTTCGGGTGGCGGGTGTCCCCACCCGCCGCCCTGCCTGGCCGTCTTTCTCGCGGCGGGTCGGGAGACCCGCCTCGCTATCCCCTCTGAGGAGCCGTGCGAAGCGGACAAAGTCTAGGTGTCGTCGCCGGCCTTGTCGATCTCGTTGCTGGTCTTGTTGACCTCGTCCTGCACTTCCCTCAGGCCCTTCTTGAATTCGACAATGCCTTTGCCGAGGCTCTTGCCGACCTCCGGCAGCCGCCGCCCGAACAGAATGAGGGCGATGATGGCGATGATCGCCAGTTCCCACGGTCCCGGCATCCAAAAGGCCAACTGTTCCACGGCGCATCCTCCTGACTGGTCAAGCGTCTATTATAGCACAGGGATCGCGGCGTCCAAGGAAATCATTGCGGCGACGGCACCGTGCGGCGCCCCACGGCCTCGCGCTCGGCGCGAAGCCAATCGAGCCAGGCGTCGATTCCCTCGCCGGTCTTGCACGAGAGTTCCAGCAACGGCGCGCCCGGCCTCAGGTCTCGGAGGAAGCCGCGGAACGCGGCCGGCGCGAAGCCGGTCGCATCGACCAGGTCGATCTTGTTGAGGACGATGCAGTCGGCGCGCCGGAAGGCCACGGGGTACTTGACGGGCTTGTCGTCGCCCTCGGGGGTGGAGGCGACGACGACGCGGCGGTGCTCGCCGAGGTCGAACGACGCCGGGCAGACGAGGTTGCCGACGTTCTCGATGAAGAGGATGTCGAGGTCGGCGAGGTCGTAGGCCTCGATGGCTTGGGCGACCTGGCGGCCGTTCAGATGGCATCCGCCGCCGGTGTTGATCTGCCGGCAGGGCATGCCGGCCCGGGCGATGCGCCGCGCGTCGCGGTCGGTGGCGAGGTCGCCGTCGACGGCGGCCATTCGCAGCCGGCCGGCGAGGCGGCGGGCGGTCTCTTCCAGCAACGCGGTCTTGCCGGCGCCGGGCGAACTCATGAGGTTGACGACGAGCAGGCCGGCCCGGTCGAACCGCTCGGCCAGCGCGGCGGCCAGGCGGTCGTTCTCCGTGACGATCGTCTTTTCGAGGCGAATCCGCTCGCGCATCGGCCTACTCGACCTCCAGCGATTCCAGCCGCAACTCCGTGCCGCGCACCGGCTCCACGTCGGCGCCCCCGCAGGCGGGACAGGTCAGGCGCATCTCGTGCATGGGATACTCGTTCCCGCAGCCCCGGCAAAGGAGGACGACGGGCTCCTGCCGGACGTTCACGGCGGCGTGCGGCCATTCGGACTCGGCCACGAGAAGTCCGAGGGCGAACTCGAGCGACTCGGGTGCGGCGCCGCTCAGGGCGCCGACGACCACGTGGACCTTCGTCAGGCGCCGGTCGGCGTGCTTCCGCATCTCGGCAGCCACCTGCCTCCACACGGCATGGGCCAGGGCGACTTCGTGCACGGCAGGCTCCAGGGGCTGCGGTCAGGCGCGCACCAACAACCTGGCCCGTTCGGGCCACCCGCATTTAGCGTGGTGGTCAAGCCCGTCGCCCTGAGCGGAGCGAAGGCCTGCCTGCCGGCAGGCAGGGTCTCGCCGTGGGAACGACGAAACAGCAAAGACCACGGCGCGATTCTTCGGCCCGCAAGCGGGCCTCAGAACGACAGCGCCAAACACGCCCGTACAGGCCGCCCACATACCAGAGTGAAGCCAGGGGCGTGCCCCTGGCTGTTGAACCCCCCTTCGCGCGGCAAGGCCCTACTCAAAAACCAGCCGTGTGCCGGTGTTGGTGTTAAGGGCATAGAAGGCGTGGCCGGTGACCCTGCGGCCGGTCACCTCGACGATGGTCAGACCGTCCTGAACGATGGGCCCGTCGGCCGGGGTGGTCCGGGGCCTGGCGGGCGGGAATCCGGCGGGGCAGAACTCGATGTAAAACCCATCGTGCTGGGCCTTGAGTTCGGCGCCGCTGAGCGCGTAGTTTTCAACTCTCGCGAGGACGTCCTGCTCGTACCGCTGCCATCGTGCGACGTCGCTGGGACTGGGTTTCATGGGGTTGATGGGCGCCGAGGGCGCCATGCCGCCCACGTTGGGCAGCCCGTAACAGACGTACACATGGTCGCGAAACGCGAGGGAGGAAGTGCCGGGAACATCCCGCCACGCCCATGTGCTGTTTCCCGGGTTGTAGTAGTACTCCTGGAGGGTGAGGGTGGAGCCGTCCATCATCTTGCCGCCGGCGTCCTTGAACTTGAATTGGATGCGGGTGTCGCGTCCGGAGGCGGCCGCGTGGCCGCGCGCGGCGTTGAGGAAGGCCTGGATCCTCGCCATGGCGGCGTCGGGTCCGGTCCGTTCGGCGAAGAGGTTGAAGATGCCGAACGTGACGGTCATCAGGACAAGCATGATGCCGACGACGGCAAGCATTTCGACCAACGTAAAGGCGTTCTTGCTTCTCATCCGGCTGCCCCGCTGCTCTGAAGGGGTTCGTCCGTCGGGTCAGTATCTGCGGCTGGGGTCATCCACGTCGATCGCGGTGAGGCCCATGGCCCGCAGGTCGTAGTTCGTGAGGTTATCGGCCTTGCTCCTCGCGGGCCACATGTCTCCCTGCCGCGAGACGTGGTTGAAGAAGTCGGCCGTACGCCCCTCCGACATCAGGAGGGGCGTCTGTTTCAAGACGCCGCGGCTGTCTCTCTGCGGCTGCAAGTAATGGATGGGGCGTCCCCAAGCATCGACAAAAACCCGGTGCTTCCAAAAGATGCCGAACGGCACGAGTTTGACATTCTGGCCGCCGCCGGGCGCGTAAGGGCCGTTTCGCTCGGACATGTTGAGGGAGGCGTAGAGCATGGCCTCGACATCGTTCTCGTACTTGCCCTGTATGTAGATGGGACAGTAACTCGGGTTGGCCCTCTCGGCGGGGTTCTTGTAGCCGGCGACCGGCCCCAGGAGAGCGATCAGTTCCGGGTCGGTCTCGTCCCTGTACCACGGGAACTTGCCCCAGTCGTCGAAATAGCGTTGGAGGGAGGCGTCGAGGCTGTCCAGGATCCGCTCGGTGGCCTTCGTGGCCGCCAGGTTGCTCACGCTGCCTGCGGCCCCGGCGATGAGGGCAACGAGAATGGCCAGAATGCCCATGACGGTGACCAGTTCGACGAGCGTGAAGGCCCGGGCTCCGCCCGGCTCGTTTCCAGCGTTCATTGTGTCGGCTCCTCCTGGAAGGCCGACGTCCCTAGAAATTCGTGACGTCGTCGTAGACAACCCTGCCCTGGGTGATGTCCACCTGGGTCGCGGCCTTGACCACATCCGGGTTCAGCGGGTCGAAGAACACGTGGCCGTAGAAGCGGTCGGCGCCGGGAGAAATGAGCAGGTAGTCATCCCTCTGCCATCTCTGCGTGCGGTCCGCGGCCGTGTAGAGGGCGCTGAGCCGGAAATGCTCCCTGTCCTTGAATCCCCCATAGCCGCGGAAGTCGGCGTCGCTCGCCGGGTTATCGTTATACTCGTAGTTTCCAAACACGTTGCTTAAACCGGAACTGCCCCTGGGGTCGAAGCGGTAGTAGAGGATGGCGCCCCCCACGCCGAAGGTGGGGAACCCGTCGCGGACGACCGCCGTGTCACCCGACTCCTGGGTGAAGTAGGGCCCGTAGGCCTTTCTGGCCTCACCGCCGAAAGGCAGTTTCCAGTCCGACGTGCTGCCGCTCTGGTCCGCGCCCCTGACGCCCCAGCCCTTGCCGTAGGGTCCCATCAAGGCGTAGGCCATCAATTGACAGCCTTTGTATTCAGCGGGCGCACCCTCGAGTTTGTCGTTGCCCGAGTTGTTGCTCGGCGGATAGACGCCCCAGTCGGCCTTGAAAGCAGCCAGACTCACGCTCAGCGACTGGATGATGGCCCCGGTGCGGCCGACCCGGGCGGCGATGACGGCCTGGTTGACGGCGGGCAGCAACAGGCCGATGAGCAGGCCGATGATGCCCATGACGACCAGCAGTTCGACGAGCGTGAACCCGCCTGGGGTGCACGTCCTGGTATGGCGTAACCGTTCCATTGCGTGAGCCTCCGTCGGGGGGGCTGCGCCGATCACTTTTCCATCGGCCTCTTCCAGTTGCCGATGTCGTCGCATTGAGAACCGCCGGCATTCAGGTCCGTCGGTCCCCATTCCCCGGTGTCTTTGTTCCGCACGATCGCGCCGTACCGCCCGTCCAGGCCGGGCGACACCAGATAGTAATCCTGCCGCAGATATCGCTTCGGGGCGGTGGCGCCCTTGCCCATGGTCTGCACGACACACTGCTTGAAGTACTCGTCCGACGCGTAGTTTTTCCTGCCCCCATCGTGGTTGCTGCCGCCGTCCAACCAGTGGAATTGCACGTCGCCGGTCGTGTCGGGCCTTCCGGCAAAATACAGGATGATGCCGGGCGGGGTGTAGGCGTCCAGGAAACCGACCACCTCGTCTTTCCTGCCGGCCCGGTCATCGAACCTCATTGCGTCTTCGGCGGCCTTGAAATGCGGCCCGTACGACCGGGAGGGGCGTGCGTTGCTGAACGGCATGAGGCCGCCGCCCGCCAGGCCCCATCCGCTTCGGCCGGGTCCGAGAAGGTAGTAGGCCAGGTTGGCGGCGCCGGTGTCCCGCCGGCCCGATGTAAGATCGCCGGCCACGTACGGCTTGCTCGGGGGACAGACTCCGAAATCGGACTTGAACGCCTCGACGGCGGTTCCAAGTTCGGTGATGGTCACACGCGTCGCGTGCTCGCGGACCATGGCGGTGGCCCTCGAGACGGTGGGCACCAGGAGCGTGATCAGCACGCCGATGATGCCGATGACCACCAGCAGTTCAACCAGCGTGAACCCGCACGTGCGTTTCGGCCCGACCATCACGGCCTCCTTGGCGGCGCCGCGCCCGGGGCGTGCCGCCCGGCGGTGGGCACGGCCCCCTATTTCTTCCCCACCGACTCAATGAGCGTCACGAGCGGCAGGAACAGCGCAATCACAATGAATCCGATCGTGCTGCCCAGAAAGATGATCATGATCGGTTCCATGGCACTGACGAGGCTGCCGACCAGGTGGTCCACTTCCTCGTCGTAGGTATCGGCCACCTTGACGAGCATCTTGTCGAGTTCGCCGGTTTCCTCGCCGACGTCGACCATGTTGACGACGATGGGGTCCACGACGCCGCTGGCCCGCAGCGGCCCCGCGATGCTCTCGCCCTCGCGGATGGAGTCGTGCACCTGACCCAGCGCCTTGGACATAACCGCGTTGCCGACCGTGGCGCGGGTGATGTTCAGGGCTTCGAGGATGGGCACGCCGGCCGCGACAAGCGTCCCGAGGGTACGCGCGAACTTGGCAATCGCCTGACGGTTCACGATGCTGCCGACGACCGGCAACTGCATTTTCACCCAATCCAGCGTGTACCGCCCGAACGCGCTGGCCCGGATCGCCTTGAAGATCAGCCAGAGGCCCAAGGGAACCAGCGGAAGAAGGTACCAGTAAGTGCGGACGGTGCTGGAGGCGGTGATCAGCATCTCCGTGGGGGCGGGCAGTCCGCCCTTGATGTCGAACTTCAGGAAGATCTCCTGGAACTTCGGCACGATGAACCACATGATGGCCACCAGGATAATGACGGCCACGATGATGACCATCACCGGGTAGACCATGGCGCCGATAATGCGGCGCTTCAGGGCCATGGACTTCTCCATGAACTCGGCCAGTTTCCGGAGAATCTGATCGAGCACGCCGCCCGCTTCCCCGGCACGAACCGTATGAACGTACAGGGTGTCGAACGCCTTGGGATGCTTGTCCATGGCCTCCGACAGGGTCGAGCCGGCCTCGACGTCCTCGATGATGTCCTGGAGGGCGTTTCGGAGGACACCCGGCTTCGTCTGGCCTTCGAGGATCCGCAGGCTTCTCAGGATCGGCAGGCCCGCGTCCTGGAGGGTGGACATCTGCCGGGTGAACTGCGTGAGTTGCTTGTTTCCGACCTTGCCCAAGGTGAAGGTCTTGCCCTTCTTCCTCGGGCCGACGGCCGCGGCTTTGGCGCGCTTGCCTTTGGCGCGAACCTGCGTCGGGAAGTGGCCGAGGGCGCGGATCTTGGTGATCGCCTCCTCCTGGCTGCCGGCCTCGACCTCGGCGCGGACCTCCTGGCCTCTCGCATCCATCGCCTCGTACTGGAACACCGCCATGGGCTGGTCTCCTTGTGCGCGGCGGCCGTCACCCTTCGGTCACGGTGGCCGTGATAATCTCTTCGATCGTGGTAATGCCGTCGTAAATGCCCATGAGCCCGCTGTCGCGCAGGGTCCTCATGCCCCTCTTCTTCGCCTCTTCGCGAATGACGTTCGTGGACGAGCCCTTCATGATCAGGTCGCGCAGGGGGTCGTCGATGTGCATGATCTCGTAGACGCCCGTGCGGCCCTTGTAGCCGGTGTTGTTGCACGCCTCGCAGCCCCTGCCGAAGTAGAACGTGCGGCCGCGCACCTCTTCGGGCGTCAGTTCGAGTTCCCAGAGCATTTCTTCGGTGGGCTCGAACTCGGCGCGGCAGTTGGTGCAGATCTTGCGGACGAGCCGCTGGGCCACGATCGCCTCGAGCGTCGCCGTCACGAGGTACGGCTCCAGGCCCAGGTCCAGCAGCCTCGTGATCGCCGTGGGGGCATCGTTCGTGTGGAGGGTCGAGAACACGAGGTGCCCGGTCAGCGAGGCGTGGATGGCAATCTGGGCCGTCTCCAGGTCGCGGATCTCGCCGACCAGGATCACGTCGGGGTCCTGCCGCAGGATGTGCCGCAGGCACCGGGCAAACGTCAGGCCGATGTCCGGATTGATCTGGACCTGGATCAGGCCCTCGATGTCGTACTCGACCGGGTCCTCCGTGGTGATGATCTTCGTCTCGACCCGGTTGATCACCGACAAGGCCGCATACAGGGTCGTCGTCTTGCCGCAGCCCGTCGGACCGGTCACGATGACGATGCCGTTGGCGAGCCGGAGCAACTCTCCCACGACGTCCTGTTCGTCCTCGCGGAGCCCGAGTTTCGTGAGGTCGAGTTCGACCTGGCTGCGGTCCAGGACGCGCATGACGACGCTCTCGCCGAACATCGTGGGCAGGACGCTGACGCGCAGGTCCACCGGCTTGCCGCCCACGGTCAGTTCGATGCGGCCGTCCTGCGGCACGCGGCGTTCGGCGATGTCGAGGCTGGCCATGACCTTGATGCGGCTCGCAACGGCCAGCGCGATGTGCCGCGGCGGGGGCACCATCTCGTAGAGGACGCCGTCGATGCGGTACCGCATCTTGAACTCGTCCTCGAACGGCTCGAAATGGATGTCGGAGGCGCTGTCGCGGATCGCCTGGAGCAGAACCAGGTTCAGGAGTTTCTTGACCGGCTGGCTCTCGCTCATCGTGCGGATGTCTTCCAGGTCGATCGACTCCTCGTGGTCGGCGATCCATTCGGCGGTGCCGTCCAACTCGCTGATCACCGCCTCGACCGACTCGGCGTGCGCGTAGTACTTGTCGAGGGCCCGGATGACCGTGGCCGGGTCGGCCACGGCGGCCCGGATGTCGTGGCCCAGGAGCATGTGCAGTTCATCGAGCGCCCGGAAGTTGTTCGGGTCGGCCATGGCCACCGTCAGGACGCCCGCGTCGAACTCGATCGGGACAACGCTGTAACTGCGGGCCGTCATGCCGTCCATCTGCTCGATGACGTCGGGCGGGATCTCCAGTTCATCCAGATGCACCCGCCTCATGCCCGCCTGGATGGCCAGCGCCGCCGAGATGTCGTCCTTTTCGCAGTACCCCAGGTCCACCAGGACCGCGCCGATGGCCCCGCCCTTCTGTT
>Ga0111188_1152_pt1 | contig 10974 bp, 11 predicted proteins | sample DeeMarSWOR324_28_FD_80358 | JGI IMG/M metagenome (GOLD analysis project Ga0111188, IMG submission 80358) | Planctomycetes bacterium SM23_25
GAGGGTGCCAAGGGGAACCTCTCGGGCGTCATGTGGCTCTCCTGCCGCAGGAAAAAGGTTCCAGGTACCTTTTCTGCGAAAAGGTACCTGGAACCTTTTTCCGATGCCGAGTGGGACGCCCACGACATCAGCGGCCCCGAAGGCGTCAAGTACGACTTGGTGGAACTGGTGGACCTCGACGCCGACGGCGACCTCGACGTCCTGACGTGCGAGGAATCTGCCAACCTCGGCCTCATCTGGTACGAAAACCCGACGCGCCGGCCGGCGCAGGCGTCTGAGCCGCGACCGTGAGGGAGGCGCTGTCACGGCGAACCTGACTGCCGCTCCCTCACGGTCGCGGCTAGTCGCGGCTGGTCGCTGCCGGTCGCGGGGAGCAAACAAGGAGGTCCGCCATGAAACGGGCATGGATTATCCTGATGGTTGTGTGCCTGTCGGCCGGGTCGGCGGCCGGCGGTGCCGCGAAGGCGCCCGACCCACACGCTGCCGAAAAGGCGAAGATCGCCGAGGCGGTCAACGCCTTCGCCTTCGACCTGTACGGCGAGGTGCGCGGCGCCGAGGGGAACCTCTTCCTCTCGCCGTACAGCATCTCGTCGGCGCTGGGTATGACCTACGCGGGCGCGCGCGGCCAGACGGCGGACGAGATGGCCAGGGCGCTTAAGTTCCCCGCCGACTGGCTTGCCCAGGCCGACCGGATTCACGCGGCCTTTGCCGCCCTCAACGCCGACTTTGGCGCCGAGGGCAAGCCGTATGAACTCGCGGTGGCCAACCGCCTGTGGGGCCAGAAAGAGTACGGGTTCCTGCCCGACTTCCTCGCCCTCGTCGGCAGGCATTACGGGGCGGGCCTGGAGGAAGTGGACTTCGCTCGCGATACCGAAGGCGCCCGCAAGACCATCAACGCCTGGGTCGAACGGGAGACCCGCGACAAGATCAAGGACCTCATCCCGGTGGGCGGAGTCCAGCCCCTTACGCGGCTGGTCCTCACGAACGCCATCTACTTCAACGGCACCTGGACCCACCAGTTCGAGAAGAAGCGGACCCAGGACGCCGACTTCTTCGTGACCGCCGCCGAGAAAGTCAGCGTCCCCATGATGAGCCAGACAAAGCATTTCCGGCACGCCGACGGCGGCACGTTCCAGATGCTGGAGATGCCGTACAAGGGCGGTGAACTTGCCATGGTGGTCCTGTTGCCGAAGCAGATCGACGGCCTGCCGGCGCTCGAGGGGCAACTGTCGGCGGCCATGTTGGTCGAGCGCATCGGTGCCCTCGCGTACGAGAACGTGCGCGTCTACCTGCCGCGCTTCACCATGACCTGGCGGGTTCTGCTGGCCGGCGTCCTCAAGAAGATGGGCATGGCCCTGGCCTTCAACGCCTCCGAGGCCGACTTCACCGCCATGAACGGCGGGAAGGAACCGCTCTGGATCGACGAGGTCATCCACAAGGCCTTCGTGGACGTGAACGAGGAGGGCACCGAGGCCGCGGCCGCCACCGCCGTCATGATGCTCGGAACGGGGATGCCGCGCGAACCTATCGTCTTCCGGGCCGACCACCCGTTCCTGTTCCTCATCCGCGATAGCCGCAGCGGCGCCGTCCTGTTCATGGGGCGGGTGATGAATCCGAGGGCGTGAGAGACCAGTGCCGGGCGCACCGGCCAGGAGAACATGATCGCTCCCTGGCGGTCGCGGCTCGGAGTGGCAGTACGATCTGCTCGCTTACCTCGGCAGGGCGCCGCGCCAACCTTTCTTGAAGATGGCCGCCAACTCCTCGACCGTCTTGCGGTGCTTCGGATCGTCGGCCAGGTTGACGTTCTCGGCGGGGTCGGCCTCGTGGTCGTAGAGTTCGGTGGCCACGATGCCGCCGGTCTTTCCGATCCAGCGGGTGAAGCGGTAGCGGTCGGTCCGCATGGATTGGCCCATGACCGGCCCGCGCGGGTACTGGCTGAAGGCCGCCGTCTTCCACTCTCTGCGGGGGTCCTTCATGAGCGGGACGAGGCTGATGCCCTCGCAGTGGCCGGGCACGGGCAGGCCGGCCAGTTCGCACGTCGTGGGGTAGATATCCACGAACTCCGTGAGGCGCCGCGTCTTGCGGCCGCCCTGGATGCCCGGCGCCGCAACGATGAGCGGCGCGTGCACCGCCGTCTCGAAGTTCGAGTGCTTGCACCACATGCCATGGTCGCCCAGGTGCCACCCGTGATCGCCCCAGAGGACCACGACGGTCTTGTCGGCAAGGCCTAGGCGGTCGAGTTCGTCGAGCAGGCGCCCGATCTGCGCGTCGGTGTAACTGGTGCACGCGTAGTAGCCGCGGACGAGCGTGCGTGCCTGCGCCTCGGAGACGGGTCCCTTCTCGGGCATGCCGGGGTAACTGCGCAGTTCGCCCCAGTTGTGCATGGCGATGTCGGGCGCGTCTTTCGGCTTGAACGGGTTGTCCGCCAGGTCGATCTGGTCCTCGGGATACAGGTCCCAGTACTTCTTCGGCGCGTTGAACGGCAGGTGCGGCTTGTAGAAGCCGACCGCCAGGAAGAACGGCCGGTCTTTCACGCGGCGCAGCGTCTCGACGGCCTGCGTCGCGAGGGCCCCGTCGGGATACGCCTCGTCGGCCACGTCGGCGCACTCCCAGGCCGGGCCGCGCCCCTGGTCCGTCTTGGCGGCGATGGCCTGGGCCTCGGGCGTCAGGTACCCGCGTCCTTTCCAGTCGCCCGTCGGCCGCCAGGGGTCCTCGCTCCACCCGCGCGGATCGTCGCGCTTGCCGTGATGGTAGATCTTGCCGAGCGAGATGGCCGTGTACCCGCCCGTCTTGAAATGCTCGCACAGCGTCAGGACGTCGGGCATCGTCGAGCGAAGCGGCGTCTGCAGGTTGTAGACGCGCGTCGTGTCGGGCCGGCACCCGCTCATGACGCTGGCCCGCGACGGGGCGCAGACCGCCTGCTGGCAGTACGTCCGCTCGAAGGCCGTCCCGCGCGCCGCCAGCCGGTCGATGTGCGGCGACTTCATGTTCGTGTGGCCGAAGCAGGCGAGTTGCGGCCTGAGGTCGTCCACGGCGATGAACAGGACGTTGTGGGTGCCCGGCCTGGCCATGGCGGCAGATTCTCCCGGAAGCGCCGCCGGCGCCAGCATCAACGCCGCCGCGCCCCGGCCGGCGAGTCTCAGGAACTCACGACGCGTCGTCGGTCTCATTCGTGCCTCCTTGTGCGTACGCCTCGCGGCGGGCAAGCCCGCCGGCTAAATGATCGAGGGCGCGCATTGGGCCGGCCGGTCCGCCACGGCGGGTAAACTTGCCCGCCAGTGCGCCGTGCGACGGGGCTTCACGCGTGCGGCTCCAGGGCCACCTTCATCGCCTCGCCGCGGCGCACCAGGTCGTGGGCGGCGTTCGCCCCGGCTGTCGGCGGCCTTACCCGTTACCCGGCAGAGGTCTGAGGTGCATCCATCGCCCTGTGGCGGAATCGAAGAGATAGCCCCTGTTGTCGGCGGCCTTGCCCTCCACCCAAAGTTGGAAGGCGGAACCGGCGTCCAGCGTCGCGTAATGCCAGACGCGGTCTCCCGCGGTCGGCGCCGGAATCGCTGGCAGGTAACGCGGCGCGAGCGCGTCGAGATGCTTCGGGTAGAACCGGTACTCGCTCCGATACCTCTTCAGCGCCGCAATGATCTTGTTGCCCCGCAGTTCCGTCTCGGCGATGGTTGCCGGCGACCAGTTTTCGCTGAGTTCGGCACAACCTGCCAGGAGGCCCGCCAGCACAAGCCATGTCATCGAGACCGGCATTGCCATCGCGCGTTGTTTGCACATTCTCCAGACCTCCCCGCCCGGTTTCGGACGGCGCCGCCGCGCACAACGGGCCGCGTGGCGCTCCCATCTGCAATCTCCAATCTGCAATCTGAGATGTCGTTACGGCGCCAGGGCCACCTTCATCGCTTCGCCGCGGCGCATCAGGTCGTGGGCGGCGTTCACCTGCGCGAGCGGCAGCGTGTGGGTGATCATCCCGGCGAAGTCCGCCAGGTGCCGCTTCATCAACTCAAGCGCCCGACCCGTGTGCCGCGTGTGGCTCACCCACACGCCCACGTACTTGAGGTCCGGCCGCGTGAGGTCCCAGAACGGGTCCCACGGCATCGTTCCGCCCGGCTGGCCGAAGCCGGCGGTGATGAACCGCCCGCCCTGGCGCACGAGGCCGATTCCCTCGCGGACCACGGCGGCCGTGCCGACGGCCTCGTACACGGCGTCGGCCCCGCGGCCGTCGGTCAGCGAGCGCACGAACTCGCGCCGCTGGTCGGCCGACGTGTCGAGCACGCTCATCGTGTCGGTGGCGCCGAAGCGGCGGGTCATCTCCAGCCTTCCCCGGCTGCGAGAGATCACCACGATCCGGCCCACCCCCGCCGCCCGCGCCATCGCCACCAGGAAACACCCCAGCGGCCCGGAGCCCTGGACGATGACCGTCTCGCCGCCGGCCGGCTCGAAAAAATCAAACGCGTGGGCCGCCGTCGAGCCGCTGCACGAGGCGGTCACGAGCGTCTTGTGATGCTCGGGCGGCACGTCGTCGATCCGGAAGATGTCGGTCCGGGCATCGAGCGGCAGGTACTGGCTGTAACATCCGTTGACGTGCGGCGGCACGTCGCAGCCGCGATGGATGCCGTAGACGAACCGCTCGGGGCACAGGTGATGCTCGCCGCCGCGGCAGAAGAAGCACCGGCCGCACACCACGCTGCGGTTCCACAGGACCGCCTGGCCGACCTTCAGCGGCCGGCCCTCGACGTCGGTTTTCTCGCCCCGGATCTCGGCCACCTCGCCCACGCCCTCGTGCCCCAGGATGATCGGCAGCGGCGTCCGGGGGTCCTGGCCGGAGGCCATGTGCAGGTCCGACCCGCACACGCCCGCGTACGTGACCTTGATCAGCACCTCGCCGTCGGCGAGCGGCAGCAGGTCGAACTCTCTCGCCTCAAGCGGCGTCTTGAATGCCGTCAAGACCTGCGCCTGGATTTTCATCGTCGCGTTCCCCGCATCGTGCGGCGTGGAGGAGCCCCATGATACCGGCGGTGCGCGGTCGAGGCAAAAAGGTTCCGGGAGCCTTCTGGCTCGCGCAGCCGGGCCGCGACCTCCGGGGAGCGGCCGCTTCCTTGCGGGCGCGGCTCAGATTCCAGCACACCGGCCCCGCCCGCAACTGAGGCGTTACGCCGCAGACGCGGATTCGTTTTGCACTTGCCCGGCCGCATGGTATGATTCGCCCGGGGCCGCTTCCTGGGCGGCGGCACGAACTGACGTGGGGGCGTCCGATGATCCATTTCACTTGCGACATGTGCGGCAAGACGCTGCTGGCCGATGAAGACACGCGGTACGTCGTCAAGGTCGAGGTCTACGCCGCCTACGACCCCATGGAACTCACGAGCAAGGACCTCGAGGACGACCGCACCGACGAGATCCACGACCTGCTCGACGAGATGGCCGACGCCGACCCCGAGCACCTCGAGGACCAGGTCTACAAGGTGTTCCGGTTCGACCTGTGCCCCGAGTGCCATGCGTCGTATCTGACCGACCCTCTCGGTCGTGCGACGCGTCTGAGGGCGCGATTCGGACAGAACTGACGCACCGCCTTCGGCTCGCATCTCCAGGGGAGCAGGGCTTCCAATGGCCATGACGATCACCGAGAAGATTATTGCTGCCCACGCCGGCCGCGACGCCGTCGCACCCGGCGACTTCGTCTACGCCGACGTCGATATCGCCCTCGGCAACGACATCACGGCCCCCATCGCCATCAAGGAACTGACCGAGGCCGGCATCGAGACGGTCTGGGACCGCGAGCGCGTCGTTCTGGTGCCCGACCATTTCACGCCGAACAAAGACATCGCGAGCGCCCAGCAGGCGAAGGTCCTCCGCGACTTCGCCCGCGCCCGGGGCGTGACGCACTACTGGGAGGTCGGACAGGTGGGCATCGAGCACGCCCTGCTGCCCGAGCAGGGCGTTGTCGGGCCCGGCGACCTCATCATCGGCGCCGACAGCCACACCTGCACGTACGGCGCCCTCGGGGCGTTCGCCACGGGCGTCGGTTCGACCGACCTGGCGGCCGCCATGGCCACCGGCAAGGTCTGGCTCCGCGTGCCCGAGTCGATGCGGTTCACGTTTACGGGCGAGCGCGGGCGGTGGATCTCGGGCAAAGACCTCATCCTGCACACCATCGGCCGGATCGGCGTCTCGGGCGCCCTGTACCGGGCGATGGAGTTCACCGGGCCGGTCATCGAGGGCCTGCCGATGGACGACCGCCTCTCGATGTGCAACATGGCCGTCGAGGCGGGGGCCAAGAACGGCATCGTCGGGCCCGACGCCGTCACGCGCGAGTACGTCGAAGGCCGGCTCGAACGCGACGCCGTCTACTACACGAGCGACTCGGGCGCCGAGTACGCCGAAACGTTCGAATGGGACGTCACGGACCTCGAGCCCGTGGTCGCGTGCCCGAACCTGCCGGAGAACACCAGGGGAGTGTCGGAACTTTCCGGCGTGCGGCTCGACCAGGTCGTCATCGGCTCGTGCACGAACGGGCGGCTGAGCGACCTGGAGGTGGCGGCCGACCTCCTCCGCGGCCGCAAGGTGGCTGACGGCCTGCGGTGCCTGATCTTCCCGGCCACGCCGGCGATCGAGCGCGAGGCGCTTGAGCGCGGCTGGCTGGCGGTCTTTCTGGACGCCGGGGCGGTCGTTTCGCCGCCGACGTGCGGGCCGTGCCTCGGCGGGCACATGGGCGTGCTGGCCGAGGGCGAGGTCGCCCTGGCCACCACCAACCGCAACTTCACCGGCCGCATGGGCCATCCGGGGAGCCAGGTGTACCTGGCGAGCCCGGCGGTTGCAGCCGCCAGCGCCGTCACCGGCCGCATCACCCATCCGGACGAGGTGGTCGGGTAGCGATTTCAGATTTCGGATGCGCGGTGGCCAAGGGCGCGGCGCGCGGACACGCTGCGGCACGGTGATCTCGGATTTGAGATTCCGGCTCGCAGAGGGATTCGGGGGCGCATCCCGTGCTCAACCTGGGAGAAGGTTGGCGGCAGTTGACGGAGCATCTGCGGCGGCTGCTCGAGAGCCCCACCAGCGAGATGTCGCACTGGGGCCGGCTGGCCGTCTACCAGATCCGTCTGTGGCGGTTTCAAGACCCTGCTGGGCCTCATCCCCGCGCTGGTGCTGTTCCTCTTGGTCATCGACTTCTTCTCGCGCGGCCCGGAGGTGGGCGAGAAGGTGAAGGAGACGTTGTTCCAGGCCCTGAACGTCACCGAGATCCGCGTCAGCGTCGGCGAGGAAGAGGTGGGTCTGGTCCAGATGATCAGCGACCTCGTGGAAGCGGCCCGTGGCCGCATGATCGCCGCCGCCGCCGTGGGGTTCCCCGCCCTGGTGCTGCTCGCGATGACCGTCCTGGGGACGGTCGATTCGGCGGTGAACGAGATCTGGCAGATTACGCGGCGTCGGCCGTTCTGGCGGCGGTTTATCCTCTTCTGGCTTATCCTGACGCTCGGCCCGCTGGCGGCGGTGGCGGCCGTGTACACCATCAGTTACCTGGAATCGCGGTCGCTGATGATGCCGGCGTGGCTCCAGACCGTCGGCAGCGTGTGCGTGACGCTCGGCGCCACATGGTTCGTCCTGTTCGTCCTCTACAAGTTGATTCCGAACGCGCCGGTCCGGTCGCGGGCGGCGCTGACGGGGGCCGTCGTTGCCGGCACGCTGTGGCATATCCTGGCGAAGGCCGCCTTCGGGTACTACGTCGAGTACGCCGTCGGCTTCGGCCAGGTCTTCGGCAACCTGGCGGTGCTCCCCCTGTTCTTCATCTGGATCTACGTGACGTGGGCGTTCGTCCTGTTCGGGTGCGAAGTGGCCTGCGTCATTCACAACTACGAGAACCTGGCCCGGGCCGAGGCCCTGGAACGCGGGCGCGACCGCTTTCTGGCGGCCGATTTCGCGGGGCTGGTGGTGGTGACCGTGTGCGGACAGCGGTTCCGCGACGGCCTCGGCCCCGCGCCCATCGAGACGCTCACAAGCGCGACCGGCGTCGGTCGCGGCGACCTCGAGGAGGTGCTCGACCGGCTCGAGGCGGCCGGTTTCATCGCCCGGACGGCGGCGGCCGACGAGGGGCAGAGATCCGGCGGCGGGGTCCTGCCCGCCCGGCGGCTCGCCGACGTGCCCGTCCGGGAGGTGCTGTGCGCAGCGCGCGGCCGGCTGCCGGTTCCTGCCGACGCCGCCCATCTGCCGCTGCACGAGGCCGTCCGCCAGGCCTACGAGCGCGCCCGCACGGGTCGCCGCGGCGACTCGCCCGCGGGGGGCGAGCCGACCGTGGCCGACATCGTGGCCGCCGTCCAACCGGTCCCATCGCCCGACGCCACACGCGGCGCGCCGGGCCCATAGGGCTCCGCGCCGTGCTTTTCCAGCGGCACTTGGTCACCCGCCTCGCCCGGTACCCGGCAGGACGCGCCGGGGAACGCACAAAACCCGCGCACACTCTTTCGCCGGCCCCCGCCTTTCCCTTATGATGACAAGGGAGACCTGGAGCCCCGGATCGACGAAAGGAGGTGTGCCGTGGACGTGGTCAAGTTTCTCAAGAGCAACCAGGTAAAGTTCGAACTGCGCCACCACCCGGCCCGTTACACGGCCCAGGAGGTGGCGGCGGCCGAGCACATCTCCGGCGATGAGGTGGCCAAGGTCGTCATCGTCAAGGCCGGCGACGCGTTCACCATGTGCGTTCTGCCGGCCACGTACGTCCTGGAGATGCGCAAGGTCAAGAAGGTCCTCGGTGCCAAGGTTCAACTCGCCGCCGAGGCCGAGATCGAGAAACTGTTCCCGGACTGCGAGGCCGGGGCGATGCCCCCGTTCGGCGCGGAGTACGGCCTGGAGACATACGTTGAAGAGCACCTGGCAGCCGGCGAGGACATCCTCATCCCCGCCGGAACGCACGAGGATTCCGTCCTGATGGCGTGGGCCGATTTCGAGCGGCTTGCCAAACCGAAGATTGCCTCTTTCGCCGTGCACACCACGTAACGCGGGTTGCAGGCACTCCGGCGCCGAGCCCGCGCGTCAGGGCAGCCGCGCCTCGCGGGGCGATTTGCCGACCGTCCGATACGTGGTGAACGCCTCGGCGCCCGTACGGATCACGACGAGCGTCTCGCGACGGCCGTCGTCGAAGTCGCGGACCAAGTCCAGCCGGTACCGCATCCGGTAGTCCCTGCGGACGGGCCCGAGCCAGGCGGCCCGGGCCTCCAGGCCGTCGGGCGTGCCTTCCCAGAACTGCATCGCGCCGTCGAGGGTCTCGTCGGCCGTGCGTCCGGCGGCGAAGTCGGTGGCTTCGGCCGGCCCATCGTCCCCCTGGGGGTCCCATCGTTCGACGCGCTTGAGGAGGTCGGTGCCGGCGACGGGCAGTTCCTCCAGGACCTCGGCCATGCGGCTGTGCGACACGAGGTTCGTGCCGACGACAATGCCGCCGACGTATGGCAGGTCGGCATGGTCGCCGCACAGGTAGAACGTGGCGCGTCGGGCGGGCCGGCCGGCGGCATCCAGCCACTTGCTGTGCCGATGCCAGGCCACGTCGGTCTCGGCCGCGCCGCACGCCAGGCACACCTGCCGCACAATCGGCTCGTCGTTCTCGAACACGTCAGGCGCCAAGAGGGCCAGCCGCTCGCGGAAGTCCCGGTCGTGGCCCGTCACGCAGTCGTCGCAGACCTTGATGTGAATCCACGGCCAGAACCCGATCATCGATCGGTATTCCGGAATGGCCAGCCGTCGATGCAGTCGCTTGAGGCCCTGCCGCCCTTTGCAGACGTCGCACACGGCCATCCGCCGTTCCTCCTACGCTTTGCCGAGGAGCAACCACACCCCGATGCCAATGAATCCGACGGCCGCCACGTAGTGCAGCACCCGCTCCGGGATCACCGCCTTGCCGAGATAGCCCAGCGTGGTCGCGATCACGGTGGTCGTGATGAGCGCCAGACACGCCCCCAGGCAGACGTCCCACGGGAACCCACCGTGGCCGCGCTTGGCGGCGAACAGCAGGACGCTCAACTGCGTCTTGTCGCCGAGTTCGGCCAGGAACACGATGCCGAACGTGGCAAGAAGGGTCTTCAGGTCCATGAGGTCGCTCCCCAGTGGGCCAAGGGAACGTTCAGGATAGTGGTCGAACCGGCCCGCCTCAATCAGAAAGTGGCCGCGTGCCGCGCCCGTGACTCTTGGCGCCCGTGACCATGGGCGCCCGTGACTCTTGGCGCCCGTGACCATGGGCGCCCGAGACTAGCCGCGACCGTAAGGGAGCGGCACCGAGAAAGCGCGAACGCCAAGCCGCCCCCGCGCGTCCAAATCCCCAGCAGTTCGGCCGCCGGAATGGCCGATACTGTCTGGTAAGGCGGTCCCCTGCGTGGACGGTGTTTTCCGTCTCGCCCCTGCCACGGATACCTCGGCCGTGCCGATTCGCGCCGACGACGAAGGTTCGCGTCTCCTTTTCCGTCTCATCGGGTCGCTGCAGTCGGCGCTTCGCCGCCGGTCGGCTGTGGTGGCGGCCCTCTGGGCGGCGGCGGGTGCGACCGCGGCCGTGGCCGGGCTCCTGGCGATCGACTCCTCCGGCGGCGTGCCGGACTCCGCCCGACGGGTCGTCTACGGCGCCGCCGGCGCAGCCGCCATCGTGGTTGTGGCCAGCGCAGCCTTCATGGCGTGGCGGCGAAGACCGTCGGCCGTGTACGTGGCGCGGCTGATCGAGGCCGAGCGGCCGGAACTCAAGAACGCCCTGCTCACGTTTGCGGAACTGGCGTCCGACCCGTCGGCCGACCCGTCGCTGACGGCGGCCGTCGGCCGCCGCGCCGCCATGATCCTCGCACGCGACGTCCCGGGCCGGTTCCTTCCGCCGTGGGACATCCGCCGGCCGCTGGTTGCCGTCCTCGGCGCCGGCGCGCTGGTGGGCGGGATGCTGTGGCTCGCCCAGGGCACGCGGGTCCGGCCGTGGGTGCCGTCGGCCGACGCGGGCCTCATCGGCGCCCGGGT
>Ga0111188_1051_pt1 | contig 10927 bp, 7 predicted proteins | sample DeeMarSWOR324_28_FD_80358 | JGI IMG/M metagenome (GOLD analysis project Ga0111188, IMG submission 80358) | Planctomycetes bacterium SM23_25
CAGCGTTGGCATGATGGTTCAGGAAGAGCCACACCGTTGGCTCCGCCTCCAGCAGCTCCCTGGCCATAAGGTCGCCGTCGTGCTTTCGCTTGACCAGTTCCGCAACGAGGGAGCCCCGCTTGCCGAGGTGCCCCTTCGGGCCGAGCCCGACCTCCGTGCTGGCGTTGCCGCCGAGCACCGGGCGATTCTGGATCAGCGCCACGCGGCAGCCAAGTCGGGCCGCGGTCAGTGCGCCGGCACAGCCGGCTATGCCGCCACCAACCACGACAACGTCGAACTTTCCGGCATTGACAGGCTTCTCCGGAAGACCCAGCAGCTTGCGGCGCCACGCCTGCATCTCTTCGTTCGGCTCCGCGGGCGGCGTGTTCTTTGCGTCCGTCGTGAAGAAGATCGCGTCACAACGGCCGTCGAAGCCGGTCAAGTCCTTGAGTTCGATCGTCACCGGACCTTCCTTGATCTCCACGCGGCCGCACCGCTCCCAGTTCCAGTCCTTGCCGTTGGCGCCCAACTCGACCGGCAGCGGCTTGCCGTTGATCAGCACTCTGAATCGGCCCGGATGGTGGGAGGGGACCCAATCCTTCGCACGGACCCAAACGTAGTATGTCCCTCCCTCGGCGAATGTGTGTTGCGCGCGGGCGTTCTCCACCCGTCTTCCCAAGCCATGCGCCAGCAGATAGGATGATCCCATGACGTCCATGAACTGGGGATCGATCACCCAACCCCCGCGCTTCTCGAAACCCTCCGCCTCGATGAGAACGTCAGCAGCGAACAGAGGGGGCGAAAGTGCAAGTGCCTGGAGCAGAGCAATGCAGATGACAGCTCCCGATTTCATGAACACGACCACGCTCCTTGCTTGTACCTGGAGTTTTCGGATCGCCTCTTGCCCACAATTCTCGTGGGCCTTTCAAGTAAGTCCATCACAGTCCCGAGGCCCGGCAGAGCTTTCCTGGCCCCGGCAACTACTACAAGAACGCCATTCTTGCAAGTCTCAGCCATCAGCCTCACCGCCGTTGCTCAACGGATACCCAAACCAATGCTCTCGGCAAATCGTTTTGACGTTCGCATGACTCACGTTACTTCTTCTTGCCCAGATAGAGCCTCTTGAATGCCATCGTCCGGCCTCTGGTGTAAAAGGCATCCTTGAGTTTCATGGCTGCGACTTGACTGGGCGCCACAGCATAGGCAACCAGTCTTGCTTCCACCCACAGAATTGCCTTGTTCTTCACCAGACACTGAAATCTCTTGGATTCCTTCGCCTTGACGTAGATCGCCGCCGGCACCTGTCCGCGACTGTCCGCATGTATATTGGAGAACACCGGTTCCTTTGAAGGCTTCCGGTCCCAGTTCCTCCAGACGATCCTGTTGCTGACATCGTGGGCGCTGACCAACAACACGATGTGGCTATAGCCTCTCGGAGCTGGAGGAACGGAATGCGCGTTGACGATGTTCTTCATCTTGACATCAATCTGCTTGCCGGCATCGGCTTCCTGAACCGCTACATCGAACTGGAACGCCTTTTGCAGCATCTCCTCGGAATAGCGCCCGGGAAATGCGTGGCTGCGTCCTTTTGAGCCATCGGTTCTCGGTGGCATGTGACAGTTCTGGCACTTGACCAGCTCTGTCGGGAATTCTCTGCGCAGTTTGCGGTGGTCAATCCGGCTCTTATGGTGGCAGACCAGGCAGAAATCGGAGCTCGCGATCTCTTTCGAGTAGACAACCGCGTGCTTCGGTGATTTGCCTTTCCCTGTGGGACCTTGCTTTGCCCCGGATGGATGCAGCTTGAACTTCTGGCGTGCGTGATCGATCGACACGGAATGACACAGGTCGCACGAGATGCGTTCCTTGGCAATGATCTTGCTGTCCGACACCGACTCCTGAAACTGCCGGAGCGGTTCATGGCAGGCCTGGCAATGACTGATGTTCTTGTTGCGTCCCCCCACTCTTTCCGACAGTCTCAAGAAGGGGACATTCTCTTTGCGGGAGAAATGAGCGTGGGCCGAGTTCTTCCACTCAAGATAGTGTTGTTTGTGGCACTCCTTGCAGGTCTCCGCAGATTCCAGCTTGGGCCTCGCCTGGTCCTTCGTCGGGGATGGCGGAGCCGAGATCAGGGACAACGGCAATGCTGAGATCGCGATCACTAACAGTACTCTCTTGGCACTGTTCACTTGGGGTCCCTCAGACTAATTGTTCAAGTAGTCAACAACGGTCTGCTTCATCTTCTTCTGCCACTCAGGCGTTGTCTTCCTTACGCTTCCCGGCCATTGCTCCACACGCAAATCGACGCCAAGGGCCTTGAATCGCTCTCGGAGCAGATACCCATGCAGTACACAGTGTGTGGGGTCGCCGACAGAATCACCTTTCCTGGGCGGTCTCCCCTTGTCCTTCTTCTTCGTCTTCTCCTTCTTCCGGGCGTCGCCATCCGCTTGCGGCCTTCCGCCCGGATAGAACAATGCTATCGGCGGATCGTCCTTGCTGGCGAGTGCTGCGGGCGAGTATTCCTTGATCCACGGCAAGACCTCTTCATGCTTACTCGCGAATGCCGCGAATTGCTTCCCACCCGACTTCCTGTCAAATGGTCGTGCACCGGCTACAAAGGCGTGGGCGCCGTATATGTAGTTCGGCATCCACTCCAGCAGTTCCTTCGGATCGAGCGACGTTTGGGCGGCGAGACCCACCGCACAATACAAACGCATCGACTCACGCGCGACAGGATCCTGGCTGTCCGGGTCGGCCATATCGTCATGCATCGCCAGCCACAGCGCTGAGCAGCCGCCGGCCGAGCCACCGGTGGCGCCGATCCGTTTCTTGTCAATATTCCACTCTTTGGCCTTCGACCGAACGAACTGCAGCGCACGAGCGGCGTCCATCAACGGCGCTTTCACTGGCGGCTCCACGCCTTCTTTGACGGCGTGTTTGGTGTAGCGATAATTGATCGAGACGACCGAGACACCTTTCCCGTTGTAGAACTTCACCGCTTCCGCCGGTATCCTCTTATCGCCTGCCACCCAGGCGCCGCCGTGGATGTTGAACACGACCGGCGTGGGCTTGTCCGATTCCGCGGGGTAGAAGTCCAGTACTTGGCGTTCATGCTTGCCATAGGGGATGTTGAATCGCCCATTCTCGGCTGGCGGCTGTGGTGGTTCCGGCTTCTTCTTTCTGCGCTTTGCCACAACAACAAGTGACGCCGTGTCGCTGTAAGCGGCTTTGGTGACCGTAACCATACTGTTCGCCCGGATGTCAGCCAAACTGATTCCAGTGACTTTGGCCTCCTGGCCATCGCCTTCGCGCTGCTCGACTTTCGTCTCCGCGTTAACCTTGAATGTCATTTCCTTTTCCGGGGAGATGACTTTGCCTCGTCTCTTGCTGGCGCGGACCTTGATGGTGATGGAACCTTCACCAACTTTCACGACCCGCCCCATAGCCGCGGGAACTCGTTGGTCCTTCTTTTCCGTCTCCTTTCCGGCGGCTATGACCGGACCGGCAAGGACAGTGGCAATGGAAAGAAGGAACAGGATTAGAGCGAGTCTTTTCATCGTGCGGTCTCCTTTCTCACGACGCTTTCATTCGGTGTGCTGCTTCCATGGTCGAGTGCCAGGCCAATTGTTCCCAACGTTGCTGCCTTGAACAACTTCTCCATCGTATCCTTTCCTGCAATCACATAGTTACGGTGTGGCTATGCCATAGACCGCAATTTCCATGGCTCCCGTATTGCCGCCGAATCGCGTGTCCAGGACCGACCACCGGAGTACATCCGTCTCAACATCGTCGATATCAAAATACTGAAACTCGGTTTGCGCCTTGTCGCCCTTGACGTAGCACAACGGCAGGCTTCCATCTCCGAAGGCAAGTTTGAAGCTTTGAACCCGCTCAAAGACGCCATTCCGGGATTGGTAGCCGATGTGTGTGATCCGATACTTTCCCCCGAAGCGGAGCGTCATCGCCGCGTTTCTCCCTTCCTTGGCCGACGCCCATCCAGTCTGCGGGTTGCCGTCAACGGCGTTCCCGGCGGATTGATCCTTGAACACTGAGCTGGCCTTCACGTCAGCTTTCAAGGCCACATTGTCGGGAAGACTGCCCGGCCTGATGGTCGTTCCGCGAACTGCCGTGACGCCGTAGACTTTCTTCAGATTGCGGAACAAGGCCTTCTCGTCCAGTGATCGTAGCGCAACATCCATGAGGTTTGGTTCGCTGGTGAAGATGGACGCCGGCAGTCCCTCCCTGTTGTAAAGCATCGCCCCTTCCATAAAGGGCTTCCACGCATAGCGAACCCAGTACGGCCGAGTAACGGCATCAGACCACACCTTGACCTTGTCTTTCCCAACGATCATCGCCCGGGCCGGGTGCCAATCTCCGAGGAGCCGGCACACCTCGAAATGCTCCAGGGGCTCATCTACCTGCTTCGCTTCGTCGAGCAAGTCCTTTTGGGCGACCATCAGACCCGAGCCCGCATGGTCAAACGTGACGATGATATGGTCGCCCTTGGGTTCATGGTTGTTGTACAGGGGGCCGCTCCACGCTTGCACATCCTGCTTGTAATCATGCCTCAATGCCCAAAGCGCCAATCGCTTGCCCACATCGATCTTGTTCTTCGGGTGAACGTCCTTTTCTTCCCCGACATCGTTCAGCACAGCCAGCCCGGTGTGCTTCACGTTGTTGATGGCGAGTCTTTGGGATTCCGTGAGCCACATCCGTCCCTCACGCCCGCCGAAGCTGGCGAGTTGGGCCATGTAGAAAGGAAGGTCTGGTTTGTCCAACTCATCGCGCCAGCCGCGCACCATGGCCTCAAAGAGCACGGCATATTCCGCTGCTGTCGGGCCGGAGTTGGATTCGCCCTGATACCAGATGACCCCTTTGATGGCGTATAGGGGATGACTGGATGGACCATTCCGTTGAACAGCGTTGAGCGATTCAGGGCGCCCTTCGCCGGGTCTCCCCAGTTGAACGGTTTCCGCCCCTTCTTCCCTGCTGCTTCCCATTTTCGGAGAGCCTCGGCATACTTCTTCGCCGCTTCGTCCGGATCCCAGGCCTCGCACTTCTTCCTCAGCGCCTGAATGTCCTTCTCGTATCGGGCTGCCAGGACAGGGAACTTCATATGGCCCGACCTGGGAATCCAGGGCCGGATCAACGTCCCGCCGTAGTCGCACTTGATGAGGCCCACTGGGACGTTCAGTTTCGCTCTCAGTTCCTTCCCGAAGAAGTAGCCCGTCCCCGTGAACTTCGTGGTGTCTGCGGGAGAGGCGGACGAAACCCAGCTTCCCTTGCCGGTTCTCAGTTTCTCGAAAGGCGATGTGCCAATCCCCACCTTGAACTGCCTCAGCAAAGGGTCCCTGGCCCTCCCGATCTCGCGCTTGATGTAGTCAACAACCGGCTGGTAACGCTTCTCCTTGACAGGCGAACCGGTGAGAAACCCGAGCCAGACGGTCATGTTGGACTGACCCGAACAGAACCACACTTCGCCCACGACGACGTCGTGGATGGTCTTCGAGTCATCCCCGCAAACGACGACCATCTTCCGGCCCGTGTTCAACGCCTTCATGGCATCCAGCTTTACCTGCCATGTCCCGTCAGCACCGACAGTCGCAGTCTTCCGCTGCCCGTTGAACGCAACGGTAACCCGGGCTCCCGGGGCTGCCCACCCCCAGACGGGCGTCGGCTCCTCCCTCTGCAGCACCATTCCGTCAGAGAATATGGCCGGAACGGACAGCGCAACACTGGCGCCGGCACAACAACGTTCGCCCCCGAGAAGGCAGATTGCCAGAAGTAGAGCGCGGTGGTGTGATCTCATCATGATCCGGTCCCGTGCACCTCGAGGTCCAGTGGCTCTTTGCGAGGGTTGAATCCGGCCCACAGTTCGCCGAAGGTCTGCGGGGCCTTGCCATCTTCCAATGGCGGCAGGGCTTCATCGGCCATGGCGCCGACTGCGCATAATGCTAGTGCAGCGTGTGCCAACCAATGCCTCAGCGAGTTTCAGTTCCTCCTATCTGGTTTCCCTGTCCTGCTGCTCTTCCTGCTACTGTTCTCACATGCCGCGATCGCCATCACAGCCATCGCAGTTCCGGCATGGGAGATGTAGTGCTTGCTGTCTTTGTAGAGCGACCGCGTAAACCAACGTCCGCTGGCGCGCTGATTGGACTTGAGCCAGGCGATCCCGCGCTTCAAGCGCGCATCTGACGCGGGGACGCCGGCCTGCCGTAACACGTAGATGACGAATGCCGTACCGTACCCGTCGCTGTTTGTCGTGTCTTGCTTTTGCCCATCGGCTCGTTTCCATTCCCCCAGCGTGGCGAGGGCCCATCCGCCGTCCGGCTTCTGCAGGGCGGCCAATTCGCCAACCCATACCTTACGCTGTTGGTCGGTCACCAGCTTTCCACACAGACTGTCAGCCCAAAGGACCATTCCTTTGTGATGTAACGTCGGCGGAGGGTTGCCGGCGAGATAGCGCCGGATGTGCTTCATGCCGGTTCGCGCCTTTTCCGTTCTTGCATAGCCACCGGGCGCGATGCCGACCGCGATTGCCGCCAGCGTGGCTCCGTAGTGATCATCAGATTCCATCGGAGGCCAGTTGCATTTGAGCCAGTTCCAGCCTCCGTCCTTGCGTTGGACAGTCCACATACGGTCGAGCGCCTTGCGCGTCACTCGATGCAGCTGTCCCGTCGTCTGAGCGTCGTTTGCCGCCAACGTCGCCGCGGCGACGACGACCTCGGCATCCCAGCGCGGGCCCTGTTTCTCCCACCGTTCATTGACGAGTTTCTCCGCGAACTTGCGAACCTCGCGATGAGCCTGGGGCTTTGAATCGACCAGTGGTCGCGACATCAGATACGCCGCATCGGTGTGGCACGCGATGCAGCGTCGCCGCTTCTGCCAGTGCAGCGCCGCGGAATCCAAGAAGGACACAGCCTTGGCCAAGGAAAACTCTTTGCTCAGGGGTTCACTTGCCGCGTTAGCACCTGGATAAGCGACACGTGCCAGCGTGACTGGCTCCGCTGCATCGATGGGGGTCATGAACAGCGTCAGAGTGCATGGGATTGTCGCAAGGCAAATGAATGAAAGTCTCACCGAGGATTCCTTTTCAACCCAGATTTCCTGTACAGCCTCCGGCCGACGACCGCCGTCGGCCTTTCTGATGATTCTATCGTTGATCCCAGCATCCGCAACCGCCTACTCTGCCGGATGATGGGGGTGTCCGGCCGGTGCCTGGCTATGGTGCCGCCCGAACCGACGCCTGTAGAGGCTTTCACTGCCAATCCGCACAGACACTCCCCGTCGCCTCCGTGTCCTCCGGCTGTTTCGTTCGTCGCTGGAGTCATCCCGGCACCGTCTCGGGCATTCGGACCCGTCGAGTCCGCTCCAGGATCGCCCGGAAATGTCTACATGCGTAACCGTTTGGCGTGATGCCCCGGGCACCCTTTGCCCTTCGCCTCTCGCCTCGGAGGATAGAGAGTATGCACGGCAAGGAGGCTGCCATGAAGATCGAGCAACGCGACATCGATGAGATCCGGCCCTACGAGACCAACCCCCGGCGGAACGACAAGGCAGTCGAGGCCGTGGCGAAGTCGATCCGGGCCCTTGGCTTCCGCCAGCCCATCGTGGTGGACGATCAAGGCGTGATCGTCGTCGGGCACACCCGCTGGAAGGCCGCGAAAAAGCTCGGCTTCAAGAAGGTCCCGGTCCACGTCGCCAAGGACCTCACGCCTGAGCAGGCCCGGGCCTATCCCCTGGCCGACAACAGGACGGCCGAGCGCGCCGAGTGGGACGTGGAACTACTGCCAGTCGAGCTTGGGCAACTCGCTGTTCGGGCCGTACACCTGGGAGAACCTGCCGACCCGCTATCTGCGGACGTACACCGACGCCGCGAAGATGCACAGGGCGGACCAGCGCGCACGGAAGCGGGCCGGCATGCCCTGGCCGGAGGGGCAGCCATGCAGGACGTGAACGACACGACGGACCAGAAGACCGACTACGGCCTCCAGTGCCGCGCCTGCGGCTGCCGGCACTTCCGGGTGATCTACACCCGGCGCACGTGGGGCAACCGGATCATGCGGCGCCGGGAGTGCCGGCACTGCGGCATGCTGCTCGCACCGGGGGGCTCCAGTACCTGTGTCTGTTCGTTCAGCTACAAGACGTCGCTGGCCCTGATTCCGGTCGAACGGCACGAGCGCTGGGGCATTTATCTCACAGGTCCCGAGCTTGGGCAGGGAACCGGCTCCGCGTGGAAAGGCGCCGAGAAGATCGTGGGCAGGCCGGCGGGCTTCAGCGTGTTGAGACTGAACCTCAATGCGCCGGGCGATCACTACGACAAGACCGGTGGCGGGAATTTCCTGGCCTGGCCGCAAGCCACCCGTTCGGGCAAGGGCTTCATCGTGGTGCCGGTCAAGGGTACCGACGATGCCGCGGGCTTCCGCCTCAACTCGGATTTCACCCCCATCGCCGGAACCGCCCGCCCGTGGATCTACGCGTCCGGGCTCACCGGGGAGCTCAAGCTGGGCATCCTGGGCACGCAGCGGAAAAAGTACAGCGTGCGGCTTCACTTCATGGAGCCCGAACCATTGCAGGAAGGCGGCCGGGTTCTTGACGTGAAGATCAACGGCAAGATCGTGCTCGCCCAGTTTGATATCGCTGCGGAAGCGGGCGCGCCGAGGAGGGCTGTCGTCAAGGAAGTGGAAGGGATCGGTCCCTGCACGACCATAGAGCTCACGCTCCGGCGCGTCTCCGGCAAGCCGCCGCTTCTCTGTGGCATCGAGGTGATCCCACCGTAATGGGTCCTGCCGAGAGATGTCGGGAGGACGCGCAACCGAGGAGTTTGTGATGGAAACGGTCGCCGGGAATCCATATGGGAAGTCCCAGGTTTCCCGTAGTATATAGCGTAATCTCGTCCCGAAGGTCGGGGACAGCCCCGCCGGGACGTGCAGGATTGACCCGAAGGGAATACCGATGTGCAGATGGCTGGCGATGGCAATGATTGGGGCTGTCCTGGGGCTGGCGGCCCTGGCGTCGGCCAAGAAGGCGACCGACACAGAGGGCCCCGAGACCTCAGTCAGGGGACAGAAGAGGCGCCGTCGCGCCGGAGCCCCGAGTGATGCCAAGCAAGCGGAGACCAAAGGCCGCCGGGGCAGATCCAGGAAGGCCCGCAAAGACCCACCAGCCCCGGTCGCCGGAGTGAAGATCAACACGCCGCAGTCGCTGCAACTGGCCATCCAGGACTTGGTGGAGACCTTCGGGGCGAAGTACCCCCGCGGCCAGGCGTACCTGGCCCGCTTGGGGAAGATCCAGACAAGGCTTGCCTCTGGCGACACGTCGGCGGCCGCTGAACTGGACGCCCTGGCACGCGAGGCCTTGCTGGCCAACCCGCTGCTGGACTTCGACCATCTCATCGTGCGCAGGACGGCCGACCTCGGCCTGCCTGCCAACTGGCAGAGCAACTCGTCGTTGGGCAGGGCGAAGTACGACAACGAGATCGCCACGATCTCCCCCGTGGGGCCTGGGGGCAGGCTCACGACGCTTTACCGTCCCGAAAGCAGGGGCGACTTCGTGGGCGACATCGACCTGCACTTCGATGCGGGGAAGCTGCTGTTCTCACGGTCCGGGGGTCATGCGTCGTGGAGCGTCTGCGAACTCGCCGTGAACCCATCGACGGGAATGGCCCTCTCCCCCACGGTCACGAAACTCCCCCTGCCATCCGGCGCCGGTGTGGACAGCTACGATGCCTGCTACCTCGCCGATGACGACGTCCTTTTCGCCTCCACCGCCCCGATGACCGGCGTGCCGTGCGTGGGCGGCAGGTCACCCGTGACGAACCTCTACCGACTCGAACGCGCCACGGGCACGATCCGCCGGTTGACCTTCGAACAGGACCACGACTGGTACCCCGCCATGATGAACTCCGGCCGGGTGATGTACCTCCGCTGGGAGTACAGCGACACCACCCATGCGTTCAGCCGAATCCTGTTCAGCATGAACCCGGACGGCACGAACCAGATGGCGCATTACGGGAGCAACTCGTACTGGCCCAACGCACTCTTCTACGCGAGGGAGATCCCGGGCGAGGCGGGCAAGTTCGTGGCGATCGTGTCGGGCCACCACGGGCTGAAGCGGATGGGCGAGTTGGTGCTTTTCGACACCACCAAGGGTCGCTACGAGGCCGACGGCGTCGTCCAGCGTATCCCCGGGCGCGGCCGGGCGGTCGAGCCGGTCATCCTCGACAACGTGGCGGGACGGGCCTCGCCTTGGTTCCTGCACCCCTGGCCGTTGAGCGCCAAGTACTTCCTCGTCGCCGCTCAGGTCCCCGGCCAGAGACGCTGGGCGATCCACCTGGTGGATGTCTTCGACAACATGACGCTTGTGAAAGCCGATCCGACGCATCACCTGGTCGAGCCCGTGCCGTTGCGCAAGACGCCCCGTCCTCCGGTCCTGCCCAGCCGCGTAGATCCTGCGCGGAAAGACGCGCTTGTCCAGATCGTGGACATCTATGCAGGCCCCGGCCTCCAGGGCGTACCGCGGGGCACGATCAAGAAGCTGCGGATCTTCACGTACAACTTCGCGTACTACGGCATGGGAGGACAGCACAATCGCATCGGGGTCGACGGCCCCTGGGACGTCAAGCGCATCGTCGGCACAGTGCCGGTCGAGGCGGACGGCTCGGCCCTGTTCCGTGCCCCGGCCAACACGCCCCTGTCGCTGCAGCCGCTCGACGAAGACGGCAAGGCCGTCCAACGCATGCGGAGCTGGCTGACGGCCATGCCGGGCGAAACCCTCTCCTGCGTGGGCTGTCATGAGCCGGCCGGCGAGGTCCCCGTCGCCTCCAAGACCGCCGCCCTGCAACGGCCTCCCGCGGAGATCACCCCATGGTACGGCCCCACGCGCGGGTTCAGCTTCGCCCGTGAGGTCCAGCAGCCCGTGCTCGACAGATACTGCATCGGCTGCCACAACG
>Ga0111188_1052_pt1 | contig 10881 bp, 9 predicted proteins | sample DeeMarSWOR324_28_FD_80358 | JGI IMG/M metagenome (GOLD analysis project Ga0111188, IMG submission 80358) | Planctomycetes bacterium SM23_25
GGGCTACCCTCTATCGTGCCTTCGGCACTGAACACGGCACGGCACACCAGGTTGCCTGTGCCAAGAAAACCAGTCACACCCCGACCGCCGCTCATGAGGGCGCGAGACGGTGAAAGGCTGACGGAACAAGCCGGGCGGTGGGTGGCATGGCCACGCTCGCGCGGCCATGAGTGCGGATGTGCAACATGGTCACGCAACCGCGCGTGACCATGCCACCCGGCGATTCGGCGTTGGCAGGCCCGTCTCAGCGGTCCCAGCGCGCGTCACACGTCGCAGATCCGGACGGCCTGGCGGAGGCTGTCGAGGGGCGGCGTGCGCTTCGGCACGAACTCGTGGGCCACCCACCCCGTGAAGCCCGTCTCGGCGATGGCCTTCATGACGGCCGGGTAGTAGATCTCCTGCGTCTCGTCGATCTCGTTGCGGCCGGGGTTGCCGCCCGTGTGGAAATGGGCGATGTGGTCGATGTTGTCGCGGATGGTCCGGATGAGGTCGCCCTCCATGATCTGCATGTGGTAGATGTCGTAGAGGACCTTGACGCGCGGGCTGCCGACCTTCTTCGAGACATCGACGATCCACGCCGTGTGATCGCCGTGGTAATCCTTGTGGTCCACCTTCGAGTTCAGCAGTTCCATGACGACCGTGACGCCCTTCTTTTCGGCCAGGCCGGCCACCTGCTTGAGGGCCTCGACACAGTTCGCCTGGCCCTCCTCATCGGAGATGTTGCCGCGGTTGCCCGACATGCAGATGACGTTCGGGAAGCCGGCCTCGGCGGTGGCCTCGATGGCCTCGCGGAGCCTCGCGAGGGCCTTCTCGTGGTTCGCCTTGTCGTTCAGGCCCTTGCCGATGCCGATGCTGCCGGGCGTGCACGTGCCCACCAGGCCGTACTTCTTCATCGTGGGCCACTCCTTCGGGCCGACCAGGTCGATGCCCTTGATGCCCATCTCGACGCAGGCCTTGCAGAGTTCGTCCATGGGGACCTTGCCGAAACACCACCTGGAGACGGACTGCTTGATGCGGCCTTTGAGTTTTGCGCCGGCCATGGCTGCCTCCGTCCTTGCTTGCCCGCCCGTCATACCGATGGCCGCCATGGCGGCAGCGCCGCCGGCCACGCCCTTCAGGAGACGGCGCCGGCTGACGCCGCTGCGGCCCTCATCCGCTCGATGATCCATGCCCTTCATCCTTTCGTGCGCCGGCCCAGGGACCGTTCCCGTTCATGCTACGGCGACCGGCGTCCGGTGTCAATCACCGCATGCGGGCGGCGGGTCACCGCGCCGAAGCGGCCTCGACGTAGTCGCACAGGAGGCGCATGTTCGCAACAAAGGTCTGGCATCGGATCCGGTTGTCGCCATCCACCCAGCGGCCTTGCGAGTCGAGGGCCGCGATGGTCTTCTTGACGCGCGACTCCATGCCCTTGGCCCGTTTCGCATGGCTGGAGGCCGCCGGCGGCTTCGCGAGGGTCCGGGCATACGCGTCGGGTCCCATCTGGCGGACGCGTTTGTAGTAGGCGGCGGCCGAACCGACACCGTACTCGCTCTGCCAGGAATAGCCCGTCCGCCGCTCCTCGCTGATCTCATCGAGCGTGTAGTGGACTTTGCCGTCGCGGTCGCCGTAGACGGGCCGGTTCGTGCCGACCTCGTACAGGCGTGCCCAGAGGCCGCCGGCGAGTTTCGACCGGTCGAGCCAGTCGAGCGCCGCCGGAATCGGCTCCAGGTACTTCGTGTCGCGGGTGGCGACGGCCAGGTCGACCAGCGTCCGGATGTTGCGGGCCGTGACGGCGCTGCAGACGGCGGCCGGCTCGAAGGCCCGCGCCGGGGCCGGCTTCAGGTCGTGCGAATACTGCTGGGCCCAGCCGGACTGCGGGGGCTTGACCTGCGAGAGGATGAGAAAAGAGCCGCCGCGCGCCGCCCCCTTCAGGTACTCCTCGTTGCGGTAGCGGCGGTGGGCGTCGAGCAGGACGCGGATGCAGTCGTTGATGGTGTTGTCGTTGAACGTGTAGTAATCGTGGTACCCGCCGCGCAAGGGGAACCACTGCGGCCACGCCCCGTTGGGAAACTGGCTGCGAAGGAGGAACTTCAGGCCCAGCGCGACGCCGTCGTCGAGCCACGGTTCGTCGAGCGTTTCGTCGAGGTCCATGAGGAACTCGATGGCGCCCTGGCTGATGTTATCGTCGAACGTGCAGTGGCCCTTGCGCCGTTCGGGCGTCTTGGCGTCGGGCGCGAGGTGCGCCACGTCGACGCGGTGGTCCCATCCGCCTTCCAGGCGCTGCCCCCACACGAGCGCCCGCCCGGTGTTCCGGGCGGCCGCGAGATAGCGCCGGTCGCCCGTGACGCGGAAGGCCCGCAGCAAGGTCTTGCCGACGGTCGGCGTGCCGGGCGGCTGGACCCAGACTTCCGTCGGCCTGGCCATCTCGCCGAGGGACTCGCCCCACCGGTGGGTGAGGTCGAGGCTGTAGATGCCGGCCCAGCCGCCGTTCGTCGAGATCGACGTGAAGTAGCCGGCGGCCTTCGCCATGGCGTCGCGGGTCTGCGTCAGGAGGGCATCGTCGGCCGAAGCGACGGATGCCAGCATGGCCGCGAGCGCCGCGGCCACAGGCAGGGCCCTTCTCACGGGGCGGTCCTCCCTCTTGGACAACCTGCGCGGGCACCGACGGGCGTCGCCGTGCCGGCGACGGCTAAACACGGCGCGGCGGGTACTCCGGACCTGCCGCGCCTCAACTTCCCGAGACTCGCCGCGGACCGTTTACCCCAGTTTGATGTTGGGGTTTCGGAACCGCAGGGCGTCCATCGAGTGATACGAGGCGTACTCGCTGACGATGGCGCCCTCGGGGCCGGCCACCTGGAAGTGCGGCGCTTCGGGCTTTCCGAGTTTGCCAACCTGGCCGGGCAGCACGCGTTGCACGTTGCGGCAGGTCGTGAACTTCAGTTCGCTGGCGGGGATGATCGTCTCGGCATCCGGCGACACCTCGCCCTCGGCAAACAGGATCGTCTCGCCGTAACGGCAGTGCCAGCCTTCCATCTTCGGCGGGATGTTCTCGTGCTTGAGGTGCCAGTGTTCGGGGATCATCTGGCCGGGCAGCAGGAAGATCTCGTGCCCGAGGTATCCGTAGTTGCCTGGCTCCACCCACTCGTTGAGCCAGAAGACGCCGCCCATGCCGACGTCGGTGAAGCGGCCGACGGCGAAGTCCAGGACCCACAGGACCTCTTTGAGGCTGTCGTAAGGGGGGTAGCCGTGATAGGCCATCAGGTCGTAGTAGGCCTTCTTGGCGGCGTCCTGGTTGAACGTGCCGTCGGGGGCGTAGAAATCGGCGTTCGACCGCACGATGCCCTTTCGCTTCATCGCCTCACATCCGGCCCCGACCGCCGCCATGCCGGCCGCGGCGCCTGCCGCCAGTCCCGTTATCATCTGCCGCCGTGTGACATCTGCCATAATCGGTGACTCCTTTCCGCCTGGTTCGGCGCGGCCTGTGCCGCGCGCGTCACCCCCTCGACTTCTTGCGCTTCAGGTCCTGGTACATCTCGTATGCCTTTTTCGGCTTCAGGAGGTCGTGGACGACGGCCCGGACGGCGCGGCCCATGGCCACCGGGTCTTCGGCCGCAAAGATGTTGCGGCCCATGTCGACGCCGAGGGCGCCCTGGTCCACGGCCCGGTAGGCCATCTTGAGGGCGTCGGGTTCCGGGATCTTCTTGCCGCCGGCGATGACGATCGGAACCGGGCACCCTGCCACGACCTCCTCGAACTTCTCCTCGCAGAAGTAGGTCTTGACGTAATGGGCGCCGAGTTCGGCGAGGACGCGGCTGGCCATGCCGAGATAGCGGGCGTCGCGCGCCATTTCCTTGCCGACGGCCGTCACGCCGAGCGTGGCGATGCCGTAGCGGTTGCCCGCGTTGATGACCCGCGACAGGTTGTCCAGCGTCTGCCGCTCGCACGCGCCGCCCACGTAGCACTGGACGGCCATGGCGGCGGCGTTGAGGCGGACGGCGTCTTCGACGTCCACGCCGATGCACTCGTCGCTCATGTCTTCCTTGAGGACCGTGGCACCCGCGCTGACGCGGAGGCACACGGGCTTATCGGTCTCGGGCGGAATGCTGGTCCGAAGGGCGCCGCGCGTGCACATCAGGCAGTCGACGTACGGCAGCAGCGGCACCACCGTCACGTCCATCCGCTCGAGGCCCGTCGTCGGCCCCATCAGGTACCCGTGATCGAAGGCGAGCATGACGGTGCGGCCGCTCTTGGGATTGAAGATGCGGCTGAGCCGGTTCTTCATCCCCCAATCGAGGGCGTTCGCCCCGCGCAGGAAGAACCCTTCCGCCTTCATCGGAACGTCCACGTGAAAGTCCTTCTTGCTCTTAAGGTCTTCTGGTCCCGGCATCCGAAGCGTCTCCTTTCAACTCCGTTCCACTATTCGCAGAGCCGCGCGGCCCCGTCAAGGGCGCGGTCAGTCGCTTTCTGCCGCCAGGAGCCCGTCGGCCATGCCGCGAAAGAGGAGGCTGACCGACACGGCCCCGGGGTCGGGCGTTCCGAGGGTGCGTTCGCCCAGGTTTTTGGCCTTGCCGAACCGTGCCTGCATGTCTTTGGTCGAGGCCGCGCCCTGCTCGGCGGCCGCGGCGGCCCTCTCGAGCGCCGCCGCAGGGCCCAGGCCTTCGTCGGCGGCGGCCCGGAGGCCCTCGACGGCCGGCACGAGGGCGTCGATCATCGTCTTGTCGCCCAGTTCGGCCTTGGTCTGCTTCCTGACGGTGGCCAGCGCCGTCTCGAACGCCTCGGCGAGGGCCGCGGCGTCGAGCAACGCGTGATCGCCGACCCCTTCGCCCATGCCCATGAAGAAGGTGCCGAAGAGCGGCCCGGTGGACCCGCCGCCCGCGCTCAGGATGGCCCAGCCCACGTCGTTCAGGACGGCGGCCAGGTCGCGCGAGCGGCTGTCGGCCACGGCCTTGGCCAGACAACTCATGGCCCGCCTCATGGCGGTGCCGTGGTCGCCGTCGCCGATGGCGGCGTCGAGTTTCGAGAGCGTCTCGTGCTGCGTCATCACCTTTTCGGCAGCGCCGCGAAGCATCCGGACCATCCCGTCGTAGCCGATCGTCTCAGCCATGCTTGCCCCCGCCTACCGGACGGTCATGAACGGCGTGTCGCACGGCGCGTTCCACAGGTGGACCATCTCGTCGGTGACGCGGCCGATGTGCATCTGGAAGCCGGCCATTTCCTGGACGGTCAGGTCTTCGGCCACGCGGCTGCAGGCGACCTGGATGCCCTTCTGGGAGAGGACCTGGTGGACGCGGCGGAAGATGATGTAGAGTTCCATGAGGGTGGTCGCGCCGGAGCCGTTGACCATGACGAGCAGTTGCTCGCCGGGGCGGACGGCCAGGTCGCGGAGGAGCATGTCGAGCATCGTCTCGGCGGTCTCGTCGGCGGTCTTGAGTTGGGTGCGTCCGGTGCCGGCCTCGCCGTGCTGGCCCATGCCGATCTCCATCTCGTCGTCGGGCAGTTCGAACATGGCCTCGCCGGTGGCGGGGTGGGTGGCGCTGGTGACGGCGACGGCCAGGGTGGCCATGTTCCGCTCGTAGGCTTCGCCGATGGCATAGACCTCATCGAGCGACTTGCCGGCCTCGGCGGCCGCGCCGACGAGTTTGTAGACCGGGATGCACCCGACCAGGCCGCGGCGCTGCTCGGGGTCGGAGCGCGGGCCGCCGGCAATGTCCTCGTGGGTGAGGAGTTGCTTGACGTTGAGGCCTTCCTTGGCGGCCATCTTCATGGTGAGGTTGGCCGAGAGGACGTCGCCGGGATGGTTGAGGACGACGAAGAGGACGCCCGCGCCGCGGTCGGCGAGTTTGAGGGCCTCGAGGCACGCCGGCGCCCCGGGTGCCGCAAAGATCTCGCCCGCCACGCTGATGTCGATCATCCCGAAGCCGACGAATCCGCTCAGGGCCGGCTCGTGGCCGCTGCCGCCGAGCGTCACGATGCCCACCTTGCCCTTGTCCTTGGGCTTGGCGCGGACGACGAGGTTGTTCTCGGCCACGCGGATCTTGCCGGCGTGCAGGAGTGCGTAGCCTTCGAGCAACTCGCTGACGAGGTTTTCGGGGTCGTTCATGAACTTTTTCATCGCCATCGGCTGAGCCACCTTTCTGTCGCGTGCGTTGCAGGAAGCACGAATCGGCCGGTCAGACCTCCTGCATCAGTTCGACCACGATATTGTCCTTGACGACGAAGGCCACGCGGAGGTTCGCCATGGGCTCGAAGGGTTCGAGCAGGACCTGTTCGCCCTCCATGGCGGCACTCAGATCGTCCACCATGTAGGCGATGTGCGGGTTCGTTTTCATAAGTTCAGGCATGGGGCTGTTGGCGTCGAAGCGGAGGTATTCGAAGTTGTACGGACTGGCTTCGGGATCGGTGATGTGCACCCCGCCGCCTTCGAGGTAGGTCTCATCCGGGTGCTCGACGTCCGTCGGAACGCCGACGTGGTGGAATTGTGCCACGTGAGCCTCCTTCCTTTGCTCGCAGGACCGCGCGCGCAGTCGCCAAGCATCCGAAAGCGGCCGCACAGAGACGAATACTTTCGCAGCGCCGCCGCCGGGCGTCAACAGTTATTTCACGGGGGCGGGCGCCTCGGAACGGCCTTGTGAGGGCACCCAGGTCGGCACAGTCTGCTCTCACGCACGCCATGAAAGCACAAGCACACAGGGGGTCTTTCCATGCGAAGAAGTTTGGGGTATGATCGCGTCAGACGGTCAGCTGAGTGGAGGCCCGTCATGCGAAGCAGACGGCGCAGAGCAATTCTCGTACTGGCGTCAGTTGCGGGCCTAGCAGTGGGGGCTTGGGGCCTGTGGCAATGGTCCTTCATGTGCGCCCTGCCGCCGGAAGTGCGAGCGCGGGCGCCGTGGCACTTCCAGATTCCAGGCGACGGGCCACCGCAGTTGCAGCTGGCGCTTGAGGCGCTCTACTCGCCCGAACCCGCCGCACGGTATGAGGCTGCTGACACGCTTGCGGACCTCGGTCGCGAGGCGAAGCCCGCCCTGCCCTGGCTTCTGGCGATGCTGGCCGAGCCTCACGTGCCTGGCCGGTTTGACCTCTTCCGGGAAGAACCAGAAGAGTCGCCGCCCGGTCTGTGGGAACAGATCTGCCAGTGGTTAGGGCGTTTCCACGCCGGTCCCGAGGCGAGCGATGAAGATGGCTTTGCCGTCACCTTAGAGCCCGCAGGCGGCGCGGCCAGGGCCATCATCGAGGTGGGGGAAGCGGCTGTGCCCCCTCTGCTGGCCGCCCTCGAAGATGCCAATCCCCCGGTGCGGGCTCTCGCGGCTGACGCGCTGGGTATGATCGCCGATGTGCGGGCAGTTGAGCCGCTTGGCGAGGCGCTCGCGAACGACGAGCCGCTCGTCCGCGCTGCCGCAGTCCAGGCCCTCGGCGGAATCCCCTGCGATGAGGCCGTAGCGGCGCTGGCGGCGGCGGCCCGGGACCCTGAACAGTACGACGAGATCCGCCGCGACGCTGCCGAGCAAATCGCCGAGTGGGGCGAGCGCGGGCTTGTCCTGCTGCAAATCCTCCGCGAGGGCGATCCGTTGGCCCGGGCCTGCGCCGCGCGGGCCCTGGCGTCGTGGCCAGACCTTGAGGACGAACAGGTCTTGTCGGCCCTCACGGATGCCCTCAAGGATGCCGATGCGCGTGTCGTGGCGATGGCCGCCAATTCCCTCGGTTGGCCGGGGAACGCCCAAGCGGTGCCCCACATGATTCGGGCACTGCGCCATCCGGATGCCGCGGCGCGCCAGCGAGTCGCACGAGCCCTGGGCATAATCGGTAAGCCCGACGGTGTCGAACCGCTGATCGCAGCGCTTGAGGATGAGGACCTGTTTGTGCGGTGTGAGACCGCCAAGGCGCTCGGTCGGCTGAAAGACCCTCGGGCGGTCGGGCCCCTCTGCCGACTCGTCGCGAAGCCTGACCATGACGCCATTTTGTCGGCTATCAACGCCCTTGGCGAGATCGGCGACGCAAAGGCCACCAACGCTCTTGTAGGTGCGTTCGACTACGACGCGCCGGCAGATTGCGGCGGGTACCCCGATGCCGACGAGCACCACGAGAAGAAGGTCCGAGAAGCAGCGGCGGTGGCGCTCATTCGTATCGGCGACCCGTCGGCCATTCCCGCGCTTTTCGAGCCATGCTCACGGATCGGCTATCTGCCGGACAACGCCAAGCAACTGGCGACGATGGGCCTGGGCGTCGTGCCCCATGCGATCGCGCGGCTCGACAGTGAGGACCCCAAGATTCGTGGCCTTGCCATGTGCGTCCTGGGACAGTTGCCCGCGCCGGAGGCGTTCGAGCAACTGGCCAAGATTCTGCGTGGCGCTGAAGACGAGCGACGGTGCGAGGCAGCCATCGCCATCGGGAAGACGGGCGACCCACGGGCGTTCGACATACTGATGGGTGTGGTGTACGATCCCGAGCCCGTCGGGGAATGGCTTCGGATGTACGCCATCGAGGGCCTTGCCCGCTTGGGTGATGCGCGGGCGGCCGACCCGCTGCTGGAGTCTCTCAAGATCCCGGTGCGCGAACCTCCGGCGCCGCTCTGGCAGCAATCCCTCAAAGAACGCTTCGAGGGGGGCGCCGCTCCCGCGCCAGAACAGCCTCCCGACCCAGATCGGCGTTATGGCAACGATCCCATGTTCCGCGCGTACGTTGCGCGAGCGCTGCGCCTGTTCGGCGACACACGAGCGGTCGCCATGTACCTCGAACTCCTGGACGACTTTGGGAGTTGGCCGCACGACGTCTATGACCCGCCGAAGGACCTGCCGACGATGGGCAAGCCGGCGGTCGCGCCGCTGGCCGAGGCCCTATACGACGAGCGCGGCTTCGTACGGACCATGGCCGCCAGGGCTCTTGCCAAAATGGGCGAGCCCTCGGCGTACAAGGCCCTGAGGAAGGCCCTGCCTGATCTCTCCGAAGACGACCGCGAAACGGTCGGCTGCGAATTCCTGAACGTTTGCCACGTGGACGGCAAGGACGTACGTTGCGATGCTGCGGTCGACCTCTTCATGGACATGCTTCAAATCTCCGGGTGCCGCTACGCCAGGCGGCACGCCGCCGAAGCATTGAGACTGTGCGGGGACCGGCGGGCGGTTCCACTCATGCGCCGGGTGGCCGAGGAGGATCCCTGTCTGACGGTGCGGCGGATCGCCCGCCTCGAGGCTGAGGCGCTGGCGAAAGGAGATCCACGGGATGACCATCAAGCGTGGCGGCATTACGATGACCCATTCGGCTGGCCTTGGCCCTCAAACAAGCCCTTGCCCAAAGAGTGCAATGATCCGTTCGGATTCCCGTGGTTCTGACCCCGCGCTGCGGCATCCTGAACGCCTTGCCCACATAGATTTGAGTTGTTTTGCCTCTGACCAAGCGGTACAGCGCAAGCGCAAGAACTCGCGTCACGAAAGGATCATTCATGTCCTGTGGACCAGGACGTGCGCGGACGTGGTGGCTGGTGACCCTTCTGGCAACGCTGGCAGGCCCTGCGCTTGCCGCCCAGCCAGCGGATCCCTCGCCCGAGCGCTGGGCGAAGCAGGTCGAGACCTACGAAGAACAGGATAAGGCGTCGCCGCCGCCCGCGGGGGCGGTCCTGTTCGTCGGCAGTTCGTCGATCCGCATGTGGAAGAGCATTCCGGACGATTTCAAGCCGATGCCGACCATCGCGCGCGGCATCGGGGGGAGCCGGATCTCGGACCAGGTTCATTACGCCGAGCGGCTGGTCATCCGCTACCGGCCGAGCCAGATCGTGTTCTACGCGGGCGACAACGACGTGTGGGCCGGCAAGACGCCCGAGCAGATCCTCGCCGATTTCAAGGAGTTCGTCGCGACGGTGCGCAAGGCGCTGCCGAAGCCGCCGATCCACTTCCTCGCCATCAAGCCGAGCCCGTCGCGCGCCAAGGTCTGGCCGCAGGCCAGGGAGGCCAACCGGCTGGTCCGCGAATACACCGAGACCGAGGCGGCGCTCACGTTCATCGACGTCGCCACGCCGATGCTCGATGCCGACGGCAAGCCGCGCACCGACCTCTTCCTGAAGGACATGCTGCATCTGAACCGCAAGGGATACGAGATCTGGATCCCGCCGGTCAAGGCGGCCATCGAGAAGGGCGCTGCCGCCAAGTAGCCCCTCGGCGCTACCGTTGGGGGCGTCCGCCGGCGGCGTACAGGAGGATGTTCGTCGCAACGGCCTCGGCGTCGGGGCTCTGGTAACCCCGGCACATGCAGGCCTCGTACGGGGTGGCGGAGAAGACGATGTCGATCGGCGAGTAGACGCCGACCAGGCGGTCGCCGTCGAAGACGCCGTGCAGTTCGGCCTCCGGCCGGCCGGTCCGCACCACTTTGAGCGCCCGGCGGAACCTGACGTTCGTCGCCAGGTCGAACCCCTTCGGGCCGGCCATGCGCCCGCTCATCAGGGGGTGGTCCTTGGCCAGGAGGGTGATCCGCCAGCCGGCCTGCTGGGCGAGTTTTCGGAGCGACCCGTTAAAATCAAGCGACCCGCCGGCCGCCTCGAACCACAGGAACCCGCCCTTGGCGGCGAAGGCCTTCAGGGCCGCCGTGCCGGCGTCGTCCATGTCGAAAGCCTGGCTGCCGGTGAGATAGGCCACGTCGTGGCCGCCCAGGTCGGCCGGCGCCACGCCCCCTTCGTTCGCCTCGACCGCGAGGCCGGCCTTCGCCCTGACGTACGCCGTCACCCGGCCGAAGCCCTTGTAGTGGGCGCCCACGTTCCAGTCTCCGGGGTGTTTGACGCGGGCAACGCGGAGGCCCTTCCCGGGACCGGCGGCGACCGATTGTTTCTCGTAGCGGTCGTCGGGTTGCGGCTCGCGTCCGGCCAGTTTCGCCCGCAACGGCGCCGCGTCGGTCGCGTAGGCGACCAGGTTGATG
>Ga0111188_1372_pt1 | contig 10723 bp, 7 predicted proteins | sample DeeMarSWOR324_28_FD_80358 | JGI IMG/M metagenome (GOLD analysis project Ga0111188, IMG submission 80358) | Planctomycetes bacterium SM23_25
AGTCCGAATCCGAGGGGCAGAATGTCACCAGTGCGGGGCGACCGGCATCGATCTGTCGCACAACATCTGGATGGATCTGCTTCAGATAGGAATCGCGTCTGTCGTCTCTCGACTTCGGCCACCTATGCGAATCATAGAACGAACCCACCTCCTTCAATTCGTAACCGACTGCGCGGGACAGGAAATCGCAGTGCAGCTTCAGCCCCCATGGATCCAGAGGCCACCATCCGGCATCGACCTTGCCCTGCCATCGGTGTCCAGTATCCGCCTGGAGAATGAAGGCCATGCCCGACAGACCCATCAGACGTTCATAGTTGACCGACGCGCCCTCGCAGACCAACAGCGTCTCGAGTCCGCGCACGTACCCGTTGCCACTGCCGGTGGCCACCGGGACGTTGCCTATCCAGACCCGGTCGCCTTCGCGCTGCACGTTGGTCGGTCGCAGCGAGCAGCCGGCCGCGCAGAACGCAAGGGCCGCCACGGCAATACACACGCTTGCCGGCCAGAGGGAACCATCAGCAGCGGAAGCGTGGCCGAGGAGTCTGGGGAGAGATGTGAACATAGTGAACCTTCCTTTCAAATGCGTCCGGGGCCTGCTCTCACGGACAGAAAAGAAGGTCTGTTGTGGTTTTTCGGTCGTGGAGGTGGGCTAGGCCCTTTCCGCAGGCCGGGAGGCGGCCTTCATCCGCCCACGGGATGCTAGCACCGGCCGCGCCGCGCGTCAAGCAATTCTTGCGGGTTTTTCGCGATCCTCGTTGGTTCAGGCAGGCTGCCTGAGCCTGCCCCAGAAGGCGGCCCTCATTGCGTGAAGCGGTAGCGAGCGCGCCCCCGCTGGACACCGCTTCGGACAGATGGGTGAGTGACCTTGTCGGTTGACAGTGAGTGCCCGTCGGCAGCAACATGGGCGGCATGATGCCGGACAACCGGCAGGAGCAGGTGAGCGATTCATTCGCGGACGCAGCTCGTTTCTATCATCACCGGCCTGCGTATCCAGCCGCGGCCATCCAATGGATAGCCGACCAATTGCACCTGGACGGACGAGGCATGATGCTTGATGTGGGCTGTGGGACCGGGCACGTGTGTCTCCGGTTCACGGGCAAGTTCGCGAGGATTATCGGCATCGATCCCAGCGAGCCGATGCTGGCCGAGGCCGCCTCAATCGCATCCCGCCGCCGTCTGACGGAGTTTGAATTCCGCCAGCTCAAGGCGGAGGATCTGCCGGGGGGGCTGGGGTTGTTCCGACTCATCACATTCGGGGCGTCATTCCACCGGGTGAACCGGGAGCACGTCACGGAATTGGTCTACGGCATGCTGGAGCCGCAGGGCGGATTGGCTCTGCTGTTCCCGCCCGTGCCGTGGCGAGGCGAGTCGTCGTGGAAGGCAGCATTGCGCCGGACGGTGAAGGAATGGATGGGCATGACCCTGGGTGGGCCCTTCGAGCCCAGCCAGAATGTCGTTGGCCGGTCCAGCTTTGGCACCTGTGAGGTCCGCAGCTTTCAAGAGGATCACGTCTGGTCAGCGGGCGAACTGGTCGGCTTCCTGCTGTCGACGTCGCTTTGCTCCCCTGGGATCCTTGGCTCGCGTACTCACGAGTTCGAAAAAGATCTGGCCGCCGCTCTGCTGCGATGTCACCCGGACGGCCGATTCCATGACGTCTTGGACACGACAGTCGTATTGAGTCGCAAGCCATAGCCTTCAGGCACATTAGGCCGCTGCGTCCCACGTCTCCCAGAAGGCATCCCGCCAGGCCGGCCACCGCCAACGGGCCGCGAAGCGTGCCACCCCACCCCGACGTACGTCGGGAGGTCGGGGCTGTCGCACCCGGCGCGGGGCGGCCGGGTTGTTTTCGATGCCAGCGGAAGCGCGTCGTAGTATAATGCCTGCCGGCCCGTGACGGTCAGGGGCCTGGTGTTTCGTCGGCAACGCCGGACAAGGGACTGTCAGCGGGCCGCGCCCGCGCTGGACGGGGCCGCGCTGCTTGGGCGTTGCCGGCATTCGCCCAGCAAGGAGATGCGGAACGACGATAACGCCAGTCAGCGGCAGGATAAGCGTACGTCGACCTGTTGTTGCGTGACGATTGCCTCCGCTGTCCGGCAGGCTTGCCCCGTCTGCTTCCGTTGGAGGCGGCCAGAGGCCTGCCGACATGTCGAGCGGGATGGCAAGGGGAACTCTCTCTCTGCAAGAGACATGAAAGGGACGATGACCATGTGCAAACTTCACTGGCTGTGCGTGGTGGTGGCAGTGACGCTCGTGGTGGCGGCCGCGGCGTTCGCCCAGGAAGCCGCCCCCCGGGGCCCCCGCGGGCGCGGCGGGTTGCAACTGATGAGCCTGCAGGATGCGGCAAAGCTGCTGGATCTGACGGCCGAGCAGAAGGAGAAGGCCGCCCCAATCCTCAAGGCCGACGCCGAGGCCCGTCAGAAGCTCAACCAGGAGATGAGGCAGGCCTTCCGGGAAGGCGATGAGGCGGCCAGGACTGCGGTTCGGGACAAGATCAGGGCCCTCGACGCCAAGACGAAAGAGCAGCTCGCAGCCGTGCTGACCAAGGAGCAGGCAGCCAAGCTCGAGCGGATGACCGGACCCGGCGGGGCGTTCGATCGGTTCGTGGCCATGGTGGAGAAGCTGGCGCTGACGGCCGAGCAGAAGACTCGGGTCACCGCGGCGGTCAAGACCGCCAACGCCGACGCAGCGGCGAAGGCGGACCAGGCGGCCAAGATCTACCAGGAAGCCGTCACCAAGATCACCGGCATGCTGACCGAGGAGCAGAGGACGAAGCTCGAGCAGCTCCGGCAGGCGCAGCAGTTGCAGGCCAGTGTGGACCGGATGCTCGAGAACGTCACCCTGACCGACCAGCAGAAGGCAAAGGTCCAGAAGCTCGTGGAGCAGGCGCAGAAGGACTCCATCGCCGCCGGCGACCGGCAGGCCCGGCGCGAGGTCATGCAGAAGCTGATGGAGAGCATTCGCAACGACGTGCTGACCGAGGAGCAGCGCTCCAAGCTGCCCGCCCCGCGCACCCGCGGGTAAATCTCCGCCGGCGCATTCCGGCTGCCAGTGGTGCCTTACGGAAGCCTGACCTTGTAGTCCAGGCTTCCTTCTTTTTCGTGCCGGTCGAAGGACCCTCGGCAGGGGCGTTCTGGGTGTGCCTGGGGGCCGTGCGCGCCCTGGCCAGACGCAACTCAAGCAGGGGCACCATGGAGCCCCGGGGCGCGAGCTGCGAGCAGGCCTTGCCGCAGCCGCGGCTTTCGACGATGATGCCGGCACATCAGCCCATCCCCATCCAAAGGAGACCGAAATGAAGGAAGTGGCCATGGCCCTGGTCATATGGGTGGCCAGCGACGCCAACAAGGTCAATCCCATCTCCGGCAACGTCCTGGAGGAGCACTACTGGCACGCGACCGGGCGGAGCCCATACAACTTCGCCCCCAGCTACCAGGGCGAGCGATCCGGCACGTTGCGCAACAAGTCCGCCGTCTGGGACGCCGCCCGCAGGCAGATCTCCCTTCGCGCCGCGAGCAATGAGTTCGTGGCCTTCCAGGTCATCGTGGAGAAGCCCGCCGACGGCCGGCTCAAAGGCATTTCAGTGACCGTCGGCGACCTGTCCGGCCCGAACGGCAGCAAGCTGGAAGCCGGCAGCGCCGAGGTGTTCGTCGAGCACTACATGAACCTGTTCACCAGGGCCAGGGACGCCTGGGACCTGAAGACGTATTACGGCGACCAGTACTGGTTCCCCGACGGGCTGATCCCCACCACCGCCAGAGGCTGGGACAAGGTGGACCTGCCCGAGCCTCGGCTGAACGTGCAAGGCCAGAAGGTGCAGGGCTTCTGGATCGACCTGTACGTCCCTCACAAGACCCCCGCGGGGCTGTACAAGGGCAAGGTAACGGTATCGGCCGAGGGCGCCGCCAGCAGCGAGCTGGACCTTCAGTTGCAGGTCCTGCCCTGGGAGCTGCCTGACGAGACGAGCTTCGTGATGGAGCTGAACACCTACCACAGCGCCTTCGCCGCCAAGCCCAGCTTCAGCGCCGAACTGGGCAGCCTGAGGCACTACGCCATTGAGCAGGCCTTCTACAAGATGGCCCACGCCCACCGATGCACGCTGAACGTCTTCCCCGGATGGGCGAGCACGCGGCAGAAGACCGTCGAGCAGACGGTGGAGAAGTTCATGGTCCCGCCGCTGACGGGCAAGGGCAAGGAACGAGAAGTACTTCACCGGCGAGGCCTTCAACGACTGCCCCCGCAAGGGCGTGCCCCTGACGCACTTTTATCTGCCCTTCAGCCTGGGCTGGCCCAGCCGGTTCAGCCAGTACTACGAGGATCGGGCCACCTACGAGGCGGAGTGGACGGCCATCTTCAGGCAGTTTGACGAGCACATTGCCCCGAAGGGCTGGAAGCGGACGCAGTTCCAGTTCTTCCTGAACGGCAAGAAGCAGTTCGGCGAGCCGTGGAACACCGACGAGCCCAAGAGCAAGGACGAGTACGACGCCCTGCGCTACTACGGGCAACTGATGATCAAGACCATCGGGCGGCGAGATGAACGGAAAAGCAACATCCGCTACCGGGTCGACATCGGCACGTACCGCACCACTAAGGATCAGCTCGACGGCATCGTGGACCTGCGGTGCGTCAACTACGAGGTCACGCCGCAGGCCTTCTGGAGCGGCATGCCCAGCGGCATGGAGGACACGCGCCGGCGACTGGGGGACGAGTGGTGGCACTACGCCAAGGACGACGCCCGCATGCGCCACACCCGCATGGACTGGTCGCTGGTCAGCCCCATCCTCTACGGCTGGAGCGGTTGGGACCTCAAGACTGCGGGCTACTGCCTGTGGCAGTGCATGGACTGGAATCGGGAGGACCCCTTCAACAAGCCCGGGGCCATCTGGAGCTACGTGGTCATGTGGTATCCCGGCGAGAAGCTCGGCATTGACGGGCCGATCGCCTCGATGCGACTGAAGGGCTTCCGCCGCGGCCTTCAGGACCTGGAGCACCTTGCCATCCTGACGAAGCTGAACCGGGGCGAGGCCAAGGCCGCTGACGCCATCCTGAACAAGTACTACAAGCTGGCCAACGCGCCGCGCTATTCGGTCAAGGTCGGCCCGGAGGACACCTACCGGATGCGGTACGAGGCCTTTGACGCGATCGAGTCAGCCCGCAAGACCTCCCCGACCTCCGGGTCGTGAGAGGGTCAGGACCCGATCCGGCGATCTCGCCTGGCTGGCAAGTTACGGATTGACAGGTTCTTGGGGGCCGTGAGGGTGATCGTCATGACCCACGTGACGCACGGCCTGGATGCCGGTCTGGTTGCAAACTGGCTGCGAATCCACGGGGATGAAAATAAGGATAAGATGAAAATGGGGATAAGTCCAATTTCGGGGGAAAATGGGGATAAGTCTGCTCTGAAGAAATCCTGTGTTCAGGCGGCGGCAAGGGCTGCCTCCAGGGCGGGGAGCGCGCATAGCAGCGGGAGGTTGTGGGCGGGGCCGGCACCGAGGACGGGCGGAGCGGCTTCCTCGACCAGCAGGGCAACGTCTGCATGGTCGGGCAGACCAACGGCGCCGGCTGGCCGGCCGTCAACGCCTACCAGGGCGCGTTCGTCGGCGGGAGCCTGGACAACGTGATCATCCGGTTCGAGATCCCCGAACCGGCGGCGCTGGGGCTGCTGACGGCGGGGGCAGCGGCGCTGCTGCGCCGGCGCCCTGGCAGGAGAAGGCGATAGTGCATACTTACGTCAAGAGACCCCTTGTCCGCCTCGATTTCTGCGTGGGGGATGCGCCGCGGCTGCGGGCTTGAAATGCCCGCCGATCAAGCCGAGAATCCCAACCGATTCCTTCAGAGCAACGCACTCGCCCGGAAGGACTTCACGAGCCGGCGCACTAAAGGGACCTGATGATGACCAGACAATCGAGCAAACGGGGCCGCACACCCGGCGCGGCGTTCAAGGCCGTCACTCTCGCGCGATACTTCAACTGGCCGAAGGGCGGGCCCGCCGGCCGATGGTGGAAGCAGTTGGCCGAACGGGTCCGCAAGTACCCGCAAGGTCGCCTGACCGCCTGGGGCATCCCGTTCCATGCCGGCAAGGGCCGCGTCATCCTCACCGCCAAAGGCCGGGGCGAGACCACGATCCGCCTCACCGGCCGGGCCGACTACCTCTGTCTGCTGCACGAGTGGCGGCAACTGCCCCGCGAGGTCCACCCCGAGCAGCCCGCCGAGGGCCTGCTCGTCGGCGAGTACGAACTGGCCTACGCCGACGGCTCGCGCCACGTCCAGCCCATCCGCGCCCGCTACGAGGTGGAAATGGCCGAAAGCCCCGGGCCGTGCTGGCTGGCCGTCAACTTCAACATGCCCCGCCCCGTCGATCCCACCAAGGTGCCGCCCGACATGGAGTGGGGCTGGGCCCAGCACGGCACCACCTGGATGACCGGCTGGCCGCTGCTGTACGCCCTGCCCAACCCGCATCCCGAAAAGACCCTCCGCTCCCTCACCCCGCGCTGCCTTACGAGCTCGCCACTGCTCGTGGCCGGCCTGACCCTGTACCGGGGCTCGGCCCACCCCTTGCGCCACCTGCCGCGGCGGCACTATCGCGTGGTCGTCCCCGGCCGCCGGCCGGAAGTGCAGAGCGCCGAGCTGGACCTGGGCGTCGTCACCCGGCTGGAGAAGACCACCGGCCCGCGCGGCAGGCGCTGGCTGGCCTCGCCCTACGCCGGCCTGGTCCGCCCCAACGAGCCGGGCCCGGCCGAGACACTCATCGAGGCCTCCGGCGCCGAGGACGCCACGCTTTCCGTCAAGCTCGCGGGCCGGCCCCGCCCGCTGGAGTTCTCCCTCGGCCGGGCCTTCCGCACCGGCGCCGCCGCGGCGCGGACTCACCCGGGGAGGCTGGAGGTCCTCAGCCGCCGGCACCAGTGGATGAAGGTGGTCGTCCGCGACTCATCCACCGGCCGGCCGACGCCGGTGCGAATCCACTTCTCCGGCCCGCGCGGGCAGTACATCGCCCCCTACGGCCACCACGCCCAGATCAACCCCGGCTGGTTCATGGATTACGGCGCGGACGTCACCGTCGGCGGGCGCAACTACGCCTACGTGGACGGCGAGTTCACCACCGAGATGCCCGTCGGCGACGTGTACGTGGAAATCTGCAAGGGCTTCGAGTACGCCCCCATCCGCCGCAAGCTGACCATCCGCCCCGGCCAGGAAGTGCTCGAGCTGACCATTGACCGCTCCGCCGACTGGCGAAAGGCCGGCTGGGTCACCGCCGACACCCACGTGCACTTCATCAGCCCCCACACCGCCGCCCTCCAGGCCCAGGGAGAGGGCGTCAACGTCGTCAACCTGCTGGCCACCCAACTCGGCAGGCTCTTCACCAGCGTCGGCGACATCCGCGGCCGCGTCAACGTCCTCGAGGACGACACCATCGTCTTCGTCGGCACCGAGAACCGCCACCACATGCTCGGCCACATGTCCATGCTCGGCACGCAGGGGCTGCCGGTGTATCCGATGTGCTGCGGCGGGCCGAGCGAGGCCTGGCTGGGCGACCCGGACTTCCTGGCCATGGCCGAATGGGCCCGCGAGAACCGCCGTAAGGGCGGCGTCGTCATCCGGCCGCACTTCCCCTACTGCGGCAACACCGAAGACCCCGTGCCCATCCTGGCCGGCTTGGTGGACGCCGTGGAGCTGCACGAGATGCGCGGCTGCGACTTCCCCACCCAGGAGTGGTATCGGTACCTCAACTGCGGCTACCGCGTGGCCGTGGCCGGCGGCACCGACAAGATGGGCGCCTACTGCGCCCTGGGCTGGCTGAGGACCTACGCCTTGACCGACCCGAACCGCCCGCTGGACTACGAGAACTGGGCGGCCGCCGTCCGGGCCGGGCGGACCTTCAGCACCAATGGCCCGCTCATTGACCTGGCCGTGGACGGGCGGCGAATGGGCGAGTCCATCGAGCTGCCGCCCTCCGGCGGCACCGTGGAGGTCCAGGCCCAGGCCGAATGCGTCTGGCCGCTGGGGCGGATCGAGATCGTCCACAACGGTCGGGTCGTGGCCGCCGAGCAGGCCCCCGCCGACGCTAAAGTGCTCGGCGTCGCCGCCAAGATGCCCGTGACCGCCAGCGGCTGGATCGGGGCCTTCGACGGCCCCGCCGCCCAGCACATGCTCGCCCTGGTGGAGGGCGGCATCGAGTACCTCAACGCCCTGGCCACCGTCTTTGACGAGTCTTCTCGCCGGCGGATGGTCAAGCTCTTCAACGAGGCCAGGCGGGAGCTGACCGGCCGGCTGCTCGTCGAAGCCCCGGCCGGCCATCACTCCGGCACCGGCCCCTACCACACCCACGGCCACGCCAAAACACCCGACCACACCCACGATTGACCGGGGGACCCAAAAATGGGGATAAGTCCAATTTCGAGCGAAAATGGGGATAAGTCTGCTCTGAAGAAATCCTGTGTTCAGGCGGCGGCAAGGGCTGCCTGCACGGCCCGGAGGGCGCATAGCAGCAGGATGTTGTGAGCGATGGCCTTGAGCATCAGGGCGCGGCGCTGAGACCAGCAGCTTCGAGCATTCACGGCCGAGGCCAGCCGACGCTTGATCATGCTCACGGTCGTCTCGGCCTGCCAACGCTGGCCGTGGCAAGTCGGATGCAGGCGTTGGCACATCAGCGGGCGGTGGTGGCCCGCCGGCGGCCTGTCCGTGGGTCGGCCGATGCCCGCCGATCCGGGCTCCCAGGGGAGTTGCTGGCCATTTCCCGGTCTTCTTGGTTCACAAGCGGTATATGCCGGCGGCGTTGTCGCAAAACCACATGCCGGCGATCCGCCTGGCCTCGGAGAGGTCCATCTCACCCCGGCCGACGCGCTTGGCCAGGACCCTGGCCACGACCTGCTTGGCCATCTTCAAATGCCCATACACCTTCTCCACCGGCAGGTTGTAGTCGGCCCCAAAGGCGATGATGCGGTTCATGGGCACCATATCGATGCACTCGTCCAACATGCGGACGGTCAGCTCGGGGGACAGGACGGTCGTCCAGCACAGGTTCAGCGAGACGTTCGGGAACATCTTGCCGATCATCACCGCTTCGCGGACATACGGGATGCCCAGGTGAAACAGGTCGAAGCTCACGCCCGGGTAGCCCGTGGCCATGGGGATAAGGTGGGCCGGCTGTGATTCCCGGAAGTCGCCCCACACGCCCGAATGCACGGCCACGGTCAACCCGTGGGCCTGGGCAAGTCGAAAGGCACGGTCATATATCACCGAAGCCAGGGTGTACCTCTCGGCCGGGCTGAGCTTCGGTTCGTCTCCGCGGGAGTACAGTGAATCAAAGATGGCATCCGCCTTGGCCGTGTCGGGCGGCTCGTAAGGGAAGCATATAGCCTTGATGCCCACGCGACCGCGCTGGAGATACTGGTGGAAGTCTTCCTCCATCCAGTCCAGGTAGCCGGCGAGGCCCTTGCCGGGCTTGCCCGTGGCCGACTGGCGGACAAACCCGAGGATGCTCTTGTCGGAAATGAAATTGATGACTCGCCACAGGGGCTTGAGCAGGTCGAAGTCATACTCCTGATAGGTCTCGCAGGCCACCAGCGCCGTCCTGATGTGGCACATCCGGCGGAGGATGCGGTCGTACAGGCCGGGCGCGTTCCATTCCTGGAGCCTGGCCGACACCTCGGCGTAGTTGTCTTCGGTCAGGTCATCGTATCCCAGCACATCCTTCAACCAGATTCGCGCCGGCCGGGCGTAGGCGCCGTGTCGGACGAAAGGGTAGAAGGGGCGGAAGGCCTTCCATTTCTGGTCAACCGGCATGTCCTGATCGTTTCGGAGGCGGTCGTAGACGTCCGGCGCCATGCCCGCGCCGCAGAGGTCGGCCTTGGAATACGTGGAGAAGAGGATGAAGAAATCGACTCTTCTGGCGACCCGCTGCGGCTCGGGGAGCAGGTGCTCATGAGCATCCACCACGGGCATTTCGCTCATCGCCTCGAAGATCGTCGTCTCTGCCTTGTCCAGGATCATCAGCGTCTCCCACTCGAAGCTCATCTCTGGCGACGTCGGCGTGATTATACCGTGTGCCGCAGAAGGCTGGCGTCTTTCTCAACTGGTGGTGTGGTGCCCAGCCGGCTGGTCGTTGGCGCCCGGCACGTGCGCCTGCGGTCGGCGGCGGAGACGAAGGGTTTCGCGGGCGCCGGAGCCGAGAAACCCAGTTCCCTGTGATGCGGCGGACGGCAGGGGAAAATAGCTGGCGGGGGCCGGGGCGGCCATGTCTGATAGTTGCCCGGGTCTTGCCGGCCGCGCGGAAGCCGTGCGGCCGGATCGTGACGGCGTAAGGCATGGGCCGGACCGAGCAGAAAACCAGGCCCCGCCCTCGCTGGCGGCGGCGAGTGCTGGTGGCGGGGCTGATCGTCCTGGGCCTTGCGGCCGGGCTGTACTCGGTCCAGCGCTGGGCCCTGCACAACTTCCACGAGGTGGTGCCCGGGCAGGTGTACCGGTCCGCCCAGCCGGGCGCCGAGCAGGTCCGCCAGTGGACGAGCAAGTACGGCCTCCGGACCATCGTCAACCTTCGCCACGACTCCTGGCGGGCACCCTTCGCCCAGGAGAAGGCGGCGGCCGAGGGGCTGGGCGTGCGATTCATCCAGGTGCCGCTGGCGAATCAGTCGCTTCCGCGCCGGGCGGCGATGGCGCGGCTGATCGAGGTCATCGAGACGGCGGATCGGCCGATGCTGCTGCACTGCCGGGCGGGGGCGGACCGGGCCGG
>Ga0111188_1054_pt1 | contig 10658 bp, 8 predicted proteins | sample DeeMarSWOR324_28_FD_80358 | JGI IMG/M metagenome (GOLD analysis project Ga0111188, IMG submission 80358) | Planctomycetes bacterium SM23_25
GGGCGGCGGCGATCTCCAGCGTGGTCGTGCCGGTGTCCAGGAAGACCGTCTCACCCGGCCGGACCTGGGCGGCCGCGGCGGCGCCGATGCGGCGCTTCTCGGGCAGGTGGCGGCGGTGCCGCTGGTCGAAGTTGAACTCGAAGCTGATCCGCCGGGCGGCCAGGGCCCCGCCGTAGCGGCGGACGGCCAGCCCGGAATCCTCCAGGGCACGCAGGTCGCGGCGGATCGTCATGGGATTGACGCGGAAACGCCGGGCCAGCTCGGCCGTGGCCACGCTGCGGCCGCGGCTCAGCACCCGCACCAGTTCCTCCCGCCGCTTCTCCCGTTGAGCCCGGCTTCGCGCCATGGTGTTACATTATGTTCGATTCGCACATTGCTGTCAAGACCGAAAGGTCGCACTGCGATGCCCGCCTGCCGCCCCCAAGGGGCAGGCCGGCCACGCCTGCCCGCCGTCGCGAAGCGAGCTGATCCCTCATGCCGCGTGCCACATGCCTCGTGCCTGGATGCTATGCCGTGAACTCGCCGAAACTGTGCGGCAGGCGCGCAAGCTCCTCGCGAAGTGTCTCTTTCAGCCCGGCAAGCGTCTCCGCGTGCCGCGGATCGCTCGCCAAGTTTTGCTGTTCCCACGGGTCCGCTTCCAGGTCATAGAGCTGATCCGGATCGAAGTAGTCCGGGAATTCCCCGGAAGCGAAGTACCGGATGCCCTCCTGCTCGGCGTGCTTGTGGGGGTTCTTCCGGCCGTCCCAGCCAACCAGGCGCTTCCGGCCGGTGGCCCGCGCCTCCCGCTCGTCCGCCTCGATCCGGGACATGACGTCGTCCGTGACGCGGTTGGCGATGTACTTCCAGCGCTGCGTCACGATGCCGCGGATGTTGGAGCACTCCAGATAAATGTGTTTCCGCCGGTCGTGCGGCCTGTCCGGCTCGAGCAGCAGATCGGCGAAGCTGACACCGTCCGTAACGTAGTCGGCCGGCAGCTCGCCGCCTGCGAGTCGCGTCAGGGTGCAGGCCAGATCGACGTTCGCGCAGAGCGCATCCGTCTCCAGGCCGGAGCGGATTCTCGCCGGCCAGCGGACGAGGAAGGGCACCCGGCTGCCCTCGTAGCAGGTGTACTTGCCTCTGGCCAGGTGGTCGCAGGTGAAAACCACAACCGTGTTCTCCGCCAGGCCCAGCGCCTCGAGCCTGCCCAGGACGGCACCGACGGCGTCGTCTATCCACGCGGCCATCGCCGTGACCTCAGAGACTCCCAGCTCTCTCAGGCGCGAGAGGAGATTTTCCCGGGCCGGCATGGCCGTTTCAGGCCGCCGCCGGAGAACGCCCGCGGGCGTGTTGCAGGGATTGTCTTGCCAGAACCGCGAGAACTGGTCCCCGTGAGGGGCGCTGGTGGCCATGTACAGGAAGAAGGGGCCGCCCGCATGCCGGTCGATGAACTCCACCGCCCCCTCGGCGATCCACTCCAGATTGTGCACCTGGAGCCGCGGCGGCAGATACTCCTTGTTCCCGAAGTAGACTCGGTCCACGAAATCGAAGCCGAGCCCGCCCCGCAGGTGTTCGACCCCGCGGTCGTACGCCCGCCGGACGATGCCGGCGACTTGCGGGTCGGCCGGATCGGCCTCCGGGGCCACCCCGCTGAAGTCCATTCGCGGGTTGCCGTTGTGCCACTTGCCGACGAAACCCGTGGCGTAGCCCAGCGATTTCAGGAGCTTGGCGAGGTTGCCCTCCTGGGGTTCGACTGGCGTGTTCCAGGTGATGGTGGCCGGGCTGCCGGCGGGGAACTGGCGCAGGATGCCCGGGCTGCGGCTAGCCAGCCGCCCGGTAAGGATCGAGTACCGGCTCGGCGTGCAGATGGCGCTAGTGGCGTAATAGCGGGTTAGCAGCGCGCCCTCCCCGGCCAGCGAATCGATGTGCGGCGTGTGGACCGGCTGGCCGTGATACGGGTCGTCGGCCGGCATGCCCCGGCCCAGGTACGGCCCGATCTCATTGAAGCTGAGGTCGTCGGCACAGATCAGGACTATGTTGGGCCTGCTCATTCGCTGATGGCGCCTCGCTTGCCGGAGGGGCCGCGACCAGTGAAGACGCCCGCCGGGCGAACAGATTCTGCCGGCCCCCATTCACGCCGTCAAGCCCGCAAGGTGGGACTGCCCAGCCTGTCCCCAGGCCCCTGGAACCGTCAGCCGGGGGCATCCCACACTACGTTCGTGCCGCATGCTGAGAATGGCCACGGGCCCGAGCCCGTGGTAGACTGCCAACGTGCTTTGTGCCTGCCCCGCCGGGGGCCTCTGCCGGGAGCGCTCTTGCGTCCTTGGCCGGTCCGGCGGATCGCGAATGACGCATGCTGCATCGTGCCGTGCGGCCGAAGGGCAACGCACACTGTTATCCAGAGGCCGTGTGAGACGCGGCGGCAGCCGGAGGAGCCAATGAGCCCGGACATCTTCACGCTGGCCGTGCCGAGGGCGAAGAGGCTCGGCGTCTGGAACATCCTGGTGGCAACGAACACCGGCGAATCGGTTCGGAAGGCACAGCAGAGCTTCGGCCCGGAGTTCAGCTTCTTCGCGGTGGGCAACCATCCCAGCTCCCGCGAGAAGGGCTTTGCCCTCCACTCCGGGATCGCCGACGCCACAAAGCAGCAACTCGAGGCCAAGGGGATCAAGGTCATCCGGCAGGATGCCTCGATCTTTCAAGCGTCAGCTAACAGGAAGATCCGCGTGGCCTCATTCGACAATGCCGCCCAGGCCTATGTCCGGCGCTTCGCGAAGACATTCCAGGAAGGCGAGACCGTCCCGAACAACATCTGCAAGGTCATGGGGCACATCCTGGCGGAGTTTTTCGGGGACGGCCCCAAGGTGTGCATGGAGATCGCGCTGATGGCGGTCGATTCCGGGCAGCTTCCGCTCAACGAAGACTGCATGGCCATGGCCACGCCAGGGGGCTACTCCCACGCCGCCCTGGTTCTTCACCCGGTCAAGACGTCGGAGCTGTTCTCAACCCATTTCCGCGTGAAAGACCTGCTGCTTGTGCCAGGCGAGAATGACATATGGTTCAACGACGGGCCGATCCCGTGAGCGTGCCGCAACCGCTGCATTCGCGCAGACGCCGGCAACGCGCGCGGTGCCTCGCCCAGGCCGGCGACGCATCACGCCATGACCGTCCGGGACATCATGGACAGTCGCCTTCGCGAACATCTGGAATGGGCCCTGGGCCTGCCGCTGGATTCGTTCCCGCCGGCGGGAACCCGGATACGAGTATCGCCCAATCGCACGGACGCCCCCCGGCAGCGCCTGTGCATACACCGCCTCCCCGGGCGGGATGCGGCCTTGGCCAGCGGAATCCGGCGGGTGGTCGACAGGCTGGCTCCCATACTGGAGCAGATGCAGCCGGCGGAGGTCTTCTCGCCCTATGGAATTGCCGAAATCCGAAGGGCTCTGGGGGCCGACGACGCAGGATCTCTGCTGGCCGAGCCCGGCCTCGACTACGCGATCACCGACCGCGGGGCGTTTCGGCCGGCCACAGGCGCCCATGAGGTCGTCCAATTGACGGCTCGAGATATCCCGGCAACACGGAAGCATTTCGGGCTGAAGATGTCCGACGGGGACGCATCGCCGCCGGAGGGCGTGGCCTGGGCGTTCGTCTCGCGCGAGCGAGGTGAGCCGGCCTCCATCGCCGTCATCCGCTGGTATGAGCACGCCCTGGCCTCGATCTCCATCGCCGGCACGAAGGAGGCCTACCGGGGCCGGGGCCACGGACGCGCCGTGGTCTCCGCGGCAACGGATTACATCCTGAGACAGGGGCGCGTGGCAACGTACGGCACGGTGCAATCCAACGTGGCCGCGGTAAGGATGATCCGGCCACTCGGGTATCGGCTGGCGTACGAGACCATCTACGCGTGAAGGCGAACGTCATAACCGCCGGCCGCGCGCCGTGGCGCAGCGCGACGATCCCTCGCCCGGCTCTCGCCTTCTGCCTGAGAGCCCTCCCGGATGCCAACGGGATTGAGGACGACCCCGAACTACGCCCGTTCACCGCTGTCGTCGGGCTTCAGCTTCCTGAACCGCAGGCGCAACCGGTAGGAGTCCCCTGCCTTGCTCACGATCGTATGCACGCTATAGAGCGGGCCAAAGTTAAAGTCGAAGGCCACGCCCCTGCTGCCGATCCTGTCCCTCAGTCCGTAGGGCACGAGGGCGTCCACGTAGGAGGAGGTGTGTTCGGCAGTGAGCTCCACGGGAAGGCGAGCCAGGAACTCGCCTTCCCTGAACAATTGGGGCGGCTGGCCGGGTGTCAGGAACATCTCGGCCCCCCCTTCATCACCGCGGCCTCCAGAAGCCGGTCTATGTGAAGTCCTGGCATTCCGGGCCTCATCTTCGGGAGCAGCAAACGCACCAGCGCGACGATTATACTGTAGAAACTCCGCGGGCGTTTTACGGTTTTCCGCGAGGTCGGCGGAGGCGAAATGATGGATGCGCCGGCGTGTCATTGGGCTGAACATCTGCGCCCAGGTGTATCGCAGAAAGCATGTAACACATAGTTGGGCGGAAATTCCCATGTGCGTGTGCAGGGCAAACGGCGGCATCGAGCTGCGTGCGATGCAGGACACTTGCGTGCAGAGGCTGCTCGAACTGGGGATATGGCCGGAGGAAGCGTGGCCGTTGCAGCGCTTCCGCCAACGGTTGATCTAAGCCAGCCAGATGCGCGCGCGAGGGGAAGGCCTGGCCTGCGCGACCTACGTTAACGACGAAATCGCCGGCTATATCATCCTGGACATCCACGGCAAGAAGCACGGGCAGCTCCATTACGGCCTGGCACCCAGTCACAGGGGCAGGGGCATCGTCACGAAAGCCTGCGCCGCACTCATAGAGTACGCATTCGGGCACCTGAAGCTCGAGTCGATCAAGATCATTGTCCGGGCCTCGAACGAGAGAAGCTGCCGGGTTCCGGAGCGCTTGGGCTTCCAGAAGCTGAGCACGGAGTGGGCCCACGATGAAGACGAAGACGGGCCTCTTATTCAGGTAGCCGAATATATCATGACCAGAGGAGCGTGGCAGGGGCGCCAGGGCGGCCGGAATTGACCGCCCGACGAGCGGCCGGCGTGAATCCCGGACGAATTCCGGGGAGATTTTCCGTGTGTCCGCAATTCGCCGCATGGGAAATCGCAGATGGAAGGTGGGGCTGCCAGGCCTGCCTCCAAGCGGCCTCTCAGGCTGCGGCTGACTGCGGCTGCCGGGCCCGGGGCGTCAGAGCGGTTTCGTTCGCGGCCGACGGACTCGGCGCAGCAGCGGCACCAGGGCGCCAACGAGAATCAGGCCCAGCAGGTGCGGCTCGGGCACCACGTACAGGTAGGTGGCGGCGTAGACGCTGCGCTCGTCGGGCACGTTCTGGCCGTCCCAGCGCCACTGCCTCATGCCCCAGCCGCTCCAGGTCGTGTAGCAGACGTAGCCGTAGTTGTCGGGGTCGGCCGGGGTGGACAGGTCCCACCAGCCGAAGGCCAGCACGGAGTGGCTGGTGATGCCCAGGTGCACCGGGCGGCCGGCGGCGATCTCGGCCTTGAAGTCCTCGAAGCCCCAGCCGTCGAAGGTGTAGTAGGTCCTGGCGACGGCCGCGTAGCTTTCGCTGACGGCGGTCGTGGGGTCGTCCCAGGCGGCGAAGTCCCTCAGCCCGGAGGCAATCCTGTTGCGGTAGGTGGCCGCGTCCACGGTCTGCATGAAATCCGCCAGACAGGAGGGATTGGCCTCGTGGTCCGGGTAGGAAGAGCTTTTGTGCCAGTCACCGTAGGTGTAACCGTTCTCGGCGCCGGCCACCTGGTGGGCCGTGGAGGCGACCATTCTCTTAGTGCCGAACTCACCGTTGCCGTACCAGGCGGAGGCATCTCCGTCGAAGAGGTTGTGGCGGCCCGGCTGGGCGTCCCACCAGGCCAGAAGCATCCCCGCCGCCGTCGGCGAGCAGCCGTAGTACCAGGTGTACTCCGGGACATCCTGGTAAGCGGGGATCAGGTGCCAATAGCTGGGCACGGCCTCCAGTGCGTCCGCCGGCGGGGCCTGCTCCGGGGTGGGGCCTTCGACAGGCTCGCGGTCATCCGCCAAGGCGGGCCAAGCCGCCACCGCGACTGCCAGGGCTGTGCACAAGGCCGCCCGGCAGATGCAGCCCCACTCCAGCCCTCGGCTCCTCGGCATGAAGCTCATCCGCTCCTCTCCTCTTACGACCGCAGCGGTCCGCTCCTTCGCAGCCGCACCGCCGGCCGCGCGGCCCGCGCTTCTGTGTCCGGCGCGCCCGCCCTCGCGACGGACGGACGCCAGCCGGCAGCGCGCCCGCCGGATCCGCACAGCGCAAGCTGCCCGATCAGTGAAGAACGCGAGACTCGGGAACTCGGCCGGCTGGCCTGAGGCAGGATGGCACGAGCGAGCGATTCCCGCTCCTGCCTGTTACGAGCAGATAGCAGCTCCGCCGCTCCCAAAGCGGGCCAGAGCAAATGTAAGTTTAACTCAGGCAGCGAAATACGTCAAGGGCAAATGCCACCGCCCCAGCCGTCCCTCCGGCCCGGCGGCGACCCTGCGCTCCCTGCGGGTGACCGGCACCCCCGGAGGCGTTTGCCCGGGCACTGCCACTTGACGGCCGGGCCAACCGCGGCCCGCGGCCTCAGCCTCAACGGCGCTGCGGCCAGAGGAGACACACCGCCAAACGGACAATCCATCGCCGGCGTTGACAGCCTGCACGAGGCCGAATACATAGGGTCCCAGCCGCGCGGCCGGCCGAGAACGAGTTCAAACGCTTCCACAGCTTGTCGCCTGAACGAAAACGGAGCCAGGAAATGACCACAGCGCTGAGGGCCCTGGGAATCGCCGCCGTCCTTGTCGGCCTGCTCGCCGTCACTCCCAGCCGGGCCGCCAATGTCGAGGTGGGCAAACACGTCGTCCTGATCCAGGGGTTCGAGGGCAAGGACGTCTTCGAGAAGAAGGAGCACGTCAGCTACCTGTCCGGCGTGCCGGAGGACGCGGAGGTGGAGGTCTGGGACGCGAACCTGTACCGCAGGCGGAAGTTCCCGCCGGCCGAGTCGGGCATCGCCTGCGGGATTTCCGCCAGGCACAGGACGCAAGGCCGGGCGTCGCTGGAGGTGAGGTTCAGCCGGCCCGACCGCGTGCTGCGGGTCAGCCTTTGCAACAACATCAACCAGCCGGCCAATGGCGGCCGGCCGGCGTGCAACAGCATCGGCTGCTTCGACTGGCTGCGCGGCGACGTCTTCAACCCCGGCAGAAAACCGGTCGAGCTGGAGCTGACCATGCTGGGCGGCTTCGCCGTGACCGACAACGCCCGCACCTTCTCGCTGGTCAGGAGCCTCACCCTCAAGCCCGGCTGGAACGAGTTCGCCGTATCCAGCCAGGAGGCCTCCGCCACCTTCGTGGACCCGCACGACGCCACCTGCGTGGAGTTTCGCACCCCGGCCACGCCCGACGCGGTGCTGTACTTCGACAACTTCCGCATGGAGCGCGAGACGATCGGCAAGAACATGACCGCCCTCGCCAAGTGCTTCGACTTCGGCGTGAGCTGGTTCAACTGGCCGGGGTTCACCTACGGCAGCCTGCCGTGGGACGAGGGCCGCGGCTTCGGCTTCACTCAAGGCAGCGACCTGACCCACGGGGGCGACCTGCACGTGATCAACGACCAGCTCACCCGCGACGGCTTCCGCGCCCCGGCCTCGTTCCGGGTGAAGCTGCCCAACGGCAGATACAAGGTCGTCACCCAGACCGGCAATTACTGGGCACAGCGCGACGGCGGCCTCAACATCGAGATCAAGGCCGAAGGCAAGCGCGTCTACTATCGGCCGAAGATGTCGGCCGCCAAGTTCATCCGGTTCAAGTACGCCCACGAGCGCACGGACCACTGGAAGCGCGACATGGACCTGTGGGGCACGTACGAGGAGGGGACCTACCTCCGGACCGTCACCTTCCAGACCGAGGTCGCCGACGGCGCCCTGGACCTGGACTTCCTGCTGCCGCCGGTGGAGGACGGCCGGCCGCACGGGGTTTCCATCTGGACGTACCTGATCGTCTACCCGGCCGACAAGGAGCGGCTCATCGCCCCGGAGCTGGAATGGCTGAACGAGAAGATCCGCACGGTCTACAACAAGGTCTCCCACGCCCAGATCAGCCGCCAGTTCGCCCTGTACAACCGCGAAGAGGTGATTTGCCCGGAGGAATTCCTCTGGCCGGACCTGGCGGCCGCCCGCCGCGCGGCCCTGAAGCCGACCGACACCGAGGCTGCCCGCGGCTACCTGCATTTCCTGAGGCACCATCACGATCTGGTCAGCCCCGACAGCGTGCCGCTGCCCAACGAGATCGGCGACGCGATCGCCGTCTTCGGCACGCCCGGCGAGACCGTCCAGTGGGCCGTGGGGCTGTACCCCCTGAAGCATCTCAAGGACGTTTCCGTGTCGCTGGGGAATTTCCAGGACGAATCCGGCAAGCCCGTCACCGCCGCGGCGGCGGCCGACGTGCGGCTGGTCTCCTACCGGCCGATGACGCCCGTCACGTCCAACCACGCCGAGTGCTTCCATTACGTCGGCCCGGGCATCCTCATCCCCGCCGCCGCCACCGACATCCCCGCGGGCTTCCCGCGGAACTGGTGGATCAGCCTGCCCATACCCAAAGGCATCGGCCCCGGCCTGTACCGCGGGCGGTTCAACTTCAAGCTCGCCGGCCGGGACACCTCCAGCGTCGAAGTGGCCCTCCGCGTGCTGCCGTTCGAGCTGCAAGAGCCCCAGGGCGTGACCTTCGCCGTGGATTACCGCACGACGATGAGCTTCCGCCCCGAGGACGGGCCGCACGAGCTCGACTTCTTCCGCTCCCTCGGCATCAACACGCTCTGGTATCAGGGCGGGCCGGACCAGCTCCCGGAGCTCCAGCAGGCCGCCGGGAAAGCCGGCCTGACGGTCGAGATCGGCCACCCCGACAAGTACCCCAACTGGCGCTGGCCGCAGGAGTACCGCCAGGCCCTCATCCAGCGCTACCTGGCCAAGGGACAGGGCGTGTCCTTCCAGCCCCGACACACCGGCTACCGCGAGGGGCGCAGGACCCGCTTCACCCACGGCTTCTGGCTGTGGCGCAGCGGCATCCGCCACCGCGTCATCCAGACCCAGCCCAACGCCGCCGAGCGGGTGTACTACGCCCACTACGGCCACGCCAAGTTCGGGCCCTGCAACTACCTGTTCCCGTCCCTGGATGGCGTCGGCAAGTTCAATCCCGCCCCCACCCTCCTGGAGGTCCGCGACGGCATCTATGATTGGCGCTACATCCAGACGCTGGAAGGCCTGGTCCGGCCAAAGGGCGCGGACCTGAAGGCCACCCCGGCCATCGAACGAGGCCGGGCGTGCCTGGACGAACTGAAAGCCGCCGTCAACCCCGACTTGGACCACTACTACTTCGAGCGCAAGCGGAACTTCAACCACGTCGGCCGCTTCGGCCTGCACGACACCGTCTGGAACGGCCGGCGCTACCAGATGGAGCGCTGGGCCATCGCCCGCCACGTCGCCGCACTGAAAGGCGCCGAGCTCGGCGGCCGAACCGAGCCGCTCCATCCCGCCGCGCCGGCCGGGCCCATCCTGTTCGCCGAGCACTTCGGCCCGTTCTGGGTGGACGAGTCGCAGTACCTGGACTTCATGCAGCAGCGCGAGGGCACGCCCAGCATCCTCCTGGAGACGCCCAAGACGCCCGCCGCCAGGAACTGGGTCACGGCCCTGGTCAAGATGAGATATCCCTCGAAAAGGCACTGGCTCGCCGTCCTGACCGACGCCGCCGGCAAGGAGCTGGCCCGCCAGAACGTCGGCCTGCTGGAGCGCTGGAAGACCCGCTGGGTGCTCCGGACCGAACACCTGCCGGTCGGCAAGTACGCCCTTCGCATCCTCCCGGCCGACAGCACGGTCAAGCTGGACAGCGAAATCAAGGCCGACTTCGAGGTCCTGCCGGGAATCGAGTGAGCGACCGGATTGCCCTTGACCTGGACCCCCCTCCGGGGACCGGTAATCCGCCGGGGTGCCGAAGGCGCTTCGGCCGACCCGCCCGAAACCCAAAACCCCACGCCCGGACCCGTACAGGGGGGGTATCCGCTGAACCCCTTTTGAAGGGATTTGAGTGCCTCCTGGGCGCAGAGCCCCAGACACCCGCGCGGAGGGCGCCAGCGCAACACGTTGTCAGCAAAAGACTTGCCGCAGGCCACCGAGTTCGCCCGCCTGACGCCGCCCCGCGCCGCCGAGCCAAAAAGTCGTTCACTGGCCTCTTTTTGGGGCCTATTTTGCCCTCCAGCCCAGGGCCCCAAGGACTTGCGCCGCCTCACCCTTCTCAAAGCCGCTCTCCAAATCCCCCAAATTGCCACCTATAGATACCTGAGCCCTCTGTCAGGTGTTCACCCTATGTGCGTGATGCCAAAAGCGCCCGTCGCAGGCGGCCTTGCTCCGCCCCGGGCCGTTCAGAGTTCAGGCTACGGACTTCAGGCTACGGACTTCAGGCTGCAGACTTCAGGCTACAGACTTCAGGAACAGCCGGCCGACCCGAATCCGCCAGCCCCAGCAGCAATCGGGAGCCGGAAACTCGTAATCCGTAATGGGTACCCAGGATTCGTCACTCCGGAGCCAAGTTCGTGTAATCGGTGTAATTCGTGGACTCCGGGAGCCGGGAACC
>Ga0111188_1139_pt1 | contig 10624 bp, 13 predicted proteins | sample DeeMarSWOR324_28_FD_80358 | JGI IMG/M metagenome (GOLD analysis project Ga0111188, IMG submission 80358) | Planctomycetes bacterium SM23_25
GGGCGAAGGATAAAGATGAGGCGCAAGGACATACTCGTTCTCGGCATCGTTGGGTCGGCTCGCAAGGAAGGCAACTGCGCCTCCCTGCTTCGGGAAGTCCTGGACCGCCTTCGGGATGGGTTCGACACGGAAACGGTCTTCCTGAGCGATCTGGACATCCGCCCGTGCGAGGGATGCCACTACTGTCAGAACAACGGCTCATGCCGGATCGATGACGACATGCCGGCGCTGTCCGCAAAACTGAGCCGCGCCGGCGCGGTCGTCCTGGCCACCCCCTCGTACATGGGAGGGGTCACGTCGCGCATGCGGGCGCTCATGGAAAGGACGTGGCCCTTAAGGAAAGGCCAGATGGCCGGCAAGATCGCCAGCTACATCGTCACCGGCAGGCGCAGAATCGGCATCGCGAGCGCCGCCATGGCGGAATACTTCACCCGACTTGGCATGATCCAGGTTCCCGGCGTGCTCGGTTACGCCTACGAGCCCGGCGAGATTGCCGGGGATCGAGAGGCCGTAAGCCAGGCCCTCAGGCTCGCGAGGGATCTTCGGCGATACCTGGCCTTGATGGAAGACAGAAGAACACCAACCGCGATGCACGACGGAAGGGCAGCACCGTCCCTTGACGAGCCGTCCCGCGCTGCCGGGCCCGAGGCGACGGGGGCGGAACGGGCGGCAGCTCCCCCGGCCCAAGGCCAGGGCGCGGGTGGGCCAGACGCCCCCCCGCCGGCGGAACCGTCCCGCCGCCTCGAAGCCCCGGACGAGGAGACGGCGCTGTCATGACGCAACGCGCCACGCTCAACTGCCACAGCGTTTTCGATTTCGCATCGCTTGCGCGCGACTACGATCGCTGGTACCGCAGCCGTCCGGGACAGGCCCACGACCGCGTCCAGAAAGCCGACGTGCGCAAGCTCCTTCGGCCGGCGAAGCCCGGAGACCGCCTCCTGGATTTCGGATGCGGCACGGGGCACTGGAGCCGTTTCTTTGCCTCGCTCGGCTACGCGGTCACCGGCGTGGATACCTGCGAGGAGATGATCCACGTTGCCAGGAGCCGCCCCGCGCGGGGGTGCGTCTTCGAGCTGGCCGACGCGTGCGCCCTGCCGTTTGGGGACGGCTGCTTCGACGTCGCAGCCGCCATGGCCGTTCTGGCATTCGTCTCGGACGTCCCTTCCCTGCTCCACGAGATGTTCCGCTGCGTCAAGCGGCGCGGTAGTGTTCTGATCGGCGCCCTGAATCGGCTGGCCCCGGTCAATCGCCATCGGCTGGCCGCCGGCCAACAGCCATACGCCTCGGGCCGACTGCTGAGCCCGGGGGAGCTTCGTGGCCTCTTAGACTCCTGCGTGCCATCGAGCAGCCGGCGCCGGCCGCCCGGAAGTCCGGTGGGCCGCCGAACCGTCCGTGGACGCCGAAGGCTCACGGGCCCGTTCATCGTCGCGGAGGTGCGCCCATGAGGGTCCAGGCAGAGGTGAGCCTCTATCCGCTGCGCACCGCGGCGCTGACGGACTCCATCGATTCCTTCGTTGGCCACCTTCGCCGCCGCGGGCTCAGCGTGGAGGTCGGCCCGATGAGCTCTCGCGTAGGCGGCGAATGCAGCGACATGTTCCGCGCGCTGGGCGAAGCGTTCGAGGCTGCCGGTCAGCAGTGTGACGTCGTTGTGTCGGTTAAGGTCACCAACGCGTGCCCGCAAACCGATGCGACGGCGGCCGAGGCGCGGCGGCCGCATCCCGGCGCTCCGGCCGGCGAAACGTAAGGCAAGCCGGAAGGAGCAAAGGCCCCGATCGGGCGAAAGGAGAACCCGTGGCCAGAATGTATTTCCCCCAGTATCGCCGGGGGCGCGACGGCGTTGAGATCTTTGACGGAACCATCCTCGAGCACGCACGGAAGACGGGCGCGGAGGTGGCGTCCGACTGTGGGGGCGTTGGGGTCTGCGGGCGCTGCGTCGTTCGGATCGAGAAGGGCGCAGGCGGCCTGAACGAGCCGACGCCCGTCGAAAGGGAGCGTCCCCTCGGACCGGACGAGAGGCTCGCCTGCCAGGCCCGCCCCGTCAGGCCCCAGCGCGACATCCACGTCTACATCCGCGATTTCGGCGATTACTCGGTCCTGTCTGACACGCTCGAGACGGATGTGGCTCTCGCTCCGGCCGTTCGACGCGACGGAGATCGTGTGGTCCATACCGACGAGGGGGACCTGGGACCGTACCGGGGCAAAATCTACGGACTCGCGATCGATGTCGGCACCACGACCGTCGTGACGGAAGTCCTGGACCTGGAGGACGGCCGGCGCCTCGGCACGCTCACCCGCAAGAACCCGCAGATCCTGTTCGGCAACGACGTGATCTCCCGCATCGGCCACACCATGCAGCACGAGGGCGGCCTGAAGCACTTGCAGCAATGCGTCGTGCAGGCCATCAACGAGGATCTCATCCAATTCGAGAAGGGCAACGGCGAGGTCCGCAGGTACATCCATGACGTGGTGGTTGTCGGTCTTCGGGCGAGAGGTGAGTTCCCTGGGGGTCATCCCGTATGAGCCCGGAAGCGTGGATTGCGTGCGAGGCAAGGCGACCGACCTTGGCCTCGCGGTGAACCCGGCATGCAGGGCCTACGGCGGACCGCTCATCGGCGGCCACGCCGGCGCCGATGCGGTCGCCGACATCGTGGCCTGCGGCATGCACCGGGATGACGCCATCAACATGCTGATCGACATCGGCACCAACGGTGAGGTCGCCGTGGGCAACCGAGACCGGATCATGACGGCCTCTTGCGCGGCCGGCGGAGCTTATGAGGGCGCCACGATCAACTGCGGCGTCGGGGCCATCGCGGGGGCCATCAAGAATGTTTGGATCAACGATGGTCGCGCGGACTTCGCGACGATCGCCGACAAGGCGCCCGTTGGAATCTGCGGCTCAGGGCTGATTGATCTGCTCGCCGAAATGCTCCGCAGCCGCATCATGAGTCGGAAGGCCAGGATCGAGAAAGCGTTCCACCTGACGGACAAGATCAGCATCACTCAGCAGGACATCTATCAGCTCATCACGGCCAAGGCCGGCCTGCGGGCCGACCAGGACCTCTTGATGAAGTACTACGGCGTTGGCCTGGATGATATCGGGAAGATCTACCTCTCCGGTGCGTTCGGCAATTTCATAAGCCCCGAGAACGCCGCGGCGATCGGCTTGCTTCCCCCTGCGCCCGACAAGACGGTCCGTGTCGGCAACGCCGCCTTGGCCGGGGCACGAGCGATGCTGCTCTCGCGGGAGATCCGAACGGCCGCGGAGACAACCGCCGCGAACATCGAACACGTCAAGCCCAACGAGCGAGAACCGGACTTCGCGTACATCGTAGCGGAGAAGATGTACTTCTGACCGAAGCTGCCCCCGTGGGTACCGGCAGCAGTGGCGAGCCGACACGTTGGTCGGCTGTGCCGAGCACAATCAAGTGGCCGAGAACTCGACAGGATTGGGTGCTGGCCCGAAATGGGCCGTACCGACGGTGTTGTATTTTGCCGTCGCAGTGACCGTCCATTTCATCCAGTATCCGCGGTTCGTGATCCGACAGCTTGCTTGGGGAACGTGCGTCGCCATCGCCGCCTTCCTGGTCTTGGGCGGCGTGGCGGCTTACCTCAGCGCGTTGCTTCCTCTCAAGAAAGCATTGAGGGAAAGAAGACTCCTTACCTCCGGCCTGTACTCCGTTGTTCGGCATCCATTATATGCTTCCAGTATCTTGCTCATCCTGCCGGGCGTCGCGCTGCTGCTGCGGTCGTGGCTCCTGCTGCCCATGCCCGCGGTGGCGTACATTGCGGCCCGCGCCTACATCCCCGCGGAAGAGGCCCAACTGCGCCGGCGATTCGGCGAAGCGTTCGACACGTACCAGAGTAGGACGAGTCCGTTCTTCCCGAAACTGTGGCACAGACACAAGCCCGGGTGAGCGTCACGCTCCCGAGACGGTGGAGTTCCAGCGACCGTGAACGGCATAGACGAAGCAAACGTGTCCCAGGCCATCCTTGAGGCGTATCACGCCAAGTTCGTCCAGGCCCTGCGCAGCGACGTGATCGTTGTGGGGGCAGGTCCGTCGGGTTTGGTGGCGGCCGGGAAACTGGCGCAGGAGGGCCTGGCTGTGGTTCTTCTCGAAAGACGGCTCAGCCCGGGAGGGGGCATCTGGGGCGGGAGCCTGGGGATGAACGAGGCCGTCGTCGAGGCCGACGCCCTGCCGCTGCTCGACGGTGCGGGGATACGGCACCAGGAGGCCGCTGGCGGTCTTCATACGGTCAAGGCCGTGGAACTGGCCTCGGCGCTGTGCCTGGCAGCCGTCCGGGCAGGCGTTGCGCTGCTGAACCTGATGACCGCGGAAGACGTCTGCGTTCACCGGTCGCGACTGACGGGAGTCGTTGCCAATCGCTCCTGGCTTGCGGACGGGCTTCCGATAGACCCGATCACCTTTTCCGCCAAGGCCGTCGTGGACGCAACCGGCCACGAGGCCGTCCTCGTGCAGTGCCTGCGGCGGCGGCATCTCCTGACAGATCCATCGCCTCACGGGCCGGTTGGCGAAGGGGTCATGGACGCGACGGCGGGTGAGCAGTTCGTCGTCGAGAACGTCTCCGAGATCTTTCCTGGGCTGTGGATTACCGGCATGAGCGTCTGCGCTTCGCTGGGTGGTCCGCGGATGGGGCCGATTTTCGGCGGCATGCTGCGGTCTGGCGCCAGAGCTGCTGAGCAAGTGACAGCGGCTTTGATGGAACAACACACGCCGGCTCGCAAGAGGAAGGACCATGCCAACGTATGAGTACGAGTGCGAGGTCTGCGGGCATCGCTTCGAGCGATTCCAGAACATGTCCGACGCGCCGATCAAGGTCTGCCCGGAGTGCAGCGGGACCGTTCGTCGCCTGATCGGCACCGGGGCGGCCGTCATCTTCAAGGGCTCCGGCTTCCACGCCACGGACTATGGGAATTCCGGACCAGCTTGCGGCCGCGGCAGCCCCTGCTGTGGCCGGGATACGCCCTGCGACACGAGGCCGTGCGAGCGGTGAGGTCTTCGACATGAGCTACGTATTCGGACCTGTTCCGTCGCGTCGCCTTGGGCGATCTCTGGGTGTGGACCTCGTGCCCTTCAAGACGTGCACGTACGACTGCATCTACTGCCAGCTCGGCCGCACGACCAACAAGACCCTCCAGAGGCGTCAGTGGGTGCCACTGGAAGACGTCGTCGTCGAGCTGAAGGAGAAGCTCTCTTCTCGGCCCGACTACGTCACACTCAGCGGGTCCGGCGAGCCCACGCTCTATTCGCGAATCGACGAGCTGATCGACCGCGTCCGCTCGATGACGGACATCCCTATTGCGGTGGTGACGAACGGATCGCTTCTCTGGCAGGAGGAGGTTCGCCGCCAGCTCATGGATGCCCATCTGGTCATTCCGTCGCTGGACGCCGGCGACAGACTGATCTTCAGCATCATCAACCGTCCGCATCCCGGCGTTACCTTCGAGCGGATGCTTGACGGCTTGATTGCCTTCAGGAACGAGTACCACGGCGAGTACTGGCTGGAGGTGTTCCTGCTGGCCGGGTACACGGCGATACCGGCTGAGGCGCACAAGCTGGCCGAATGCGTTCGTAAGATCAAACCGGATCGGCTCCAGCTCAACACGGTCACCCGGCCACCGGCCGAGGACTACGCGATGGCCGTGGACAAACAGAGACTGGGTGAACTGGCGGCCCTCTTCGAGCCCCCGGGCGAGGTCATCGCGGCGTTCCACGGCGTGGATGCGCGAAGTGACTTCGCGGCCACCCGGATGATCGTTTTCGAGATGCTCCAGAGGCGCCCGTGCTCCATCGACGACATCGCCGGGGGGCTGGGAATGCACCCTAACGAAGTCGTGAAGTACGTCGAGCAGCTCAGGGCGGCCCGCAGGGTAGAGGGGCGCTGGTCCGGGGGAAAGCTCTATCTCGCTGCCCGGAAAGGAGAGCCCAATGGCGGAATATAGGGTCACCTTCGCGCCTTTCCAGAAGTCCGTCGTGGTGCCCGCCGGCACGACGCTGCTGGAAGCTGCGGGCCAAGCCCGCATCACGATCGACAGCGTCTGCGGGGGCGACGGCATCTGTGGGCGCTGCAAGGTCATCGTGAAGGACGGAAGGGTCGGCGGCGCTCCGACCGCCCTCTTGACGAGGGAGGAGATCCGCCAGGGCGTCGTGCTGGCCTGCCAGACCACCGTCGAAAGCGATCTGCTCGTCGAGATCCCGGAGGAGACCCGCGCCAAGGAGAAGTTGGTCGTCGATAGGGACGCGGAGCGATTCCGGGCCATTCGGCCGGGGATCAAGAAGCGGGACTTCGTCAGTTCGCCGATCGTGACCAAGGCCGCCATCAAACTCCACCCTCCGACCCTCGAGAACAATCTCAGCGACTGCCAGCGACTCCAGGATGGGATCAGGCGAGCCACCGGAATCCAGTCGATGCAGGCCGGGCTCAAGGTCATCCGCCGTATGCCGGGCATCCTGCGGGACCACGACTTCACCGTCACCGTTGTCGTCGGCCGGCGCAGAGGCGTTGCCGAGATCATGGATATCGAAGCCGGCGACACATCGGCGAGGAACATCCTGGCCGTTGCGGACGTCGGCACCTCGACGGTCGTATTGCACCTCGTGGACCCTGCGGACATGGCGACGGTCGGCGCCCAGGCCTGCTTCAACTCGCAGGCCACCTACGGCCGGGAGGTCACCGCACGAATGATCGCCGCCGAGAAGCGCGGCGCCGAGCCTCTTCAACAGCTTCTCGTTGAGGACATCAACGGCCTGATCTCCGCGCTGGCCGCCGAGAAGGGCGTGGCCCTGAAGGACATCACCGCGGTGGTCTGCGCCGGCAACACGGCGATGATGCACTTCCTGCTGGGGCTTCCGACGGAGAACATCCGCCGCAGCCCGTTTAGCGCCGTTACCGTGAATCCGCCCCCGTTCCGCGCCGCCGAGGTGGGCATCAAGATCAACCCGAGGGGCCTGTTGTTCGTCGTGCCGGGCGTCAGCAGTTGGGTCGGCGGCGATCTGGCCGCCGGGATCCTGGCCACCGGACTGCACGAGCTGGAGGGCATCGGCATGCTCATCGACATCGGCACGAACGGAGAGATCATCCTGGGCAACAGGGATTGGCTGATCGCCTGTTCGGCGTCGGCCGGACCGGCGCTGGAAGGCGCCGGCGTCGAGTGCGGCATGATGGTCCAGGCGGGGGCCATCGAGAAGGTCCGCCTTCAGGACGGCGAGATCGAGTACGAGGTCATCGGCGGGGGCCCACCTGCCGGCATCTGCGGCTCGGGCGTGATCGACGCGCTGGCCGCGTTCCTGGCCGCGGGCGCCATCGATCGCAGCGGCCAGTTCGTCGCCGACAGCCATCCCCGTGTCCGCTTCGAGCAGGGACGCGGCAAGTTCGTTCTCGCCGACAGGAACGAATCGCTCAACGGCAGGGAAGTCAGCATCTGTCAGGACGACATCGACAATGTCATCACGGCCAAGGCCGCCATCTTTGCTGCGGCCAAGATCCTGCTTGACCGCCTGGACCTCAAGCCGTCGGACATCGACCGTCTCTTCGTTGCCGGCGGGTTCGGTAACTACATCGACCTGGCGAACGCCGTCGCCATCGGCCTCGTGCCGGACCTTCCGCTCTCCCGGGTGCGGTACGTGGGCAACACGTCGATCTGGGGGGCGAAGCTGGCGGCCCTCTCCGGCGAGGCACGAGGGATGCTCCGCGAGATCGTCGGAAGGACCACCTACTACGACCTCCTGGGCACCGAAGACTACGTCGAGCAGTTCCAGCAGGCGCGGTTCCTTCCTCACACGAACATCGAGCTCTTCTCGTCAGTGGTTCGGCCGCACCCCGCCGGCCGGGAGAGCAAGTGAAATGGCCCGGACGATCGCGATCACAGGAAAGGGCGGCGTCGGCAAGACCACGGTCGCGGCCCTCATCGTGCGGTATCTGGAGGACAGCGCCGCGGGCCCCATCCTCGCCCTCGACGCCGACCCGGACTGCAACCTGGGCAGCGTTCTGGGCATCGACGTCGAGCAAACGATCGGGGGGCTTCGCGAAGAGCTACTGAAGGAGATGAAGGACCTGCCCCCAGGCATGTCGAAGCAGCAGTACATCGAGGCAGGCCTGCACCAGATCGTCGTGGAGAGACCGAAGCTCGACCTGATCACCATGGGCCGCGGCGAAGGCCCGGGCTGCTATTGCTTCGTCAACATCCTCCTCCGCAAGTTCGCCGAGGATCTCGCACCATCCTATCAGTGGGTCGTCATGGACAACGAAGCGGGGATGGAGCACATCAGCCGGCGGACTACGTCGCAGATAGACGACCTCATCGTCGTGGTCAATGCCAATCCCCTGTCCCACGACTGTGCCAGACGGATCGACCGTCTGCTCGACGGCCTCGGCCGGGAAGTCAGGGATCGTTACTTCCTCTTGAACGCAACCAGTCCGAAGCTCGCGGACGCCGTCCGGGAGAAGCTCGCAGACCTGAGCCTGGAGTACCTCGGATGCCTTCCTCGCGACGAGGCCCTGGAGGACCTCGCCTTCGAGGGCAAGTCCATCTTCGCCCTCCAGGACGGCCCTGCCCTGCAAGGGATCTGGCAGGCGATGGACAGGATCATGGGAAGGACGGCGAGACCCATTCGCGCCGAGCAGGTGCAATGAGAATCAGCGCTGAGATCATCACGGTCCATCCGAGGCATCCCTTCGCCACGTCACAGGATCGCACGGTGGAATCGCAATCGGCCGTGATCCGGATCGAGCACGAAGGGGCCGTCGGCGTGGGCGAGGCGAAGGTCTCCGCGGACGCTTGCGGCGGCAGCGCCGAATCCGTCTTCGATCATCTTGCCGGTGTGCAGGGAATGCTGGGCGAGGACCCCTTCAGGATCGAGCAGATCCTGGGGGATCTCCGCCGAGACCTGCCCGACGCGTGCTGCACGAGAGCGGGAATCGACATCGCCCTGCACGACCTCTGCGGCAAGCTGCTCGGCGTGCCGCTCTACCGGCTGTTCGGGCTGAGCCCGGACAGCGCGCCCCGCACAAGCTACACGATCGGCATCGACACCATCCACAGGATGCTGGCCAAGCTGCAACAGGCCCAGGGCTACCCCATCCTGAAACTGAAGGTCGGCGTCCCGGGAGACGTCGAACTCGTCAAGGCCGCCCGCGATCGGACGCAGGCGGTCCTCCGCCTGGACGCCAACGGCGGATGGAAGAACGCGGCCGAAGCGATCGAACGCATCAACCAGCTCGAGGCCTACGACATCGAGCTCGTCGAGCAGCCGATCCCGCCGGGGAACCATGACGGCCTGCGGGAGATTCGCGAGCGTACGCGTATCCCGATCTATGCCGACGAGGATGCGCGGACCTCAGCGGACCTGCCTGCCTTGGCCGGGTGCGTGGACGGCATCAACGTCAAGCTCATGGAGTGCGGCGGGCTCCGCGAGGCTGTCCGGATGATCCACGTCGCGCACGGCCTGGGCATGCAGGTCATGCTCGGATGCATGGTGGAAACGTCGTTGAGCTTGACCGCGGCTGCTCACCTTTCGCCCCTCGTCGAACAGGCCGACCTCGATTCGCACCTGCTCCTGCGGGATGATCCGTTCGACGGGTTGAAGGTCCGCGAGGGCAGGATCATCTTGCCCAGCGGGGCCGGGCGAGGGCAGGATCATCTTGCCCAGCGGGGCCGGGTTGGGAGTGCATGAGACGGACCAGACGTAGCAGACTGGCAGCGTTTGCTGGGAGAATCGCCATGGCCACTGCGTGCAAAGGAAGGCGGCTGTTCGGGCTGGTCGCCGCGATGGCGACGGGCCTGATCGCCGTGCTTGCGGGATGCCGGGCGGCGGAGAAGCCTCCACGCCGTCCTTCATCGAAACCCTCAGAACAGATCGAGGCATCGAAAAGGGGCGAGATCGTGATCACGATCGTCTACGACAACAATCCCGGCCGAAGTGACCTGACGACCGCGTGGGGCTTCGCCTGCGTTGTCCAGGGGCTGGAGAAGACCATTCTCTTCGACACCGGCGGCGACGGACGAATCCTGCTGGCGAACATGCGGAAGCTCGGCCTCGATCCCAATCAGATCGACGCGGTCGTGATCAGTCACATTCACGGAGATCACACCGGCGGACTGGCCTCGTTCCTGAGACTGCGTCGAGGCGTGCCCGTGGTTACACCAACGGGCTTCCCGGCATCGTTCCAGCAGCAGGTCCGGTCACAGGGCTCCACGCCCGTCGAGGCCGATGGTTCGGTTGAGGTCTGCGCCGGCGCGAAGACCACCGGAACCCTGGGCAAAGGCGCCATCGAGGAGCACGGGCTGTGTGCGAAGACCCCTTCCGGCTGGGTGCTGATCACCGGCTGCGCCCATCCCGGTGTCGGGGACATGGCCGCCAAGGCCAAGGACGTAACGACCGGCCCCATCGAGTTGGTCATGGGCGGCTTCCACATGGGCGGGCATTCCGATAAGCAGATCACGAGCGTGGTAGACCGCTTCGAGCAGCTTGGCGTCCGGCGCGTCGCGCCGTGTCACTGCTCCGGCGACAGGGCCCGCACGCTGTTCAAGAAGCGCTACGGCGAGCGCTGCACGCTCGCAGGCGTCGGGGCCGTGCTTCGGTTCGCCCCCTCGCCGTAGCCGTCG
>Ga0111188_1123_pt1 | contig 10621 bp, 6 predicted proteins | sample DeeMarSWOR324_28_FD_80358 | JGI IMG/M metagenome (GOLD analysis project Ga0111188, IMG submission 80358) | Planctomycetes bacterium SM23_25
CGCGCGGCCGGGTGACCTGCTGCTGGTGACCGGCACGCTGGGCGGCTCGGTCCTCGGCCGGCACCTCGACTTCGTGCCGCGCGTCAAGGAGGCCCGCCTGCTCGCCCGCGCCGCGGCGCTCCACGCCATGATCGACCTCTCGGACGGTCTCTCGACCGACCTCGGGCACGTGGCCCGCGAGAGCGGCGTGGCGGCGGAGATCGAGGCTGCGGCCATCCCGGTGTCGGCCGACGCCGAGCAACTCGCCGAGATCGACGGGCGGTCGCCCCTGGACCACGCCCTGAACGACGGCGAGGACTTCGAACTCCTCCTGGCGGTGGGGCCCGAGGACGGCCGGCGGCTCATCCGGGCCGGTCTGCTCGGCGACTTGCGTCTCACGTGCATCGGCCGCATCACCGAAGGCGCCGGCGTGACGATCATCGGCGTGGGCGGCCATCGCCGGCCGCTCGAACCCCGCGGGTACGAGCACTTCCGCGGCGACGGCGGAGCCTCCGCATGACCGCCGCCTGGATCACCGAATCGCACCGTGTCGAAGAGACGGTCGCGCTGGGCCGCCGCCTCGGCCGGGCCGCCCGGCCGGGCGACGTCGCGGCGCTGGTGGGCGACCTCGGCAGCGGCAAGACCCGCCTGGCGAAGGGCATGGCCGAAGGGCTCGGCGCCGCCTGTGCCCGCGAGGTCACCAGCCCCTCGTTCGTCATCTGCCACGAGTACACCGGCGGCCGCATCCCCTTCTACCACCTCGACGCCTACCGGCTGGCGGGTGCGGCCGACCTGGAGGCCATCGGGTCGGACGAGATCCTGGAGGGCGACGGCCTGAGCGCGGTCGAATGGGCCGACCGCGCCGCCCGGGCCCTGCCGCCCGACCACCTGGAGATCCGTCTCGACGTCACGGGCGAGACCGGGCGCCGGCTGACGTTCACGCCGCACGGCCCCCGGTCACAGCGTCTGCTGGCGGCCGTCCGCGCGGGAACCTGAGGACGGGTCACGACTGCTGCTGCCGACGGCGGCGGAGTTGGCGGAGGCGGTCGAAGTCGAAGCGGGCGACGGCGGCCTTGATGTCCTCGGCGGTCTGGCGGGCCCGCACTTCGACCCGCTGGCTGGTCTGGCGTGCCCACTGGCGGGTTTCCTCGACCCGCTGGCCGGTCCCGCGTGCCCACTGGCGTGTCACTTCGACGAAGCCGGCCATCCGGCGGCGGCACTGGCGGGCGCTGTGGCGGCCCCATAACTTGATCGCCAGGGTGAACCAGTCGAACTTCAGGAGCCGCCGCAGGGCCGGCCACAGCGAGTAGAAGCGGCAAAACGCCTTCAGGGTCTCGACCTGAAGTTCGAAGGTGGTCATGTTCTTGGGCTGGAAGACGACGTGGTGGGCGTCGTAACGGCTCCAGTCGCGCAACAGCAGCCGGCCCTCCTCGTCCAACTGCTGGAACAGCAGCGTGCCCGGCAGCGGCACGAGGATCATGAACTGGACGCTCTCGAGTCGGTGCGAGTGGGCGAAGCGGACCGTGTCGCGGAAGGTCGCGCGGGTGTCCTGGTCGGCGCCGAAGATGAACATGCCGTGGATGCGGATGCGGCGGCGGTGGAGTTCGCGGATCGCCTGCTCGATCTCCTCGATCGACTGCCGCTTGTCGAAGCACTTCAGGACCTCGGGGCTCACGGACTCCATGCCGATGTAGACGTAATAGCAGCCGGCCTTGGCCATGAGGTCGAGCAGTTCGCCGTCGCGTGCGGCGTCGCAGCGGATCTGGGCGCTCCATTTCAGGCCGAGCCGCTCGCGGATCATCGCCCGCATCAGGTCTTTGGCCCGTTTCGGATTGGCCGTGAAGTTGTCGTCGTAGAAGAAGACGTACCGCCCGCGAAAGCGCCTCAGTTCGGCCATCACGTTCTCGGTGCTGCGGAACCGGTAGGCCCGCCCGAACATCTTCGTCACCGAGCAGAAGGTGCAGTCGAACGGGCACCCGCGAGACGTCTGGATGGGCACCACGGGGTTGCTGTCGGCCCCCAGGTCGTAGCCCTGGATGAGCGCCAGGTCGGGCACGGGCAGCAACTCGACGTCCGGACAGGCGGGGCTGGCCGGGTTGTGGACCACCTTGCCGTCCGCGCGCCGCGACAGCGACGGCATGGTCGCCAGGTCGGCGCCCGACGCGAGGCGATCGACGAAATCGACGATGAGGTCGTCGGCCTCGCCGCGGATGACGTAGTCGCAGTACTCGAGCGCCTCGTCCGGCAGAAAGGTGACGTGCGGGCCGCCCATCACGACGGGAATTCCCGCACGCCGGGCCGCCTTCGCAAACTCGTAGGCGCGGGGGGCCGTCGACGTGATCGTCGAGATGCCCACCAGGTCCGCCGAGAAGAGCGCCTCAAAATCGACCGGCGCCACCTCCTCGATGAACACCTTCACGTCGTATCCGGCCGCCTTCAGCCGCGTGCCCAGAAGCACCAGGCCGAGGCGCGGCAACTTCCACCGGCTGAACACGTGCCGGTCCGGCGACTTCGGCTCAATCAGCACCACCTTCTTCATTCCGCGTGCCTCCGCCCCTCTCCACGAGCAGCCCCGTGCCCGCCTATACCAACGATACGAAGCAAACGCCATCAAGGCTTGTCGGAAAAACCGGGAAGGCCTCTCTCCCCAGAGGCTGTCGGGCAGCACCGCTCGGCGGGCCGCATTCTAGCCGCTTACTCCTCCACAGTCAAAGTCTTTGCGGCATGGCCGTGGTTGTTGGCCTCGTCGACGGCGCGGATGCCGATGCGGTGCGGGCCGGGCTCCAGGCCCTTGACGGTGAAGCGAAACGCCTCGGCTGGGTCGTCGAACAGGCCGTCGGTCGGGGCCAGCGTGTGCCACTCGGTCGCCGAATCGACGGTGTAGGCGGCCTCGGTCACGCGGCTGGTGGCGTCGCGGGCCGTGAGCGTGACGTCGACCTCGGGGCCGGCGTCGCCCCTGCGGACCCTGACCTGGACGTTCTCGATGACCGGGGCGGTGTTGTCGACGAGGATCGGGTCGCTCGTGCGCGAGGTTTCGCGGGCCGTCTCGGCCGAACGGTCTTGCCGGTCGCTCGCCACGACCTTGATTTCGTACCACCCGTCGGCGACGGCGGCGGTGTCCCAGGCGTACTCGGGCCGGGCCAGATTCCGTTCCAGGCGGACCCAGGCCGGCTCGCCCTGTCCGCGGAAGTACACATCGTAGCGGAGCGTGTCGCCGTTGGGATCCTCCGCCTGCCAGTGGAGGACGCGGATGGGCTGCGACCCTTCGGGCGGCGGCGGCTGAGGAGGCGTGGGACCGGTTTTCTGGGCGCCCTGGCTGCGGCTCTTCATCGCCTGACGGAACTGTTCGATCGCCTGGGCGCGGGCCTGCAGGTCGCGCGAGACGACCTCGGTGATCGAGAGGACCTTCGGCGGTTCGTTGGCCCGCAGGTACGCCGCCTCGAACTGCTCCACGACCGGGGTCGCGCCGGCGTCGTTCGTCCGCATCGTCACGCGGAACTGGAGGAACCGGGCGGCGGGACTGGCGATGCGGCCGCAAGGCGCCGTCTGGTCCTTCGACCAATCGGACCAGAGGCCCTCCTCGGGGTCGCGGACGTTGCCGCTGCGCGTCGCGATGCGGATCTGGGTGCCGCCGCCCGCCGTGCCGCGCCACTGGAGCGCCCCCCACGCGGCCGACCCGCCCGCGTCGTACACCTGGCTCGTGTACGTCCCTTCTTTCCTGTAACTTTTCGAGAGGGCGTAGAGGCGGCCGGGCCCCGCCGACCCCAGGATCGTCCGCCCCTCCTTCGTGACCGCCAGCGCCATGACCTGCTTCGGGTCGATGGTGGCCAGCGCCGCGCGGTCTTCGCCGTCGTCGGCCAGCGAGACCTCGTACACGCGGGCCTCGGCGCCGGTTCCCACGAGCAGGCGGCCGTCGGCCGCCGCCAGCGCCAGGACCAGGCCGTCGCGGACATCGAAGAGCGACGACACGATGCCTTCGGGACTGATGCGGTAGACGGCCGCCCCCGTGCCGGGGCGGGCCGGCGCTGCGCCGGCGGCCCCCGTCGGACGGGCGGCGCCGATGCTGTTGGCGATCTTGATGGCCCTCGCCAGGGCCGCGCTGGTGGGCGACGGTTCCGGCGGCTCGGCGGCGTCGCCCTCCTCGCTTGCCGGGGTCGGCGCGCCGGAGGCGGGGCCGGCGCCCGGGGCCGGCCTGGGCGGTTCGGCCGGGATCATCACGCCGCCGGTCCGGCCGGCCCCGCCGCTCGAGGTGCCGACGTAGAGGTTTCCGTCGGCGTCGGTCGCCAGGGCGGTGATTTCCTTCTCGTCCGCGTCGTAGAGGATGAACGCCTTCTTGTCGGCCCAGCGATACACGACGGCCTCGCCGTCGGTGCCGGCGTACAGCGCGCCGTCGGGTCCGACGGCCAGGCACAGGAGGTGGTCGGCCTCGGTGTCGATCAGGACCTCGGCCTTGCGGTTCGGCTGGATGCGATAGAGTTTGCCCTCATCGCCGGTGGCGGCGGCCAGGGAGCCGTCCGCGAGCCACGCGAGGTCCCAGATGTACTTCACGTCGTCGGCCTCGAAGAGCAATTCGGCCTTGGCGTCGCCCTTGTCCTGCCCGGCGACGCGCCAGAGGCGTCCCTTCGTGCCGCCCGACCCGACGTACACGTCGCCGTTCTTGTCGACGACGACGCTGAACAGGTAGTGGTCCTCGAGGGTGGCGAACAGGCTGACCTTGCCGCCCTTGGCCCGGTAGATGCGGCCCATGCCGCCGGTCACGGCGTAGATGGTGCCGTCGGGGCCCTCGGCGAGACGGGCGACGTAATCGACGCCCTCGGTCTCGGCGAGCAGACTCTCCAGGTCGCGCCCCAGGCGGAGCGTCCCGAGGCTGGTGGCGACGACGCCGTCGGTCTCGCCCTTGGCGAACTGGTCCTCGTTGGTTTCGAGGAAGGTCTGCGTCTTGGCCGCGGCGGCCGCCGAAAACGCCGTCGCCGCAGCCGCCGCCAGGACGAAAAGGATCACGCGTTGTCTCATGAATGACTCCGGTGCTCTAGAACCGCGATTCCCGCGCCGTCGAATCTCAAATCTGAAATCTCAAGTCTCAAATTTCAGATCCGAAATCTCAAGTCTCGAATCTGAAATCTCAAATCTCGAATCTCAGATCTTGAATTTCACGTCTCACATCTCCATCGCCGTGTCCGGCCGCTTCCGCGGCCAGCTCGCACGCGGCCGGCTCGATCATGGCCGGCTCGAACGCGGCCGGCTCGAAGGCGGCCGGCTCGAGTGCGGCCGGCTCGAACGGGGCCGGCCCGGACGAAGCACGCTTACGGCTCCGGCGCCTGGCGATCGACCGTAATCTCGAGCCGGCGTCCGCCCCTCAAGACGTACTCCATCGGCCGGGTCGTCACGAGCGAGCCCGTGACGCCGGTGACCTTCCGCCGGGCCGACCCCATGAGGACGGACCGCATCGTCGCAGGCAGGTTGGGCAACTCGTCGCGGCCGATGGCGATGCCCTGGCCCGGCGCCGACAGGCGGATGAACAGGCGGTCGCGCCGGTGCCCGCGCGCCAGGTGCGCCAGCAGGCTCTCGATATCGTCGGGCGCGAACCGGACCGGCGCCTCCAGCATCTCCTGCTTGAGCGCCTCGTCGGCACTGCACAGGACGAGCGCGTACTTGCCCTCGGGCCAGTCGTCGGGCACCTTCACGTCCACGGTGATCCAGCGCGGCTCCTCGCGCCACGGACGGATCTTCAACTCCACCGGCACCGTGCCGCCGGGCCGCACGGTGTTGCGCAGCAGGCGGCTCTTTTCGATCTCCGCCAGGCGCGAGCCCGCCTCGATCGCGGCCTCGACCTCGACCGACTCGATCGCCAGGCATTGGAACGCGTTCTCCATCACTTGGCCCACGATGCTCCGGACCGCCATCTCGATGTAGGCGTCGCCGTTGGGCGAGACGGCCAGGTTGTCGTGCACGATCGGGTCGCGCCCCTCGGGTTTGACCCGGATGCGGTAGGCCACCGTGTGGTCGGGCGGCAAATCGGAGTGGGCGGTCAGGCTGCTGCCCGCCACCGTCGCCGCGAACATCTGAGAGAGACGCTGGTGGTGGACCATCTCGGCGCGAAAGGTCTGCTCCGCGCCGCGGCCCGGCCCCGTGACCTTGACCGTCACGGGCACCAGGGGGGCGCGGTCGTTTCCGATGCGGCCCAGGATGCCCGTCTGCTCGTCCCACACCAGCCGCCCGATCTCCTTCGAGGGGGCGCCCATCCGGAACGAACTCATGAGCGTCGGCACCACGACCTTCGCCACGCCCGTCATCATCGGATAGTTCGCCTCGCCGAACCCGAACATGGCGTGGCCGAAGCCGTACAGGCGGTCGCCGACCACCTCCGTAATCGTCCCCATGGTGGTCATCTCGACGTCGCCGCGCACCATCGCAATGGCCAGCGGCGCGCCGGGCTCGAGCCTGGCGGCGTCGGGCAGGTCCAGTTCCGCCGCGCCGCCCTGCATCGGCACCATCCCGAACGGCTCCAGGTGTTCCCCCAGCCGCGCCATCGCACGCTGCGTCAGGCCGCTCACCATCACGGGGGTGTGGATCGGCCGCATCTGGTACGCCCCGCGATCGGAAAACGCCTCGGGCACGTCCGCCGACGCCAGGGCCGACGCCGGCACCGTCAGCGCCTCGTCGCCGACCGCGGCGAAGGTCGCCACGGGCCCCGTCGCCTGGGCGGGCCCGGTCGCCTGCCAGGGGAACGCGTCGGTCACGCCCAGCATCTGTTCGATGGGCTGGACGCCCGCAATCGGCACCTTCGACCAGCGGAACGTGTACGCCACCGCCCCGATGAGGCGGCCGTCGATGTAGACCGGGCTGCCGCTCATGCCGGCGACGACGCCGCTCTGTTCCAGGCCCGCGCCGCTGCACCGGCAGATGATCAGGTCGCGCTTCGGCCCGAACTTCTTCAGGACCGCCAGCACCTCGATCTTGAACTCGACGATGGTGGTGGCCTGCAGGGTGGTCCGGCCGACGCCGGTCATGCCCGGCTTGACCTGGGCCACCGGCATGTACCGCTTCAGGTCGAGTGGGGGGGCATCGCCCCCGCGGGCCGCGGTGGCCACGGCCGCTCGCCCGTGGAGGGCGGCCATGGCCAGCACCAGGCCCAGGACAATGGAAATCGTCCGCGTCCGCATACGCCGAAGTCCCTCATCTGACAACCGTTGGGTGGGCAGCCGAGAAGTGTATCCGCCCCCGCGCCGGCGGGCAAGGGTTTTACCGCCGGGCCGACCGCTCCACCCCTTCCAGGGCCAGCAACCGCCGTTTCAGGGCCAGGCCGCCGCCGAAACCGCCCAGGCCGCCCCCTGCCGCCACGACGCGGTGGCACGGAACGACCAGCGCCACCGGGTTGTGCGCCATCGCCTGGCCAACCGCCCGGGCCGCACGAGGGCTCCCCGCACGCCGAGCCAACTCGGCGTACGTCACGGTGCGGCCGTAGGGGATCCGCCGCGCCTCGGTCAGCACCTTCCGGCGAAACGGCGGCATGCCCGACAGGTCGATCGGGACGGTGAACCGGCGGCGGCGACCGGCACAGTACGCCCGTATCTCGCGTTCGGCCCGCGCCGCGTGGGCCGCGGCCTGCGCGGGTGGCCCGGCACACGCACATGGCCGCGCTCGCGTGGCCATGCCACCCGGCGCACGGTGCCCGGCGACCGTCTTCGGCAGCATCACGCGGACCACGCCTCGGGCCGTGGCGGCCACGCCGATGCGGCCGAGGGCCGTCTCGAAGACCCGCACCGCCGGGTTGGTGTAGACCCACGGCCGGTCCTCGATGCGGGCCTCCACCCGGTAGACGCCCGGCTCCTCGGCGCGGTGTTTGATCGAGGTCCCGTCGGCCTCGGCCAGGCGCTCGCCGTTTCGAAGGAGCACGAGGTGGGCCGGCGCCGGCGAGCGGGCCCGCAGGACGGCCGGTCCCTGCCACGGACGCTCCTCGCCCATCCCGAGCACCTCGCCGCCGCGCTCGGCCTCGAACCGAAAGCCGCGCGCATCGGCCTCCAGGTCCAGCGCGATGAAGCAGCGGCCCCGCCGGAGGGCGTCGACCAGGCGATCGGCGTCGCCGGGCTCGCCCGACCACCGGTCGCAGAACGCGTGGGTCCGCAGCGTCCGGAACCCGTCCTCGTACGGCAGGACGCGTTTCCCCAGGACCGGCACGGCGATGGCGTGGTTGTCGAGCGACCCGATGGCGGCGAACGCGCGGTCCTGGGTGATGCGGTCCCAGTGGGCGACCGTGTCGGGATGGGGACCGCGGATGTGCTGCCGCCACGTCTGCAGGAACGAGGGGATCCGCCAGGGGGTCAGGCCGTGGCAGATGTCGTGCATGAAGGACCAGAGTTCGACGCCGGCGAATCCGGGGACCTCCCAATCGGAGAGTTCGCCCGCCTTGAGCGGATAGCCCATGATGCGGGCCGGATGGGCGTGCGCGACGATCGGCACGGCGCCCTGGCGCGTCAGGTCGAAGAGCACCCGCCTGAGGGGTTTGAAGCGGAGGGCCTCGACGTCGGTGGCGTTGAGCGCGACCACGTGGCTGTGGTCGCGGCAGGTGATCTCGGCGCCGACGACCACGAGGACGCCGTCGTGCCAGCCCTGCCAGCCGTCCCTGGCGGCGGCGAGCGTGTCGTGATCCGCCAGGACGAGGAAATCGATGCCGGCCCTCGCCGCCGCCGCCGTGATCTCGCGCAGCGTCCCGCTGCCGTCGCTGTAGCAGGAGTGCAGGTGGATCGCGCCGACGACCTCACGCATGGCTGGAAGGCTCCATCCCCCCATCCCCCCGATACGGCGTGGCGGGCCTGCCCGCCGGCCGGCAGGCGGGCTTCGGCAGGCGCCTGGAGGCCGGACCGGGCCGCCGCGCTCAGCCGGAGGGCGCGGGGGTCTCAGGTTCCGCTTCGAGGGCCTCGCGCATGTGGGTGGGCGAAACGTCGGTCCGCCGAGCCAGATAGAACACGCCGCCGGGCGCCGTCGCGAGCATCTGGACCAGCCGGTAAGCCAGGATCATGGCCAGTGCCAGCGTGGCCGCCTCGGCCGCCGGCAAGGGCGCCGTCCCGCCCAGCACCGACGGCGTGAACAGCCGCTGCACCAGCGTCTCGGCCACGCCGAACCCGCCCGGAACCGGGACCAGCGACCACCCGATCCAGACCACCGGCATGTTGACGAAGTAGTGGTCCCAGGAGGCGCGGCTGCCCAGGCCGGTGGCCAGCCACCACATCGCAAGCAGCGCCACCGCCTGCATCCCCCAACTCAGGACCATCGCCAGGGCCACCTTGGCCTTGTGGTGCCGGTACACGAGCACCGCGCGGTCGACCCGGGCGACGATGTCGGCGAGCGGCAGCCGGGCCAGCAGCCGGTCGAGGCGCAGCAGCCGCCTGAGCCGCGGGCTGAAAAACGCCGCGCTCCCCCCGACCAGACAGGCCAGAAACACGCCGATGATGACCTGCGCCACGCGGACGCGGTCGTCGCCGAGGCTGTATCCCGCCGCCGCCGCCCCCAGCACGCACACCGCCGTCAGTCCGATCACGCGGTCGAGGACCACCACGGTCACGGCCTCGGTCTTGCGATGGGTCTTGCGGGCGAGGTAGTAGGCCTTGACGAAGTCGCCTCCCGCCCCGCCGGGCAGCCAGTTGTTGAAGAACCAGCCGATGTACGTCAGCCGCAGGCTCTCGAGAAACGTCAGGTGGATGCCCTGCACGCCCAGGAGCAGCCGCCACCGGACGGCCGCGATGGGCGACTGGAACGTCATCACCGCCAGCGCCGCCGCCGCCCAGCCCCACCGGTCGGCCAGACGCCGCGCGATCGTCAGGATCCCCGCGACGCGGACCGCGCCGCCGGGGCCGAACGCGTCGGCGCGGACGAGCCGCTCGCCGCCGTCGCGGGTCCGGACAACGACGCCGTCGGCCGTCTCGCGGACGACGGGCAGGGCGGCGGCCCCGGGCTCGGGCCGGACGGCGTCGTACAGTTTCGCCTGGCTGACGACGTAGGCCACCAGGGCGGCCGCCACCCCCAGCCGCACGACGTGCCAAAGCGTTTTCCGGATGCCTTCGCTCACGGGTGTGCCTGTTTCGCCACGTATGCTTTGCGCGCCGCGCAAGCGCGGCGGCTAAATGTGCACGGCGCCTGGTGCGATACGCGCCGCGCAAGCGCGGCGGCTAAATGTGCATGGCGCTTGGTTGGCCGCCGAGTTTACTCGGCGCGGTGCTGCCTGTCGAGCATCTCGACGAATGCTTCGATACGCGTGCGGCTGCGGGCGTCGAGCGGCAGGGGCCGGTCGAACTCTAGTGTCAGTATCGGCACGTCCACCGCCTCCCGCAGCAGCCGATCCTGGATGTGCCGGAAACAGAAACTCTGGACGTAGTGCACCAGGCCGTCCAGCCGCCGCTCGCGGACCGCCCGGCGGATGTCGTCGATGCGGCCGCCCACCCCGTACGGATACGTGTACGCCGCGTACTGCTCGACGAGGTCGGCCGCCCCCCCCGGCATGCTGAACTGCCGCTGAAACTCGTTGAACACGACCCGGGCGTCAAGGTGCTCCAGAAACGCGTACAACCCCGAGCAGACGGGCGGGATGCCGAGGTACCCGAGCCGGTACCGCGAGCCGAACGGCGTGCGCCGGCGTGCGTCGCCG
>Ga0111188_1065_pt1 | contig 10562 bp, 9 predicted proteins | sample DeeMarSWOR324_28_FD_80358 | JGI IMG/M metagenome (GOLD analysis project Ga0111188, IMG submission 80358) | Planctomycetes bacterium SM23_25
TCGACCAGCAGCCGCACGCAGTTCCTGGAGATGGGCCCCCAATTGATGGTGGCGGCGTCGATACGGACCCAACTCCTGCTGTCGTTGGCCCGGAAGCCGCTGATCTCCAGCCGCGCGTCAACGCCCTTGAGGGCCGTCAGGTCGGCTGAGCGGGCCGTCCAGTCCGGGCTGCACCCGCCGTTGTACACCGTGAGCAGGGGCACGCCGCTGCGATTCGTGATGCGGATTCTGACGTCAGGCCGCTCGAAACTTGGGTTGTAGCGCTCCCGCACCGTGACCCGGACGTCGCCGCTGGCAGTGGCGGGAATCTTGAAATCCTGGTACATAATGGTCCATCCGACGCCACAAAGGTAGATCTTGTAGTTGCCGGAGGCCGCCTCGCCGAAGTCTCGCTGCCAGGGGCCCAAGAAAAACTTCCAATCGCCCGTGCCGCCCTCGAAGTCGCCGTTCTTGAGGACCTCGTTGTCCAGTTCCGTATCCTGGTCGGCTATGACGGCGTAGGCGCCGGGCGGAATGACCGTGGTGCCCGTGCCGTGGTACGCGTCGGGCAGGATCCTGTCCGGATCGTTCTGGTCCCTGGTCCAGAGGAACCAGTCGCGCACGTCGATCGGATCGGCCGTCGGGTTGTGGAGTTCGACCCATTGATGCTTATCCTTGGCCCCGTAACTCGGCTTAGGCCTGTACATGATCTCGTTGACGACGACGGCGGGCCTTGTGCGTTCCAGGGCGACCAGGGTGGTGACGGTCGTGGGGCCCTTCTTGCCGTTCGGGTCCGCCACCGTCATGGTGATGTAGACGCCGGCGGTCTTGGCGAGGCTCGCGGACGCAGCCGCAAGCACCTGCTTGTCGGCAGCAAGGCACTCGATGGAGAGGGCCGTGCAGTGCTGCGCAAGGACGGCCTCGGATCCGGACGGTCCATACCGCACCTCGTTCGACGGGGCGTCCCTGAGGAACGTCTTCGGCGTGCCGTCGCCGGCGATGAACTTGATGGCGGCGGCGGGGCCTCCGCCATCGGCGATCTCGACCACGGCCCGTGCCTGCCGCAGGGCCGTCGCCACGTGGGCCAGGGCAAACCGTGCCTCCTGGGCCTTGAGGATCATCGGCCGGGCCGTGTCCAGGGCCGCCTTCTCGCTGTGCAGAAGCGGCACGGTCGCCGCGAAGACCACCGCCATGATGGCGACCACAAGCAGACACTCCAGAAGCGTCCACCCATGCCTGCCGCACGGCGTTCGCGTTGGCGTCTCCGTCTCCACGGCTATCACCTCATTAATAGGCCGTCATGTCCGCGACGCAGGTCTTGAACGTCACCAGGACCTCGCCGGCGTCGAGGCTGGCGTTGCCGTTGGTGTCGTGCCCGACCTTGACGGTGACGGTCTTGGTGAGGCCCCCGGGGTTCTGTATGATTTTCACGAGGAACCCGTCGCCCAGGTCATGGGAGTCTTTCGTGAGGTTCTGGGTGAAGTCCTCGGCGGCGATGCCCATGGCGGCCTCCATCTCCTGCTGCGCGAGCAGGGTGGCCCGGGTCCGGTTCTCGATCTCGAAGGCGAGGCCGATGGCGTGGGTGGTGGCCTCGACGATCGGGACAGCGCACACGACCAGCAGGGCCGCCGCCACCAACAGTTCGATCAACGTCAGGCCTGTGTGACGTCGCCTTGGGGCGTCCACCTAACTCCCCCCTTTCCGCTCGCACCACACATGGCCGGTCGCCGACTCAAGACGGACAGCCCAGCGATTCTCGCCCTTGCGGATAATCATGTCGTCCACCAGCCCGCCCCCCCGGGTCGCCCCGCCGTACGGGTCGAACGCCACAACGTAGTCGCTTCTGTCGAACTGCCACCCGTCGGCCAGGAAGGCCTCTTCGTCGTAGGTCCAGTTTTTCGCGTTGAGGATGCGGTACGACCGTTGCGTACACGTGAGCAGGTAGCCCGTGGGGTTGTCGGCGGCGTTCTCGATGGCCATCCGGCGGGCCAGCCAGGCCGTGGCCACGACTTTGCGCGCGCTGGCCTCTCCCTCGACCATCCAGAGGTCCGCGCCGGCCAGCCGCGGCAGCGCAATCGCCGCGATAAGGCCGAACACCACGACCACGGCCAGCAACTCAATCAGCGTGATGCCGGCCCCGGCGCGCCGGAAGCGCGGGCGCGCCCTCGCCAACCGGGTCACACCGTCCGCGACGTTCTCACCACGTGCGTGCATCGGCGCCCCCACCCACTCACAGCCACCACACGTTCGAACCTACAACCCAGGTGCAGGACGTATGGCCCCGAGACCGGGTCCTGCCCCACGTGCGCCGGATAGGCGGCAGAGCCGAGGCCTGCGATGGCCCCGTCCGCCGGCACCTCGGCGCGATTAGTGGTTGTGCGGCTCGACGCGCTTGGTGCTTGGGTCGTAGGTGTAAGGGGTGCCGTACCCGCACACCGGGGGGCCGTCCGGGAAGATGTCCGTGTTGTTCAGGATGTTGGTCGAGAACGCGGTCGCGTCCGCCGGATACACCCCGTTGTTGCTGTTGATGGCCCAGAGTTCGATCTGGGAGTTGATGAGCGAGATGTTGGCCTTGCAGGTGTTCTTCTTCGCATCAGCCCCCGAGGAGGCCAGCCTGGGAATGGCCACGGCGGCCAAGAGCCCGAGGATGACCACCACCAGCAGCAACTCAATCAGCGTAAAGCCCCTCTTCCTATGCCTGTGCATCGTCCTCCTCCTTCCAATGAGCCTAGATTGTTTGCGTGCGTACAACATTGACCGAGGCCCGGCGCATCGAGGCCCGGCCCAGACGCAGGCCACCGCCTTCGGGCCTTCCCTTGGGCGGTCCACCCCAGATGGTTCGCCTGTTCGCCGCGCCAAAGCACGGTTTAATGGCTATGGGGCTCAACACGCTTGGTGCTCGGGTCGTAAGTGTACGGGGTGCCGTACCCACATACCGGTGGGCCGTCCGGGAAGATATCCGTGTTGTTCAGGATGTTGGTCGAGAACGCCGTGGCGTCGGCCGGATACGTCCCACTGTTGTTCAGGGCCCACAGTTCGATCTGGGAGTTGATGAGCGCGATGTTGGACTTGCAGGTGTTCTTCTTCGCATCGGCCCCAGAGGAGGCCAGCCGGGGGATGGCCACGGCGGCCAGAAGGCCTAGAATGACGACCACCAGCAACAGTTCGATCAGCGTAAAGCCTCGCTTCGTGGACATCCTCGATTCCTTTCACCTCACGCTCTTAGGCACGTGCCCCGCAGCACCCGTTGCGCAGCCAGGGCGAACCATCACTTACCCACGTGCTGCATGACGTCGAACATCGGCAGATACACCGCCAGCAGCACGAGCCCCACAATCAGGGCCATGACGACCGTCAGCAGCGGCTCGATGCGTCCGACGGCCCGTTTCAGGCTCAGATCGACGTCGCGGCTCAGGATATCGGCGGCGCAGCCCAGCAGTTCGGAGACGCGTCCGGACTGCTCGCCGCTCGAAATCACCTGAAGGAGCGACGGCGGGAACCATCCCGTCCGCCGCAACGGCCCCGTCAGGCCCGTACCGCGCTGAATGTCTGCTCGCACCGGCCCCAGCGCCTCGATAAACGCCGCGTTGCCGGTGACCCGGCCCGCCAGGTCTAGCGCTTTCAGGACCAGGACGCCCGCGCCCATGATCTCGCCGAAGGAACGCGTGAAGCGGTAGAGAACCATCTTCTTCAGGAGCGGGCCGACCACCGGAATGCGGACCTTCCACCGGTCGAACCACAACTGCCCGGTGGGGCTCTTCTTGATCCAGACCACCAGGGCGATGAGGCCGACCATCGGCACCAGCAGAACCCACGGCGACGTGACCAGCACGTTGCTGAAATCGACCAGCACCTGGGTCGGCAGCGGCAGCCCTACGCCCATCCGCTTGTACACGTTCGAGAAGACCGGAACCACGTAAAGCAGCAGGAACGACACGACGCCGATGATGACCACGATCAGCGCCGCCGGGTACGCGAACGCGTTGCGGACCTTCTGTTTGGTCTCCTGCTTGTTCTCGAGGTACCGGGCGAGGCGGTCGAGGGTCTCGGGCATCTGGCCGCTCTCCTCGCCGGCCCAGACGGAGGCCCGAAAGTACGGCGAAAACTGCTCCGGGTGCCGTTCGAGGGCCGCCGAGAGTTTGTGGCCTGCCTCGATGTCGCTGATCACGTCGGTCAGGATTCGGCGCAGCGGGCCGGGCGGCGTTTCCTCGGTGAACGTCCGGAGGCACTCCGCCAGGCTGATGCCGCTTCCCACCAAGGCCGCCAGGTGCTGGCACAGCGGGACCAGAGCGCCCTCGCCGACGCGGGCCTTCCAGGGCAGGATGCCGCCCCCGCTGGCCCCCGGGGGCCCGCCGCGCGCAAGCGGTTCGGACCCCAACCCCGTTCGTGGGGGTCGTGCGGCAGGCTTCGGTTTCTCCAGGACGCCGGTGCTCACGATTCAATATCCTCCGCAGGCAGAATGCGCCGGAGTTCATCAATCGTCGTGTGGCCGTTGCGGACGGCCTCGATGGCAGCGTCGCGCATGGTGATCATGCCGGTTTCGCGGCCCAGGTTCCGGAGGACGTCGCTCGAAACGCCCTGCACAAAAGCCTCGCGAATGGCCTCGTTCACCGGGAAGATCTCGTACATGCCCATGCGTCCCCGGTATCCCGTGCCCATGCACATGTCGCATCCGCGACCGTGCATCAGGTCGGCGCCTTCCAGGCCGGTTCCGGCGACGAGTGCGGCCGGGGGCCGGTACGCCTCGGCACAGTCCGGGCAGACCCGCCGCACCAGCCGCTGCGAAATCGCCACCACCAACGTCGAGGCGATCAGAAACGGCGGCACGCCCAAGTCCTTCAGACGGTCCATGACGCTCGGCGAATCGTTGGCGTGGAGCGTCGAGAACAGCAGGTGCCCGGTCATGGCGGCCTGGACCGCCAGGCGCGCCGTCTCGGTATCGCGGATCTCGCCGACCATGATGATGTCGGGGTCCTGCCGCAGCACCGTCCTCAGCGACCCGGCGAAGGTCAGCCCCACCGCCGGGTTCACCTGGATCTGGTTCACGAGGTCGAAGGAGTACTCGACGGGGTCCTCGATGGTCGTGACGTTGAGGTGCGCGCGGTCCACTTCGCGCAGCGCCGCATACAGCGTCGTGGTCTTGCCGCTGCCGGTCGGCCCGGCCAGAAGGATCATGCCGTACGGCCGCGTGATGAGTTTGGCGAACAGGTCGCGCTGCTCGTCGGGCATGCCCAACTGGCGGAGGTTCAGGCCGCCGGACGACTTGTTCAGCAGCCGGATGGCGATCTTCTCGCCGTTGACCGTCAACAGCGTCGACACGCGCATGTCGAACTCGGCGGATTCCATGCGAATGCTGATGCGGCCGTCCTGCGGCGCGCGGTGCTCGGTGATGTCGAGCGCCGAGATCAGTTTGACGCGCGAGATCACCTCGTCCTGGATGTTGTTCGGGACGCGCATCATGTCGTGCAGCACGCCGTCGATCCGGTAGCGAACCAGGAGTTGCGTTTCGAGCGGCTCGATGTGAATGTCGCTGGCGCCGCGTCGGGCTGCGCCGCGCAGCATGGAGTCCACCAGGCGCACCGCCGGCGCGTCGCGCCGGGCCCCCAACCGCTCGCTCAGCGAGATGACGCGACCGATGGGGTCGCCGCCCTCGCCGCGGCCCATGTCGCCCAGGCCTTCCTCGAAACTGCGGTCCACGGTGAAGTAACGCTCGATGGTCCGCCGGATGTCTTTCTCGGTCGCCTCGACAGGCTCCACGCGGTGGCCCGTCACCAGTTCGATCTGGTCAAGCAGAGCCAGGTCGGGATCATTGCAGGTCGCCAGGACCAGGACCTCGTCCTTCAGGCAGACGGGGACCGCCAGGTGTTCGCGGACCAGGCCTTCCGGCAGGAGATGGACCACCCCCGGATCAACGGCGTGACCCGCCACCATCTCCGGTTCGAGGCCGAGTTGCGAGATCAGGTCTTCGGTGGCGGCGGGGTCGTGCTCGGCCACGGCGGCAGGGGCATCCTGGACCCCCGCGTCGGCCGGCGCAGACCGGGGGCCGTCGGCCAGATCGCCTTGTTCGGCTGTTTCGTGCGGCAGATTCACGTCGTCGCACCGTAAGGGAAGGTGCCTGCCGCAGGTGCGCGGGTGCCACGCGGAGGGGCGTGAGACCATCCCCCCACCCCAACGGCACGTCACTCCTTGTGGCTTCCGCTAGTTCGACATCGAAACCCGATTCCCTTTAGCAATTCCAAGCCTTGGGGCGAACTCCCCGGGCCGCCGGAAACGGGTATCCTGATGTCGGCCCGCGATGCTGCCTGATGCAGCAGCCTCGCCGCCTCTGCGGATGGCCCCCCAGGGCCTCACGCTGCCGCATTCGCCCTCTGATATGCGGCAGAATCGCCGGGATTGATGCCCGGCCGAATGCCCCAATTCCATCGGGAAAACGGCCATTCCGGAGCCGCCGGAGGTCCTGTCAGCCTCATCGGCACAGGGACATTAATCCTCAAGCCTGCTGCGATGCGCTTCCGATGATAGATGAGCCGGACCCTGTCAAAAGGGCGAGGCTGGGCAATCTGGGGAAAGTCTATGTTTGCGCGGCGGCTGACGCTCTGCGACAAGTTGCTCCTGACGTTGGCTTCGCTGCTGGTGCTCGAGGCGGGTGTGCGGGGGCTGCTCGACTGGGCTCACGCCGCCCAGACCCAACACGAGCATTTCATGTGCACCGGCCGAAACCACGTTCGCAACGTCGCGTACTCGGCGCGAGACGCCTTCGCCGCGCGCGACTGCGCCGAATTGCAGCGTGTCGCCGAACTGCTCCGGACTCCCGAAGACGGGGACCTCCTCTACGTCGCGTTCTACTCGGCCGACGGCGACCTCCTCGCCGCCAAGACCTGGCCCGACGACGGCATCCCGGTTCCGTCACGGGTGGAGCCTGTGCCCGAACCGGCGGTCGAGGCAGGCGGCGCGGCGTCCCCCCTGGGCGTCGAGCACTACGCGTTCCTGTTCCCGATCGTCCTGCCCGCGAGGGACAAGGGGGGCGGCCGTCCGTCTGCCAAGACAAGCCCGGGCGCGGTCGCCGCCGTGCGGTCCTACCAGGAGGTCAGGGCCAAGGTCGCCAACGAACAGGTGGCGGGGTTCCTGGTCACGGCGACCATGCTCGCCGTCTGCCTGAACGTCCTGCTGGTGTTCGCGCGCCGTCTGGTGAGGCCGGTCGAGGAACTCGTGAAGGGAACCAGGCGCCTTGCCGCAGGCGACTTCGGCACGCCCGTCGACGTCGGGTCGCGGCGAGATGAACTGCGGACCCTGGCGGACAGTTTCAACAACATGACCGAACAATTGGCGAACCAGCGCCGCCAAATCCTCGCCCACAGCCAGCAACTCGAACAGAAGGTCACGGAACGCACCGGCGAACTCGTCGAAGCCAACGACCAACTCCGGCAGACGCAGTCCGAACTCATTCAATCGGAGAAGATGCGGATGCTGGGGCAGTTGGCGGCCGGCGTCGCCCACGAGATCAACACGCCCACCGGCGCCATCCTGAACGTCGCCGCCGACACCTGCCGCCACCTCCAGGCCATCGTGGACGCCGCGTCACGCACCGGGGACCTCCCGCGTCCGACGCAGGAATGGCTTGCCGAGGTCGTGCCCAAAGTGCTCGCCAGGGGGCTTCAACCCAGCGACGCCGCCACGCGGTCGCGCCGGCGCCGGATCGAACGGGAACTCCGACAGCGCGGACACGCCGACCCCCGGCGCACGGCTCCCCTCATCGTCAAGTGCGGCCTCGAGGAAAGCGAGACCGACGAGGCCCTGCTCGACCACCTTTCGCACGAACCCGCGCTGGCGCTCCTGGAGCACCTCGAGACCCTGATCAGTGCGGCGGGCATCACCCGGGCGAGCGCCGAGAAGATCGGACGCATCGTCCATGCCCTGCGCCTGTACACGCGCGGCAACCAGGACGGACTCATCGAGGTGAACATCAACGAGACGATCGACAACACGTTGGCCATTCTTCAGAACCGCATCAAGCAGACCGCCCGGGTCCGCACAGATTACGCACGCGACCTGCCGCCCGTCCGATGCGGCGTGGACATCGCGCAGGTCTGGACCAATCTGCTCAACAACGCCTGCGATGCCGTCGAAGAGGCGCACCCCGACGAGATGGGACGCATCAGCATTGTCACGGCGCTGGAAGACGGCAGGGTCCGCATCAGGATCTCCAACAGCGGCAGGCCGATACCCGACGAGGTGAGGGAGAAGATCTTCGACCCCTTCTTCACCACCAAGTCCGTCGGCAAAGGAACAGGCCTCGGCCTGGGAATCTGCACGGGAATTCTCCAGCGTTGCGGCGGGACGATCCGGGCCTGGAACGATCCCGACGGCGTCTCGTTCGAGGTCACCCTGCCTCCCTCGACGGACGCACCGGCCGAGGAGGCCGCAGCCGTCGGCGCCGCAGCCGACGGCGGAGCAGAAAACTCAGGGCGCCTGGCGGAGTAACAGACGATGCGCCGGCACCAGGACATCCAGACCGTCGTCGCACGCATCGGTCGCGCCGACTGCGACCGCCTGGTGGCCGCCATGCACGCCGAGGGATGGAACGTCGAGACCGTCGAGAGTCTCGAGCACCTTCTGGCGACGATCGACACCGGGCGGCACCACGCCGTCGTGCTCGCCTGCGACGAACCGGACAGACTGCCGAAAGGGCCGATGCGCTCCCTGATGAGTTTCCAGGGCAGCCTCTCGCTGTTCTTCCTGGTGCCGGACCCCTCGTCGGTGCTCGGATGTCCCTCGCTCATCGGGGCGACGTCGGACCAGATCCACCCGCTGGGCGCGCCGCCCACAGAACTGGTCGCCCTGCTGAAGAATGAACTGCGCTCCGCCGCCATTCAGCAGCCCCAGTACGCCTTCCTGTGTGTGGACGACGACCCGGAGTTTCTGCAAAGCATCGAGCAGTTTCTGCCTCCGCGGATCGAAGAGGCCTTTCCGCGATTTGCGGTCGACTTCGAGTTCAGCACCTGTCCGTACGAAGCGCTCGAGATCGCCGGCCAGATCGACGGCGACCGCCTCGCCGTCGTCGTCAGCGACCAGGTCATGCCCGGCATGAAAGGCGTCGAACTGCTCACGCGCATCAAGCACACCCGTCCCCACTGCCAGCGGGTGCTCCTGACGGGCCACGCCGGTCTCGACGCCGCCATCCAGGCCATCAACGAGGGCGCCCTCGATAAGTACTTCTCGAAGCCCATTGAGCAGTCGGCCGACTTCGTCACGACCCTCCGGCGTCTTCTGCGGGAGTACCACCTGAAGGTCAGCGGCGACGCCCTGCGGCACCGCCTGATGGCCCAGTTCGAGTTTATCCGGGTGGTCAGCGCCGCCCACAGTCTGGCCAACGTCCTGTCGGCGGCAGCGGCGTTCGTCCACGAGCAGATGGATGCCACCGGGGTCGCCGTCATCCTTCTCGAAGACGACGAGTTCCACGTCCGCGCCGTCGAAGGCGACATCCCCTCGGTGCCCGTGGGGCTGGTGTTTGCGGCGCAGGGAAGCCTGTCCTCGTGGGTCCTCCAGCACCGCCGGCCCGTCGTCGCCCAGTCCGAGGCCGACCTGCCCCCGGGCGTGCAACTCGCCCGGGCCGTCCCGATGCCTCAGATCATCGTGCCGCTCATCTGGGGCCAGAGCCCCCTGGGCGTCATCGGCGTGGCGGGGCGCGATGACGGTCGGCCGTTCGCCCGCGACGAGCGAATGCTCATGAGTTTCATCGCCGACGCCGCCGCCGTCACCATCGGCGGACTCAAGGACCGCGAGGCCATCGAGCAGCACTACGTCAATACCATGGCCAGCCTCATGGAGACCGTCGAGGCCAAGGACAACTACACGCGCGGCCACACCGACCGCGTCATGGAACTGGCGGTCCGCCTGGCCACCATGGCCGGCCTCAAAGGAAGCCAACTCACCGAGGTCGCCCGGGCCGCCGCACTGCACGACATCGGCAAGATCGCCGTCCCGGAATGGGTCATCGACAAGCCCGGCCGCCTCGACGCCGAAGAGTCCGCGCTCATGCGGCTGCACTGCGAACGCGGCGCCAGAATCGTCCGGCATCTCGCCTTCCTCGACGGTGCACGCCGCATCATCCTCAGCCACCACGCTGAAGGGAGATGAGATTCCCATCGGGGCCCGCATCCTGGCCATCGTCGACGCCTACGACGCCATGACCTCCGACCGCCCGTATCGCGGCGCCATGACGTCGGCCGAGGCCCTGGCCGAGATCGAGATCAACGCCGGCGGACAGTTCGATCCCCACCTGGTTAACCTCTTCTTCACGATCCTCGGGGAAACCCAACCGGTCGCCGCCGGCTCCACGGCCGAGCAGGACGCTCCTGGGGACTGAGGCCCGAACCGGCCGCCCGACGGCCAAAGAGGAAGCGTGCGGGGCGCCATGCCTCGCACGCCTTTCTTGCGCCCCCCCGCGCCGCTACCGCCGGCAACGCCGGCCCAGGGCCACGAAGAGTCCGCGCTCATGCGGCTGCACTGCGAACGCGGCGCCAGAATCGTCCGGCATCTCGCCTTCCTCGACGGTGCACGCCGCATCATCCTCAGCCACCACG
>Ga0111188_1055_pt1 | contig 10549 bp, 7 predicted proteins | sample DeeMarSWOR324_28_FD_80358 | JGI IMG/M metagenome (GOLD analysis project Ga0111188, IMG submission 80358) | Planctomycetes bacterium SM23_25
TACGCGATCGGTTGGCGCAGGCTGTGCCCGTAACGCGCCCGGATGCGGCCGCCCGCGATCTCGAACCGCGCGGCCCCGGGGCCGGAGGCTGCCAGGCGCTCGATGTGCTCGCGCCGCACCGCCTCGAAGCCCGGTCGGCCGCGAAGGCCCGCCAGCACCGCCTCCAGATCGGCCGAGCCCGTGTCATCGAGCGTCAGTCCGATCTCTTCCGGATGGTGACGCAGCACGAACGCCAGGAACCGGCTGAGCCGTTCCGCCGCTGCCGGTCGCGGCCGGGATGCTCCCCCTCGGCGGTGCTCGCGGCGTCCGCGACCGCCTCGACTGTTGCGTCGGTCCACGGGGCCTTCCTCCTGCGCTGCCGCGCGCAAGCCGCCGCGGCCCCCCCGGACGTGTCACAGGGTACCATACGCCGCGTGCTGCGCGATGCAAGCGAAAAGGCTCGCCGCGCGGCTGCGTGCAGCCCGTGCCGTGCCGATTCTGCAAGGCACGCTCGGGAGCGGCTGCCCGTGGCACCCTGCTTGTCCAAGCCGGACCGTCGAAATCACCTTGCCGCGCGGTGCCCCGGCGGCGTAAGATAAGGGGATAAAGCGGCCGGTCGGCCGCGTGTGACGGTTGGACACAGAAGGGCCCCGGCCGACCGAACCTGACGTCGGTGCGGGGCTGGAGGAGGTTTGGGATGCGTGACGTTCGCCTGTTGCTGGTGTTGGTGATGTCGTTGGGGATCATCGTGGTCGGTGGGGTGGCGATCCCGGTGCTGTTGAACCTGGCGTTGCCGCCGGCGGAACGCGCGGTGCCGCCCGGGGTTCGAGCGGCCGAGCCGCTGCCGCCGCTTCCGCCCATGCCGGCCGACCTGGATCGCCTGTCGGAACGGTTCCGGGCGGTGGCCAAGCGGGTGAAGCCGGTGGTGGTGGCGATCGGGGTGAGCCAGACGGTGGAGTCGTCGGGGAATCCGCTGTGGGGCGACGAGTTTCTCCGCCGGTTCTTCGGTCCGTATTTCGAGGATCGCGGCGGTCGAGGCGGCCGCCCGCGCAGGTTCCTGCGCCAGGGCCTGGGCTCCGGCATCATCGTCGATTCCGACGGGTACATCCTGACCAACAACCACGTGGTGGAGAACGCCGACGAGATCACGGTGCGTCTGGCCGATGGCCGGGAGTTCGACGCCGAGGTCATCGGGACCGACCCGCCGACCGAGATCGCGGTCATCCGGATCAAGGCGGGCTACCTGTCGGCGGCCCAACTGGGTTCCTCGAAGTCGATGGAAGTGGGGGACTGGGTCCTGGCCGTCGGCTCGCCCTTCGGCCTGGAGCAGACCGTCACGAGCGGCATCATCAGCGCCACGGGGCGGTACGGCGTGGGCATCACCGACTACGAGAACTTCATCCAGACCGACGCGGCCATCAACCCGGGCAACTCGGGCGGGCCGCTCGTCAACATGAACGGCGAGGTCATCGGCGTGAACACGGCCATCGCGAGCCGCTCGGGCGGATACATGGGCGTCGGCTTTGCCGTCCCCATTGAGATGGCCCGCGAGGTCATGCAGCGCCTGCGCGAGAAGGGCACCGTGGTCCGCGGGTGGCTTGGCGTCGGCATTCAGCCGCTTACCAAGGACATGGCCGAGTCGATGAAACTCGAGGACAACCAGGGCGTCCTCGTCAGCGAGGTCTTCGACGACGGCCCGGCCGACAAGGCGGGAATCCAGACCGGCGACGTCATCCTGGAGTTCGGCGGCAAACGCGTCGCCAGCCCGGCGGAACTCCAGGCCGCCGTCGCCTGGACTGAACCCGGAACCCGCGCCGACATCGTCGTCCTGCGCGACGGCAAACGCCGCACCCTCAAGGTCAAGGTCGAGACACGCAGCGGGCAGCCCCAGGTCGTGGCCCGCACCCGGCCCGGCGAGCCCGCCCAGATCGCCGACCTCGGCATCGAGGTCAGCGGCGTCACCGACGAGGCTGCCGACCGGTACGGGTACGAGCGCGGCCAGGGGGTGCTGATCACGAGCGTGGACGCCTCCGGCGTGGGCGCTCGCGCGGGGCTCCGCGAGGGGATGCTCATCCTCCAGGTGGCCGGCAAGAAGGTGATTACCATCGCGGAACTCGCGGCCGCCCTCGCCAAGGCCGACCTGGCCAAGGGCGTCCCGATGCTCGTCCGCGAAGGCGACCGCCAGGTCTTCATCCTGGTCAAGAAACGGTAGCGCCGGTTCCCGCCCCGGGCACTGCGGGCGGCGGCACAGGAACCAGGAGAAGCACATGGCGAGTATGGACCTGACGGCGCTGCTCCACGACAACGGGTCGAAGATCATCCTGTTCGTGTGGGACGGCGTGGGCGGCGTCCAGGCGGGGCCCGACACCCTGACCGAACTCCAGGCCGCCCGCACGCCCAACGCCGACCGCCTGGTGGCCGCCGGGTGCTGCGGGCTCCTCGAGCCCGTCTATCCCGGCGTGACGCCCGGCAGCGGGCCGGGCCACCTGGGTCTGTTCGGGTACGACCCCGTCGCGTTCCAGATCGGCCGCGGGGCGCTGGAGGCCGCGGGTGTGGGCTTCGACCTGCGGCCGGGCGACGTGGCGGCGCGGCTGAACTTCTGCACACTCGACTCGGGGGGCAACATCTGCGACCGCCGCGCGGGGCGCCTCCCCGACGCCGAGTGCCGACGGGTCGTCGCGAAACTCGCCAACGCCGTCGGCGCGGTCGGCGGCATCGAGGTGCACTGGACGCCGGTCAAGGAGCACCGGGCCCTGCTGGTGCTTCGCGGCGAGGGGCTCGGCGACGGCCTCGAAGACACCGATCCGCAGCAGACGGGCGTGCCGCCGCTCGATGTCCGCGTCAAGGACGACTCGCCCCGGACCGCCCGGACGGCCAAGGCGGTGCGGCAGGTCCTGGCCCGTGCCCGCGAGGTCCTGGCCGACGAAACGAAGGCCAACATGGTGCTGGCGCGCGGGTTCGCCGAACGCCCGACCTGGCCGAGCGTCCGGGAACGGTTCGGCCTGCGAGCGGCGGTGGTCGCGGGCACGCCGATGTACCGTGGCGTGGCGAGGCTCGTCGGCATGGAGGCCCTCGATGCCACGAACGACGTGGCCAAGGACGTCGCGAGCCTGGCTGCCGCGTGGAACGACTTCGATTTCTTCTTCATCCACTACAAGCACACCGACAAGGCGGGCGAGGACGGCGACTTCGAGGCCAAGGTCAAGTGCATTGAAGAGGCCGACGCGGCGCTGCCGGCGCTGGAGGCCCTCCGGCCCGACGTCCTGACGGTGACCGCCGACCATTCGACGCCCTCGGCCATGAAGGCGCACTCGTGGCATCCGGTGCCGGTGCTTCTGTCGGCCGCGACGGCCCGGCGCGACGCCGTCACGGCGTTCGACGAGGTCGCGTGCATCCAGGGGGGGCTGGGCCTGAGGCCGAGCACGCACCTGATGCCGCTGGCCCTGGCCCATGCCGGACGCCTGGCAAAGTTCGGGGCGTAGAGGGACCGGCGCTCGACTAGGCAGGAACAAGGAAGTCTTTCCGAGTAGCCGTAGCGCCGGGGTTTATCCCCGGCGCGGAACTGCCGTAGGCCTGACCCACGGCCGCCGGGCATAAAGCCCGGCGCTACAAACTCAAGGCGCACCAAGTCAGTCGCCGAATTCGGATGCACTTCATTGACCCTGCTCAGGACGACCCGCCGCTGCCGCGGCGGGGTCGAACTGCGCCCGGCCGGGCAGGCTGGCCATGGCGACCGACGAAGCCAGAAGCGACGAGGCGCCGGCGTTCTGGTGCGACGCCATGCTCGGCGGGCTGGCGCGATGGCTTCGCGCCGCCGGGTACGATGCCGCCTGGGTCGAAGGCATCCACGACGCGGACCTGGTGCGGCGAGCCCTCGCGACCGGACGCATCCTCCTGACGGCCGATACCGAACTGGCGCGGCACGGCGCGATCCGGTCCGGGCGCGTCCGGGCGATGCTCCTGCCGCCGGGCATGACGAAGTTCGAGCAGTTGCAGCACGTGACGCGGGCCCTGTCGCTGGCGCGCCGCGTTCCGCGGTGCATGACCTGCGGCGGCCGTCTTCGGCCCATCCCCAAGGATGCCGCGCGACCGGAAGTGCCGCCGCGCACCTTCGCTTGGTGCGACGCGTTCTTCCGCTGCACGCGGTGTGCGAAAGTCTTCTGGCACGGGACCCACTGGCGCCGCATCGCGGCGCGGCTGGATACGCTCTAGCGGCGTTTCCGGAACGGTCGCCGTCATTCTCAGCGGCGCCAGCACATATCGGCCCGTTGAGCGCCCATCGCTGAAGACGGCGTCGCCTCTGCACTGCCGCACGTTGCCGACTCTTGCGACCGCCAAAGCCGTCTCGCCCGGGGCAGGGGGCTGCTCCGAGTGCCCTTCTGGGGACCCTTTTCTCAAGCCGACGGCGTTTCGCTGCCGATAAGCAAACATCGTTGAGGTGCCATTCGGGTCTTGTGGCATGTGCTCGGGCGGGATGGGCATGGGGGTACTTTGAACGACTGGTCTGTGCCGTATTCCATGCTTCGCCTGCTCGTTCTGGGCGGCGCTCTGGTTGCCATCCCGACACTCGTCTGGCGACGCGTCGGCGGGAAGGTCGTCAGTTACACGGCGCTGCTGCTTGGCGTCGTGGTCCTGCTGCTGGGCGAGGTGCTTCGTCTGTCGGCGGCGCTGAACCCCGGCTGGTCGGTGGCGGTGGCGACGATCGGCGGCCAGTTCCCCATCCACGCGTCAGGCTACGTTCTGGTGCTGGTGGGTTTCCTGTCGCTGATGCAGGACATGAAGGCGTTCCAGCAACGGGACCGCCGGGCAGCCGAGGACGAACGGGTCCGCGCGGAAATCGCCCGCCGCCACGAGGCCAAACTCAAGGCCATCCTCAACGGCGTTTCCGATTACTGCATCGTCACGTGCGAGACCGAAGGGCAGATCACGTCGTACAGCAGCGGCGGCGCACCCATCCTGGGATGGGAGCCCGACGAGGTCGTCGGCAAGATGAACGTGGCCGCCCTTTACGCCGCCGAAGAGGGGGAGGAAGTCGTTGCCGACATCTTCCGGACCGTTGCGCGGGACGGCCGATTCGAGGCCGAAATTCAGGCGACGCGCAAAGACGGCGCCATGATCCCGATGCTGCTGACGGTCACCCCCTTCAGGGATACCGACGGCACCCTGGATGGGTACATCGCCGTCGGCAAGGACATCACGGAGATGAAGGCCGCCCAGGACGCCATCCGCCACGAACGCGACTTCGTCCGCGGCATCATCGAGACGAACGAGTTGTTCATTGTGGGCGTGTCGCTGGCCGACGCCCGTATCACGATGTTCAACCACGGGGCCGAACAGATCAGCGGCTACGGCCGCGACGGCGTCGTCGGACGGCAGTATGCTCAGGCCCTCCTGCCGCCGGAGGACCGGCCTGCCTTCCAGCAGTTCGTCGCCGCCGTCGCCGCCGGCACGCTCGACCCGACCAGCCAGCGCGAGCATGCCATCGTCACCAAGTCGGGAGACCGGCGGCTGATCGCCTGGACGCACACGTCCTCGCGCGACGAGAGCGGCACGCCGTGCCATGTCGTCGTCTTCGGTCACGACGCGACCGAACAGCACCGCATGCAGACAAGCCTCGAGAACGCCAAGGCGAAACTGGAGGGGGCCAACATCGCCCTGGCGCGCATGGCCACGACCGACTACCTGACGGGCCTCTTGAACCGCCGCCAGGCCGACCTGCTCTTCGAGCGCGAGATCGCCCGGTGCCGGCGCAGCGGCAAACCGCTGGCCGTGATTCTGATGGACCTCGACCGGTTCAAGTCGATCAACGACACCTACGGCCATGAGGCCGGCGATGTCTGCCTGAAGCACGTGGCCGACCGCCTGCGCGACCGGCTCCGCGCCAGCGATATCGTGGCGCGTTACGGCGGCGAGGAGTTTCTGTTCGTCCTGCCTGAAACCGGTCGCAAGGATGCCATCGCCCTCGCCGACGCGATCCGCCGCCGCATCTTCGAACACACGATCACTTACGGCGATCTGAAGATTCAGGTGGCCACCAGCGCCGGCGTCGCCGTCCTCGACCCGGGCCTCGACATCCCCTCGCACGAACTCGTGAGCCGGGCCGACCAGGCCATGTACCACGCCAAGAAACTGGGCGGAAACCGGGCGATGGCGTGGGAAGAGATTCACGAAGGCCGGCCCGAGGTTCGCGCCGCCCGATCCAGGTAGGCCGGCGGCCGCCGCACCGGGGGCGCGCGACGCCCTACGCCCGGAAGATCGCCCCCAACCGCTTCCCCATCAGGAGGCTGGCGCCCAGGAGCGTGGCCGCCAGGAACACCATCGCCCACACCCCCAGGGCGCTGGCGACCGCCTCGCCCGTGATGGCGTACTCGCTGGAGTAGATGCGGAAGATCGTCCGCGTGACGGGATTGAAGGCGTCGTCCTGCGTCAGGACCAGGCTGTCGGAGACCTCGAGCATCGAGAACGCGAACGTCAGGATCGCCCCGGCGGCCAGGTTGGCAGCAATCAGGGGCACCGTGATGCGCCAGAGCGTTCGCACGGGGCCGGCGCCGACGCTCTGGGCCGCTTCCTCCAGGGTGCGGCTGGTCTGCTGGAACCCCGCCACCGCCGACCGGACCATGTATGGCAGCCGCCGCACCGCGTATGCGACCACGAGCAGCGCCACCGGGTTCGCCTGCGGATACAGGTAGTTCTCGCTCCACAGGCCGTTCTCAACGAACCAGTCGCCCCAATCGGCAAAGCAGTTCAGGTACCCGAACGCCAGCACGATGCCCGGCAGGGCCAGCGGCAGCATGACGGCCGCATCCAGAAGCCCGCGACCGACGAAACGCTTGCGGACCAGGACGTAGCCGATCCACACCGCCAGAAAGACGTTGATCGTCACCGCCCCCAGCGAGTACGCCACCGAGTTGCGGACGCTCGGCAGCGTCCACCGGTGCGCCAGCGCCGCCCGGTGGTGCTCCAGCGTCAAGGCGGCCGGAAGCACCGTGAACTGCCACTCGGTCTTCAGGCTGTAGAGAATGACCGAGACGTGCGGCACGACGGCCAGCAGGATGACGGCGCCGAACAGGAGCCACACGCCCGCCGTCGCGCGGCGTCCGAGGCGCTGCGGCACGGCGGCGCGCGTGGCCACGCTCATCATGCCGAACGCCCTGCGGCCGAAGGTCTTGTGGGCGCCCAGGTACAGCACCGCCACCAGCGCCAGCAGGATGACCACCAGCGCGTTGGCCTCCGGACTCGACGGCTCGCTGACCCGGTCGAAGATCTGGACGGCGATGACCTCGCGGAAGTTGAACATCAGCGGCGTCCCCAGGTCCGTCAGCGCCCAGATGAACACGATGATCGCCCCCGCGAAGTACGCCGGCAGGATCAGCGGGAACGTGACGCGCAGAAAAACCCGCCACGGACCCGCCCCGACGCTCCGCGCCGCGTCCTCCAGCGACGGGTCCACGTTCGCCAGACCCGCCACCACGTTCAGGTACAGGATCGGGAACAGGTGCAGCGACTGCAACGCCACCACCCCCACGAACGGGTACGTCCGGAACCAGTCCACCGTGTCGGCCCGGTCCATGAGGCCCAGACCGACGAGCGCGGCGTTCAGCACGCCGTACGGGCCGAGGACCTGCTTCAGGCCCAGCGCGCCGACGAACGGCGGCAGGATCATGGGCACCAGCACCCCCGCCCCCAGCAGACGCTTGCCCGCAAAATCGGTCTTCGCGTGGTAGTACCCCAGCGGGACGGCGAGGATCGAAGAGACGACCGTCGTCGCAACGGCCAGCCAGAGGGCGTTCGACAGGCCGCTGCGGATGGTCTCCTTCGCCAGGATGTTCCGGGCGTAGTGCAGCGTCGGGCCGGTCGATTCCCACAGGGCCGACCGGAAGACGTTGGCGACGGGGTAAAACAGGAACAGGCCGAGAAAGGCGGCCACGAGCAGGATCAGCAGCCATGTTTTGGCGTCGGGTCGCATAGGGATGTCGAGCGTGCGCCGCCGTCGCGCCGCGTCCGCTCAGCGTTGCAGGGCTACTTCGCCAGGGCCTTGTATCGGGCGGTAAAGGCCATGCTCCAGGCGGTCTCGATGTCGCTCTTCCGGCGCAGGCGCTGCTCTTCCTGGCGCGTCAGGCGGGCGCGCTCGTCGGCCGGCGCGTCGTCCGGAATCAGAACGGGCCGCCACACCTCGCGGCCGAGCCGGAGCATCTCGTCGCCCGAGACGAGCGGCCGGGTCAGTTCCGCCACGCCCTCGCCCGGGAGGCCGGCGTCGATGAGGGCCTTCCACACCTTCGCCAGGGCCGCGTGGTTTTCGACCAGCGCCACGCGCAGGTAATCCGCCAGGACCGACTGGAGCACGTTTTCCTTCTCGGCGCTGTAGAAGTCGGCCGCCGGCGCGGTGAAGGGCTTGAAGGGCACGTCGGAGCCCTTGGCGGCCGCCTCCTCGTGGACGCTCGGCAGGACGGCCAGCCGGCTGAGGGTATACGTCTTGGGCCCGCCGTCGGTCCCCGCCGGCAGCATCCACAGCCTCTGGCCCGGCGGGCTCAGGACGAACTCCACGAACGCCTCGGCCACCTTGCGGTTCGGGGCGTTCTTGAGAATCCCGATGGGGTCGCAGTTGACGACGGTCAGCCCCGGCGGCGCGACGAAGCCGAGGTGCTCGCCGCCCTCGCTTCGCATCTGCCGGTACGCGTAGAAGTCGATGCACGGCCCGACGGCCAGGAACCCTTTGGCGCAGTTGCGGGGAATGTCCGACGACGAGCCGGTAAACTCCTGCGCGTTGCCGCCCATCCGCACCAGGATCGACATGCCCTTCTCAAAACCGTACGCCTGCAGGATGATGTCGTAGGCCTTGCAGACGCTCGAGGACTTCGACGGGTCGCCCGCGCCGACCAGGCCGAAGAATCGCGGGTCGGTCATCGTCTCCCAGTCCGTGATCGGCGGCAGGCCCTTGTCCTTGAGGACCGTCTTGTTGTAGATAAGGCCGAACGTCGAGACGGCCGCCCCGTACCAGTGGAACTCGCCATCGTACAGCGGCTGGCCCGCCACCTTCTCGGGGATGGCCGAGAGGACCTCGTCCGGCAGCCGGTACGGCTCGAGCATCCCGAGTTGCTTCATTTGCTGGAAGATCATCCCGCCGCCGAAGGCCACGTCCACGTCGTACCGGCCGGCGTGGAATTTGTCCTGGAGACGTTTAAGGATCCGGGTCCCGCCGCCGCCCGGGTCGGGCCACGTCATGTCCACGTTGCGGCCGGTCCGCTGCCTGTACCATGTCCGGAAGCCTTCGGTGAACTCCGCGATGACTTCCTCGCTGTGGGCGCTGAAGATGACGAGCGTGTCGGTGTCGGCCGCGGGCTCCGTGCTGCCGCAGCCGCCCAGCAGGAGCGCGGCCAAGGTCGATACGACGCCCGTCACGCGTCTCACGTTGGACCTCCTTTGCTCGGACCCGGCTTGCTCGCCGCGCAAGCGCGGCGGCTAAATCGGCGATGCCGAAGCAACGGCTTCGTCCCGAACGTACACCCGAATCGCCGCGGCTGGGACAAAGAGCCGCGCCTGCTCGCCTGCCGCGGTCGGCGGCAGGTCGGTGGGGCGGCCCGAGACGACCACCTCGTGCGGTCCGAGCCGGACCCTCGCCTGCTCCGTCTCGCCCTGGAAGGTGCGCGAAAGGACCTCGACGTCGAAGGTGTTCTCCTCCGGCGCGGGGCCGCCGGCCGGCAGCAGACGCAGGTCTTCCGGCCGCACGCTGATCGTCACGGCCCGCCCCACGCTACCTGGCGGCGCACGGTCCGCCCGCAGGCTGCCGAAGGCGGTGCCGATCCGGACGGCGCCCGGCTCGCGGTCCGCCAGTTCGCCCTCGAGCAGGTTCGTGGCGCCCAGGAATCCCGCGACCCAGGCGGTGGGCGGGTCCTGATAGAGGTGGCGCGGCGTGCCGAGGGCCACGACCCGCCCGTCGCGGACGACCGCCAGCCGGTCGGCCATCGAGAGCGCCTCGTCCTGGTCGTGCGTCACGTACACGCTGGTGACGCGATGGGCTCGCTGCACGCGGAGGATCTCGGTCCGCATCTGGAGGCGGAGTTTCGCGTCAAGGTTCGAGAGCGGCTCGTCCAGAAGGAGGTAGTCCGGCTCGATCGCCAGCGCCCGCGCCAGCGCCACCCGCTGCTGTTGGCCGCCCGAGAGTTGCGTGGGCTTGCGGCGAGCATACGCCGCCATCTGGACGACGCCCAGCACCTCCATCGCCCGCCGCCGCCGCTCCAGGCGCCCCATCCCGCGCACCGCCAGGCCGAACGCCACGTTGTCGAGAACGGACATGTGCGGCCACAGGGCGTAGTTCTGAAACACCATGCCGCAGTTGCGGCGGTGAGGCGGGCGGCCGGTAACGTCCGCGTCGCCGAAGAACACCCGGCCGCCGTCCGGCGCGTAGAATCCCGCGATCACCCGCAGCAGCGTCGTCTTGCCGCAACCCGACGGGCCGAGAAGAAAAAACAGTTCCCCCGGCTCGACCGCCAGCGACACGTCGTCCACGGCCACGACCCGTCCGAATCGCTTCGTGACGCGTTCCAGCCGCAGCGGGATCATGGGCACCCTC
>Ga0111188_1056_pt1 | contig 10546 bp, 9 predicted proteins | sample DeeMarSWOR324_28_FD_80358 | JGI IMG/M metagenome (GOLD analysis project Ga0111188, IMG submission 80358) | Planctomycetes bacterium SM23_25
TCGTGGGCGTGATCGGTCAGCGGACGCCCCGGCGGGTCCTCGCGCGGCGCCCCGACCGTCTCCGCCGCCGGCGGGGATGCACGCTCACGTGGCGACAACTTGGCCCGCGCGACATCCAGATCGACGTCCGGACCCAGGCGGGCACCTACATCAAGGAACTCATCACCGGCGACGACGGCCGCACGCGACCCAGCGTGGCCGAGGTCCTCGAAACGCCGGCCGAATGCGCCGAACTCGACGTCCTCGCCATCCACATCGACGAATAAGCCGGCCTGGCCCGCCGCGGAAGCGGCGGGGGACGTTCCCCACCTTGGCACGGGCCGTGCCAGGGAAGATGACCCCGACCCTTCGACAGGCTCAGGGCAGGCTCTCCCGGTCGGGGCTCGAAAGGCTCGCGCCGGGTGCCACCCCCCTTACGCCATCGCGACGGCGTACGGCCAGCCGCGCGCGTAGCCGGTGACCTCGAGGAAGCCGGCTTCGCGCAGGGCGGCCTCGGCCCGGTCGAACCCGTGGCCGGCGTCCGACGGGCGGTGGGCGTCGGACCCGACCGTGACGAGGCGGCCGCCGAGGGCGCGATAGCGGTCGAGAATCTCGGCGTCGGCCGCCAGCCCCCACCCGCGGTCCACGATGTGGTGCGTGTTGACCTCGAGGGCCACGCCGCCGGCGATGCACCGCTCCAGGATCCGCCGGACCCGCTGCCAGTACCACGCGTCGCGCTGCGCCGCCACCGGACGGGGGAGTTGCTTGAAGACGTAATCGAAATGGCCGATGACGTGACACCAGCCGGACGCCGCCAGGGCCTCGACCTCGGCGAAGTAGTCCGCCAGGAGTCCTCGCACGTCGAGGTCGGGCGGCGCCTCCTGGCTGAGCCGCCAGATGTGGTACCCGGCGGCCGAGTGGACCGACCCGATGAGGAAGTCGAAGTCCCAGGCGGCCAGGACGTCGCCGACCTCGGTGCCGTAGGCCCGCCGGAAATCGAATTCGAGGCCCTTACGGATAACGAGCCTCCCGGCGTAGGTCTCTTGCGCCTCGGCGATGGAGGCCGTGTACGCGCCGTCGTCGAAGTACCCGTACATGGGGTCGTCGCGGTCGAAGTCGAGGTGCTCGGCGAAGGCGATCTCCGAGAGGCCGCGCTCGATGGCGGCCTCGCACATCTCGGCAACCGAACCTTCACCGTCGGCGCTGTGGGTGGAGTGCAGGTGATAGTCGGTTCGAAGCACCTTGGCGCGCTATGCCCCCGGCAGGCTGGCCCGCGTTTACTCGGCCCGGATAAACTCCTCGTACATCCTGGCGTACCGTCCGCCGGCCGCCACGAGTTCGGCGTGGGTTCCCTCTTCGGTGATGCGCCCGGCCTCGATGACGAGAACGCGGTCGGCCCGGCGTACGGTCGAGAGGCGATGGGCGACGATGAAGCAGGTCCGGCGCTCGGTCAGCCTGCGCAGGGCGTCCTGGATTTCGAGTTCGGCCTGCGTGTCGACCGACGAGGTGGCCTCGTCGAGGATGAGGATCCTCGGGTCGGCCAGCATGGCGCGGGTGAAACAGATGAGTTGCCGCTGCCCGGCCGAGAGCGACTCGCCGCGCTCCCCCACCTCGGTCTGATAGCCTTTCGGCAGGGCCTCGATGGCCCGGTGGCTTCCGATCTGCCGGGCACAGGCGATGACCTCGTCATCGGCCGCACCGGGACGGCCGTAACGGATGTTGTCCATGACGGTGCCGGAGAAGAGGAAGTTCTCCTGAAGGACGATGCCCATCCGCCGATGCAGGGCCTCCTGGGTGATGTCCTTGATGTCCCATGCGTCGATGCGGACGCAGCCTGCCTGCGTCTCGTAGAAGCGTGCGATGAGCCGGCAGACGGTCGTCTTGCCGGCACCGGTCGGGCCGACCAGCGCGATGACCTCGCCGGGGTTGGCCCTGAACGACAGGTCGTGGAGGACCCGCGTGCCGGTGTCGTACTCGAACGTGACGCCGTCGAACGTGACAGCGCCGTCGAAATCGTCCGGGCTGACGGCGCCGGGGCGGTCCACGATTTTCGGCTCGGTGTCGAGGATCTCGATGACGCGGTCGAGGGCGGCCAGCGAGTGCAGCAACTGGTTGTACAGGTTGCTCAGCGTGTCGATGGGGTGGAAGAACATCTGGGCGTAGGCCAGGAAGGCCACGACTTCGCCCGGGGTGACGACGTCGTCGCCGCCCGCCCCGGCCGTCGTCGCCACGCGGTACGCCCCCATCACGATCACCGCCGCCCACGCGTAATGCCGCAGCGCCCCGATGCCGACCATGTACCGGGCGTGGACGCGTTCCGTCTCGACGTGGATCGCGTAGAGGTCGCTCGTGAGGTCCGAGAAGATCCGCATGTTCTTCTGCTCGCGGGCAAAGGCCTGGATGACGCGGGCGCCGGCGATCGATTCGGCCACGTTGGCCGTCAGGCGCCCCGTCTGGACGCGGACCTCGCGCCAGGCGTCGGTCGCGCGGGTGCGGAAACGCCGCGTCAGGAAGAACAGGACCGGCAGGATCGGAAACACCACCAGGAACAGGACCCGGTCCATCCAGAGCATCAGCGCCACCACGCCGGCCAGTTGGAAGACGGCCGCCGTCACGTGGTTCGGCGCCCACGAAACCGCGTCCTGCAGGGCGTCCATGTCGGTCGTGCCGCGCGCGATGACCTGCCCCGCCTTCCACTTGTCGTAGAACGCCAGGCTCAGGCGGTGCAGGTGGCGGAAGTACTGCTCGCGCATCCGGTGCATGAACCGCTGGGCAAACGAGACGGTGCGGCGGATCTCGAAGTGCCGGACCACCTGGGCCACGAGGAAGAGGACCACGAAGACCGCGACGACCTTGAGAATGCCGTCCCACGCCACACCGACCAGGGCCTCGCGTTCGGCCGCGGCCGCCGCCACGACGGCTTTCGTGGTCTCGACGACGCCGTCGATCATGCGCCGCAGGAGTTGCGGCACGGCCAGTTCGACGGCCGTCAGGATGAGCGTGAGGGCGATGTTGACGAGAATGACGCGGCGGTACGGGCGCAGCCACTCCAGCAGCCGCTTGAGGGCCTTGCGGCTGAGCCGTTTCGGCAATCCGTGCTCGGTATCGTCGTAGCGCGGAGGGCTCACGTTACCTCCTCCGCGCCGTCTTCACCGAGGTGCCATTGCATTCTCACGAACTCCCTGTACGTTCCGTCTTGCGCGACCAGGTCGTCGTGCGTTCCCTGTTGGACGATGCGCCCGCCATCGAGGACGAGGATGAGGTCGGCGCGTTTGACGGTCGAGATGCGGTGGGCGATGATGAAGGTGGTACGGTCGCGCATGACGTCGGCGAGGGCGTCCTGGATGGCCCGCTCGGTGCTGGAATCGACGCTGGCGGTGGCGTCGTCGAGGATGAGAATCCGCGGGTCCGTCAGCAGGGCCCGGGCGATGGCCACCCGCTGCCGTTGCCCGCCCGAGAGGCTGATGCCCCTCTCGCCGACCGCGGTCTCGTACTTTTCGTCGAAGCGGTCGGCAAACTCGTGGACCTGGGCGCGGCGGGCGGCCTGTTCGATGGCCTTCTGCTCGGCCTCCGGCACGCCGAAGGCGATGTTCTCGGCCAGACTGGCCGAGAACAGGAACGTGTCCTGGAAGACAAAGCCGATCTCAGACCGCAGGGCCTCGAGGTCCACGTCGCGGATATCGACGCCGTCGATGCCGATGCGGCCTTCGTCGGGGTCGTAGAAGCGCGACAGCAGCCTGATCAGGGTGCTCTTGCCGCTGCCGGTCGCGCCGACAAGGGCCACGTTCGTGCCGGCGGGGATGTCGAGGTTGACGCGGGTGAGGACGGGCTGAGCGGGGTCGTAGCCGAACGAGACGTTCTCGAAGACGACGCGGCCGGCACCCGGCGGCATGGGCCGCGGTTCGGCCGGCGGGTGGACGTCGGGCCGGGCGTCGAGGATCTCGAAGATGCGCTCCCCCGACACCAGGCTGTGGTCGAGCGTGGCCGTCATGTGCGCCACTTCCCGCATGCTGTGCGTCAGCATCCGCGACCATCGGAAGACCGTGTAGATGAGGCCGACCTGGAGCACCCCCCCGAGCGCCCCGCCGAGCACCCGGTACGCCATCGTGGTCACGGTGGCCAGGAGGACGGCGTCTCCGAGCAGGACGATGCCCGGCTGGAAGGTGGCGAAGTTGCGGATGAGCCGGAGCCACCCCTCGAGCACGCCGCGGATCGAGGTCTCGTACCGCGCGGCCTCCTCGTGCTCGCGCCCGAACGCGCGGACCACCTGCACGCCCTGAACGTTCTCCGACAGGATCTCGGTGGACCGGTCCAGTTCATCCCGCATCTCGTGGAACATCGGGTGGATGCGCCGCACGAACAGGATCATGACCACAATGTAGACCGGCACGAAGGGCAGCGCCACGGCCCCCACGTACGGGTCCACCCAGACCAGGGCGGCACTGGCGCCGAGGATGAACAGCGCGATCTCGGTGCCGCGCACCAGCAGCATCGTGTAGAACATGCGGAGCATGTTGACGTCGCCGATGGTGCGGTTGATGAGTTGGCCCGAGTCCTGCTTGTCGAAGTACGAGAAACTCTGGCTCAGGAGTTGGCGGTAAATGCGGCGCCGCAGGTCCGTCAGGATCTTCATCCTCAGGTGGACCATCAGCATGGAGTTGGCGTACCGCAGCCCCATGGCTACCAGACCCGCGCCGACCATGAGCACGACGTAGAGGACGAGCGGCCGCGTGTTCTCCCAGTTCCACACGCCGCCCTGCAGGACTTCGAGCGACGCCGTGATGCTGCCGCCGATGAGGTAGGGTTCGAGCAGGTTCAGGCCCGCTATGAGGACGCCGACAAAGGCACAACCCACAAGGTGGCGGCGGTATGGCCTGGCCAGGGCGAAGATCCGCCTCAGGATCGCGCCCTTGGGCTGCGTGAGTTTCAGATCATCTTGCCGTTGCCCTGCCATGCCTCCGAAACCCGGACCCGAAAAGATGCATGGACGCCGGATCGCCGCCGGCGCCCGCTTGCCCCCATGCCCCCTAGTCCTATCAGGCCGTGCGGCGAGGTCAAGGATTTGTTGCAGAAATTATCGTCCGAGGCTTCGTCCGATGGCCTGGGCCACCTTGCGACACGATTCGACCAGCCGCGCGAACGCCTCCGGCGTGATCGACTCCTGGCCGTCCACCAGGGCCGTCTCGGGATCGGGATGAACCTCGAGGATGAGGCCGTCGGCCCCCGCGGCCACCGCCGCGCGGCTGACGGCTTCCACCAGGTCGGCCCGGCCCGTGGCGTGGCTCGGGTCGGCGATGACCGGCAGGTGGGTCGAGGCCTTCAGGGCCGGCACCGCCGCCACGGCAAAGGTGTTGCGCGTGAAGGTCTCGAACGTGCGGATGCCCCGCTCGCACAGGATGACTTGTTCGTTGTCGCGCGAGAGAACGTACTCGGCCGCCAGGAGGAACTCCTCGAGCGACGCGCTCATGCCGCGCTTCAACAGGACCGCCTTGCCGCACGCCCCGACGGCCGAGAGCAGGACGAAGTTCTGCATGTTTCGGGCGCCCACCTGGAGCACGTCGGCGTACCGGGCGACGAGCGGCACCTGTTCGGGGGCCATCGCCTCGGTGACGACCGCCAGGCCGGTGGCCTCGCGGGCCTCGGCCAGGTACTCCAGGCCCTTCTCGCCGAGTCCCTGGAACGAGTACGGGTCGGTCCGGGGTTTGAACGCCCCGCCGCGCAGGGCGATCGCGCCGGCCTCCTTCACGGCGTGGGCCGTCTCCAGGAGCATCTCGCGGTCCTCGACCGCGCACGGTCCGGCAATCATGCCGACCGCCGTGCCGCCGAGGCTGCCCGTGCCGAGGGGGATGACCGTCGGCTCGCGCTTGGCCTCGCGCGAGGCGATCTTGTACCGCGCGAGGACGGGCATCACCTTCTCGATGCCCGGGGCAACGGCCAGTTGCTCGGGGGCCATGAGGCGTTCGTCACCCACGCACGCGATGACCGTCCGCTCGGTCCCGTGGATGGTATGGGGCACCAGGCCCATGTCTTTGACGCGCTGAATCAGGTGGGCCACCTGGTCGTCGGTTGCGTCGGCTTTCATCACCACGATCATGGCCGGTGCTCCCTTGCCGCGCTCGGGCGTCCCCGCCGGACCGCCCGGATGCCGTCCCCCTACTGTGATGAGGGGGGCGGGGGCGTGTCAAGAGAGGATACGACGCCGACCGGGCTTGCCTGGCGAAACCTCTTGCCGCGGACGCCGCTTGCGCGTATCCTCGGGGGTACGCCGAAGCGCGGGTGACAACCGGAAATGACGAGCGACGCACGACCGCGGGTTCTCATCGTCGAAGATGAGCCCGACATGAACAACCTGTTGGCCGACATCCTGTCGGCTTACGGTTTCGATCCCATGCAGGCCGCCAGCGGCGAGCAGGGCCTCGCGATGCTGGCCGAAGGGCCCGCCGACGCCGTCCTCCTGGACCTGATGCTGCCGGGCCTGAGCGGCTTCGACGTCTGCAAGAAACTCAAAGACTCACGCCGCACCCGGACCATCCCCATCCTCATCCTCACGGCGCTCGACAGCCACCCCGACCGCCGCAACGCCTACGAGGCCGGGGCCGACGACTACGTGACCAAGCCCTTCGCGCCGGACGCCCTGGTGTCCCGCCTGCGGGCGTGCCTGGAGCAGACGCGTCAGTGCGCCGACCGCTACGACCACCTGGACCTGACGATCGAGCCTACCGGAAGCCTGACCGCGTTGAAAGCGTTCAACGCCCTCATGACGTGCCTGTATTGTCGAACGGACCTTGCCACCAGCCAGGTCGAGGTGCTCCGGAAGGGGCTCGTCGATCTGGCCCCCGCCGCCGACCGGTGGGCCGCCGACCACGACGGCCGGCCGCCGGTGCGCCTCTCGATCCGCTTCGAGGGTCAGCACCTGCGGCTGACGTTCGAACCGGCCACCGAGGGGGGCGGCGCCTTCCTGGCCGAGCACCTGGCGGCCGAGGCGGCCGTGCCCGCGGCGCTCGCCGATGCGGGCGTGATTGACCGCATCGGTCCGGCCGGCGCCGGCGTGACCATCGAGAAGGCCTTTCCGCCGCGAGACGCGTAGCGCGCTGTCGCGGCCGCTCAACCTCGCACGTCCGGTCCATCGCGCGGCGGGGTGAACTCCGACGGCACCGTAAAGAAGAAGCGGGCTCCTTCGCCGGGGGCGGAATCGCAGTCGATCCGTCCGCCCCAGGACTGCACCAGCCGCCGGGCCGTCGAAAGCCCCAGCCCGATCCCCGCGATGTTGCCCGTGAAGGCGTCGTCCAACTGCGCGAAGTCCGAGAAGATGCGTTCGCGCCCCCGCGCCCGAACGCCCGGCCCGTTGTCGCGGATGGCGACCTCGATCTGGCGGTCCTCGATCTCGCGCCCGACCACGTCGATCCGGACCTCGGGCTTGTCGGCGAACTTCATGGCATTGTCCAACAGGTTGCCCACGACGATGGAGAGCAGTTCCTCGGGCGCCCGGGCGCGCGGCAGGTCGCCGGGCAGGTTGACGGACCAGGCGACGGCGCGGCCCGTATACCGCTGCTCGACGCGTCGGCAGTTGCGATCGACCAGGTCGCCGAGCGGCACGAGTTGCCCGGCGCGCTCCAGTTCCCTGGCCGTCAGACCCGCGTACGAGAGGACCTTCTCGATCAGGTCCGACAGTTCCTGGACCTTCGCCAGGCAGGTGCGGACCTTTTCGGCCATCGCCGGCGGGACCTCGCCATACTCGCCCCGGGCGATCAGGGTCAGGTACCCGCCGACGATCGTCAGGGGGGTCTTCAGTTTATGGCTGATGAGCGAGAGGAAGTCGCGTTTCAGTTTCTCCTGCTGGCGCATCTCGCTGATGTCGCGGAACACCAGGGCCGCATTGTGAAGTTCGCCGCGCGGACCCTCGATCCGCGTGTACCGTCCGGCCAGGTACGTCGGCGGCCGCGTGTCTTCCCGCGCCAGTTCGACCGTTACCGACCGGACCAGGGACTGGCGGAGGGCCTCGAGCGACGGCTCCACGTCGAACGGCGCGACCAGTTCGTCGAGCCCCCGTCCGACCAAGTTCTCGTCGGGCCGGCCGAGCAACTCGGTGGCGCGGCGGCTGATCGTCTCGACACGCCACTGGCTGTCGGTAATGACGATGCCGTGCGAGAGGTCCTGGATCACCGCGTGGAACTTCTCGCGCTGGGCCAGCATCGACCGGTAATACTTGATCTGGAGCAGGCTCTTGATGCGGGCCAGCAGTTCGCCGCGGTCGAACGGCTTGGACAGGAAATCGTCGGCCCCGGCCTCCAGGCCATGGATCCGGTCCTCGGTCTCCCTCAGGGCGGTGATCATGATGATCGGAACGACGGCGGTGGCCTCGTCGGCGCGGAGGCGCCGGCAGACCTCGAACCCGTCGATCTTGGGCATCAGGATGTCGAGGAGGATGAGGTCCGGCTTCTCGGCCGCCACCTTCTCGAGCGCCTCCTCGCCGTCGTACGCCGCCACGGTCTCATAACCGGCGGCCTGAAGGTTCCGCTGGATGAGTCTCACGTTCGCCGGATAATCATCGACGACCAGAATCTTCCCGCCCACCTCCTGCGCGTTCATGCCTCACCCCCAGTCGGCGCCCGCCGGCGGCGGCCTGGGAAGGCCGCCGCCCGGAAAGCGGCGTTGTCGGGCTATTCCCCTTCCCCGGTCACCAGGTCCCTCAGGAGCGTGATGGTAAAGGTGCTGCCCTTGCCCGGTTCGCTCTCGACGGTGATCTCGCCGCCGTGCAACTTGACCAGGCGCTTCGTCAGGGCCAGGCCGAGCCCCGTTTCCTCACGCCGGCCGGTCGCCGGCGCATCGGCCTCCGTGAACTCCTCGAAGACGCTCACCAGGTCCTCCGGCGAGATGCCGGCGCCCGTGTCCTGGACCTGGATCCGCACGAGTTCGGTCTCCAGGCGGCCGCGCACCGTGACCAAGCCGCCCGGCCCGGTGAACCGGATGGCGTTCGAGAGCAGGTTGTACAGGACGTGCCGCAGTTTCATGGGGTCGGCGGTCAGTTCGAGAGGGCGCGGCAGCACGTCGGCCACCAGTTCGACGCCGCCTCGCCGGGCCAGCCCACGGGCCACCCGAAGGATCCCGTCAACCATCCCGGCCAGGTCGCACGGCACCAGGATCAGGTCCATCGCCCCGACCTCGACCTTCGAGAGGTCGAGCAGGTCGTCGATCATGCGAAGCAACTCCAGGCCGGCCTGATGGATGTTCTCGGCGAACTCGCGCTGCTCCGGCGTCGGCTCGCCCGGCAGGCCGTCGCGCAGGGCCTCGGCAAACCCGATGATGGCGTTCAGGGGCGTGCGCAGTTCGTGGCTCATGTTGGCCAGGAGTTGGCCTTTCAGGCGGCTCGCGCGGATGAGTTCGGCGGTCCGCTGATCGACGTGCCGGTCGATCTCGTCGCGGCACACCCCCGCGCCGCCAGGCCGCGTCCACTGCCTCGCAAGCACGACGCCCGAAGCCAGAAGCAGCAGGGCCGCCAGGCCGCCGACCGCGAGGGCGCACACACGGTGGGCCTCGGAGTCCGCCCCGACATACACCCACACCGTCAGGGCGATGACGACCGCGACGCACGCCAGAACGCACGCGACGATCGTCGTCGTTACCCTCAGCCGGCGCATCGCGCCTCCGGGGCAAAGGGGTCCGCTTACGGGTCGGGCCGCGCGTCGGCCTCGGCGCGCGCCGAGAGTCGTTCCCGAACGTACCGCTCAAAGGTCGGCAAGCCCGCCTCCGTCCACCGCCTCTCGATGCGCGTCTTGACGTCGGTGTTCTGCTTCATGAGGGCCGCCACGGCGCTGCGCTCGGTGCCCTGCGCGGCGGCCAGCAACTGGCCGTCGTGGCAGTCGGCCACCAGGACCCAGTCGTCGGTGCCGGGAATCCGGTCCAGGCCCAGTTTCATGTGCGGGTATCCGCGATTGCCCAGCCGCAGGCGGATGCGAGTGCACTCGGCAGGCGGCGCGTCGGCGGGCGTTCGTTCGAAGACGTCGGCGGCGGCCAGTTCGGCGAGCGTCTCACCTTCGGGCAACGGGAGCCGCTGCTGCACACCCTGCGGCCGGGAGGCGCCGCCGTACGCCTCCTCGAGGTAGAGGCGGATCGCCTCAGCGACCATCTGCCGGCTGAAACCTTCGAGTTCCACCGCAATCGCCGTTCTTCGCCTCCGCCCCCGCCCGGCGGCTCCGCGCCTCATCCCAGTTTGTGCAGCACCGCCAGCGTCCCCAGAAAGACCATCCAGGCCGCGTAGACCGCGGCGGCCAGGACAAGTACCCAGACCGGCGGGCCGCTACGCTCCGGCGTCGGGCGTTTCATCCGCGAGTTCCTCCACCTTCGGCAGCACGAACTCCCTGGCGAGAATCTTCACCGAGGACGCCAGCGGCACGGCGGCAATCAGGCCGAACAGGCCCAACACGTTGTACCCGACGAGCAGCGCGACCGTCAACGTCACGGGATGCAGCCCGACGGCCTTGCCCTGAACCAGCGGCGTCAGGACCCAGCCCTCGAGCGTCTGGACGATCACGAAGACCGCGGCGGCGCCGACGACGGCCCACCCGCT
>Ga0111188_1168_pt1 | contig 10457 bp, 4 predicted proteins | sample DeeMarSWOR324_28_FD_80358 | JGI IMG/M metagenome (GOLD analysis project Ga0111188, IMG submission 80358) | Planctomycetes bacterium SM23_25
AGTTTGCTGCCCGCCGCGATGGCCTCGTTGACCTTCAGGACCTGGACGGCCGTCTCGTAGCCGACCTCGGCGGGGCAGGTCAGTTCCCCCTTGCCGCGGACGGCGTTGAAGAAGTTCTCCAGGTGCGGCTGGTGAGGGGCATCCTCGACCGGAACAGTCAGGAGGAACCGAGCCGGCGGCCTTGACTTGCCGTACATGGCGAGGATGGCCTGGAGGGGCGTCTGGGGCTCCTTCGCCTCTTCGGTTTCCTCCTTGTCTTCCGGATCGCGGGCAATGTAGCCCTTCTGCACCCACGGGGTCCAGGGGTGCGGAATCGTTGAGAGGTAGCCCTCGGCGAAGACACGACACTTGCTTGCCTTCTCGGAGATCTGGAGTGTTCCCTGGTCGCCCATGAACCGCTCGAAGTAGCCGACGGCGCTGGTGGTGGTCAGGGTCTGGTAATAGGCATAGACGGTTCCCTGTGGCGTGGTGAATCGATAGATGGCCAGGGCGCTGTCGTACCACTCGTACTGCTTCCAGTAGTCGCGTCCGCCTTCGGCCACGAGCGACACCGGACGCGCGTCGAGGAACCATCCGAAGACGTCGATCTGGTGGCTGCCCAGGTCGGCGATAGGGCCGCCGCCGTACTTCTTGTAGAACCGCCAGTTGCGGAACTGGAACATGTCCGCGTATCCGTACTCCCGGAGCGTAGCCTCGTCCACAGGGTACTTCTCGGGGTAACCTCTTGGGGCCGTCTTCTCGATCGAACGGTTCCACTGTCCGAAGGCGTGGGTCACGCGGCCGAGCAGGTGCGCCTCGTCGAGCAGTTTGTGCTTGGCGTGGAGGTAGCGGGGGTTGGAGCGGCGCTGGTGGCCGATCTGCAGCAGGTTCCCCGTCTCGCGGGCCGCGAGGACCATCTCGCGGGCCTTCGCCAGGTCGTTCGACATCTCCTTCTCGCAGTAGACGTGCAGGCCGGCCTTCAGGCACGCGATCGTGTGTTCGGCGTGCATCCAGTCGGGCGTCGCGACAATCACCGCCTGGAGGTCTTTCTCGGCTTCCAGCATGTCCTGGTAGTCGACGTACGCATTGGCAGGGTGGCCCAGGCGCCCCAGTTGCCTGGTAGCGTACCGCAGGCTCCAGTCCTTCCAGATGTCGCAGACGGCCTTGAACCGGACGCCCTCGATGCGTCGGGCCTGCTCGGTCAGGACGCGGCCCTGGATGCCGGTCCCGATCACGGCCACGTTGATGGGGGCGGGTCCGGCCTTCTCGGCCCCCAGGAGGGTCGGCGCCACAGCGAGGCCGGCGCCGACGGCCGCCGTGGACCTCAGAAAATCGCGCCGCTTGACGCCTGCCGGCGGACGGCTCGGTTCCGCATGGCCCGTTGACATGGGGTTTCCTCCGTTCTGCGGCTTCGTCTCCGTAAGGTTCTCGCGCGACACGGAGAAAACACGCCGGGTTTCCTGGTACAAGGAAAGGTGTGGTGAGGTGCCGCAGAGGAGGGCGGCATGGCCACGCTCGTACGTTTTGGAGGCTGTCTCACAACGTGCGCGGCGGGTCTCCAGACCCGCCGCGAGAAACACAACCACGCAGGGCGGCGGGTGGGGACACCCGCCACCCACGGCATATGAAACGGCCTCTAAACACGCACACCCGTACGCGCACGGGTCCGGCGGCTCATTTCTTCGGCCCGCCCGCCTTCTGAAGGAGGTCCGTGGCGTCCTTGCGTATCCGCTTGTCCTTGCTGACCGCCAGGACCTTCTCCATGGCGGCGCGGATAACGTCCTTGCCGCGCGCGCCCAGGTTCTTGGCAATGTTGACGGCCGCGACGGCGGCTTCGTTCTGAAGCCCCGCCTCGTCGAGCGACCCCGCGACCATCTGAAGGGCCTCGACATTCTTGACGTCGCCGAGGCCGCCCAGGACCTGCTTCTTCTCGTCCGGGCGCTTGGCGGCGGCCATGGCTGCCTTGTACATCTGGAGTTTGTTGGCCGCCGAGACCTCCTGGAGGCCCGCAATGCGGATGTAGCCGCGAAGCGCCAGCACCTGGTGCGTCGTCTTCGGAGAGGTCTTGGCGATGTTCAGAAGTTGCGGCGCCGCCCCGGCGTCGGCCCAGTCGGCCAGCGAGCGGATGGCGGCGTCCTGGATGCCTTCATCGGCATCGCCGACGGCCTTGCCGACCGCGCCGAGGGCCTTGGCGCCACCGGCCCGTCCGAGGGCCCTTATCAAGGCGCACTTGGCGTTCACCGGCGCCGACCTGAGGGCCGACAGGATCGGCGTCACGACGGCGTCCTTCTTCTCGGCCCGGCCGGCGAGCGTGCTGAGGGCCTTCTCGGCGGCGGCCAGGTCGGCGTCGTCCTTGGCCTTGACGACCAGGCCGACCAGGTCCGGCGCACACTTCTCGTCGGCCACGATCTCGATGGCCTTGATCGACTCGGCGCGGATGCCGCTGTCGGCGTCGCCGGCGGCCTTCAAGAGGACCGGCACGGCCTTGTCCACCCGGCGGACGCCCAGGCTCCGGATGACCTCTTTGCGGACGTTGGTGTTGCCCTGCTCGGCCAGGCCGATCATGGCCTCGTTGACGCCTGCGCCGGGCAGGATGTCGAGGCTGGCGCGGGCCTGGTCGGCGAGCGGCCCGCCGGCCGACGCCAACGCCGTCAGCAGCGGCAGGGTCGAGGCATCGCCAATTTTGCCGATGGCCTTGACGGCGGCGGCCTTGACGTCGTCGTTGTCGCTCTTGGCAGCGGCCATGACGGCGGGCAGGGCCGAGGCGTCGCCCCGCGTGGCCAGGTCGTCGAGGAGCAAGGCCTGCGTGGCGGGGGGCAGTTTCGGCAGCAGTCCCGTCAGGGCCTTCGTCGTCTCGGGACCGGCGACCTCGCGGACGAACCGCAGGGCTGCGGCCTGCATCTCGGCGTCGTGGCCGGTCAAGAGTTCCGTGAGCAGGGGCAGCGTCTTTTCGCCGCCGGCCGCCACGATGCCGCGAAGGGCCGCCATCTGCACGTGCTTCGCCTCGGTGGGCTTGTACATGTCCTGGTAGATGGCAGCGGCATCGGCCTGCTTGTTCTGGGCGAGCAGGCGATCGGCGCAAAGCAGGTACGCGTCGGTGACGACGGCTTTCAGTTTATCGTCGGCGCGGCCGCGGACGTCGGCCAGGGCCTGGACCGCTTCGGGCCCGCCGATCTTGCCGAGGGCGCCGGCGGCGGCCATGGCGATCGGCACGTCGGTGCCCTTGAGCAGGGGCAAAAGCGCCCCGACAGCGGCCTTATCTTCGCGCATGCCGAGCGAGTTGACGATGCCGATCTTCTGGCCCGGATCGGCCTTCCCGAGGGCATCGCGCATGGCCTTCAGGGCGGCCTCCTCGGGGGTGCGCTCCAGGGCGTACCGCGCGATGTCCGAGAGTTCCTTGTCCAGCAGCAGGGGGGCCAGGGCGGGCACTTCCTTCGCCGTGCCGACGATGCTGAGTTGGCGGCACACGAACCGCTTGGCGTCGGGGGTGGCGTTCGACCCCAGGACCGCCGCCAAGTAGGCACACAGCCGGGCACGCTCGGTTCCCTTGGCGTCTCGGACGGCGTTGGAGATACGGGTCAGGTGCTCGCGGCTCTCGCCGAACTTGTACTTGGGCAGGTCCTTCAGGTCCTGCCCGAGGGTCGGCTCGGCCGCCCAAACGGGCAGGGCAGCGGCCAGCGCAATGCACCCGACGACCAGACACGCAACCAGTCTTCTGCAGCGCCCCATGGTGGGCTCCTTCCATCAGTTACAGGTGCGGCGGGGATCTACCCGCATGAGTGCTCACGTCCGCCTGTAAACCGCGTCATTCTAGTCGGTCAAGGCTGCTGCCGCAACGGTTCGTGCAGAACGCGCCGGGCAAGCCCGGCGGCTAACTACAACACCCATGGGCTTCGCATCGGGCGGCTGATCATGGCGTTCGCCTCATGGTTGTTGAGGAATCGCTCCTTCTCCCGGTCCCATATGAGTTTCCGCTCCAGCAGCAGCGCGATGATGCCAAGGTGACAGAAACTGGCCGTGCGGTGGCCCTCCTCGGCCGGGGCGACCGTCTCGCCACGCTCCAGGATGGCGTTGATCCAGTCCCGCCGGTGGCCGCCCACGCTCTGGTGCAGGTGAATCTCGTTCGGCCCGATGACCGACTTCAGGACCGACGGCGGGTCGGCCGTCAGGCGCCCGCCGTGGATGGCCACGAAGATCCAGCCCTCGGTCCCCTCGAACCGGATGCCCCGCCGGCCGCTCGATTCGCAGATGATCTTCAGCCCGCTCGCGTACGCGTACTCGATGTGGAAGTGGATCGGGACGTCCCACAGGGTGTCGGTGCGGAATCGGCCCTCGGTGGCCACGATCTCGACGGGCCCTCGGAGCAGGGGCCCCGCCCCCCAGAGGGCGATGTCGTTGACGTGGGCGCCGCGGTCCGTCAGTTCGCCGTCCGAATAGTCGAGGATCCAGCGGAAGTTGAAGTGGCACCGCTTGGGCGTGTACGGCTCCCACGGCGCGGGACCGAGCCACATGTCGTAATCGAAGCCGTCCGGCACCGGTTGGGGTGATGCGTCGCCCTGGGGCGCCAGGCAGTGGGCTTCCATGGGCAGGAACGTCCGGATGGTGTGAAGGCGGCCGATGCGGCCGTTCCGGACGAGTTCGCAGGCGTACCGCGCCTGGCCGGAGCGTTCCTGGCTGCACGTCTGGAAGACGCGGCCGTAGCGAGCGGCGGCATCGGCGCTGGCCCGGCCGTCGCCGATGGTCGAAGCCATCGGCTTCTCGCAGTACACGTCTTTGCCGGCCTTCATGGCCAGGGCGCTGATGAGGCCGTGCCAATGGTCGGGCGCGGCAACGAGGACGGCGTCGACGTCGTCGCGGTGGATGGCGTCGCGGAAATCGCTGAACTCGATGCACCCGTCATATCTTCCGCCCGGGGCCGACTTGGCGTAATGGGCGTTGACCCAATCTCTGGCCTGGTACCGGCGGTTGCGGTCGGTGTCGCAGACGCCGAGGACGTGCACGTCGCGGTCCTGGAGCAGCCCGCGCACGTGGCCGCCCCCCTGGCCGCCCGTGCCGACGACGGCGATGTTGATGCGCTGCGACGGGGCGGGGCGGTCGGCTCCCAGGGCCGAGCAGGCCACCACGTATGGCCCCGCGAAGGCGGCAGCCGTGCCCTTCAGGAACGTGCGGCGCGTGATGGGTGTGGGTCGGGCCATCGCCTGTTCTCGCGTCGTGGCGGCCTCGGCTATAGCGTCCAGGGGCTTTTCGGGGGACGGTGGACCATGCTGTTGGCTTCGTCGTCGCCGATGAAGCGCTCGGCCTCGAAGTCCCATTTCAGTTTGCGCTGCAGCAGACAGGCAATCAGCGTCAGGTGGCAGAAGGTGGCGGTCCGGTGTCCGTCCTCGGCCGGCGCGACGGTGTCGCCGCGCGTCTTGATGGCGTCGATCCAGTTGCGGCGGTGGTCGCGCGGGCGGCCGAACTGGATCTCGTTCGGGCCGATCTTCTCCTGGAGCAGCGATGGCGGGTCGGCCTTCAGGGCCCCGCCGTGGATCGCCACGAACAGCCAGCCGCGGTCGCCCTCGAACTTGATGCCCCGCCGGTCGCGCGTGATGTTGCACACGACGTCCGGCGGCGCCTGCTCGCTGGAGACGATGAACCGGACGCCGTTGGCGTACGCGAATTCAATGTGGTATTCGTACGGGACGTCCCAGAGCGGGTCCTTGATGAACGTGCCGCGGCCCTCGATGGTGGCCGGACCTTTCAGAAACGGCTCGGCTGCCAAGAGGGCGATGTCGTTCGTATGGGCCCCGCGGTCCGTCAGTTCGCCGTCCGAGTAATCGATGATCCAGCGGAACGAGCCGTGGCACCGGCGGGGGTGGTACGGCTCGTACGGGGCGGGGCCCAGCCACATGTCGTAGTCGAACCCGTCAGGGACGGGCTCCGGGCCCTTGGCGCCGGAGTGCCTGTCGCCCGTGGGCAGGAACGTCCGGACGGTGTGGATCTTGCCGAGGCGTCCGTTCTGGACGAGTTCGCAGGCGTACCGGCAGTTGTCGCGGGAACGTTCCTGGCTGCCCGTCTGAAACACGCGGCCGTAGCGTTTGACGGCGTCGGCGGCGGCGCGGCCGTCGCCGATGGTCGAGGCCATCGGCTTCTCGCAGTAGATGTCCTTGCCGGCCCTGGCGGCGAAGATGGTTCCCAGGGCGTGCCAGTGGTCGGGCGTGCCGAGGACGACGGCGTCGATGTCGCGGCGGTCGAGCAGTTCGCGGAAGTCGGCATAGTCGTCGCAGCCGGCGTACGTCGAGCCGAGGACCTTGGAGTAGTGCTGCTGGATGGCGTTCTTGTGGCCGTCGCGTCGGCGCTTGTCCACGTCGGAGACGGCGAGGACCTGGACGTCGGCGTCCTGGAGTAGCGACCGCATGTGTCCGCCGCCGCGGCCCCCCACGCCGATGCCGCCCATGCCGATCCGGTTGCTCGGCGACGGGCGGACGTCGCGGCCGAGGGCGTCGGACGTGATGACGTACGGGCCGACCAGAGCGGCCCCGAGGGCGCTCGTCAGAAGCCTGCGGCGGGTAAGGCGACTCTTTCGGTTCATCGTTTCTCCCCGATCATGCTAAAGGCGTAGCGTACGCGATACGTATCGGCGTGGCCGCCATGGTACTGAACCGCGCGGCCGTTGGCAAGTGTCGCGCAGAACCAGGCCAGGGCCGGCCTTTGTCGGTTCTCCAAGGGCACAGCGTTAAGGGTTCCTCGCCGGGCCGGCGGCGTTGTCGCGGCAGTGTAGCAGGGCGGCAGGTCGATTTCAACTTCCGGCGAAAAAGAACGCGGCCCGCCGAAGCAGGCCGCGTCGATGACCATCGTTTGGTGCCGCGCGTCACGGTTGCTCTGCGGCAGCCGCGGGCACCTCGACTGGAGGCCGACCTTGGCCAGGATCGCGTAGAGGATGAAGCCCACGATGAAGGCGGCTACAGGCGGGCAGGGGACCTTGCCCGACACCTGTTCCAGGCCCGGGATCTTGGCAATGAACTCGACTGCGCCGACGGCGAAGCCCACGATCCACGAGATCCAGCCGGCCATGTTGAAGCCGGCCCGGGGCCCGGGCCACTTGCGTCCGGCCAGGAGGTAGTCGGCCATCATCGCGCCGCATACCGGGCCGAAAGAGGCCCCGATAATCTGGAACACGTCGATGGCGCGGCCGGCCCATCCGGTGATTGCCAGCACGATGGCCACAATCGCGCCCAGGCCGCACGAGTACAGCGGCTTTACCTTCGGCATAGTGGCCTTGAAACTGTTGGCTGCAATGAGCGACGAGAAACACGCCGCCGGGAAGGCGGCAATGGCCAGCAGGTACATCATCACGTCCCCGGTCCCCTTGCTAAAGATCTTATCCATCAACATGGTGGGTTGCACGACGCCGGAGGACACCTTGCCGCTGCCGTAGGCGCCAGCCACGATGAGCAGGGCCAGTCCGCCGGCGACAACCGTCGCCAAGGCAATGCCCGCGAGGCCCCCTAGTTGCACGTCCCTGCCGTCGCGGTTGTTCGAGGCGATGTCGGTGCCCGCCGCCCCGGCCGTCGCGAAGAAGCCGACGACGTAGGTCGAAAGCAGGGCGATGATGCCGAAGACGCTCAGCGGCGCCGCGGCCGTCACCGCCTCGCCGCCCTCAGGCGTGAACTCCTTGCCCGCCTCCGCGAGGGCCTGGCTGTCGAAGTCCGCCACGCCGCCCACCGTCGAGACGAACAGAATAATCAGGATCACCAGCGGGATGAGCGGCATGAACGTCGCCACCTTGGCCACGTACTGGATCCCCTTGACGCCGATGAAGGCGCCCAACACGATCCACGCCGACGCCACAAGGGCGTGAGGCACCGAGCCAAAAACCTGGCTGGGATCGTCGAAGAACGGCCGGCAGAGCAGAAAGCCCGCAAAGTACCCGTTGACCGCCAGCCACCCGAACTGGAGCACGCCCATCAGAACGCCGGGCATCAGGAACCCGCCCTGGGCGCCGTAGGTGGACGTCCCCACGATGTACAGGGGCAGGCCCGTCTGCATGCCCAGCAGGCCCGGCACCAGGTAGAAGAGAAAGTGGCAGATCAGGGCCGCGACGATCAGACCGAGGAACGCCACCCCCAATCCCTGGGCCAGCGCCCCCCCGGCGAACTTGCTGACGCCCGTGTCCTTGACCAGTTCCGCGAGCACCGGAACCTGTTGCCAGAAGACGAACCAGAGCATGATCCCCGCATACGTCTGTGCGGTGTTCTTGTACCACGCGGCTCGGTTTGCGGCGGGATTCGGCACGGCAGAAGCAATGTAATCCGGCAATTTCCCGTTGGCCATATCCGCTCCTTTCGCGTAAGAGATGACAGTGCTTGAGCGGGTTGGGGGCCTTCCCCACGACAGCCCTCCCAACCGCGACCATGTGGGGGCCTTCCCCACGACAGCCCTCCCAACCGCGACCATGCTCAGTCGCCACAATATGATGTGGTTCTACTGTGCCTGCGGAACAGGTCAAGCGAAAAATGGGCCCCTTCGTAGCGCCTCCGTTGCGCGAGGAGTCAGGGCGCCGCTATCGGAGCCGCGACTGGAGCAGAGCCGCGATTACAGCAGAGCCGCGACCGCCAGGGAGCGGCCGCTTCCTTGCGGGCGCGGCTCCGAAGGGGCGCGGCTCCAAAGGGGCGCGGCTCCGAACGGGCGCGGCTCCGAACGGGCGCGGCTCCGAACGGGCGCGGCTCTGCCGCGGCTCGCAACGCCGGGTCCGGCGGCCGGCCCGCCCGTCACCGAGGCGTTGCGCCGATGCCCCGACATTCTGTGGACGCATCCCTTGCGTAGACGTACGATGCGCAGGCTATAAGGCGCTTACGCCGTGCAGCCGCGGCTCCGGGTTGAGCGTGGCGCGTGCAGCCGACGGGTCGAGGGAGGGGAGGAACGCCGAACCATGGGTGGCAAGCGACGGCGGAAACGACTGAGACGCTCCGAGAGTTTCCTGGGCATCCACTTCGATTTCCACGCGGCCGACGACTCCAGACGCGTCGGCCGCAACGTTACCCGCGAGATGGTCCGAGGCATCATCCAGCGTGTTGGGCCCGATTACATTCAGTGCGACTGCAAGGGGCACCCCGGCGTCTCGTCGTATCCGACGAAGGTCGGCCACCCCGCGCCGGGCTTCGTGAGGGACCCCCTGCGGATCTGGCGAGACGTGACGGCGGCGCGCGGCGTCGCGCTGTACGTGCACTATAGCGGCGTGCAGGACCGCGAGGCCGTCAGGCGCCATCCCGGTTGGGCCCGGGTGGGGCCGAACCGCCGCCGCGACCGCAAGAACACCTCCGTCTTCGGCCCGTACGTGGACGAACTCCTCCTGCCGCAACTCAAGGAACTCGCCGACACGTACGACGTGGACGGCGCCTGGGTGGACGGCGAGTGCTGGTCGCTCGAGCCGGACTACGGGAAGCACGCCCTCGAGGCGTTCCGCCGCAAGACGCCCGGTCGTAAGCCCCCGCGTAAACCGACCGACAAGCGGTGGCGGGTGTTTGCCGAGTTCTGTCGCGAAGGCTTCCGCCAGTACCTTCGCCATTACGTGGACGAGATGCACGCCCACAGGCCGGGCTTTCAGATCGCGAGCAACTGGGCGTTTTCGTCGTTCATGCCGGAGCCCGTGTCGGCCGACGTGGACTTTCTCTCCGGCGATTACTCGCCCGACGACAGCGTGAACTCGGCCCGTCTGGAGGCCCGCTGCCTGGCCGGCCAGGGCCTGCCGTGGGACCTCATGGCCTGGAGTTTCAGGTGGAAGCCGGGCGAGACGTGCCACACGACCAAATCCGTCGCCCAACTCCAGCAGGAGGCGGCCGTCGTGCTGGCGCTGGGCGGCGGGTTCCAGGTCTACTTCAAGCAGAAACGCGACGGGTCCATCTACGACTGGCAGATGGACGCCATGGCCGAGGTCGCCCGGTTCTGCCGCGAGCGCCAGCCGTTCTGTCACCGGGCCAGGCCGGTGCCGCAGGTCGCCCTGCTGTACTGTGGCGCGGCCTATTACCGGATGGGGCCGGACCTTCTCAGGCCGTCGAGCGGGCAACTCGGGCCCCTGAAGGGCATCCTGGCGTGCCTCCTCGGGCTGCACTACTCGGTCGAGATCACCATGGAACACCACCTCGCCGGGCGCATGGACGCCTACCCCGTCATCATCGTGCCCGAGTGGGAGTACCTGGAGCAGGAGTTCAAGGAAGACCTGCTGGCCTACGTGGAGCGCGGCGGGAATCTGCTCCTCATCGGCCCCGGTGCGGCCGCCATGTTCGCCAAGCCGCTCGGTGCGGTTTTCAGGGGGCGGGCCGAGGTCAAAGACCAGTGGCTGGAATTCGGGGGCAGCCTGGCGGCGATGAAGACGGTGTCGCGGCGGCTGTCCGTCAAGGATGAGGCGCACCCCGTGGGCCGCCTGTTCGCCGAGAACGAGACGAGCGGCCCGTCGCGGCCGGCGGCCTCCATCGCCGAGTATGGCGAGGGCAAAATCG
>Ga0111188_1203_pt1 | contig 10440 bp, 6 predicted proteins | sample DeeMarSWOR324_28_FD_80358 | JGI IMG/M metagenome (GOLD analysis project Ga0111188, IMG submission 80358) | Planctomycetes bacterium SM23_25
CCAGGGCAGCGAAGACCTCGCACAGGCCGGCCTCGTCCCGGTTGACCGTGGTGAACAGCGTCCCACAGCCCATCCTGGACTTGGAGGTCCTCCCAGTAGTCACGCGGCTTCGAGACCTAGGCATGGCAGCGGCCCTGCGAGGGCCACGACCTCCGGGTTATGAGAAGGACAGAAGCCGATCCCGGAAATCACGCCCAGCTACCAAGTTACAGATGTGGCAAAGTCTTAGGGACCTTCTGGGTAATCGTCATGTTGATCATGACGAACAGTCTGGATACCAGTCTAGTTGCAAATTAGTTGCAGATCCAGGGCAGTGTACCGGAAGTCAAAGGAGCGCGCAAGGAGTTTCTGTCGATCAGAACGAGGTAGGAGGCAAGGGGGCAGTCGAGACCTTGGGGAGTTCCCATAGGCTGCCATGCCAGCGACGACGCGTGTACTCGGCAGTAGCCTCTTGTCCGTTGCTGGACGGTGAAATGGTACGGGTTCCAGGTTTCGTCCGCGGTACCGTGAGAGCAGAGGAAGACGCTGGCGAAGGCCTGCAGGCCATAGCAAAGACGGCAGTGTCAGAAGCTGAAGGCAGCCCGGAGGTCACGGCAGGGAGACGGTCAGAGCGGGGCCCTGAAGGCCGACCACGGGGACAGTGAGTTGCGGACTGCGAAGGGGCGTGGGATCAGGCCGCTTCCCGGTAGTAGCTCTTGAGCAACCCACCCAGCCGCTCGTGGCACTTGACCTCACCTTCCCTGGTCGGCGGTTTGTCGGACTCGACCGGTCGGGAGTAACCCAGCCCCTTGTGCGGACGCTCGAGGTTGTAATGCTCGACGTACTGTTCGACGACGTACCGGACATGCCTCTCGCCAAACAGGATCATCTTGTTCAGGGCTTCTCTCTTGATATTGCGCACCCAGCTTTCCGCGTAGGGATTATCCTCCATCCCTTCCATCCCCGCCGGGGTCAACCGCTGTCGGTCGTCACCGTGCGGCAGAACTGGGGCGAGGAACTAATCTACTACCGGGATCCCAGCGCAGGGCTGATCTCCGTTCCGGGCCGCTGGACGGACCGAATGCCGCCTGACCCGGTCGTGGCCATCTCGGCCGGGCGCTCGCCATTCCGTCTGGAAGACCTCTTGGAGCTGGCTCGCCTGGTGGAGGCACTCAGGCACGAGGTGTCCCATGAGACCTGACCGACCCGGCAGGAATCGCAAAGGGAACTATGCCGCAAGTGTAAACTTTATTCTGCCGTCTGGCCTTTCGGGGTATCTCGGGTGGAAGGCTGCTAATATTGTATATTCGGGCTTTTTCTGCCTGAGTTTACGACAGAATTCTATTGACATCCTGGCCGCCAACGGCACAATTCCGTTAACAGCCATTCGGTTAGCGGCAGGAGATCATCATGGACGAGCAGCCAGACAGCAAAGCCAAGGCCTTGCGGGAGCATGGAGCGCTCCATCCCAGGCCGAGCCAGGTTCGCGACCCGATCTTCCAGGACAGCGAATTCTTCGATCCGCGCGACCTGGTGCTGGTCAAGTACGAGATGATCCGCCGCGTGCGGGTGGACCATCGCCCCGTCAGCGAGGCAGCCGAGGCCTTCGGCTTCTCGCGGGTGGCGCTGTATCAGGCGATGGCTGCCTTCCAGGCCGAGGGTTTGCCGGGTCTGCTGCCGCGCCGGCGGGGCCCGAAGGTCGCCCACAAGCTCACCGACTCGGTGCTGGCATTCATCGACGCCCGGCGCGCCGCCGACAGCAGCCTGCGGGCACCGGACCTGGCCAAGATGGTGCAGGAGCACCTTGGCCTGTCGGTGCATCCCCGCAGCATCGAGCGGGCGTTGGCCCGGCGGTCAAAAAAGGGGCGGCACGCCGAACCGTCATAATCGCTGACGACCCGGACGACAACTGGACGGCCCGATACGAGGATCTCCGCCGCACGGCCCTGAGCGGGGCGTGGTCGGCCAGCGGCGCCTGGGGGCTGGCGCTGTTCATGCGGCAGGGCATCGCGGCTTGGATGCATGCCTGGCCGCACTCCAGCGGCACGGACCCGCCGGTCCGGAAGCACCGCACTTCATCCATTGTCCCTTCGGCGTTGCCCACATCTGTCTCCGGGCGACTTGTCACGGTCCTGGCCAACATGGTCTTCACCTCACGGCAGGAGGTCTTCGCATGATACGCAGCAGCGATCCACATCAGAAGGTGCGGGCGGAGCATCTCAAGCGGGATGCCTACTTGTACATCCGCCAATCCACGATCCAGCAGGTCTTTCACAACACCGAGAGCACCCAGCGGCAGTACGCACTCAAGCAGCGGGCCATTGCGATGGGCTGGCCGGCCGAACATGTGAACATTATCGACGGCGACCAGGGCCAGTCCGGCGCCTCGGCCGTCGATAGGGAAGGCTTCCAGAAGTTGGTGGCGGAGGTGGGCCTGGGCCACGCCGGCATCGTGCTGGGGCTGGAGGTATCGCGACTGGCGCGGAACTCCTGCGACTGGCATCGCCTGCTGGAGATCTGCGGGTTGACGGGCACGTTGATTCTGGACGAAGACGGTCTGTACGATCCGGCCAACTTCAACGACAGGCTGCTGCTGGGCCTCAAGGGCACGATGAGCGAAGCGGAACTGCACGTTCTCCGCGCCCGGCTCCAGGGCGGCATCCGCAACAAGGCCCGTCGGGGCGAGCTGCGAGTGCCGCTGCCGGTGGGGCTGGTCTACGACCCGCGGGGCAAGGTTATCCTCGACCCGGACAAGCAGGTCCAACAGGCCCTGCGCACCTTCTTTGCCGTCTATCAGCGGGAGGGTTCGGCGCTGGCCGTGGTGAAGCACTTCTACAAAAATGACCTGACCTTCCCTCGTCGGCTCCGAGGGGGCGCCAACAAGGGCCAGTTGGCCTGGGGCTTTCCCGCCCATAGCCGCGCCCTTCAGGTTCTGCGCAATCCCCGTTATGCCGGCGCCTTCGTTTACGGCCGCATGAAGGCCTCCAAGCGGCCAGATGGTCGGTACACGGTCAAGGCTCTGCCGCAGGAGCAGTGGCACACATTGCTGCCGGACTTCCATCCGGGCTATATCAGTTGGCAGCAGTATCAGGACAACCTGCGAACGTTGCACGCCTGCGCCCAGGCTCAGGGAAAGGACCGGCGGAACAGTCCTCCCGGCCAGGGCCCGGCCTTGCTCCAGGGCCTGGTCGTCTGCGGCGTCTGCGGCCGGCGAATGACGGTGCGATACCACACCCGGCGGCGCAAGCAGGTGGTCGATTACACATGCCAGCACGAGAGCCATGAACACGGCCGGGACGTCTGCCAGCAAATCCCCGGCTACGGTATAGACCAAGCGGTCGGAGAGTTGATGTTGGAGATGGTCGAGCCGGTGACACTGGAACTGGCCTTTGCCGTGCAGGCGGAACTGCAGGCCCGCCAGGAAGAGATAGACCAATTGCGGCGCCAGCAGATCGAACGTGTCCGCTATGAGGCGGACGTGGCCCGCAGCCGCTTCATGCAGGTGGATCCGAACAACCGCCTGGTGGCTGATGCCTTGGAGGCCGACTGGAACGACAAGCTCCGCGCGTTAACGGAAGCGCAAGAAGAATATGAGCAGCAGCGGCAGAAGGATCGTGTGATCCTGGATGAGCAGAGCCGGCAGCAGGTGCTGGCGCTGGCTCAGGACCTGCCGCGGCTGTGGCACGATCCCAACACGTCCGACCAGGACCGCAAGCGGGTGGTTCGCCTCCTGATCGAGGATGTGACGTTGACGAAGAACGATAAGATTCGGGTGCAGATCCGCTTCAAGGGAGGCGCCACGAAAGAACTGACATTGCCGCGGCCGCTGAGTGCCTGGAAGGAACGGACCACGAATCCGGACGTGATCCGCCAGATCGACCAGCTGCTGGATACCCATACGGATGCCGGCATCGCCGCCGAGTTGAACCGACGGGGATGCCTGTCAGGGATGAAGCTGACGTTTACAGGCAAGATCGTCGCCAGACTTCGCCGCAAGTATGGATTGAAGTCGCGATACGACCGCCTGCGGGCAAGGGGAATGCTGACGGCCGATGAAATGGCGGCTCAACTGGGGATCAGCGTCAACTGGGTGGGAGTATGGAGACGCCATGGCCTTCTGCTTGGACATCCGTATAATGACAAGAACTGGTGCCTGTATGAACCTCTCGGTGATAACGGTCCTTCGAAACAGCAAGGCATGAAACTATCCGAAAGGCGCCTGTTCCCCGAGGTCCAATCTCATGCTACCAACGAGGTGCACCATGAAGCATAAGCGTTCAAGTTGGGCGACCACTTCGGCATCTTCAGGCACCGCACGCCTGCCGCCTTGAGCGTCTGGCTGAACTTCTTTGTGAAGAGTGGATCGCGGTCGTGGATGAGCCACTGGAGCATCTGCGTCTCGCATGGATCGACGTGGATGCCGGCGACCTCGACCTTCCGCGTGGACAGGTCGATCACGAAGAAGACGAGGAACCGCGTCAGTCCAGTCGGCGTCCACGCCTCAAGCGTGAAGAAGTCGCAGGCGCTGATGCTCTGCCAGTGGCTTTGGATGAAGGTCTTCCAGGAGGTCTTTCGCTCCGGGTCCGGATCGTCCAGCAGGCCGAGGTCCTTCATCACGCGGCGGACAGTCTGCCAGTGTACCTTGTAGCCCAGCTTCTTGAGCTCGCCGTACATCCGGCCGTAGCCCCAGTCGGGATTCGCCTCCGCCATCTGCAAGACGAGATCGCGGATCATGCGCTGTTTGGTCGGAGCGGGTCCGGGCTTCCCGCGGCGGCCCGAGCCGTCGTACTTGCGGGCGATCATCCACCTGTGCCACCGTAGCAGCGTGTCTGGGGTGAAGAGCGTGACGACCTCACGCAGGAGATCGCGCGGCAGGCGGACCGCCGCTGCCGCCAGCCGCCGTTTCTGCGAGTCATTGAGGAGGATGCGTTTCTGGCCGAGCTTCTCCCGGAGGATCTTGTTCTCCGTCCGCAGGTAAGCGATCGCCTCCTGCTGGTGACGGTTCATCCAGCCGGCAATGGCCACCGTGATGAACGTCAATGGGTTGAGGGTCATGCGCAGGAGGATAGCCGGAGATCGCCAGCAGGGCAACCTGCTCCGGACGAAACCTGTAGGTCCGCGGGGTCCCGCCGACAGGGCAGGCCGTTTCCAGCCGCAGCATCCGCGTGCTATGATCTCGGGCAGCAGCCGTATGAGATGATCCCTCGCGCAGGGGTCTGCGCCGGGAGCGCCGGCCGGCCGGCGTTGCTGCCGCGGCGACCTCGGCCTGGGAGAGGCGTGTTCTGTGCGTCCACTGCGTCGGGAATGGAGACGACATGATGCGATCGGCCTGCTTGATGGGGACGCTTGCGGGATTGCTCTGCTCCTCGCTTTCCGGTGCGGCGGAGCTGCCGCTGGGGCCGCTCTCGCATGACGGCCCGGCCACGCCGGAGCAGATCTCGCTGTACCTGCCGGTGACCGGCCCGCTGGACGTCTCGGCGGCGGCGAGCGTTCGCTACCGGCCGAGCAAGGCGGGCCAGTGGGCCGTCGCCCACCCGCTTCACCGCATTCGCGTGGCGAACACGGCGGGCAGGAAGCCCCCGGACACCTTCGCCGGCGTCGTCACGGGCCTGGAGCCCGGGGCGTCCTACGACGTAGAGGTCACGGTCAGGCTGGGCGACTCGTCGGCGTCTGAGAAGCTGACGGCGACGACGCGGGCACTGCCCGGGAAAGTCAGCCCGGCCGCGAAGGTGATCACCGCCGGCGCGACGGCCGCCGAGGTGCAGGCCGCTCTCGACGGCGCCAAGCCCGGCGACGTGGTCCAGTTCGCCAATGGCACGTACGCGGTCGACCGCCTGCAGGTCAGGCGCGGCGGGTCGCCGTCCAAACCGATCTGCATCCGGGGCGAGAGCCGCTCGGGCGTGGTCCTCAAGGACACCGAGGGGACCATCCTGCAGGTCCTGGCAGTCTGCGACGTCATCGTCGAGAACCTGACGTTCGAGGGCTCGAAGGTCGACTCGGGCACGAAGTGCCGGTCGCGCGGCATCAGCTTCTGGAACGGCGGGTCGCCCCAGAAGCGGGTGACCATCCGGCAGGTGACCCTCGACGGCGTGGACATGGGGATCGTCGCCTGGGGCAACACGGAGCAGCTGCTCGTCTACGACAACACGCTCATCGGCAACAACCTCTGGAACAGGGAGTTCCTGGAGTCCAACCTCACGTGGAACGACGACGGCATCCGCCTGCCGGGGCTGGGCAACGTGGCCTTCAACAACACCCTTACCGGGTTCGGCGACTCACTGGCGATGAGCGCCGGCTGCAAGAACGTGGGGGTCCACTTCTATCGGAACGAGATCCTGATGACCGGCGACGACGCATACGAGGGCGACTACGGCGTCCGGAACGTCACGCTCTACGACAACCGCGTCCACAACACCATGACGCTCGCGTCGTTCGATCCCATCTACGGCGGGCCGGCGTTCGTCTTCAGGAACATCGCGATCAACGTGGGCCGCCAGCCGTATAAGCTCAACAACCGGAACACGGGCTTCTTCATCTACAACAACACGGTGGTCCGCACGGAGGGGACCGGCAGCGGCAAGGGGTGGGGCTGGAACCAGTCGAACAACGGCCCGCTGGTGGCGTGGGGGTATCGGAACAACATCCTGATCTACCGTGGCGGGGGCGGGCTGATGGCCATGGAGTCGAGCGCACAGGACCCCATCGACTTCACGCACAACGCGTGGTTCCCCGACGGCAGGGTCTGGTGGACGACGTCCGGCGGGTCCTTCCGCAGCATGGCCGCGGCGCGGGGCAAACTCGGCGCGACCCGGCCCGTCTTCGGCCGCAGCACGAAACGCCACGAGGCGTGCGTGATCTGCGAGGCCGACCCGTTCGCCACGGACATCGTGCTGGGCGAGACCTACCTCAAGCGGATCACGCGGCCATACACGCCTGTACTGGCGGAGGGCTCCATCCCGCGGGGGGCGGGTGTGGCGATCCCGGGCATCACCGATGGCTTCACCGGCAAAACGCCCGACATGGGGGCGATCATCACTGGCGTGAAGCGGCCCGTCTGGGGCGATCGCCTCAAGAAGGCCCTCGCCGCCCCGACGGCCGGGAAGTAGGGCCCCGCCGCTACCCACGTTCAGGGTGCTGCCAAGTCGCTACCGCGACACGAAGTGCCGCAGCCAGCCGCGGGCCGGGATGGTGTGTGTTGCGCGGCGTTCCACGCCGCCCAGTGCGCACTTCACTTCCGCCATCGCGTCCTCGTCGTTGAAGTTCTCGACCACCCAGCTCCCGTCGGCGAACAGGTAGAAGCCCACCTTGTTCGGTCCCGACAGCGACGCCTTGACCGGCCGCAGCATCATCGAGCGGATCGTGTCCAGCTCTGCCTGCGGCATCGTCAACAGGCTCTTGGGATTGCCCTTGACGTTCAGCACGCGGACACTGGCAGCCTTGAGGTCCACTTTGCCTTCCAGCGCCGCCGCCAGGCCGTCGGTGACGAGCGTGGGTTTCTCCGCGGCGGTGAAGGTCTTGAGCTTCGCGGCCAGGTCGGGGTCCTTCAGCGCGTGCACGGAGAAGAACCCGGCCGGCGCGTCGGTGGGGAATTGGTGGCAGGGCACCAGCGGCAGGCCCATCATGCCCACGAAGTCGAAGATGCGGGGTTCCTTCTCCGGGTGGCTGTTCGGGGGCTTATACGCGGCCACGCCGACGATTCTCCGCCGGGCGACCTGTCCGGCGACGTCCAGCAGCTCGGGGATCTGCGTCCGCAGGGCCTCGACGTTCTTGGGGCCCGTGCCGTTGAGCAGCGAGCCGTAGCAGAACAGCAGGCTCTCGCGGGCCCCGCCGAGGACGGTCTGGCGGGCCTGCTCGACGTAGGTCTTCTCGGTCGTTCCGTACGGGTCGTACCACCCGCCGCCGCATTTGGCTCCGCCAATGCCGCCCAGCCAGCGCATGATGAAGTACGCCTCGTATTGCGGCGTGCCGCCCCAGCGCTTGTCGGTGTAGTCGCGCGTCTCGGTGCCCACCCAGATCCGGTCGAAGTCCGCCGACTCGCGGACCACCTCGTAACCGCGCTCGTGGAAGCGGTCGTACCACTGCGGGTACTTGATGATCAGCCGGACCTTCGGGTTGACGCGCTTGGCCGGCGCGAGGATCCGGTCGCGCGACAGGGCGACCATCAGCTCGCAGCGGTAGTCTTCCCACGTGGCGCGAGGAACGGGGTAGGTCTTCGTGCCGACGACCGCCTTGCGGGCTCTGCGGCCCTTGTCGCATATGGGGCACTTGCAGTCGGTGAACCAGAAGTCGTCGATCATGATCTCGTCAAACAGCGACGCGGCGAACTCGAAGACCTTCTGGAGCTTGTCCTGCGTGGCCAGGTCCGTGTAGCAGGAGATCTCGTTCTTCCAGCCCGTCGAGGGCTTGCCCACCCGCGTGGTCGTCACGCAGCCCGATACGTCCAGCCCGGCGGCGGTGAAGGCGGCCTTGGCCTTTCCGATCGTGGCGCGCGGGGCCTGGTAGCCGCCGCGGAACGTCTCGACGTAGACCTTGGTGACGCCCGTCTTCCTGCACCAGTCGATGGCCGAGCGGATCCCCTCGTCGCTGGACAGCAGCTTGTGGACCTGTCCAGCCGTGACCAGCGTGCTGAACCGGTGCACCTCGTGGCGGGCTATCGCCAGCTTCCACAGATCGTCCACGCCGCCCGGCGCGTCCTGGGCGGCCGCAAGGCCCTGCCTCAGCATCCCTGCCGCCAACACGATCACCAGCATCACCATCAGCTTCATGTCCGTCTCCTGTCGAGCTGTGCAGCGGACTGGTCCGCTGGTGTTTGAACGCCCCTGGGCGTGGTATGGGCTCGCGGCCCGCTAGAGCAACTCGGTCTCGACGCCGCGGGCGATCGTCGACAGGGCGGCCTTGGGCAGCGCTGCCTGTGTTCGCATGGTGCCAGCGCGAGGCGAAGGTCGTCCGGGCGCCCATCCTGGGCGACGAGGAGTTCGAGCTGGACGAGGAGTTCGTCGTGATCGCCGACGACGTCGTCGGCGCCTTGGTGGCGCGGGACGAGGCCACCGGCGTCATCTATGACAACGACGCCTACACATACGCCCCGCCGGCGGACGGGGAGGCGCCTGTTTGGCAGAAGCACTTCCTCTTGGCCTGTGCTGCTGGGAGGCCAGGGTTCCATGTTCCGTCCGAGCCGCCCTGGGAGGCGTTGGCCAAGCTGGAAGCCTGGGCGCCGGATGCCGATGCCAGTGCCGCAGGTGCCGATGGTGCGCTGAGAAGCGAGGAGACTGCCCACCATCACTGCTTACAGACCGTCAGTCACGCTTGGAATCCGTCTGAGAACCGAAGCCCGCTGGCCCCGGTCGAGTCTTGGGAGCATACGCGCATGGAGTCACTTCCCCACGCAGTACAGCGTCTTCTTTCCGCGCAGGAAGAACGTCGCGCCGTCGAAGACCGATGTTGCCGCCGAGCTGTCGCCGCGTCGAGGACCATTCTGGCATACCCCAGCAGACGTGATAGAATCCCTCGAAAGGTCCCAGAAGGGTCGCGATGGTCGTGGCCGGCAAGGCATATGGGGCACTCCGGACGAGTTCGTGTGAGGAACGCACAATGAAATGCGTAGTACTGACCGCTTGCGTCATGGTCGCCGTCGCGTCCATCCTGAACACCGCGGCCGCGGATGACAAAGGCGACGGAGAGCATGCCTACGACGTTATCTCCGTGGAGCAGACGAAGAAGCTCAAGGCTATTCGCGATTCCTACAAGAGGATAGCGGGCCTCGACAAACGGTACACGGACCGGGAACACACGAACGGGTTGCCCTATCACATCTACGTTCCCAAGGCACTCGAAGCCGGGAAGGAGTACCCGCTGGTGACCTTCCTGCACGGGTACTCGGACTTGACGATCGATACGCACAAGGGATTCCCGAAAGGGGTCTGGTCGCTACCGCTCGTGCAGGAGAAGCATCCGCACATCCTGTTCGTGCCGCGGCACCGCACGCTGAAGGACCGGTGGACGAACCCGAAGTACAGGGCCATGACGATCCAGGCGCTGGATGACCTCGTCGCGGAGCTCAACGGCAAGGAGGATACGCCGAACGTCGATACGAACAGGATCTACCTGACGGGCTTCTCACTCGGGGGCATCGGCACGTGGAACTTCATCAAGAACTACCCGGACAAGTTCGCGGCTGCGTGTCCGCTGTCGGGGTTCTCTGAGGGCCCGCAGACGAAGTTGCAGGCGGAGAAACTGAAGCACATCCCGATCTGGATCTTCAACGGAGACGGCGACCGGGGAGTGAAGGGCTCGCGAATCAGCTTCCAGGCGCTGAAGGAGGCGGGGGCTGACGATGTCAGGTATCACGAGTACAAGAAGCAGGGGCACGTCATCGATGACTTCGCGTACTTCACCACGGGCTTCATGGACTGGCTGTTCGCACAGAAGCTCAAGCCCGGCGCCGATGCGCGCAAGTTGTCG
>Ga0111188_1290_pt1 | contig 10416 bp, 10 predicted proteins | sample DeeMarSWOR324_28_FD_80358 | JGI IMG/M metagenome (GOLD analysis project Ga0111188, IMG submission 80358) | Planctomycetes bacterium SM23_25
AACGCCGCCATCGCCGCCGGCAACGCCGCCGACCCGGCCAACCGCCCCGCCCTGGAAGGCCTCACCCGGCACGAATCGCCTCACGTGGCCGAGGCCGCGCAGTGGGCGCTCCGGCAGCTCGCCTGACGCCCGGCAGCGGCCGCCTGCCCGCCGTCCTCATGCCGGCCTTGCCGCCGGGCTATCCCGCCCCGGGCCTGCTGGCCGCCGGCCCGGCCTGGAGGACCTCTTCCATCGCCCGGCGGGAGATAACCACCTTCTCGACGTACACCAGGTCCTTGAGTTTCTGCCCGTAGACCCCGGCGCTTCGCTCGTGCAGGAGGAACGGCCCGTGACGCTTCCGGCCCGACTCCACCCACACCGGCTGACCCTTCACCTCCCCGGCCAGGTAGCTGTCGTCAATGAGGTGGAACCGCCATTGGAAGCGCCGGATGGGCTTTTCCCGGCCGGTGTAGACCTTCTCGTCCGAGCCCATCTCTTTCCATCGCCATTCCTTCTCGAGCCCCTGCTCGACGACGACGGCCTGGATGCTCAGGACGGCGATGGGCGGGATGTGCCGCCAGCGCTTCTCGGATTCCACCCACACCTCCCAGTTCCTGTCGCGGGTGGTGTGGATCCCGCCGGCCAGCAGTTGCCCGTCGGACAGGGCCACCACGCCGGGCAGGGCGTCCCGCCGGCCGAACCGGTCGGTCCCGCCGAAGGGATCGGCCCCGGCCGGCTGGGTGGTTGGCTGGGTGGCGGGTTGTGCCCGGCTGAGCCAGTATTCGAGGTTGGACTCCGGCCTGGAGGCGGCTTGGCCGGGCGGCTCGGAGCCGCCCCCGGCCGCGGCCAGCGCCGCCGCCAAGGCCAGCCCCGCCAGGCTTTTGACCAGCGGTCCGCTCATGTCGTTACCTCTGCTGCCGGGAGGTCTCTTCGTGGACCTTGCGGAAGATCTCGCAGGTCGGCTCGTCAAACAGCACGAAGGACACGTCGGTGAGCTTGCTGCCGGCGGCAAGGTGCTTGTGCACCTCCTCCAGCATGATCTTGGCGCATTCGGTCCGGTCGAAGCCGGCGATGCCGGTTCCCACGGCCGGGAAGGCCAGGGTGTGAATGTCGGGTGTCTTTTCGGCGATTTCCAGCACGGCCCGGGTGGAGTCGCGCAGGCTCTTGGCCGTGGTGCGGGCCCCCAGGGCCATGGAGGCCTGGTGGATGACGTATTTGGCCGGCAGCTTGCCGCCGCGGGTGAGGGCGGCCTGTCCGACCTCGACGGGGCCGTGCCTGTTGCATTCGGCCTGGACGGACGGCCCGCCGCGCCGGCGGATGGCCCCGGCCAGCCCGCCGCCGAGGATCAGCTCGTTATTCGCCGCGTTGACGATGGCGTCCACCGCGTAGCCGGTCAGGTCGCCCTGCTCGATATGAACCCTTGTCATGGCTGGGCCTCCACGGTATCTATGATGCACCCGAGATCTCGATTGATCAACCGCCCGACCATTGGGAGGTGCGCATGATTATAGGTACGGTTCGCGAGGTCAAGGATGATGAATACCGTGTCGGAATCACCCCCGGCGGGGCGGAGGTCCTCACCCAGGCCGGGCATACCGTGCTGGTGGAGGCCGGCGCCGGCCTCGGCAGCGGCTTCAGCGACGACCAGTACCTCGCCCAGGGCGCCCGCACGCTCGATTCGGCCGGTGCCGTCTGGGCCGAGGCCGACCTGGTCGTCAAGGTCAAGGAGCCGCTGGAGTCGGAGTGGCCCAGCCTCCGCCGCGGCCAGGTGGTCTTCACCTATTTCCACTTCGCCGCCAGCCGCCGGCTCACCGAGGGCGTGGCCGCCACCGGCATCGTGGCCATCGCCTACGAGACCATCACCGACCCGGCCGGCGGGCTGCCGCTGCTGACCCCCATGAGCGAGGTGGCGGGGCGGATGGCCGTCCAGGTCGGCGCCTGGTCGCTGGAGCGCCACACCGGCGGGCGGGGGGTGCTGCTGGGCGGCGTGCCCGGCGTCATGCCGGCGCGGGTGGTCGTGCTGGGCGGCGGCGTGGTGGGCAGCAACGCCGCCCGCATCGCCGCCGGCATGGGGGCGGACGTGCAGATCTTCGACATCCGCCTGGATCGGCTGCGCTTCCTGGCCGAGGTGATGCCCCCCAACGTCCGCACCGTCAAGTCCGAGCCGGCCTCCATCCGGGCGGCCCTTGCCGAGGCCGACATGGTCATTGGGGCCGTGCTCATCCCCGGCGGACGCACCCCCGTGCTCATCCGCCGCGACGACCTGAAGGCCATGAAGCGCGGGGCCGTCATCGTGGACGTGGGCGTCGACCAGGGCGGGGTGGCCGAAACCACCCATCCCACCACCCACCACGACCCCATCTACGAGGTGGACGGCGTCATCCACTACTGCGTCGCCAACATGCCCGCCGCCGTCGCCCGCACCTCCACCCAGGCCCTCACCAACGCCACGCTGCCGTACGTGCTGCAACTGGCCGAGGCCGGGTGGAGGGCCGCCGCCGGGGCCGACGAGCACCTCGCCCGCGGCGTGAACATGGTGGAGGGCAGGATCACCTGCCCCGGCGTGGCCGGGGCACACGGCATGAAGCTGACGGAGCTGAAACTGTAGCGGATCGGCGAGGGCGGCCTTCGGCCCCCGAACCGCCCCGCCGGCCGCAAAGGACATCCATGCCTCCGCAACCGATCCTCGACCTCGCCCGCATCGACCAGAGCAGCATCGCCGTGACCCGCGAACAGATCTACCAGGTGAATCCCCACCGCTACGAGTTCCAGCAGCTTGACGGCATCTTCTTCGTCGACCGCCGGCAAGGGACGATGGCCGGCTTCCGCGACGTCCGCGGCGACGAGTTCTGGGTGCGGGGTCACGTTCCCGGCCGGCCGGTCTTTCCCGGCGTGCTGATGATCGAGACCGCCGCCCAGATGGTCAGCTACTACGTGATGAGCCAGGATGACCGCGGCAGGTTTCTGGGCTTCGGCGGGGTGGACCGGGTCAAGTTCCGCGGCCAGGTGGTCCCCGGCGACCGCATCATCATGCTGGGCAAGATGCTGAGGGAGCGTCCCGGCCGCCGGTACACCGGTCTGACCCAGGCCTTTGTCAACCGGCAGATGGTTTACGAGGGCGTGATTACCGGCATGTTCATCGGCAAGCTGCCCGCCCGGCGCAGGCAGGCCGGCGGCTCCTGAGCCGACGGGGGCCCTGAAAGACCCATGGCCCAGTGGCAAGATCGGTTCGACGGCGACGTGGGCCTTCGCGCTCCGCTGGGCCCGGAGGAGTTGAAGTCGCTGCCGGGGCGGCGCGGGGTGTTTTTGCTGGAGGGCCCCGGCGGCGAGCCCATCCTGCTGGCCACGGCGGCCAACATCCGCGCCCGCATGCGCTTCCGCCTGGCGGCCCCGGACGAAAAGCCCAGCAAGCGGGTGGACCTGCGGGCCGTGGCCGCCCGCCTGCGGTGGAAGCTCACCCACAGCCACTTCGAAACGGATTGGCAGTTCCTCGAGCTGGCGCGGGTGATCTACCCCGGCCGTTACAAGCAGCTCTTGAGCTTCCGGCCGGCGTGGTTCGTTCACGTCGACCCGGAAGATGCCTTTCCCTGGTTCCGGCCGACGCGGCGGGCCCAGCCCGGCCGGGGGCGGCATTTCGGCCCCTTCCCGGACCGGCGCAGCCCGGGGAGGTTCATCGAGATCCTTCAGGACGTCTTCGGCCTGTGCCGTTCCGAACGCAGCCTGCGCAGGGGCGGGTCCGGCTGCGTGTACGCCCAGATGGGCCGCTGCCGCGCGCCCTGCCGGGGGCGGACCTCCATGGACGAGTACCGCCGCATCGTCGCCGACGCCTGCCGCTGCGCCGAAGGCGCCCGCCAACCCGTGCGCCTGGCCCTGGAGGCTGAAATGCGCCGCCTGGCGGCCGAGAAGCTGTACGAGCAGGCCGGCGAATGCAAGGCCCGGCTGGAGCGGCTGGAGGAGCTGGGGCGGGAGGAGTTCCGCCACGTTGGGCCCATCGAACGGTTTCAGTACGTCCTGGCGCAGCCCGGCCCCAGCCGGCGGAAGGCCAAGGTCTTCTTCGTGGACCGCGGCGCCATCGCGCCCGCCGACGGGCTGGATTATCCCCTCCGCCCCGAGCAGGCGGCCGCGGCGATCTCGGCCATGCGCGACTTCTGCGCCGCCCCGCGTCCCGGCGGGACCGAGCTGGAGGGGATCGCCCTGGTCTCGCACTATCTGTTCGTCAGCCCGCAGCGGCGCGGCCTGGCGGTCCGATATGACGACGCCCTCGACGCCGAAGCACTCATCCGGCACGTCGAATCGGCGGCCGACCTGCTGAAGCTTCGCCCGCCCCGTCGCTGACGCCGCGCCGGACCCGCGGCAGTAACCAGCAATTGCCAGTTGAACAACTCGCTCCGGGCTGCCGAGGGCGCGCGGCTGGGTGTCTGGAGAAGACCCGCCACCCGAACCCGCCCCCCGGGTGGCTGCCGCCGCCGGGGCGGGCGGCCCCCCTGCCGCCTCGAGAACCACTTGCTCGTGGACGTCCCCGGAATTGGACTCAGCTCTTTCGCAGCACGACTATCGTGAGATCGTCCGCGTGCGTGGACGTGCCCGTGAACCGGCCCAAGTCCCCCCACACGGCGTCGATCAGCTCCGACAGTGACAACTCGTGGTGGCGCAGGAGGGAACTCTTGAGCCGGTCGAGCCCGAAGGGCTCCCCGCAGGCGCTGACCGCCTCGTAGAAGCCGTCGCTGACCAGCACCAGGAAATCCCCTGGCTGGAACCGATGCCGCAGCTCCCAGCCATTCGGCGGCGGCAGCAGCGAGCCCCCCAGGGGCGGGCAGGTGGCCTTCAATTCGTCGAACCGCCCGGCGGCACGGTCAAACAAGAGGATCGGACCCTGACCGGCGGAAGCGAACGAAAGCGTGTCGATGGAGGGTTCCAGCAGCCCGACGAAGCAGGTGACGAGCATGTCCTCGGGTGAGCCCGCGCTGAGCAGCTCGTCGGTCCCATGCAGGATGAGGGAGGGGCGAACGGCCGCCCGGCAGAGCGCCCGCAGATACGCCCGTGTTTCAGAGATGACCAGAGCGGGCCCGACGCCGTGGCCGGTGGCGTCGGCCAGGGCGATCAGCCAGTTTCCATCCGGCAGGGACACGAAGTCGTAGGTGTCCCCGCCCGTCCGGGCGGCCGGACGGCTCCAACCGGCCAGCTCGAAGCCCTGCACCCGGGGCGGCAGCGACGGCAGCAGGCCCTGCTGAATCCGCGAGGCGATCTCCAGCTCTCTGTCGAGGCCTCTCTGTCGAGGCGCTGGCGCTGCCGCTCGGCGTCGAGCCGGCCCTTCATCAGCGCCGCCGCCACCATCACCGATATCAGCACGGCCCCGGCCGGGATCAAGGCGATTCCCGCCCAGCCGGAGGCTGCCAGAATGATATCGACCAGGGCCGTGGCCGCGAGCACCACGAAGCTCAAGCGGACCAGCGAACCGAAAGGCAGCGCGGATTCTTCCCCGCCGCTCCGCCGCGAGGCAGGACGATACAGCAGAACCAGCGTCGTCGCCTGGACGAGCAGCCACAAGCCGACGTACGGCAGGACGAGGAACCCGTCCTCCGGGAGAAAAGGCACCGCGACCCGCCAACTGCTGGTGGGCCCGACCGGCTGGGCCCGCGGCGCCAGAAACCAATTGGACCAGATACACGGAATCGCCGCCAGCAGCAGCGCGTACACCAAGCCGATGTGCCGGGCGAGGAAGCTGCGGGCGCCCCGATAACGGAAGACGAAATGAAGCTGAAGGGCCATCACCACCAGACCGAAGGCGTACTGAATCCGAGAAAGCAGCACCGTTCTTTCAGCCGCCCCGACGACCTCCCGGGCGGGCGTTCCGGCCGGTACCAGGTTCTCGATGAGAAACGTCAGCAGCGCCACCGCCGCGCAGCAGGCCACCAGGGAGGCGTACAGCAGGTCCAGATGCCGCCGGCCGAACTTCCAGTAGATCACGTAGAACAGCAGCGCCAGCGGGGCCATGACGGCGAAAGCCACCAGCTCGTGCAACGTGAACGTGTTGAAGTAGAGCATGTCAGAACCGCCTTTCCAGCGGGGCCGCCGGCGCGTGTGAAACCGCACTTGCGACCCTCACGGGCCCTGCCCTCATGGTTCCGCCGGGCTTCCGGGCTCCGGCAATCGCGTTCGGATGGGCTGTCTTGACGCGGGCTCGGCCCGATCCGCTGCCGCGGCCTCTTTGCCGCGGGACAGCAAGTCGGCGCGCCTCAACCACAGAACCGCGATGATGAACACCCCGAAGCTCAGGCACGTCACGTTGATGGCGACCTCGATCCACACCGCCGCGCCACGCAGCAAGTAGATTCCCTCGTTCAGGTTGAAGCACACGTCCATCAGGCCGAGGAAGATAGCGCTGGAGGCGGCGAGCAGACCGAAAAGGAAGCCCCACTCCCGCCTGAGCAGCAGACCCACCGCCGCAGCCAGGCTGCAGACGGCCAGCCAGGCGTCCGCCAGCGCAAAGGCCTTCTGAAACGTCAGGTACGCTTTGTCGCCCCGGACCTGCACGTCGCCCCAGGCATAGAAGTCCACCCAGTATGCCACCAAAGCCAGGAATCCCAAGATGAGCAGACCGACCACCGCGACCGGCCTTCGTCCGGCACGCATATCCGAATCTCCTTTTGTCCCGAACGCTTCAGGCCCGGCCTACGACTTTCCCAGCCTCCCGCGCGCCTTCGCATAATCCGAGTCCAACACCCTTCGCATCAATCCGGGCAGATGCCGGAACAGTCTCCAGTACATTCTGGGCTTCCCCGGAAGGATCTGGAACTTCTTCCTCAGGACCCCTTCGATGAAGGTTGCGGCCACCTCTTTCGGTTCCAGCAATCCGGCCTTCTCCGACATCATCGCGCACTCGGGGGGTTTTGTCAGGTTCTCCTTCTCAAAGCCCGGCGTCCTGGTGTCGGGTGGGTAGAGAATCGACACGGTGATGCCAAAGGGCTTCAGCTCATGGCGCAGGGTTTCGGCCAAGCCAACTATTGCGTGCTTTGTGGGTGCATATGCGGCATACCCCATCAGCCCCATGTAGCCCAGGACCGAGGAGGTGAATGCAATACATCCTCCCCTTCTCGCCTTCAGGTAATAGGGCAACACAATGAGGGTGGGGACGAGTTGCCCATAGTAATTCACATCCATATTCCGCTTGAAGTCCTCCAGGCTCAGCTTCTCAACGTACTGGGCATGCGCGTACCCCACAAAATTGAAGAGGCAGTCAGGCACGCCGCGACGTTTGATGTGCTCCTCGAGCAGGGGCTTCAGCCTGTCCATGTCGGTGGCATCACACGGAATCGTTTCGACAAACTGGTCCTTGTCGAGTCGGAGCGGTTCGACTTCCTTTTTCGCCTCCTCCAGGGCCCCGATGGCGACAATGCACACGGAGCCGCCGCGTTGCACGACCTCTTTGGCGACAGCCAATCCGATTCCCTGTGACCCGCCGGCGATGATCACTGATTTCCCGGCAAAGGGTCGCGGCCTGCTCCGCCGTGTTTCGGCCATGGTGCCCGATCCAGCTTGACTTCCAGGCGAGCTTCAGGACAGCCTGCGCCGCGAGGAGACCGCCGGCCGACCCGCGCGGGCCGCCGGAGGACACGTCCCGAAGGGCCCGAAGCCCGCCGTCGGGGGGCGTCGGGCTGGCCTCGGCGGCGCTGTCGGCGGTGATCGTAGTGACGGCTGGCCCCGGCTGCAAGCGCCTTCCCGATGACCCCTCCGAACTCGGCCATCCGCCCCCATGCGCCGGGCCGGGGCCGCCCGCCCACGGGGCCGCGAGAGCCTGGCGGCGGCTCCGGCCGAACCTGGAAGCCGCATGCCCGTCTGAACCTGGCTCGGCCAGCGGGCGGCGCCACCTTTGACAACGCCCTCGCCGGCAGCATACAGTGGGCCGGAAGATCCGCACTGAACCGGCACCGCGGCTCAGCATGCAGTGCCCCATGAAAGCAGAGGCGGCCATGAGAATGTGCGTGTTCATACCGCTGGTTCCCGCTCTCAGTGTGTGGGGGTGCGCGGCCGTCCAGGAGATTGCCGTCTCGCAGCCCCGGGTGGAAAGGCTGCCGGCGACGGGCACGCCGACGGCCGGGGCGGTCTCCGTCGACATTACGCCGCCTCCCGGCATGCCGATGGGGGGATATTCGATATTGGCCAACAAGGGGTGCGGCTTCCGCACGCGTCTCAAGGCCCGCGTGGTGTATCTCAACGACGGCAAGGGCCATGCCGTCGCCCTGGTGCAGGCCGATCTGACCGCGGGGTCGCTGCTGCTGCATCACAAGGTGGCCGAAGCGGTGGCGGGAAAAACCGGCCTCATTACCGCGTCGCACAGCCATTCGACGCCCGTCAACTTCTTCGACAACGACTTCTACAACAAACACACCTCGAGCGGGAAATGGCTGGAGGTCAGCTTCCTCGAGTTCGCCACGCAGCGCATCGCCCAGGGCATCCTGGAGGCCTGGGGGAGCCGCCGCCCGGCCAGAATCGCCACGGGCCGCAAAGACGTGTACGGTTGCAACCGGAACCGGTCCCTGGGCTCCTATGTTCTGAACGAGAACGCCGGGCAGATCCGCCTGGATGACCCCCAGGCCGTCTTCAAGGCGGTGAACCCGGCGCTGCACATGCTGCGGGTGGACGTGCAGGACGATCGCGGGGGCTACAAGCCGTTGGCGGCTTTCTCGAGCTTCTCGGTGCATGCCACCGCACTGACCCCGCCGGTGCAAGTGTACAACGCCGATTTGTTTGCCTACGCCCAGAAAGACCTGGAGTGGGCGATTCAGCGCAAGTACCAGACGCCCTGGGCGGTCGTCCATGCCTTGACCACGGCCACCCAGGGCGACATGGCCCCGGCGCTGCCGCAGCATGGCGATAACATCTTCGGTCATTTCCCGGTGAACTGGACAGAGGCCAGGAAACTGGGGCAGCGGATCGGCCGCGAGGCCATCAGTCTGTTCGAGGCGCTGGGGGACAAGCTGACCGCCGACGTCGCCCTGGCGTCCGCGGTGCGCGAACTCAATATCCGCGAACACAATGTGGTGGAAGACATCCAGCTGTGCCGCGACCCCGCGGTGGGCAACCCCGTGGCGGGGGGTGCCTATGAACGCCGCGCCCCCTGGCTGGCGGCCATCCCCTTCCTGAAGGGGGGGAATGCGTGCGCCCGCCGCTGGTGGTTCTTCAAGAACGGCTGTCAGGGCAACAAGCGGCACCTGGGCTTCTCGTTCCTGCAGCGCCTGTTGGAGCCGAAAGACAGCTTCCCCAACACGGTGATGTTCCAGTTGATTCGGGTGAACGACACCGTCATTCTGCCGCTGCCGTTCGAGGTGACGGCCGAGTCGGGCCGGCGGATGGCCGCCCGCGTGAGCAGGGAGTTCGTGCAAGCGGGCGATGACGGCGTCCGGCACGTGTGGGTGGCCAGCAATGCCAACGGCTATATGGGCTATACCACCACGCCGGAAGAGTATTCCCGCCAGAACTATGAGGGCGGGCACACGCTGTATGGCCGATACTCCACGCCTTACCTCACGGCGCAGCTTGGCCTGCTGGCGCGCGACTTGAAAGCCAAGGGCGAGGTGCACGAGCTGAAGCCGGAGTGGAAGTACCGGCTGAAGGTGAACACCTTCTACCCTGAGGCCAGGGCCGCCACCGGCGAACGCAGGGCATTGAGGCAGCCTGCGCCCGTGCGGGCGAAAAAGGAATATCAGGAAGATTACATCTGTTTCCGCTGGCAGGACGTCGGACCCAGTGAGATCAGTTTCCACCAGCCGCTGAGCGGGGTGGAAGTCAAAACAGATCCCGGCTGGGCGCCCCTGTCGGTGAACGACGAGCCGATCCATGACGATGGGTATGATCTGGAAGTCCGCTATCTCCGCAGGCTGGACGACGGCATGGGCGAATACGAGCTGCGCTGGTACAACCCGGCCCCGGGCGGTGAATATCGCTTTGTGATTGAGCCACGCGGCAAGCGCCCCGCCCTGGCCTCTCAGGCCTTTCTCTACAAGGGGTCCGCCGACGGCCAGGACAGGAAAACGGCCCTGGTGCTGACTGCCGGCCCGTGAGAGCGCCGGACAGGTTGAACTCGGCGGCCGGCATGCTCGGCGTCCGCGTGCCCGGCCAGGATGCCAAATGCGTGCCGAACCGGAAGCGGTACACGCAGGACGACCTGAGCCTGCCTGCCCCCCGAGCCCGGTGGGCGAAGTAGGCAGGGAGGCGATAGCCATGGAAGGCTCATTCACCGAACGTAAGAGCCGGTCGCCCGGCGAGACCAAGCGCGGCCTGGTGTGTAGGTACTGCGCCTCCAAGCACTTCCGCGTCATCTACGTCCGGGCAACCTGGGGCGGTCGGATCATGCGCCGGCGGGAGCCTGCCTACCTGGGGCAGGGCAGAGGGGTGTCGGCATTACGGCAAGTCCCGACGGGACCCCTTCGGGGCGCA
>Ga0111188_1165_pt1 | contig 10370 bp, 7 predicted proteins | sample DeeMarSWOR324_28_FD_80358 | JGI IMG/M metagenome (GOLD analysis project Ga0111188, IMG submission 80358) | Planctomycetes bacterium SM23_25
CAGGACAACCTGCGCAAATGGAAGACGGGCGGCCTGCGGCGCATCGGTGACGACGAACCGTTCAAAGACCTGATTTACTCGTCGCCTGCGCGGGGCCGGGAGCGAAAACTTGCCCCCCACCCGTCTCTGAAACCGCAGGCGTTCCTGCGGCGGCTCGTGCGGTCCGCCCTTCCCTTCGCGGAGGGGGTCATTCTGGACCCCTTCATGGGGTCGGGTTCAACCATTGCAGCGGCGTGCGCCTGCGGGTTGAGCAGCGTCGGCCTCGAACACAACCCGGAGTATTTCGAGATGGCCAAGCACGCCATTCCGGCGCTGGCACGGTACACACCCAAAGAGACCAACGGCAATGGTCCGAAAGGATGACTTCGACACCGGCGTGCCGTTGCCGCCAGGACTTGACTGCGCCGCAGTCCGCCGCGCGGTCGAATACATCGAGCGGGAACTGGCCGAGTTCGTCGAGGTCTACTATGAGCAGGCCAACGTGTTCAGCGCCCTGGTCGGCATCTTCGGGACCCGGGCGCTCGATTCGGTGAGCAACTACGAGAAGCACCGCCATGCCGACACTGCGCAGCAGCGCTTCCCCGACCTGAAGCGGCGCGGTTCAGGCCAGAAGCCCAAACCGAACGAGTGCCTGGAGAGCAAGGCCAGCAAACGCCCCTGGGCCCTTCAATCGCATTACGATCACCCAGGCTGGTACATCGTGTGGCGATACCTGGTCGATCCGACCGAGACGCTGGAGCCGGGACGGCCCGTGGTCATCTGGCGCGTGGACGCCGTGTTCCTCGAAAAGGCCGACTGGAAGTATGAGAAGAGCAGCGCCGGCGACGCAGGGGGAGGCAGGACGCATACCTTCGGCGTCAAGAACCCGGCTGCCAGACTTAAGGGGAAGGCCGTCTATCGGCGGAGCGATGTTGTTGCGAGAGGCGGCAAGCCTGTTCCCTGCAACGGCGCGGACGCGTAGCCCGCGCTGCCGCAACGGCTGCCACTGTCCGGCAACGCCCAACCGCCCGTCCGCCGTACCGCCGGCACCGGTGCCGGGAGGGGATGAAAAGGGGCCTGTCATGACGGGGTTTCGGTTCTTCATGATCGTGGTGATTTTCGTGACGGTCAGCATGGCCTGGGCCATCCTGGGCGGCACGGTCTATGTGCGCACCGAGAACCAGCGCGACGAACTCAGCCCGGAGGTGGACGTCCGGTGGGGCCCCGCCGGCCTGGTCCAGCCGGCGCCCCGGCCCGACCCCGACGAGAGCGAGATCGCCGTAGACTTCCACCACGAGGACCGGTACATGGGCCTCCTCTGGTTCAGCACGTACACCGTCGAGTTCAAGGGCAGGTATACGATCGGCGCGTCGGCGAACCGCCCCACCGTGTTCACGTTCGACCTCCCGAGCAAGGCCCACGTCTTCGAGAACCTGGCCGTGACGTTCAACGGCGAGGCCCTCGACATCGCCGAGTTCAAGACCGGCGACCGGCTGAACATTCCCCTGCCGGCCGGGCAGGACCACACCGTCGCCGTCACGTACCGGACGCAAGGGCGCGACCGATGGGAGTACGACTTCGCCCACGGCACCGACCAAACCACGATGGTGAAGAAACTCTCGCTGACGGCCACGACGGATTTCCGCGAGATCGACTATCCGAAAGGCTCGGCCAGCCCGACGCCGGACCCGGCCAAGGAGATCGACGGCGGCATGCAGGCCGTCTGGAAGTTCGAGAACCGCAGCACCCGCCAGCGGATCGGCATCGAGATGCCCCCCCGGACGAACGCCGGCCCCATCGCCGCACGCATGGCGCTCTTTGCGCCCGTGGGTCTGTTCTTCTTCTTCACGGTGATGTTCGCCGTCGTGGTCCTGAAGAAGATCCCGCTGCATCCGATGCATTACCTGTTCATCTCGGCGGGGTTCTTTGCCTTCCACATCCTGCTGGCGTACCTTGTGGACCGCATCCGCCTGGACCTCGCCTTCTGGATTTGCGCGGTCACCAGTGTCTTTCTGGTCGTCAATTACATGTGGCTGGTGGCAGGGGCGAAGTTCGCCCTCGCCTATGTGGGTTTGGCACAACTCGTGTACCTGGTCGGTTTCAGTTACGCCTTTACCTGGCCGGGCAACACCGGACTGACCATCACGATCCTGGCGGTGATCACACTGCTCGTGCTGATGGTGGCCACTGCGAAAGTGGCGTGGGACGACGTTTTCAGGAAGCCCCCGGCCGCTCCAGCGGCGCCGGTCCCGCCGCGCGCGCCGCCCCCGACGCCGCCGCAAGCACAGTGAACCGCCGGGGCGGCGCTTCGCTGGGCCCGGGCCTACATTTCGCGCAGCCGACGCTGGTGCGCCTGCGGCCATAGGCGCCCTTCCACACACTGTGCCGGAACGACTGGACATCACGTCTCCGGCCGGTACAATGGCCCCTTGCACCGAACCGTCTGGGCGGGAGGAATCCATGTTCAAGGGAACGCTTGTCGCGCTCGTCACGCCGTTCTCGGGCGGCCGGGTGGACTACGCGGCCATCGAGCGGCTCGTGGACTGGCACGTCGAGCAGGGCACCGACGGCCTGGTGCCCGTCGGGACGACCGGCGAGAGCCCGACCGTCACCGTCGCCGAGCACGAGAAGATCATCGAGACCGTCGTCCGGCGCGCCGACGGCCGCATCCCCGTCGTCGCCGGGACGGGCGGAAACGCCACGGCCGAGGCCGTCGAACTCACCCGGTTCGCTCAGGAGGTCGGCGCCGACGCCTCGCTCCAGGTGTGCCCGTACTACAACAAGCCCACCCAGGAAGGCCTGTACCGGCACTTCGCAGGCGTTGCCGAGGCGTGCGACCTGCCGCAGGTCCTCTACAACATCCCGTCGCGGACGGGCGTCTCGATGACACCCGAGACCGTGGCCCGGCTGGCCGGACTCGACCAGGTCGTCGCCATCAAGGAGGCCACCGGCTCGATGGACCAGGCGAGCCAGATCCTCTCGCTGTGCGACCTGACGGTCCTGTCGGGCGACGACAGCCTGACGCTTCCCCTGATGGCCCTCGGCGGCCAAGGGGTCATCAGCGTCGTGGCCAACCTCGTGCCGAAGGACGTGAAGGCGCTGACCGATGCGATGCTCGCCGGCGACGTGGCGAGGGCCCAGGCGGCTCACCGCAAACTCTTCCCCCTGTGCCGCGCCATGTTCGTCGAGACCAACCCGATTCCCGTCAAGACGGCGATGAAATGGGTGGGGCTGCTCGAGTCGGACGAGAAACGGCTTCCTCTGACGGACCTCTCGCCGGCCGCAGCCGACGCGCTCCGGCAGGCGATGACCGACTACGGCCTGCTCTGAGCGGCCCCAGGCAGGTCTTCGCGCGGCGGGTCTGGAGGACCGTACGTGTTTAGCGTTGTCATTCTGAGGCCCGCTTGCGGGCCGAAGAATCTCGCCTGCCGGCGGGCGGGCAGGCTCGCCGTGGTCGTTGCTGTTTCGTCGTTCCCACGGCGAGACCCTTCGCTTCGCTCAGGGTGACAGCCACAACCGGCACGCTAAACAGGTACCGGGTGGGGACACCCGCCGCCCAAGGGATAGGAAACACTTTCCTGGTCGCGGACGATCCGGCATGGCGAAGCGACAAGCCTCACGAACGACGCTCGAGCGGAAGACCCGCCTCATCTTCGGGCTGCTGATTCTGCTGACCGCCGCCGCGTGCCTCGTGTGGCCGTGGTGGGAGATGGGCCGCTCCGCCGGCTCGGGCGACCCCGACCGCGCCCGCGCGATGGCCCAGGCGTATCTCCAGAACATCCACGCCATTGCGTTTGCGGTGCCGCCGGGCGCCGCCAACCCGCCGCCCGGCGACAAGCCGCCCGACGAGGCCGGCCAACTGGCCGCCAAACGCGCCGAGTTGCTCCGGCGCTTCGGCGTTCCGAAAGACGGGACGGAGGCGCGGCTGATCAAGATCGCGCCGGCCGAGATGGACCGCCCCCAGCAGGCCCCCGTCTCGCTCACCGGATTCGAGGCCGAGGCGGTCGAGGCGTTCCTGAAGCATCCCGAGCAGCGGCGGCAACTCGGGACCTCGGGCAACACGTTCCGGTACGTTCAGGCCCTTCGCGCCGAGAGCGAGTGCCTGGACTGCCACCTCCAGTACCAGGCGGGCGACCTCCTCGGGGCCATCGCCCTCGGGCTCGACGTCACGCAGCGCCACGACACGCTCCTGGAGGACCGGCTGATCCTCGTCGCGGTCGCGCTGCTGGTCGTCATCGTCTCGATGGTCCTCTTCCATGCCCTCTTCCGCTACATGGTGGTGCGGCCGGTCCGGCACCTCAGGGACGTGGCCGACCGCGTCAGCGAGGGCGACCTTCAGGTCCGAAGCGAGATCGACACCGGCAACGAACTGGAAGTTCTCAGCGACGCCCTCAACCACATGCTCGACGAACTGTCGAAGGTCCAGGCCGACCTGCGTGCCGCCACCGAAACCCGCGACGCCAAACTCGACGAACTCGCCAAGGCCAACGTCGCCCTCTTCGAGGCCAACCAGGTCAAGACCAAGTTCGTCACGACCATGAGCCACGAACTCCGCACGCCGCTGAACTCGATCATCGGCTTCGCCCAGGTCCTGTGCGATTCCCCGGCCGTCAAAGACAACCCGAAACTCGGCCGATACGCCCAGAACATCCTGACGAGCGGACGCATGCTGCTCGAACTCATCGACGACCTCCTGGACCTGGCGCAGATCGAGTCCGGCCGCCTCCAGGTCCGCTGCGCCAGGGTCGCCCCCCCCGACCTGGCCGAGGTCGTCTGCAACATGGTCCGGCCGATGCTCCCCGAGAGCGGCCTCAAACTCGCCTACGAGGTCGATCCCGAGACGCCCATCCTGATGACCGACTCGACCAAGGTGCAGCAGATCCTGTATAACCTCCTGTCGAACGCCATCAAGTTCACCGAGAAAGGCGAGATCCGGCTGAAAGTCCGGCCCGTCCAGGACCAGCGCGTCGCCTTTGCGGTCATCGACACCGGGCCCGGCATCGGACGCGACCAGCAACTGCGCGTCTTTGACCGGTTTACACAACTGGACTCCGGCTACACCAGACGGTATCGTGGTACGGGGTTGGGCCTGTCAATCGTAAAAGAACTGACGGCCCTGCTGGGCGGAACGGTCTCGGTCGAGAGCGCGATCGGCAGCGGATCGACCTTCACGGTCGTGCTGCCGGCCGATTCGAGCGACGCCGAAGGCCGCACCCCGGGAGACGTTGCGGCAGCCGAGGCCGCCAACCACGGCACCGCCGAAGACGAAGAGGAACGTTAGCACCCAAACGGGTCAGCCACACCCAAGGGAGAGCGCGATGTCAATCCTGTTTCGGTGTCCGTGCGGGCGGAGCATGGTGGTCGAGTCGGACCGCGCCGGCGCGATCGTCACGTGCCCGAACTGCCGGCGCAGCCTCAAGGTGCCCAGCGGCAAAGGGCGCGGCCTGGAGATCCCCGCCGCCCCCACCGCCGCCACCACGCGGACCTCGCGCCGCTGCAAGCGCTGCGGCAAGGACGTGCCCGTGGACAGCCAGATCTGCCCGCACTGCAACACCATCACGATGGATGCCGTCGTACAGACCGCGCAGCCGAAGGCCGCCACCGCTCGCCCCCGCGTGGCCCGCGGCCCATCGGTCATTCCGTCGGCCGGCATCGTGTACGGCGGGGCGCGGGGCAACTGGTTCAGCCGCCTGACGTCGGGCGGCAAAGCCGGCGTCCTCGTCGGCGCCTTCGTCTTCCTCATCCTCATGGTCATCATCACCTACTTCATCGCCTTGTCGTACCACGCCAGCCAGATCACCGGCGCCAGGGAACGATTCCGAAACGCACTCACCGAGGGCAGGAAACACGAGAACCGCGGCCAGTTCCAGGAGGCCTACAACCTCTACGCCGTGCCCACCGAGATCTTCGAGTACCTCAGGGCCACCGGCATCCGCAGCGACGCCGAACTGGCCGACAGCGTCGAAATGCGTATGGTCGCCCTGCAATACCTCGTCCCCCTGGCCAAGACCAGTGAGGCCCTCCTGTGGAGACCCCAGAACCAGGCCGAGTACGACCAGGCCATGGATCATCTGAAGGCCACCTACCCCGCCTACCGCCAGTTGTGCCTGGCGCTGAGCGAAGCCGGCCTGGCGGCCGTCGCCGCAGCAACCACCGCCTCGCCCAACCAGCCGACGTACGAGGCGAAGGTCACCCTGGCCGTCGAGGCCTACATGCGCCTCATTCAGCAGACCACCGTCCAGCAGCGGTCCCAGTGGACCTTCGGGACCCTCACCCAGGGCGTTCGCGACCTCGGCGACGCCAACAGGCACTGGAACGACCGGGAGCGGACCATCTGCCTGGACCGGGCCAGGGCCTATTTCGAAGCCCTCAAGGAGCGCGTCTCGAAACCGGGGTATCCCGACGCCATCCGCGAGTAGGAAGGTGTCTGCTCCAGCGTGTCCGGGTCGCAGGGCGGCGCGGCGGCTCTCTGGAACCACGGCGCCTCGGATGCCCAGGCCCCGAGCGCGGCGGGCTACATCTCTTCCGGGAAGTTCGCGAGGCTGTAGTTCGGCGCTTCCTGCGTAATCACGATGTCGTGCGGATGGCCCTCCACCACCCCCGCCGGGCTGATCCGCATGAACCGCGGCTGCCTCCGAAGGTCGTCGATCGTCGGGCACCCGCAGTACCCCATGCCGGCCCGCACACCGCCCACCAACTGGTACACGAAGTCGGCCAGCGGCCCGCGATGGGGCACGCGTCCCTCCACGCCTTCGGGCACCAGTTTCTCGCCCCGCCGCCGCTCCGCGTCCTGCGCGTACCGGTCGGCCGACCCCTTGACCATCGCCCCCAGCGACCCCATCCCGCGATAGACCTTGAAGGTGCGGCCCTTGTAGATGATGACCTCGCCGGGCGCCTCGTCGAGACCGGCCAGAAGGCTGCCCAACATCACGCTCGACGCCCCGGCCGCCAGCGCCTTCGTGATGTCGCCGCTGTGGCGGATCCCGCCGTCCGAGATGACGGGAACACCCTGCGCGTCGCCCTCCTTGGCACAGGCGGCCACGGCGCTGATCTGCGGCACGCCCACGCCGCTGACCACGCGGGTCGTACAGATCGACCCGGGCCCGATGCCGACCTTGACGCCGTCCACGCCGGCCTTCACCAGGTCGGCCACCGCCTCGGCCGTCGCCACGTTGCCCGCCACCACTTGGATCGCATGGGCGGCTTTCAGTTTCTTGACCGTCTCGACCACGTTGGCCGAGTGCCCGTGGGCCGTGTCCACCACCAGCAGGTCCACGTCCTTCTCGATGAGCCGTCGGGAGCGCTCGTAGTCGTGGACCCCCACGGCGGCCCCCACGCGCAGCCGCCCGCGGGCGTCGCGGCAGGCGTTCGGGAACTGATGCAGTTTCTCGATATCCTTGATCGTAATCAGGCCGACGAGCGCCCCGGCGTCGTCCACGAGCGGCAGTTTCTCGACCTTGTTCCGCAGCAGGATCTTCTCGGCCTCTTCCAGGGTCGTCGAAGGCTTGGCCGTAATCAGGTTCTCGCGCGTCATCACGTCCGCGATCGCCACGTCCTGGCCTTCCAGGAACTTCATGTCGCGCCGCGTCAGGATGCCCACCAGCCGATGGCGCGCGATGATCGGGATGCCCGAGATGTTCTGCTCGTCCATCACCCGCTGGGCCGTCGCCACGCGCTCCTTCGGACCCAGCGTCACGGGGTCGGGGATCACGCCGTTGGCGCTGCGCTTCACCTTCTCGACCTCGCGGCACTGGTCGGCGATCGAGAGGTTCTTGTGGATGATGCCGATCCCGCCTTCCTGCGCCAGCGCGATGGCCAGCGCCGACTCGGTCACCGTATCCATCGCCGCCGAGACGATCGGTATGTTGATGCGGATGTCGCGCGTCAGGCGCGTCGAGGTATCGACCTCGCGCGGAACCACGTCGCTGTAAGCGGGAATAAGCAGAACGTCGTCGAACGTGATCCCGTCGCCGATGATGCGGTCCGTCAGGGGCATAGGACTCGGGTCTCCTGCGGCCGGCGCGTTCTCCTCGGGAGGCGGCGCGCGATCCGTCGCGGCCGACCTCCGCCGCGGGCCAACGCTCCCGGGCCCGGCCGCTCAGGCCTTTCCGAGGAGCGCCCTGGCCCGCCGGCAGATTCCATCCACGTCCAGGCCGACGAACGCAAGCACGTCGTCGGCCGATTTGCCCGACTTCGGCATCCGCGCCGCCGTCATCGACGACACGCGCACGCCCGCACGCTCGCCGGCCGCCACCGCCACGGCGCTTCCCAGGCCGCCGGCGTAATTGTCTTCCACCACGAGCAGCGTCGTGCCGTCGCCGGCGCCGATGGCCTCCAGAAAATCGTCCGCCAGCGGCAGGCTGTACGCGTCCACCAGGCCGCACCGGATCCCCTCGGCCTTCAGGGCCTCGATCGCCTTCAGCGACTCGTGCACCATGTAGCCCCACGAGACGATCACGAGGTCCTTGCCCTCGGCCAGGACCTTCTGCCCGATCAGGTGGAACACCTCGTCGCTCTTGTACACCAGCGGCGTCGCCGGCCGCAGCGTCCGCAGGTACGCCAGGCCCTCGTAGTTCGCCATCAGGCACGTCAGTTTGTACGTGCTGACGGCGTCGCACGGGTTCAGCACGACCGCCCCGGGATGTCCCTTGGGCGTCCGGACGCTGGCGAGCGACCCGAAGAACGCCGCATCGACCACGCCCATCTGGCTGGGCCCGTCGGCGCCCAGGCTCACGCCCGAGTGGCTGCCCACGAGTTTGATGTTCGCGCACGTGTAGGCCGCCATCTCCACCTGGTCGTACGCGCGGACCAGGAACTTGGCGAACGAGTTGGCGAAGGGGATCTTGCCCGTCGCCGCCAGACCCGCCGCCGTCGAGATCATGTTCTGCTCGGCGATGCGGCACTCGATGAAACGGTCGGGAAACGCCTTGCCGAAGAGGTCCGAGAACGTCGAGTTCGACACGTCGGCGTCGAGCGCCACGACCCGGTCCGACGCCTTCCCGAGGGCCAGGAGCGTCAGGCCGTACGCCTGCCGGGTGGCCAGTTGGCCCTTGGCGGCGGCGCCGGCGAACTTCGTGCCCTCGGCCAGTTTCACGAAGTCCGGGTCGGGCATCGCCACGGGTCCGCCGCCCGCCTTCGGAACCTCGCCCTTCGGCATGGCCGGGCACAGTTGCACGTCGGGCGGCGGGTCGGGCAGCCGCAGTTCCTCCAGCGCCGCCTCCGCCTCCGCCTGAGTCAGCGGCTTGCCGTGGAACCCCACCTGCTGCAGTTCGCTCACGCCCCAGCCCTTGGTCGTCCTGGCGATGACGACGACGGGCTTGCCGTCGGGCGGCGGCACCGACAGGGCCTTCGAAACGGCCGCCGCATCGTGACCGTCGATCACCACCGCGTGCAGCCCGTACGCCTCGACCTTGGCCGCCAGCCGCTCCGGGCTCTGCTGCTCGCTCACGTAATCGCTCTGGCCCATCCGGTTGCAGTTGAAGATGACGCGGACGTTCACGAGGCCGTGCTCGGCCAGGAAATCGAGGGCTTCCCAGATCTGTCCCTCGCGGCTCTCGCCGTCGCCGCACAGAACGTAGATGGTCTTGTCGATGCCGTCCATCCGCGCGGCCAGGGCCAGTCCCGCCGCCACGCTGACGCCCTGCCCGAGCGACCCCGTGGCCGCATCGAAGAACGGGAAGCCGATCGCCGGGTTCGGATGGCCGTCGAGCACGCTCTCGATGTCGCGGAGCGTCGCCAGGTCGTCGACCGAAAGTTTGCGCCCGCGCTTCGGGTCGGTCCCCACCACGCCGCCCAGGTCCGCATAGGCCGCATACACGATGGGCACCGCGTGGCCTTCCGACAGGACCAGCCGGTCGCTGTGGGGGTTCCACGGGTTGGCCACGTCGTACCGCATCTTGTGGTACATGAGGACGGCCGTGATGTGGGCCAGGCTGTTCGCGGAACTCGGGTGGCCCGACCCCGCGGTGGCGGTCATCTCGACCGACAGGCGGCACAACTGGATGGCCTTGTACTGGATGGCATCGGCGAAACTCATCCGAGTCTCCTTCTGGTACCTTCCGAAAAAGACATCGGGCAAACCCCGGCGAGGTCCGAGGTCTGCCCGCTCCGCCGGTATCCCACTGTATAAGAACCGCCAAGACGCGTCAACAAGATTTTCGGGATGGGCACACGGAGCACTGCCCGCTCCCCTTCGGGTCGCGGCTAAAAGCGCCGTTGCCGTTCGCCGTTTACCATTGCCGTTGCTGTTGCCGTTCGCCGTTACTCAATCTCCTGCCGTTCTCCGCGCCCTCTCCGTCCTCTCTGCGGTCTTTGCGTTAAAGGCCGTTGCCGTTGCTGTTGCCGTTCGCCGTTACCCAATCTCTGCCGTTCTCCGCGCCCTCTCTGTTCTC
>Ga0111188_1215_pt1 | contig 10293 bp, 8 predicted proteins | sample DeeMarSWOR324_28_FD_80358 | JGI IMG/M metagenome (GOLD analysis project Ga0111188, IMG submission 80358) | Planctomycetes bacterium SM23_25
CACGCATGCTGCATAGCGTCCACTGCCATTGAGTCCGAGAGGAACGACGTCGAAGTGCTCTCCGCCGAGGATCTTGCCTGGCTTAATCTCGTCTACTTTCAGCGCGGATCTCGTGGCCAGCTCGGCGATCTCGGCAAGCCGGCGGTTGGCCTCGGAAGCGCCCCGCAGGTGCAGACCGGTCTGCGCCAACGCCTTACGCACGCTGGCGGAGCGGTTCTCCAGCTGCTTCAGCAGCGCGGAGAGCCTGCGCAACTCCTGGCGACGGGCCTCAACTTCCTGCCGCTTCGTGGCTTCAGCATCGCGCCTCTCCAGCGTCGGCCGAACCGCGCCCAGGTAGACGCCTAGAGTCAGCATCAGCAGGACCAGGGCGCCGACTGCATCTATCGCCCAGGGGCCAAGTGACTTTCTCAGCTTAGGTGACGTCATTTCGCCGCACCGCTTCCCTCTGTTATGGCGCACGCCACTTCAAAGGCGATTGCGCTGCCGGATAGAAACGGCTCCCTGGTGTTCCGGACGAGGCGAACCTGATCGAAAACAGCAGCCTTCTCCAGCTTCATGACGAACTCCGATGCCGCCCGGTGGCTCCGGGCATGCCCTCTCAGCGTGAAGAGGTACCCGCGCCCGTCTGAAGCCGGTATCTCCATGCCGTGCGGCCTTCTCTCCCCCGGTTGCCGTGCAGAGTCAGCATGCCTTTTGCAGAGCTGGAGCTCGCACTGTTGCAGGACAATGCCTTCGCCCGGTTTCGCCGCGATTGATGCCAGAAGAATGCTCCAGTCGGGCTCGTTCGCGACGCCCTGAGTGGCGAGGAGCCGCGCCTCGCTGCGACGCAACCGGACGCGGGCCGGCCCGATGTCGGCCCTGGAGCTGCGGATCCTGTTCGTGGTCTCCTGGAGCTCCGCGGCCAGGCCCAGATCCTCGCCCCCCAGAAGCGCGTGGCAAAGGGCAGCTCCCCCGGCCAGCGCAAGGCTCTGGACGGCACAGACTACGACCCATAGGCGAACCCGGGCGCGACGCTTTCGCGCCATGATCCTGTACGCCGGTATGAGACTGCGGTAGCTCATGGGAATCTCATTTCCCGAACTTCGCAAGCCCGAAGGCGGTTGTAAGCGCGCCGGTGCTGCACCTGGCCAGAAGGAAGCGGGGGCACTCGGCCAGATCCGTCAGCGATACCACCCGGACCTCCATGGCAAGTGCTCTGGCCAAATGCTCGGGCAGCCCCCGCATTGACGCGCCGTCACCGGCGAGCAGGAGATTCCCTGCCGGCGAGTCGGGATACTGCTGCGCCACGTATGAGAAAGGAGCATGAAGCTCACCGGCCAGACTGGCATAGTACTGCGAGATGATGCCGCGCGCGGACTCATAGAGGCCGGATCTGGCCTCGGCTGTATTCCCCCCCAGGTCGGGATCCGCTAACAGAACGTTCAGCGTGTCCTCGTCGATACCAAGCAGCCCGGACAGCGGCCTGGAAAGGGCGCACATCCCGGCGTCCGGGAGTACCCTCTCGTACACGATGACCCCTCCGTAGAGGATGATGAGGTCGGCACGATCCCAAGCAACCTCGAGGATTCCGCTGATACGGGAATCATCGAACAGCACGGGAGCGCACGCACGAGCCAGTGCGCGGGAGCGAGTGTCAACGGCCTCCACGCTCAGGCCGCCCTGTGCCAGCGTGTCCAGAAGCTCATCCGCGTCGGCGTGGCCATACGCGGCTGCGTAGAGATGGCTCTTTGTTTTCCGAGCGGGCGACTGTGGGAGCGGCCAGCACACGAGCTCGAACGACTCTGGATCACGCCTGTGCACGCGGGCGAATTCCATCCTGACCATCTGGTCGAAGGGAGCACCGGTCCCCGCTGGGGGCAACTCGACGAGGCCGGTCATTATCTTCTCAGAGGGCGCGGCCAGGGTGGCCCTGGCCCCCGAGAATCCCTGCCGGGACAGCGTCGCGAGAATCCATCGGCTTTCCTCCGGATCCACAGCAGCGCCGGGCTCTCTGCGCGGCAGGACGGCCGCCGCTTTCACCTGCCAGCCTGAAGACGTCCGGCGGAGCTGGGCTGCTTTGATAGAGCGCCGACTTATGTCGATCCCGATCGGTGTGCAATGTGGGAGTAGTGGAATCTTCATGGGCCGGATCCCTGCGTCATGGCCGTGATGTCGAACAGAGGAAGGAACAGGCTCACCGCGACAAGCCCCACCAGAAGGCCGAGGATGACCAGAATCACAGGCTCGAGCAAGCTCGTAAGCGAGCGGAGCAGGGTCTGGTTTTCTTCGTCCATGAAATCGGCGATCTCCAGGAGCACACGACCAACGACGCCGCTCCGCTCGCCGTTTCGAACCGCTTCACAAATGCACGGGTTTACCAGATCGCTGCCCGACAGACCGTCGCTGATGGATTTCCCCGAGATGACGGCGTCCTTTGCGCGGGAGAGCAATTCGGCGTAGTGAACGTTCCCCGCGCCTTCCCGGGCAAGGGGCAGAGCGTCTGTTATGGGGACGCGCGCCTCCAGCAGGATGCCCAGCGTCCGGGCGATCCGGGCGGTAAGGAAGCCGCGCATGATCCGGCCGACCACAGGAAGGCGCAAGACCATGCTGTCGATCGTTCGCTTCCCGTGGGCGCTCTGAAGCCAGAGCCTGATCCCGAAGATTCCCGTGACCAACAGGCCCACGAGTATGTACCAGTAAGAAACCACGAACTTGCTGATGTTGATCATGATTTTCGTGCTCGCCGGCAAGGGGACATCGAGCGTGGCAAACAGGGTCGAAAAGGAGGGGACCACGAAAACCATCAGCAGGATCAGGGGATCAGGACGCTCGAGGCAATGATCAAGAGCAAGGACGGATAGATCATTGCGCCGAGGATGGCGTTGAACGCATGGAGGCGCTTTTGCTGCAGCTTCGAAAGGCGATCCAATGTTCCGGTGAATTCGCCGGTGGATTCCGCCGCGGAGATGAGGCTTCGGTACACCGGGCTGAAGTACGCCGGGTGGCTCGCCATTGCCTCGGAAAGGGGTTTGCCTTCCTCGACCTGTGAGCAGAGATCGGCGATCACCTCCTTCCACTGGCGGCTGCCTGCCTGCCGTCCCAGCACAGACAGTGCTTGGACCATCGGGGTTCCTGAGGCGACAAGAACGTATAATTGCCGCGTAAACTCGCAGAGGTTCTTCTGGCGGCGGCGGAAGCCGAGCCAGGCCGGCGGCTTCAGCCTGGCGGGAGCGGATTTGGCATCTGCCTCGATCCGGGCCACGAAGAAGCCGTCGCGACGCAGCTCCTCGATCGCATCCATCGTCGTGGCCGCCTCGATGGTATCCTGGACCTCTCGGCCCGTCCCGTCATATGCGCGGTACGCCAGCTTCATGCCACTTCCTTTGCGTTCCGGGAGTCCGACGGCTCGCCGTGAGGTGCTTCCTTGTCTTTCGACTGTTCGTCGACGTCCGCGGCGTGCGTAACGCAGAGGGCCTCCTCCAGACTCGTCACGCCCGCCAGCGCCAGGCGGACGCCTTCTTCTCGAAGCGTCAAGCCTCCTTCTCGACGGAACTGGGCCCGCAGCTCGTGAGACGGAGCCGCCAGGTGGATCATGCGGCGGAGTTTCGCGGAGACCTCCATGACTTCGTAGATGCCGATTCGTCCCCTGAACCCACTGTTATGACACTGCTGGCAGCCGCTGCCTTTCCGGAACACGGTGTTCTTCTTCGGCGGAAGACCCGCATCCCGAAGAACATTCTCTGCTGGATAGTAATTCGTCATACACCCTGAGCAAACCGTGCGGGCCAGTCGCTGTCCTACCACGCCGTTGATGGCGCTGGACAGCAGATAGGATTCGATGCCCATGTCGAGAAGCCGAGCAACCGCGCCGGGCGCGTCATTCGTATGCAGGGTCGCCAAGACGAGATGCCCGGTCAGGGCTGCCTGCACCGCGACGCGGGCGGTCTCCGGGTCACGGATCTCCCCCACCATGATCACGTCCGGATCCTGCCGCAGGATACTTCGCAATGCCTTCGCAAAGGTCAGGCCAATGCCCTCTTGCACTTGGATCTGATTCACGAGGTCCAACTGATACTCCACAGGATCCTCGACCGTGACGATGTTGCGCTCGGGGTTGCGGAGCAGATCCAGCGCCGAGTACATTGTCGTGGTCTTCCCGCTTCCGGTGGGGCCCGTGACCAGGACGAGGCCGTGAGGCTGGTGAAGCATCCGGTGGAACGATGCAAGGGGCTCGGGGCGGAGGCCCAACTCCTGCATGTCCAGGCAGAGGCTTGCCTTGTCGAGAACCCTGAGGACCACTTTCTCGCCCAGAAGCGTAGGCATGCTGGAGACACGCAGGTCGATCTCCCGGCCTTCGGCGACGATACACACGCGGCCCTCTTGTGGCAGGCGCTTCTCGGCAATATCCATTTTCCCGATGACTTTCACCCGGGAGACAATCGCCGCGTGCATGCCGTATGGGGGATCCATCAGATCTCGAAGCTTTCCGTCAATGCGGTAGCGGATCCGGGTGCTCTTCCTAGAGGGTTCGATGTGAATGTCGCTGGCACCGTCTTTGACTGCTGTCAACAGGGACATATTCAGAAGGTTGACGACGGGACTGCCGCTAACCATTCTATCGAGGTCGGTGGCTGGCCCTTCGTCGATCTTCTCCCCTTCGATGACCTCCACGTCGGTGTCGGAGAGGGACGCAAGGAAACCGGTCACGTCCACGCTGCCGGTGGCGTACTTCCTGATGAACTCGAGGATACCGGCTTTGGGCGCAAAAACAGGTCGGATCCTGCATCCAGTCAACTGCCGGAGACGGTCGATCTTCGGCAAGGACTGCGGCTCAGCCATGGCCACCGTCATGGTGTTCTGGACTTTGAACATGGGAATGGCGCCGAGGCGCTCTGCCTCGTCGGCGCCGATCACGGGCAGAAGTTCCGGGTCGATCAGCCCGTGGCGCAGCAGGCATCCTGGAACGCCGAGCTGATTCGCTACGGCCCGAACGAGCTCGGTCTCGGTGATGATCCCCTGCTCCAGGAGGAACTCGCCAAGCATGCGGCTCGTGGCCCCCTGCTCGGCGAGGGCCTTCTCGAGCTGTTCCTTGGTCAGGAGCCCTTCTTCGAGCAGGGCCTCCCCCAGCCTCGGCTTGTTGGGGTCGGTGGTCATAGGAAGCTCCGGATGGCTGTGGTGACCTCCTCGAAGTACTCGAAGATGCCAGCAAGTCCGGTCATCCGAAGGACTTGCCTGACGGTTTCGGTGGCATTGCAGATTTTCATGGCCCGGCCCGTAGCCGACATCTGGTCGTTCACCTCGACCAACGCCTCCAGCCCCTTGCTGTCAACGAATGCAATGGCGGAAGCGTCCAGGACGAATCGCCCTTGGACGTCGTCCAGCGCCTGGAGAAGGCGGCTCCTGAAGTGCTCCGCGTCCGCGCCCACCAGCGGGCCGTTGGGCTTGATCACCAGGACCGCGCCCAGTCTCTGCTCGTCGATCTTCATCACCTACTTCTCCCCGGCCCCAAGGGGCAGTTTCAGGGTGAACGAGCTGCCTTCATCCGGCACGGAGTGTGCGACAATATCGCCCCCGTGGAGGCGCGCGATCTCCCGGGAGATGGCCAACCCTAGACCGGACCCGGTGGTCTTCCTGACCCGGGGATCGTCTGCGCGGTAGAATCTCTCGAAGACGCGCTCGAGCTCGGCGTCGCTGATTCCGATCCCCGAGTCCGCCACTTCCACCGACAGCTCGTTCTGCACGGCCTTAGCCGTAACCTTGACCTCTCCTCCGGAAGGCGTGTACTTGATGGCGTTGCTCAAGAGGTTGTGCAGGCACAGCACCAACTTGTCACGGTCCCCCTGCACCACGGGAATCTTCGGCGGAAGCTCGAAGGCAACACCGATCCCCTTCTGCTTTGCCTGAAGCTTGTAATCAGCTTCCAGCTCCGGAAGGATGGACGCGAATCGCACGTCATCCTTTCTCAGCGTGAAGGATCCCGCTTCGATGTCGGCCACCGAGAGTATGTCGCTGACCATGTGTTCCAGCCGCGCCGCTTCCTGGCTGATCACGTTGAGACATTCCGCGAGCCGAGACGGGTCTTTGGCCCCGTCCTCCATGATGCTCTCGACGTAGAGGCGGATGTTGGTCAGTGGGGCGCGCAGCTCGTGAGTGGCTTGCCCCACGAAAGCACTGGTGGCCTTCTCCGCGACGCGTTTCTGGGTTACGTCCTCTATGGTGATCATGCCGGAAACGGAATCGTCCCGTCGGACAGGGCGAACGTTGTATCTCAGGATCCCCCCGCTTTCCGCATTCTCGACCTCCACGGCGGTCGGCCGGGTGATCTCCCCCGCCAACATAGCACGGGCCGCCGCCAGAACCCTTTCCTCGCCTATGAAGCGTTCGATCGGAGATCCGATGATCTCTTGCCGCTTCGTCTTCAGGAACCCCGCGGCAGCGCCGTTGGAGTACCTCACGGAAAGGTCTTCGGCCACAAGCAAGAGCCCATGAGACATCGCATCGCAGGCTTTCTCCAGACTTCCTGGAGCGCCGCGGTCCGAGATCGGGGACGCCTCGGCTTTCGCCAGGGCCAGCTCTTTCTGGAGCACATCGTGCTCATTCAGGTACTCATTCCACGAGCATGCCTCCGGACCAAGATCGTCGCTCACCCTGAGAACCGATGCAGCCCGCTCCCCGTCGCGCCTGGCCAGAAGGGCCTCGCGGATCGCTCCATAGCCGCGCAGGCGCGATCGGATTCGCCGGTACGCCCACAGCAAGGCTGCCAAGCTGAGGCAGCTGATGACCGCCATGCCGGCCCGCGCTTCGACGGGCGAGCCCGAAGACGGCGGGACATTCCCTGCAATCTCCAATCGGGCTGCGCCTGCTCCCGCGATGGTGAGGCGGTACGTCCTTGTGGCGCCGTCAGCTGAACGGTCGGGTTCCGCCGAGTCTGGCGGGGACTCCGGCCACTTGTCCGGAAGTTGCTTCACGTCGATCTCCCTCGGATCCGCGTCGGCAACTACCTGGCCGTTGGGAAGGACGACCCTGCAACGGCTTAGCTTTCGATCGCGGCTGATCTCGACGATCGCCCGCCTCAACAAGGAAAGCTCCCCCGCCGACAGGAGCGCCTCGGCGCTGTGGGAGAGGACGACACCGGTGGCTTCCATCTCGCGCAGACTCGCCTGCCTGTTGACGCTGCTACAGGTCTCGATCAGCCACCAACTCGATCCGGCAAGGGCACATACCAGCACGAGCCCCAGCGTAATGCCAATGGGCGCGGCCGCGGATTCCCCGCGTGCAAGCAGACCAACTTGACGTAGCAGAGCCTGCAGCTTCGGCCTCCGATATCCCATGATGGGACCTCCGTTTCTAGACCATCAACTGATCGATGAGATCGGCTGCATGCAGCGGAACTTGAATACCCCGCTCTGGAGCGACCTAAATCCGGGGGTCGTCTCAAGCTGCTTTGCCGGGAAAACCTACGTCCTCATAGGGCGGATTCCCAATGGGTAACAGTTCGCGCGTATGCAGCGATTCTATCGTCACCACCCGCCGCGGCGGGCGACGGAGGGGCAGGATGCCCGTGTCGCGGCCCGGCGCTGAACCTTTGGTGCCCCCGGTACTACGCGCCGAGATGTGCAGGATCTGGAGCCCAGGAAGGCACGAACCCCCTATCCGAAGGAGCTTGCAGACAGCCAAGCAATCAGTCAGAGCAGACTCTAGTACTCAGCAGGAAGCGCTCGGAGCTCCTCGTGGGTGAAGACGGGGCCGTCCTTGCAGACGTACTTGCTGCCGATGTTGCATCGGCCGCACTTGCCGATCCCGCACTTCATCCGCATCTCGAGGGAGAGGATGACCGCGTCGTCGGGGAATCCAAGCGCGTGGAGCGAGACCAGTGTGAACTTGATCATGATCGGCGGGCCGCAGGCGAGGGCAAGGGCGTTTTCTGAGCTGGGCTTCAGGGCCTCCAGTACGGACGTCACGACGCCCTCGTGCTGGGTCCATCCCTCGTCGGCCTTGTCCACCGTCAGGTGGACCTGGATATCGTCCCGCCCCTGCCATTCGGCCAGCTCGCGGCGATACATCAGCTCGCCCGGCGCCCGCGCGCCGTAGATGACGAGGACGGAGCCGAAGTCGCCTCGGTGGGCGGGGTCGAGGATGTACTTGATCGCCGCGCGCAGCGTTGTGAAGGCGAATCCCCCGCCGACGATGACCAGGTCTTTTCCGGCCATCCGATCCCACGGGAACGGCCTGCCCATCGGCCCCCGCACGCCGATGCCCGCTCCGGGCTCGAGGCTATGGAGCTCCGTGGTGAACAGCCCCACCCGCTTGACTGTGAAGAGGAGGTAGTCCGCCTCCGTCGGCGAGGAGGCGATCCCGAACGGCGCCTCGCCGACTCCCGGTAAAGAGAGCTCGGCGAACTGGCCGGGCAGATGCCGGAACGCCGCGGCGCTGTCCAAATCCTCGAAGGCGAGGCGGAAGGTCTTGATATCCCTCGCCTCATTCTCGACCACGACTTCCTCGATGTGCGCCGGATACGGAAGGTATGGGTTTCTCGACATCGCTTACGCTCCGACCTCCTTCAGCACCGACCGGAGATCCATACTAACCGGACAGTTCCGGATGCACCGGCCGCATCCCACGCAGAAGAGCCGATCGAGATTCTCCACTGCGTACCGGAACTTGTGCATGATCCGCTGCCGCCACCGTTCCTTGGGCGTGGGGCGGGGATTGTGGCCGGAAGCGTGCAGCGTGAAGAGCGGATAGGCGCAGCAGTCCCACGTCCTGACGCGCCGGCCGCGGGAGCCCCGGGCCTCGTCGGTGATGTCGAAGCAGTGGCACGTGGGGCAAAGGAAGCTGCACGTCCCACACGCAAGGCATTTCTGGCTGGCGGCTTCCCAGAGCGGAGAGTCGTACGCATCGCGCAGGCGCTGGGCGCTGTTGTCCACTTTCACGGGCGCGATTTGCTCTTAGGTCCTCCCCTTTAGGGGATTGCGCCCTCAGCAGGAGGTCCGCTTCGAGCCCCACGGCGAGAATGTCCGCACCGGCCCCATCCCCCGGCCCGCCGCCTACGGATGTGCAGAAGCAGCTCGGCATCGGCCGCGTACACGCCAGGGCGATCACCGTGGTTGTCGCACGGAGGCGCGCGTAGTACGGATCGCTCTGCTCGCCGTCGAGGAATACCTGGTCGAGCGCGAGCAGGGCCCTGGCGTCACAGGGCCGTACGCCGAAGAGGAACGTCTCCTGATCCGGCGGGCTGGGCTCGGCCGCTTTCCCGTCCTTGAAGCAGAGCAGCGTCTGATTCTGTGGCAGGAAGAATCCCTTCGGCGACAGATGGAAGTTGCTGTACTCCAGAACGACCGGCTCGGTGGGCGACACCTCGGTGAGTGCCACGTCGCCTGCCTCGTCCTCTGCCGGCGCGTAGACCACCCCCGCTGCTCGGAGGCGGTCCAGGAACGTCTCCAGGTCGGTATGAGCGATTGTCTTTTCGGTCATCGCGCTGGGGTCCCTTTTCAACCGATCCAACCGCAGGCGGCGGCTGCGAGCCTAGGGCTCTGTCAGGAAGTCCTGCGGATCGTCCATGGCAAAGGCCGACAACGGCGGCGTTGCGTCGATCGCCTCACCGGGTCTGTATCCGTAGAGATCCTCGACCTCCTGGTTCAGTTTGCGCACCAGCAGGCGCGTATCGATTCCCATGGGGCAGGCCCGCACACAGGCGCCGCACTCGGTGCAGCGGCCGGCCATGTGGCATGCCCTCACCAGATGGTAGATCGTGACGTCGGAGATGTCCGTGCCGGCGCCGAGCCACCTTGGGCGGGTCTGATCCAGAAGGCACTCCTTGCAGTAACACATCGGGCACGCCTGTCGGCAGGCATTGCACCGGATGCACTTCGAGAGCGTCTGCCGGAGATGCGCCCACCTGGCCGCCAGGGCCTTTGCCCCGAACTCGGCCGTCTGCCGCCGGGCCGCCTGCGGGTCCTTCGCTTCAACCGGCTCGCCCAGCAGCGCATCGTGGATCGAAGGCGTGGGGGATCGGCACTCCAGGCAGGCGCTGGCGAGGATCTGTTCCCGCGGCAGGGCGACCTCGGTGCCATCCTCGACCACGGCGTGGACGTTCCCCTGGGCGTCCTCCCCGGCCCCGAGTGCCACGTGCTCGCCGAGGGCTCTTTCGGCCTTTCGTCGATCGACCATCCCGGGGCACGCGACGCCCACCAGCACGAGCTTGTCTCGCGGGACCTGGCGTTCCTGGATCAGTGCGACCACGGAGCGGGTGTCGCAGCCCTTGAGCACCACCCCGACGGTCGGCGGCGGCGGCGCGTCCTTGGCCTGCCTGGC
>Ga0111188_1066_pt1 | contig 10226 bp, 10 predicted proteins | sample DeeMarSWOR324_28_FD_80358 | JGI IMG/M metagenome (GOLD analysis project Ga0111188, IMG submission 80358) | Planctomycetes bacterium SM23_25
GCTTCAGCCACCTCATGGTCTTCGGCGGCTGGCTGAGCTACGTCCAGGGCCAGGACGGCAAGATGCACATTGACCCGGCGGCGCTGGAAAAGCGGATGCAGACGCTGCTGGACAATGGCGTCACCGCCGGCTGCGGGCTGTACAGCGAGGTGCAGGTGGACGACAAGCCCAATGGCCACCCGGGAAGGATGGCCCGCATCGCCTATCGTGAAGGCGCGGCCGCGCCTGAGTCGGCCGAGCTGAAAAAGGCCCTGGAGGAGGCCAAGGCCGCCCGCGTCAAGGCGGCCGAGGAGCTGGCCGAGGCCAGGCGGGCCGCCACCCAGCCCGGCGCCACGCAGGCCGACAAGCAGGCCGTCTCGGCCAAGGACGCTGCCCTGAAGCAGGCCCGGGCCAGGGAGGACCAGGCGTATTGGCGGACGCAGGAGCCGGTCAAGCAGGTGTACGGCCGGCTGCTCAAGGAGCTGGACGCGATCTGGAAGAAGCACCCGGAATGGCCCCGGGCCATCCACATGAACTGGGACGAGCCGCAGCACCGCCAGTGGTCGCCCAAGATGGGCTGGACCCATGAGTTCCTCCCCGACGCCATCACCACCCTGGACGTCCAGTTCAGCCGCATGGAGCCGCTGCTGAAGTTCTACAACACCCCGGCCCTGGACGACCCCGCCGACTGGGCCGGGCCCGAGGTCATCACCTGGATCAAGAAGCAATGCCCGCACGTCGGCATCTAGCTACTTTCACGCCTGGCACCACAACTTCGGCCTGATGTTCCAGGACAAGGATAAGAAGCCCTGCCGCGGCATCGCCGCCATCAGTTGGGCGGCCGGCATGAACGACCTGAAGGGCTGGAAACTGCTCCAGGACACCATGGATCAGGCCCGCAAGGACGGCCGCAACCCCCAGGCCGTCAAGGCGGCCCAGGACTACCTGGCCTCCATCCACGCCGTCTTCAACGGCGACCACCGCAAGACCTGGGGCAACGAGCCCTTCCTCGGCCTGACCTACACCTGGGGCTGCGACGGCTTCTATGACCAGTGGCAGGAGCAGATGCTCCGCCACGCCGCCGCCATCCGCGGCCTCAAGTGGATTGACTGAAGGCCTGGACGGGAGGAAAGACCATGGCAGCGCGGGCGAGATGGGCGATAGCGGCACTGGCGGCGATCGGCTGGGCAGGCGGCGCCGCCGCCGATTACGACGTCCGGGTGGAGCTGAAGAACCTTTCCGAGCAGGTCAAGAACGACTGGCCGGTCATCCTGCGGGCGTACACCGTGCTGGGGCGGAACCTGCCACCCGGGTCGGTCAACCCCGACGGCTTCCACGTCTACGACCCGTCGGGGGCCGAAGTGCCTCACATGCTGGAGAAGCTCCCGCCCTACGACCAGCCCGGCAACGACGAGCTGGTCTTCGTCATCCCGAGGATCGAGCCCGGCAAGGTGCTTTCCTATCGCGTCACCAACACGGCCGAGCGCTCGCAGAAGCGCGCCGCCATTGACGTGGTGGGCAGCCCGCACAACCTCATCCGCAACGGCGGCTTCGAGGAGCCCGACGGCGACCGGCCGGCGCACTTCAGCGCCCCGGCCAAGCGCGACGCGACGGTGAAGCACGGCGGCCGCTGCGCGCTGATGCTCACCGCCGACGGGCAGCGGCTGTCCGCCAGGTACGCCGCGCCCGTGCCGCTGCACCAGGGCTCGTGGTACTACTTCGGGGCCTGGTCGAAGACCGACAACGTCAGCCGGTTCGGCTACCAGGCCGGCCCGGCCGCCCACTTCGAGATCCCCGGCTTCGCCCCGGAGGATGGGTCCAAGCGCGTGGGCACGCGTCACGGCTCGGTGGTCTCCCAGTGCAGCACGCGCGACTGGGTGAAGACCACCTTCGAGTACTTCGGCCACACCGACTGGGGCATGGACATCTACGCCGCCCAGGCGATCCGCGGCGGCGAAACCACCGTCGAGTTCGTGCTGGACCAGCGCAAGCACTACTACATGGCCGCCGGCCGCACCCGGGGCACCTGGTGGCTGGACGACGTGGTCTTCATGCCTCAGCCGGAGGTCAACGTCCGCTTCGACCTGGCGGCCGAGGCGCTGATGAAGGATGGGGTGTTCCTTTTCACCCGGCCGGCCTCGATGTTCATGGGCCGGCTGAAGGATGAGAACAACCACAACGACCCCCAGGAGTGGTGCGCCTTCCCGTACGCCCACGAGCGGCTGACGAAGCTGGACCAGTTCGCCCTGAAGGGTCAGCGGCTGAGCTTCTGCCTCGGGCTGTATCACACGCGCCCGATCGAGCAGGCGGCGATCCGCCTGGCCGGCGGCGGCCTGCTTGGCCCCGGCGGGGCGAAGCTCCCCGTCGAGGTCATCGAGTACTGCCCCGGCTACGTCGGGCCCAACCGCTACCGCTACATGCACCTCCTCAACGCCGAGGGTCCCGCCGACCCGCTCCAGCCCAAGGGCGAGAGGGGCGTCCGCTACTTCTTCCTGACCTTCCGCGTGCCGGGCGACGCCGCCCCCGGCCGATACACCGGCAGCGTCGAGCTGACGCTGGCGAACCAGCACACCATCCCCCTGACGCTGCGGGTGCAGGACCTCACCCAGCCGGTGCTCAAGGACATCTACGTGGGGATTATCTTCCAGGCCTCCTCCCCCCGGTTCGACGACGAGGCCCTGGAGGTGTACAGCCGCTCGGGCTTCACCTGCCTGACGCGCTTCGGCGGCTTCCTCAACTACAAGCAGGACCAGGCCGGCAAGTGGCAGGTGGACCTGGAGAAGCTGGGCGAGACGATGATGTGGCTGAAGAAGTACGGCCTGTCGGCGGTCAGTGTCTTCAGCGACTTCGACCTGGGCCCCAGGTGGAACGGGGGATACATGCTGCGGCGGGTTCGCCCGGCGGAGTTCGAGCAGGCCGGCCTGGCGTGGGGCGAAAGGCTCAAGCTCGCCGAGGCGGCCTACAAGGCCCAGATCCAGGGGATCGAGGCGGCCCGCCGGGAGCACCCGGAATGGCCCGCCTTCATCTACATGACCTGGGACGAGCCGAGCCTCCGCGGCGGCGTCAACGGCAAGCCCGACCCGGCCATGGCCTGGGTCAACCAGGCCGCCCCCGACGCCCTGACCACACTGGACGTCCAGTTCGACCCCCTGGCCGTCTGCGCCAAGTGGTACTCCATGCCCGCCTTCGACAACCCCGCCGACTGGGCCGGGCCCGAACTCTACCGCTGGGTCAAGGCCCAGGGAAAGGACTTCGGCTACTGCGGCCAGCCCGCCAGCGCCGAGTGGTCGCGCTACCAGGGCGGCATGCTGATGATCACCAGCGGCGCCCGCTACATGCATGGCTGGCACCTCCAGAACGCCAACAGCCAGGTCGCCTACGACGCCAAGACCAAGCGCCTGCTCCGCGCCATCTCCATGATCGCCTGGGCCCAGGGCCTGGACGACCTGAAGTGCCACCGCCTGCTGGCGACCGAGATCGCCGGCGCGGCCAACTCCGCCGACCCGCGGAAGCGCGCCGCGGCCGCCTCGGCCGAGGCCTACCTCCGCAAGGTCTTGGCCGTCTTCAACGGGGATCACAAGTACCGCTGGCCGATCGAGCCCTACCTCGGCCTGGCCGCCAATTGGGGCTGTGATCAGTTCTACGATGACTGGCAGGAGCAGATGGCTCGCCACGCCGCCGCCATCCGCGGCGTCCAGTGGATCGAGCCGCAGAAGTAGCCCAAATCCGCCCGCGCCGCCCGGGCGCCCAATGCTGCGGCCCTACAGCCCGGTCGGAGCAGCCCCCAGGCTGCATCGCGAGCCTTCGGAAATCCGCGTCGGCTGGCCAAGGGGGCGCAGCAGGGGCACAGGAAGAAATGCCGACACCCTTGTTTCATTTGTCTTCCGTCGTGGGCGAACAGCTCCACGAACGCGCGAGCCGACAGCCTTGAGTTTGCGCGAGCCATATCACCGTATTGCGGAGGGGGTCGCCAACGTCATAATGGCACTCATGGACGTTCCTTCCATTCATCTTCAGCCGATTGGCGTGATCCGCACGCCCTTCAAGATGCTGGAGAACATGCCGATCCAGCCCAAAGGCGCCGCGGACGTGATCGGAACCGTCGAGGTTCATCCGGAGCTGGCCGCCGGCCTGAAGGACCTGGACGGCTTCAGCCACGTGTACCTTCTGTACCACTTCCACCGGGCGGCAAAGACCACCCTGGTGGTCAAGCCTTTCCTTGACCAGACCGCGCGAGGCGTCTTTGCCACCAGGGCCCCGGTCCGCCCGAATCACCTCGGCCTGTCCGTGGTCGAGCTGCTGAGCGTCAAGGACAACGTCCTGACCGTCCGGGGGATCGACGTGCTCGACGGAACGCCGCTGCTGGACATCAAACCGTACGTGGAGCAGTTCGATCACCCCGCTCACTCGCGCAGCGGATGGATGGCGGCCTCGGACAGCGACATCCAAGGGCAGCGGTCGGACCAGCGGTTCATCTGACCTCGTCGCTTTTTGGCAGCGTCCTTGCCGTTGCCGGCACGAATTGCGCCCGAGTTACTCGACGTCGGCTTTCGCCCTGCCTAAGGCCGAACCCGGACCTTGATGCTGCCGCTGGCCTTCAGGTACCATTTGCCACCTGCGCAGGCTGACTGTTCCCGGGTTCCGCACCAGCATCCAGAGGAGCAAGTTCAAATGCCCGATGACCTGCCGCTGTTGGAGCCCTTCGCCGACGAGAAGGCAATCATCGAACCGTCTGAAGTGGTCAGCCGAGCCGACGTGCCGGACAGGGCGGTCATCTGCTTTTACGACAGCGTCATCAAGAAGGTCATTGCTGCCGGCCCCCACAAAGAATTCGAGCCCATCCGGACGGCCATGGGAATACTGCCGGTGTACGAGATCGAAAGGAACTCTGAACGGCTGCTGGTATTCCAGCCTGGCATCGGTGCTCCGCTGGTCGTGGCCGTCACCGAGGAGATTATTGCCCGCGGCTGCCGGAAGCTCATCGCCTTGGGGGGAGCGGGCGTTCTGGACCGAGCATTGATCCATGGACACTTGGTGGTGCCGACCGCTGCCATTCGTGATGAGGGGACATCCTTCCACTATGCTCCTGCATCACGGGAGATTGCCCCGAGTGAAGCAGCACTGGCCGCCATCCAATCGGTCCTGTGCGATGCGGACGTTCCCTTTACCCTCGGAAAGACCTGGACTACCGACGCTTTCTACCGAGAGACCCCATCCCGCATTGCTCGCCGAAAGGCCGAAGGATGCCTGACGGTGGAGATGGAAGCCGCCGCCCTGTTCGCATTGGCCCGATTTCGAGGCGTAATTCTCGCCCAGATGCTCTTCTGCTGCGACGACGTGTCCGGCGATCGCTGGGACGACCGGGCTGCTCAGCCTCGGGCAGTGACGCTGGAGGCGGCCTTTGAGTTGGCCGCTGAGGCGTGCATGCGGCTGTAGTGGCTCCGCTGCAACCCCGGGCATTCCGAACCTCATTGCCCATCCCGGCCCGGATGAAGCAGGCGTGCCCCGCGGCCCATGCCGCCGCCAGCGGCGTGCAAACGCCCAGGCCCAAGCTGGCCAGCCTCCGGCCCATGCTGCGGGGCAACTCGCCGAAGGCCTTCAGCCGGGCCGAGGCGCGAGGAAGCCCGCGGGCGAGCTTGCTGTCGTCGGGCCGGCCCTGAGCCCGTCGAAGGGCGAACAGCTCGACGGAGCCCCTGCCTGCACAGACTGCACCAGCACTTGTGCCCATGGTGTGTTACCGTTCCTCCGAGCTGCTTGTGCAGGCACACGGGAACCAATTGATCGCCGGTCCGTCCAACGGGCAGGAGAGTCGGCAATGACTAGACGTCGCAAGATGCTGATAGGCCTCGGGGGAATTGTCCTGATTGGCGCCTTGATCGCCATTCTCAACGTCAAGGCAATCCGTCAGGGCTACCACCAGTGGCGGCTGGACCGAGAAGCCACCCACCTCGCGCAACATGTTGACGGCTACCTGCCGCAGGACTGGGAAGGGGCGAGTTCTCTCGTTGTTCGCCAGATCGAATACTTCGGAGCCGGTGTGATGGAGTACAGATGGTCGAAGCTTGGTTGTCAGTACCGCCAATATCATGGCTGGCCCGATGCCACACCGCCGGAATGGTCTTCGCCGGTGCAGATGAGTGACACTGCCACACGGGCAATCTCGGATGCCGTGAACATTGCCGTCCGCGACAGGCTCTGGAATCGCGGCGAGATTAAACACCCTGACACTGACACGATGCTCGATGGCGGCGAGGTCGCATACGATTTCGTGCTGGGTCCAAACAGCGGAACCCTTCGTCTGATCCAGGGGCCTAACGTGCCCGATCTCAGGCTGTTCGAGCACAAGATCGGCATGTGGACCGAAGATGTTCGTCGTCGGCTGCGCCATGCAAGTCCGCCGGAATCCGGGCCAACCACGCGCTAGTGTTCTACCTGTTCGGCTTGGCGACCTGGTTGGCGATGCCCGCCCGGATGAAGCAGGCGTGCCCCGCGGCCCATGCCGCCGCCAGCGGGGCCCCGACGGCCGAGTCCAGGCCCATGAGCCTCCGGCCCATGCTGCGGGGCAACTCGCCGAAGGCCTTCAGCCGGGCCGAGGCGCGAGGAAGCCCGCGCACGAGCTTGCTGTCGTCAGGCGACGGGCGGACGAACGCCCGGCCGGATCGGATGCCTTGTGCGGATACCATGCGTATCCCCAATCGCCGTTCCCCCCGATCAGGTTGGGCTCGACGATTGCTGTTCTCAGTCGGCTCAGCTTCTCTCGAGCCGTCGCTTCCATTCCGTCAAATGAGTTGAATTTGTCAAGCGGCGTCAGTAGCCTTTGAACAGGAACGAACCGAGTTACCTGAATTGGCGGGTTCCACTCAAAGGGACGAAGATGTCTGGCGCGCGCCCCGTGATTTTCCTTTGTGTCAGCCTCTTGGTCGTGGACGTGGGATGCAGGTCCGAAGGGGTGCCGGCTACTGCTGGGCCTACCCGGGAGGATCATCCCATCGGAGTTCCAGCGGGAACTCGGATAGCTGACGGAACAACAACAGTCCCGGTCAAGTGGGCCGGAAGTTTCCCTCTTGTCAGCGTGATGCTGAACGGTCGAGGGCCTCATGAGTTTGTCCTTGATACAGGCCTGACGGGGTTGGTCCTGTCTCCCAGGATTGCCGGCAACCGCTATACCGGGCGGTGGGCCGCGTTTGACGATTCTATGGGCCGCGTCCAGCGATGTCCTATTGTGAAGGTGCACTCGCTCACCATAGCAAACGCGGAGTTCGTCGATCTTGAGGCGATCGTTCTCCCTCTTGACGGGCTTGTGGGCCGGAAGCACGGCGTGGAGGTTCTCGGGGTCATCGGCATCCGTACATTCGCGCAGTGCCGGCTCGGCTTGGACCTGGCTGAAGGTCAGATACTCCTGGAGGAGCCGGCGGGGCGCTACAGGCTGGAGCAGACGCTGCCCCTCGAGGTGCACAAGACAGGCCTGCCCAGCGTGCTCCTGGAGATAGGCGGAACAAGGCAATCCTTCACGATCGACACGGGTAGCGATGCGGCGGTTTGCATCCCGGGCTCCGTGGCCGCCAAGCTGGGTCTGGGCCCTCCAACGGCTACCGTCACGAGGCGTTACTTCCACGGAGTCGCCAAGACGCAGAGGCGCGTGCTCAGGGGGAGTCTTTGGGTGGGAAGACATGAGGTGCCCCATCCGCCCATATCCGTGGGCACCAGGAGTTCCCTGATCGGCATGCCCATTCTCAAGCAATTCAGAGTCGTCATTGACCAGCCAGCCGGGACAGTAGAGTTTGCGGCGACGCGGCCTTCCGAGAATCCCCGATTGCCCCCACCGGACGAGGGCACGGATGTCGCGACCATGCCTTCGGAGGTTCCTGGAGCCATCCTGAAAGAGTGACCGCAGCATCGTTGTTGTCATCGGTTACTCTGCCTGCCACTTGGCGAGCGCGTTGGCGATGCCCGCGCGGATGAAGCAGGCCTGGGCGCGCGTCATGTACGCCTTCCGGACGCGAAGTGAACCTCCGAGAGCGTGTGGACGGAAGGCGCCGGCCCCCACATCGGCGCCGGGGGCGTAATGGCTATTGCCGTCTTGCACATGGATCGCAGTTGTGATCATGCGCCTCTGTTCCGGTGCGTTTTCTTGACGCCGGGGCGCGTGGCCCGTAGCCTCTTGGTCGGCCCCTGTGGGAGCGACACGCATGAGCGATTTCGAGTCCGGCGCTCACGTCTGGCTGCGGGTCGTGTTCGCAGTTGCCATCGCCGTCTCCGCCTGGCGCGGCTACCGGAGGACGCGCGTCCGATCCTTCGTGGCCGTTGGGTCCTTGCTTGTCCTCTGGCCATGGATCGTCCTCAATCGGATCGGACCTCCCGAATCGCCCTTTGTGGACTTGGCGTTGTATGCATTGCTATTGGCCCTAATGGCCATCTCGTTCGGCTGCCTGGCACATGCCTTCAGGAAGGCCGGCCGAACAAGCTGAATTGCACGCGGTTGGTCGCACATCGTCATGTGGCCACGGAGTCCTCAGCGTTACCGGGCACCGTAGCAGGTTGCCGCCACACGACTAACGACCCAGGGGCGTCCTCCCCGGAGTCCCCGGCAGCGGAGCACATCCCGCTAGATGGCCCCTGCCACGCCGTCGGCGTCCGCGCAGCTGTCGGGTTGTCCGCCTCTGCCAGCCGTGGGGTCGTAGCGGCCCGCGCGGCCGAAGCACCCTCCCGCGAGCTGCAGAATTCGCTTGCCACAAGTGCCAATGGGCACTATAGTAGGGCGTGCTCCAGTCCGCCTAGGGAGCGGCGGAGCTGCAGTCGGCATGAGCCTGCCGAGTCAGAAGCGAGGGCAGGAGCGAAGCTCGCTCCTTCGTTTCGATCCTGTCTCAGGCCGCACGGCCGAGTTCCCTGACCAAGCCTTTCTGCAACGTGGTGGGCGGGCGGCGCTGGCCCCGCACCCCGCCCGAGGAGGGTCAACTCCGACCCGCCTTTCCAGGGGCATGGAGAGGGAAGTCACGTGAACAGGACAAAGATTGCAGGGGTGGTGGTGACGCTGTGCGTACTGGGCATCGGAGGGGGAACGGCGAGCGCCGACATTCCCTACCCGGTGGACTACCACTACCAGCGGGCCGGGCTTCTCGGCGGCATGTGGCTGCCGGTGGTCAACAAGTACGGCCTCGGTCCGCGCGTCAGCTAGCGGTCTGCGGCCGCCCGGAAGGTACCGGCGCGGCGATCGGATTCGAGGAAGCAAAAGGATAAGGAGGCACGAGATCATGAACGCGAGGAAGATGGCAGTAGCGGGCCTGGCGGCGATGCTGCTGGCCGCCGGCGGAGCAATGGCGCAGGTGAGCATCGAGACGGTCCCCATCGGCAATCCCGGGAATGCGGGTGAGATGTGCGGAGGCCCGGGCGGATTCGGTGACTACCGCGTGTGCGGCGCCGTGGACTACGTCTACAACATCGGCAAGTACGAGGTGACCAACGCCCAGTACTGCGCCTTTCTCAACGCGGTCGATCCTGACGGCACGGACCCTTACGAACTCTACTACTGGCGGATGGGCCCCGATGACCCACTCGGATGGGGCGGGATCAGCTTCACCGCCGACAATCCCAACGGCTCGAAGTACGAGGTCATGCCCGGGCGCGGCAACAAGCCGGTGCACCGTACGAGCTTCTGGGACGCCTGCCGCTTCGCCAACTGGCTGCACAACGGCCAGGGCAGCGGCGACACGGAGACGGGGGCCTACACCCTTACCCCGGACGGCATCGCGAATAACACGGTCACCCGCAACCCGGGCTGGCGGTGGGCGGTGACCAGCGAGGATGAGTGGTACAAGGCGGCGTACTACAACCCGGCCACGGGGACGTACTACGACTACCCCACGGGCAGCAACACGTACCCGACGGAGGAGCCCCCGCCGGGGACGGACATGGTCCGCGGCTCGGTCAACACCGAGAACGCGGTCTACGACGTGACCGACGTGGGCGCCTACGACGCGAAGCCGTCCGCCAGCCCCTATGGGACGTTCGACCAAGGCGGAAACGTGTGGGAGTATAACGAGTCCATCTACAACATGTACGGAAACTATGAGGGTCGCGGCACGCGGGGTGGATCTTTACTTTGGGGCGGCTCGTACCTGCACGCGGGGATGCGCGGCATGTGCCAAACCGCGGGAGACACCAACGCCGGCGTCGGCTTCCGTGTCGTTCAGGTTCCCGAACCCGCCTTCGCCGTGTTGCTGATCGCTGGGCTGGGTCTGGTGCTGCGG
>Ga0111188_1059_pt1 | contig 10203 bp, 7 predicted proteins | sample DeeMarSWOR324_28_FD_80358 | JGI IMG/M metagenome (GOLD analysis project Ga0111188, IMG submission 80358) | Planctomycetes bacterium SM23_25
AAAAAGGAGCAAAAAGGAGTAAAAAACGATCAAAAACGAGCAAAAAGCGATCAAAAACGCGCGCATTTTGCCTTACCTATCTTAACATTTGGGCCCCAAATCGGCTGTGGCGCCCTAAAAACGCAGGTTCGACCGCCAAAAAGCGCGTTTTTGGGGGGTCCGCGAGAAGGGCGTTTTCCTTAAGTATATACGGCGGCGGGGCCTACCGATGGTCCGCCCGGGCGTAGGCCACGGCCTCGGCCATGAGGCGGAGGGCCTGGTGGATGCGGTCGAGTTCCTCGAAACCGTAGGAGAGACGGAGTTGGCGGCGGCCGAGGGCGGCCAGGTCGCCCTCCGGATGCACGCAATGCCGGCCGGGGATGTACGCCACGCGGGGCTTTCTCGCCTCGGCCGGGCCGTCCACCGCCGCGTCGCCGGTCGTCCGGGCAAGGTACCGGTAAAACCGGGACGTTTCGTGCGTCTCGACCGTGCGGAACGTCAGGTAGAAGTAGAACCCCGCCCGGCCGCCGCTTGTGTGCTCGATCTCGCCGCCGAGGTACTCCTGCAGCCATCCGCGGACGGCCCGGGCCTTTTCGCGATACCCGGCCTGGACGGTCCGCAGCCGCTCGACGATACGGTGGTCGAGAAGCCAACTGGCGATTTCCTGCGTGATGAGCGGCGCCGAGAACCCCGCATCGCTCGTCCGCTGGACCATGGCCGAGAGGAACGGCCCCCCTCGGCCGATCATGTATCCGACGCGAAGCGCGGGGGCCAGCACCTTCGACAGGGTGCCCACCTCGTACACGATGCCGCCCGCATCGTGCAACAGGGCGGATTCGAGGGGCTCCACCTGGGGGTCGTGGACGAGGTCCTCATACGCCCGGTCGAGGAGGACGGGGACCTTGCGGCCGAGGCGCTCCGACAGCCGCCGGGCGGCCTGCACGAGGGCGTGTCGGCGGCGGTTCGAGAGGATGGCGCACGACGGGTTGTTGATCGTCACGACGTAGAAGAACGAGATATCGGCGGCGCGGTCGCCGAGGGAGGCGATCTTCTCGTCCAGGAGGTCGGTCCGCAGGCCGTCGTCGTCTTCCGGGACGGCCAGAAGGCGGAATCCGCGCCGCTGGAGGAAGTGGGTGTAGATGTAGTACATCGGGTCGGATGTGACGACGATACCGGGCGGCAGGACGTAGGCGGCGGATTCGAGGAGGCTGGTGGCGCCGCTGGGGCCGATGATGATGCGGCGGTCGGCCAGGGCCGCTTCCGTGAGGCCGCCGACCCGGTTTTCGACGAGCCAGCCGCGCAGGGCCCCGATGAGGTTCTCCGAACCGGCCGGGCCGCCGTAGTTCAGGCTCCGGCGGTACGTCTCGGGCCGGGCGAGGACCTCGTGAAGGGCCTGCTCGGTCTCGGCGGCCGGGATGGTGCGTTCGTTGACGTAGCCGACGCCGAGGTTGATGTCGGTGCCGTCGCGGAAGTCGGCGTCGAAGGCGGCCATCATCCGATTGACCGGCGAGGGAACGCTCGACGCTCGGCCGTAGTCCGAAAGCGGGATCTCATCCATGCGGTGCACCCCGGGCGGCCAAGTCTGCCGTAGGGTAATGGTCGGCGGCGCGGGTTTCAAGTGGCCGGGCGGAGGCGGCGCCGCGTCGGACGCTCCGGCGACCGCGAGATTCCTTGACAGCGCTGCTCATCGGCACTACAGCAATGGGGCGGCAGGACGTCCGCGGTTGTCTCTGGGCGCGAAAAGAAGGCAGGAGGACCAAGCATGCCGACAGGGGAGAGGATTCAGGTGCCCGGCTGTCCGCTGATGCTGAGCCGGCGGGGTTTCTTGAGGGGCGCGAGCGCCTCGGCCCTGGCGGCGAAGATGGGCCTGCTCGACTTGGCCTCGTCGCTGTTCGGCGCCCAGGGCGAGCCGGCCGGGCAGCCGACCGTGCCGGTGGTGTTCGTTCGCCCGAAGACGTCGGAGCCGGAGCGGCTGGGCGAGCGGCCCATCATCAGTTGGCCCGGCGGGCAGTTCGACATCCAGGCCGGCGAGGCGCTTCACAAGAAGGTCCTTGCGGAGGCCGCCGGCCAACTCGGCGTCCGGCTCGAGATCCGGGACGAGCCGCTCGCGAGCGCGGCCGAGATCGACGCGTACATCGAGCATCTGAAGGGGGCGCCGCCCGACGGCCTCTTCATCGTGGCCATGGAACTGTTCCGCTGGAATCTGGTGGACCACCTGGTGAAGAACCGGGGCGAGATCCCGGCGGTCGTCTACAGCCCGATGGGCAGTTCGTTCACGCAGCACCTGAAGACCGCGCGGGCCACGCCGAAGACGTTCGTCGGGGCCACGCAGGACGTCCGGTGGCCGGCGTTCGGCCTGCGGATGCTCTACACCATCTGGCGGATGAGGCACACGCGGATCTGCGTCTGCGCGGGCGGGAAGGCGGCGGAGAGGACGCTGGAGGGGGTCGGCACGACGCTGCGCTACGTGCCGCTGGCGCGCTTCGACGAGGAATTCAAGAAGACCGAGACGAGCGACGAGGTGCAGGCGCTGGCCGATGCGTACGCGAAGGCCGCCAAGGAGATCGTCGAGCCGAAGAAGGCCGAGATCCTCGACGCGGCGAAGAACTACGTCGTCTGCCGCCGCCTCATGGCCGCCGAGGGCTGCCAGGGCATCTCGGTGGACTGCCTGAAGATGCCGAGCATCTACCATCGGCCTCCGTGTCTGGCGTTCTCGCATCTGCTTGACGAGGGCGTGGTGGCGGCGTGCGAGGCCGACTGGAACGCCGCCATCTCGATGCTGCTCGTGCACCTGTTGTTCGAGCGTCCCGGGTTCATGCAGGACCCGGCTCCCAACACGATCAACAATACGCTGATGGGGGCCCACTGCACGAGCGCCACGCGGCTGGAGGGTTTCGACAAGCCGTACCGGGCGCCGTTTGCGCTTCGCACGTATCACACACGGACCGGTGTGGCGCTTCAGGTGCTGTGGCGGATCGGGCAGAAGGTCACGATTATGAAGTTCCAGGGTCCCGGTTCGATCATTCTGGGCACGGGCCGCGTGGTGGCGAACATCGCCCAGCCGCCCGCCGGGTGCTGCCGCACAGCCGTCGAGATCGAACTGGACGGCGTTGCGGATGCGGGCGACACGAAGGGCTTCCACCAACTGTTCATCTACGGCGACCTGGAGCGCCCCCTGAAGGCGTACGGCCAACTGGCGGGCATCCGGGTGGAACACATCTGACCGGTCCGGCACAGGTCTTGCACGGCGGCCCGGGAAGTTTACCCGCCGGGGCGGGGCCGCCGCCCGGAACGTGGCGTGGCTACTTCCACTTGCACTTGCGTTCGGCCAGGCGGTGGTCGCCGTGGCAATCGGTGCAGTGCTTCTCCTCGGCGGTGCTGGCGAAGAACTTCTTGTGCTTGTCCTTGTTGCCGATCTTGTCTTGCGGGTGACAGCCGAGGCAGAAGGGGTTGATCTTCGGCTTGGGGAACATCGTTTGGGGCGCGGTGCCGTTTCCGCCGGAGGCCCACGATTCGTCGGCGATGTGGGCGTCGGACTGGCCGTGACAGTCGGCGCAGCCGATCTCGGCCCGCGCGTGGACCAGGGCGAGTTCCTCCTTCTGGTAGTCCAGGTGGCAGACGTGGCATCGGCTGTTGTCGGCGACGGGTCCCTTCGGCGCCGGCGGCGCTTCGCCGTCGTCGAGCAGCAGCGGCGGCTCATCTTCCAGCAGGAGCACCGGCCCCCCGCCGCCGGACGGCTTGCCGGCCGGCGCCCCTTCGCCCGTCTGGGATCCGTGGTGCGGAAGGCTGGTTTCCTGGCGCTGGCAGGCGACCATCAGCGCGGCTGCGAGGGCCGAAGCCACGAACAGGAGCGCGTATCTCATGCGGGGTTCCCTGGCATGGCCCGCGGGACGCGCCCGGTGTGGAGCGTCCCCCGGCGGCGGGTGCGGATCGTTATGGGGCGGAGGTTCCCTAGACGTACTCCCAGTCTTTCAGCCAGTGGTAGTTGGGCGGCAGATTGGCCCACATCTGTCGGGCGGCGGTGTCGAGTTCGGCCTTTTCTTTCAGGTCGAGTTCGCGGCGTTCCGTGACGGCCTTGGCCACGGTGTCGGCGTCCTCGACGCGGTTCATGCCGGGAATGGGGATGACGGTGTCTGAGTGGAGGATGTAGCGGATGGCGAGCCTGGCGCGGCGGTCGTTCTCTTCGGTGTCGCCCCTGAAGAGCGAGCCGGCCCCGAACGGCTTGATGCCGAAGGCGCCCACGTCGCACTTCTTCAGGGCCGGGAAGAGGCTGTCGGTCTGGGCGGCCTTGCTCATGGTGGTGAAGGGGAAGCAGACGGCGTCGATCTGCGGGAAGTACTCGATCATGAACTTGATCCAGCGGCGGTCGTGCGTGGAGAATCCGATGAAGCGGGCCTTGCCCTGCTTCTTGGCCGTCTCCAGCGCCTCGACCATTTCGCAGGCCGTGTCGAAGGTGTGCCGGCCGCCCGGTTCGTAGCACGTGATCCGCCACAGGTCGGTGAACTCCTCCTTCGAGTCCTTGAGCGTCTGGTCGAGCGATTCAAGCAGTTTCTTGGCGGTGCGGAACTTCTCGTTGCGTGTCTCGTTGCCGCAGTGCGACAGGGCCAGGTACATCTTGTCGCGTCGTCCCTTGAGGGCCTCGGCGTCGCGGCAGACCTCGCCGTGGGTGCAGGCGTCGATGTAGTTGATGCCAACGTCGATGCAGCGGCTGACGATGTCGTGGCGTAACTGGCCCCTGGCCCGCGAGTGCCCGCCCAGGCACACGGCCGAGACCATCAGGCCCGTCTTCCCGTGTCGGCGGTACTCCATGTTCGGGTTGTAGTTGAGGATCTTCGAGGTATCGACCGCCCCGGCAGCGGCCCCTGCGCGTTGGCCCGCGGTGCCGAGACAGGCCGCCACGCCGGCGGCCACTTTCGCGCTCGTGCCCAGAAAATCGCGGCGCGTCACTCGAGTAGGCTCCATTCCTTCTTCTCCTTAAAGTCGTCGTCCGACACTTGGCGGCCAGCGAACGTGGCCGGTCGCACTCCCTGCCCCCTCGGTACTGTCGTGCCGGTCACCTGCCTTTGCTTTGGGTGACCAGCGCCTTGATTTCGTCGGCCGACAGGGCCCGGTCGTAGAGCCGGACCTCGTCGATGAGGCCGGTGAACCCCCTGCCGATCCGCAGGTCGAGTTTGTCGCCGGTATCGAGCGGCCAGAGGTCCAGGAGGCCGATATCGTGGATGGTGGCCGGTTCGCCGTCCTTGTAGAGTTTGACGTGGTCGTGGAGGTTCGGCCGTTCGGCCTCTTCCACCACGGCGGCCACGTGATGCCAGGCATCGTCGTTGACGGGGTCGTTCATGTAGAGATACCCGCCGCTGGGCGTCACGCCGACGCGTCCGCGGATGAAGCCGAAGGTGAACATCTTGCCGAACTCCCCCTCGCCCCACGACAGGATCTCGCCCCGCGAGGCCTTCGTCTTGATCCAGGCCGCCACGGTTCGCGGCCGCGCGCCGGTCACGCCCTTGTACCCGGTTATCTCGACGGTGCCGGCCTTGCCGTCGAATTTCAGTGCCTTGCCGACCCGTCCCGCGTCGGAATCCTTGTCGAACGCCAGGCCTCCCTGGAGGGCGCCCTTGCGGCCGTGCTTGGAGGCGTCGGCGGCGGTGGTGCCGGAGGCGTCGTCCAACTTCCACCAGCCGGCCAGGTGAGGATCCGCGTCGAGGTCCGCCGGTTCATTCTTAGCGCCTGCGGCCGCGACCGTCAAGGCCGCGCCGGCCAGGCCCAGCAAGAGAACGGCTAGTGCGAGAAGCGCCGTCTTGGCCATGGGACACCTCCGTCATGCACGCTTGTCCCTGCGGGTCGTGAACGTCCAACCCGCGTACTATAACCGTCGGGCGCGGCAACCGCAAGCGATCTCCGGCGCCTTTCGCTCGCGGGCCGGGAGTTTTCTTGACATCGCTCACCGGGGGCACTAAGCAGGGTCAATGAAGCCCATCCGAATTCGGCGACTGACTTGGTGTGCCTTAAGTCCGTAGCGCCGGGCTTTATGCCCGGCGGCCGTGGGTCAGGCTCACGGCAGTTCCGCGCCGGGGATAAACCCCGGCGCTACGGGTATTCGGAAAGACTTCCTTGTTCCTGTTCAGACGAGGGGGCGCCGGCCCGGGCCCCGTAGCGGGAGGAATGGCCATGTTTGCCGACAAGCACGTGACCCGTTGTCCGTTGGCGCTGAGCCGCCGCACGTTCCTGAGAGGTCTTGGCGGTTCGGCCCTGGCGATGAAGATGGGGCTGTTCGATTTCGCCTCGTCGCTTCTCGGGGCTGCGCCCCAGCCGCCCGGCACGTGCCGCATTATGGGGGCCTTTGCGCGGCCGGACGTGGACCGCTACTGGCTCGGGTGGCCCGGCACCGCCTACGACATCAAGGGCCATCAGGAAATGTACACCAAAGTGATGACCCTGGCCGCAGAACGCCTCGGCGTCACGCTCGACCTCTTGCAGACACCCCTCTTCGACGAGAAGAGCGTGAACGCTTACCTCGAGAAGGTGGCCGAGACCAAGCCCGACGGCGTGCTGCTGACCTGCATGGCGCTTCATCCGGATGGCTGGCGGGCGACCAACCAGTTCCTTGACAAGCGCGGCTCGGTTCCGACGGTCGTCTTCAGCCCCATGGGCACCTCGTTCACCGGCCACCTCCAGCACAGCCGCAAGTCGAACAACGCCTTCGTCGGCGCCACCCAGGACGTCGAGTGGCTGGCCATGGCGGTGCGGATGCTCAAGACCGTCTGGGAGATGAAGCAGACGCGTATCTGCATCGTGCGCGGCAACAAGACGGAGGACAGGCTGCTCGACGTAATCGGCACGACGCTCCATTACATCCCGGGCAAACGGTTTCTCGATGAGTTTGAGAAGGTTGAGGCAAGCGACGAGGTCCGGGCCATCGCCGACTACTACACCAAGGAGGCGAAAAAAATCGTCGAACCGTCGAAGGACGACATCCTGACCGCCGCCAAGAACTACATCGTCTGTCGACGTCTGATGGACACCGAGAAATGCCACGGTTTCTCGATGGATTGTCTCGGACCGATCGGACGCCGCGAGATCAAGCCGCCGTGCCTGGCGTTCATGCGGCTGCGCGACGAGGGCATCGTCGGCGCCTGCGAGGCCGACCCCAACGCCTGCATCTCCTCCCGGCTGACGCACCTGCTGTTCGAGCGGCCCGGCTTCATGCAGGACCCGGCCCCCAACACGGTCAACAACACGCTCATGGCGGCGCACTGCACGTGCGGGGCCCACCTCGACGGCTTCGACAAGCCGCACGAGCCGTTCATCCTGCGGAGCCACTCCGAGTCGGACCTGGGCGTGGCGATCCAGGTGCTGTGGCGCGTGGGCCAGAAGATCACGCTCATGAAGTTCCAGGGGCCCCAGAAGATCATCCTCGGCACGGGCTCCGTCCTCCGTAACATCGACACGCCGCCCTCCGGAGGCTGTCGCACGTCGCTGGAGTGCACGGTGGACGGCGTGGCCGACTCCCGCGACGTCAAGGGGTTCCACCAGTTGCTGATCTACGGCGACCTGGAGGACGAGTTCAAGGCCTACTGCCAACTGGCCGGCATTGGGGTCGAGCACATCTGACGCGCACAGGCCACGGTCGGCATCGACGCGCGCCGGGGTACCGCAGCAAGCAGCGTCTGTCACCCCGAGCGAGCACGGCGAGTCGTGGAATTCCCTTGCATTGCCTGTCCCCCGACGTAGTTTCGCGCCCTGCGTATCGCGCCCGAGCAGTGCGCGCCCGCGCCGCAGCGGAAAGGGCAACGGATGGCAAAGGCGAAGGCGACCGCGAAGAAGGCAACGAAACGGAAGAACCCCGCCAGGGCAAGGGCCAAGGCGAAGAAGGTCCTCATGCTGGTCGGTGGACCCTGGCACGCGAACGAGGCGGCGGGAGAGGTGCTCGATGCGCTCCTCGAGGCTCGCGGCGGCCGGTGGCGCCTGACCGTCACGCGCGACCTCGACGCCCTGGCGGCGCTGCCGGCGAGCGGCTGCTCGGCCGTCATCATCTACACGACCGGCTTCCGGAGCGACCTGACCGAGCCGCGCGAAAAGGGACTGTTGGATTTCGTCAAGAACGGCGGGGGCGTCATCGGCGTCCACTCGGCCGCCGACAGTTTCCGCGACAGCCGCCCCTACGTCGAAATGCTGAACGCCGAGTTCCTGACGCACCCGCACTTCCACGAGTTCCCGGTCGAGATCGTGGACCGCGACCATTACCTGACGGCCCGGATGGCCGACTTCACCATCCCCGACGAGATGTACCACCTCCAGAGTTACGATCCGGCCCGCTGCCGCCTGCTGGCCGAGACGTTCTGGCAGGGCAAGAAGATGCCGATGGCCTTCGTCCGCCGGCACGGCCAGGGAAGAGTCGTGTACCTGGCGAACGGGCATGACCTCAGGGCGTGGCGGCATCCGGAGTTTCAGCGGCTGCTCCTGAGGAGCCTGGAGTGGACGCAAGGGGCCGAACTCGACCGCCGGCGCACCATTCGCTGCGGCCTGCTCGGCTACGGCCCCGCGTTCAACATGGGCAAGGGGCACGCCGAGTGGATCAATCAGACGGCGGGCCTCGAGGTCGTGGCCGCCTGCGACGTCGACGCCCGGCGGATGAACGCCGCTCGCGAGGAACTGCCCGGCATCCGCACGTTCACGTCGCTCGGGGCGATGCTGGCGATGAAGGGCCTCGACCTGGTCGTCAACATCCTGCCGCACAACCTCCACGCCGAGACGAACCTTGCGTGCCTGAAGGCCGGCAAACACGTCGTCAGCGAGAAGCCGTTCTGCATCACGACCGACGAGGCGACCCGGATGATCCGGGCGGCGAAGCGCGCCAACGTCATGCTCAGCGTCTTTCACAACCGCCGCTGGGACGGCGATTACCTGGCCATTCGCGACATCGTCGACCGCGGCCTCCTCGGCCGGGTGTACCACATCGAGTGCTTCTTCGGCGGCTACAACCGGCCGCGCACCTGGTGGCGGAGCGACAAGACCGTCTCGGGCGGGGCACTGTACGACTGGGGCGCCCACTTCACGGACTGGGTCCTGCGCCTGGTCGATGAGAAGGTGACGCAGGTCACGGGGTTCTTCCACAAACTCCTCTGGCACCACGTGACGAACGAGGACGCCACGCGGGCCATCATCCGCTTCGAGGACGGCGCGGTGGCCGACCTCCAGCAGTCGAGCCTTGCGGCCGTCGGGAAGGCGCGGTGGCGGGTGCTCGGGACGCTCGGCGGCCTGGAGACGGCCGACGACAAGACCGTGCGCGTGACGAGTTACGCCTCGGGCCTGAAGTTCGAGGGCGAGATAGCCGCCCACCAGCGCCGCGGCTGGGCCGAGTACTACCGCAACGTGGCCGACCATCTCTTGCTGGGCGAACCGCTCGCCGTCACGGCCGACCAGGCGCGCGAGACGATCGCCGTCATTGAAACGGCCGAACGCTCCGCCGCCGAAGGCCGCAGCCTGCCCCTGCCGAAGGAGGTGTACGGATAGGCTGGAGGCTGGAGACCGGAGGCTGGAGGGCGGGGGCTGGAGGGTGCCAGCGGACACAAATCTAGCCGCCGGGCCTGCCCGGCGGGTTGGCAGGACACCTTGGCAAGGGCAACGCGCAGCAGTGGTAACGCGACATCTTGCTCTGAATGGCCAGATCTGCCTGGACTGAATGCGACCGCACCGTATCATGGGGTCAAGTGGCAAAGGGCAGGCTGCCTCCAAGCTTGTGTTGGCACCGTGCCGCGAGGGAGTGAACCACTCCCCCTTGTCTAGACCAAAATCCGGGCGGTTTTAGGTGGACTCATCGCCGCGCTGAGGGCGGCTGGACCGGAGGGAGCCCGGAGGGCGACCGGAGGTCCAGCGTGCGGGATAGTCCTCGAAGGCGACATAGAGGACGCGAGCGGCAGAGGCTTTGTCGCTCGGTTTGGGCCGGATACGGCAATCATAGACGGCGAATTCTTCAAAGTCGGTGAGGATGGAGAGCGGAAGTTTCGCGCTCCAGGCGCAGCGGGGCCTCTTTGTAGGCGGGGTCGCGGTAGGCGTCGCGGTTGCGCCGGAAGCGATCAACGAGGTCGAGGATGTCGGGCGGCGCCGTAATGGCCGCTCGCGCGGTCGAGTCGCCTGGCGCGACCGGCCTGGTGCGGCGAGTCGCCGGCTTTCCTTCCCGTCTTGCCATCACCCCATCCCCTATCCGCGGCGGGGGGCGCACCCCGG
>Ga0111188_1115_pt1 | contig 10137 bp, 7 predicted proteins | sample DeeMarSWOR324_28_FD_80358 | JGI IMG/M metagenome (GOLD analysis project Ga0111188, IMG submission 80358) | Planctomycetes bacterium SM23_25
GGCCTGCCCGACGGCCAGGGAGGGCGGCGCTTCCAGTACGACGGCGACCGGCCCCAGCGTTGGGCCGACGAGCCCGACCTCTGGCTCTACGGGTACTGGTACCACGACTGGGCCGACACCTACATGAAGGTTGAGTCGATCGACACCGCCGCGCGCATCATCGCCATGACAGACAAGCACCGTTACGGCCTTCGCCAAGGCAACCGGTGGCACGCGCTGAACGCCCTGGCGGAACTCGATTCGCCCGGCGAGTACTACGTGGACCGCGAGCAGGGCATCCTCTATTTCTGGCCGCCCGCGCCCATCGGATCGGCCAGGGCGGTGGTGAGCGTGGCCGACTCGCTTGTCACCCTGACGGGCGCCTCGCACATCGTGCTGCGCGGCCTCATCCTGGAGGCCTGTCGCGGGACGGCCGTCAGGATCACCGGAGGCTCGCATAACCAGGTCGTCGGATGCACCATCCGCAACACCGGCAACCGGGCGGTGACCGTCACGGGAACCGACCATGCCGTCATCGGTTGCGACATCTACGAGACGGGCGACGGCGGCATCACGCTCAGCGGCGGAGACCGCAAGACCCTCCAGCCGGCCCGCCTCCTGGCCGAGAATAACCATATCCACCACTTCAGCCGGTGGTGCCACACCTACCGCCCGGCCGTCGCGGTGAGCGGATGCGGCAACATCGTCCGCAACAACCTCCTGCACCACGGGCCGCACAGCGCCATCCACCTCTCGGGCAACGACCACACCATCGAGTACAACGAGGTCCACAGCGTCTGCTGGGACACCGGCGACGTGGGCGCCTTCTACATGGGCCGCGACTGGACGGCGCGCGGCACCGTCATCCGCTACAACTACTGGCACCACATTCAGGGCCCCGGCCAGCACGGCGCCATGGGCGTGTACCTGGACGACCAGGCCAGCGGCATCACCGTCCTCGGCAACGTCTTCCACCGCGTCACGCGGGCCGTCTTCATCGGCGGCGGGTGCGACAACCTCGTCGAGAACAACCTGTTCGTGGACTCGAGCCCCGCCGTCCATATCGACGCCCGCGGCCTGGGATGGCAGAAGCCGGCCACCGACGACCCCAAAGGCACCCTGCGCACGTCCCTGGCCGCCATGCCCTACACCGGCGAAGTGTGGAGCAAACGGTATCCCGAACTCGTGACCATCCTCGACGACGACCCCGGAACGCCGAAGCGGAACCGGATCGTCCGCAACATCAGTGTCGGCGGCCAATGGGACGACATCGATCCGAAGACGCGCCGGTATCAGACGGTTGCCGACAACCTCGTGGACCAGGACCCGCACTTCCTCGACCGCGACGGGGGCGACTTCCGGCTCCGGCCCGATTCGCCGGCCTACAAGAGCGGGTTCCGGCCGATCCCGGTGGTTCGGATCGGCCTGTACCGCGACCGCCGCCGTGCCTCCTGGCCCGTCAGGCACGCGCCGCGCGAACTGCCGTCGCCCTGAGGAAAGGCCTGCCACATGGATACCGTCGGATTCATCGGGCTCGGCCTGATGGGCAGGCCGATGGCCCGGAACCTTCTGGCGGCGGGGTATCCGCTGGTGGTCCACAACCGCAGCCGGCCGGCGGTGGAGGACCTCGCTCGGGCGGGGGCCGCGGCTGCGGGCTGCCCGCGCGAGGTGGCCGAGCGGAGCCAGGTCGTCATCACGATGGTGCCCGATTCGCCCGACGTCGTGGCCGTGATGCGCGGGCCCGACGGCGTGTTCGCGGGCGCCCGCCCGGGGACGCTTGTCATCGACATGAGCACCATCAGCCCCGTCGTCGCCCGCGAACTGGCCGCCGAGGCGTCCGCCATCGGCTGCGAGATGCTCGACGCGCCGGTTTCGGGCGGCACGGTCGGCGCGGCCGAGGGCACGCTCTCGATCATGGTGGGCGGCAGGGCGGGGGCGGTGGATCGGGCGCGGCCGATCTTCGAGGTCCTGGGCGGTCGCGTCACCCACGTCGGCGACTCCGGGGCCGGCCAGGTCGCGAAGGCCTGCAACCAGGTGGTTGTGGGCGTCGTGATCGAGGCGGTCGGCGAGGCCCTCGTGCTGGCGGAGAAGTGCGGCGTGGACCCCGCGAAGGTCCGCGAGGCGCTCCTGGGCGGCTTCGCCCAAAGCAGGATCCTCGACGCCCATGGGCAGCGGGCCCTGCGGCGCCACTTCGAGCCCGGCTTCAAGGCGGCGATGCAGTTGAAGGACCTGGCGATCGCTCAGGCCGCCGGACGCGAGTACGGCGCCGCCCTGCCGGCGACCGCCGTCGTCGCGGAACTGTACAAGAGCGTGTGTGCCGCAGGCGACGGCGGGGCCGACCACTCCGTCCTCATGGCCCACGTGGCCCGGCTGGCCGGCCTGGAGTGGCGCTCGCCCGAGGGCGGGGCGAGCCGGGGTACGCCCCGGCCTGCATGACTTGCGTAACGTGTCGGCGGCGGCGCCTGCGCCGCGCGTATTTGCTGGAATCCGAGCAGCGACCGCGAGGGAGCGGTTGTCGGAATCGCCGACAACGAACCCCGAAATCCGGAGGCAACCACACATGGCAGCGAAGCAAGCGGCGTCGAGGCCTTGGCCGCAGGCGCGGCGCCTGAAATGGTGGCAGGAAGCGCGGTTCGGCATGTTCATCCACTGGGGCCTGTACTCCCAACTCGGCCGGCACGAGTGGGTGATGAACCGCGAGCGGATCCCGGTGACCGAATACGAGAAACTCGCCGACACGTGGAAGCCCAAGCCGCGCCCGGCCCGCGAGTGGGCCCGCCTCGCTCGTGCAGCCGGCATGAAGTACATGGTCATGACCACCAAGCACCACGAGGGGTTCTGCCTGTGGGACACCGAGCAGACCGACTATAACGCGGTCCGTCGCGGTCCGGGGCGGGACCTGGTGCGGGAGTACGTCGACGCGTGCCGCGAGGCGGGCCTGAAGGTCGGTTTCTACTACTCGCTGATGGACTGGCACCACCCGGACGGGGCCCGCTGCGCCTCGGACGAGCGTGCCCGCCGCCGGTTCCTCGACTTCACGCAGGGGTGCGTGCGGGAACTGATGACGAACTACGGGAAGATCGACATCCTGTGGTACGACGTCTCGTGGCCGCTTCGCTCGCCCACGTTGTGGGAAAGCCGCAAGATGACACGGATGGCGCGGCGTCTGCAGCCGCACATCCTCGTCAATAATCGGGCCCAGTTGCCGGAGGATTTCGGTACGCCCGAAGAGCACATCCAGGAGGCCGAGGAAGGCCGTGCCTGGGAAGCCTGCATGACCTTCAACGGCTCGTGGGGTTACATGCCGAGCGCGATCGACTGGCACTCGACGCGCGAGGTCCTGGCGATGCTGTGCCAGTGCGCGGGCGGGTTCGGCAACCTGCTGCTGAACATCGGCCCCGCGCCCGACGGCTCCGTCCCGCCCGAGGCCCCCGAGCGCCTCATTCCCGTCGGCAAGTGGCTCGCCCAAAACGGCGAGGCCGTCTATGGCCGGACCGAGCGCGTTCGGGGACGCATGGAGTGGCACCCTTGCGGACGCGGAACGATCAAGGGCAAGAACCTCTACTGGTGGGTCAGCCGATGGCCGGGTAAGGAGTTGACGTTGGCCGGCCTGAAGACGCACGTGGTGCGGGCGTCGCTGCTGGCGACGGGCCAACGCATCGCGTTCCGGCAGACCGGCGGCCGCGTCATCCTCACCGGACTGCCGCGCACCAGTCCCGATCGTGTCGCCGGCGTGACGGTCATCAAACTGGAGTGCGCCTCGAAGCCGCGGCAGGAACTCGGCGCCGGGTGCGTGGTGCTGAAGAAGCAGTAGCCGACGCGCACTGTGGCTTTGCGCGGCGGGTCTGCGGGGCCTGTGGCGCAACTCAGCCTTGCTCCTGCGTGGTGGCCCCGCCCCGGCGGGTAAACTTCCCAGGCCACCGCGCCGTGTCTACGGTTTCTCGCGGCGGCCAGGGAAGGCCGCCGCGCGGTTTGGGCAACGGGCCCTGCGGACTCGCCGCGAATAGGCGCCATCACACGCGGCGGGTCGGGCGACGCGCGGCGCTGCCGTCCTGTGCGCTTACCGCGGCTTGAACTGCCGCCGCCGTCTGTGATATGCTACCCGCCATGCGAAAACGACTTTTCCTTCTGATCCTTTGGCTGGCAGCGGCGGTGTGGCTGCCGGTTGTCGTGCCCGCGGCGGCGGGCGAACCTTCCTCTGTGCCGGCCGAGGCCTCCGACCGGGCGGAGGTGCCGGCGTCGGGCGTCGAAAGCGACACGCCGCCCCCGGCGCCGGCGGAAGCGGCTTCCGAGGAGCCTGGTGCGCCGGCCACCGACCTCGGAGCCGCGCTCAAGGAGGTCCTGCCCGAGAACCCGAAGATCTTCAACCGGCACCTGCCCGAGTGGGTGTGCTACGAGGCCTTCGGCATCGCCATCTGGCAGTTCATCGCCGCGTTCCTGCTCGTGCTGGTGGGGCTGGTCCTGAAGAGGGTCTCGGACTACGTTTTCGTGCATCGCATCGTGCCGACGCTGAAGAAGACGCGCCTCGATTTCGACCACATGCTGGCCGACGCGCTGGCCAGGCCCTTCGGGTACGTGATCCTGCTGAGCGGTCTGGCCCTGGCGGTTTGGGTGCTGACGCTGCCGACCGAGCCGACGAACGTCCGCGCTGCCGCCTTCGGCGCCCTGAAGGTCCTGCTGGTCGCCGACGTCCTGTGGTTCCTGTTCCGGGTGGTGGACGTGCTGGCGGTGTACCTGACGCGGCTGGCCGGCCGCACCGAGTCCGAACTCGACGACCAACTGGTGCCGCTGGTCCGCAAGGCCCTGAAGGTGACCATCGGCCTCCTGCTGGCCGTGTGGGTGGTGCAACTGCTGGGGTACAGCGTTTCGAGCGTCCTGGCGGGATTGGGGATCGGCGGGCTGGCGGTGGCGCTGGCGCTTCAGGACACGCTCGGCAACTTCTTCGGGTCGATCTTTATCTTCATGGACCGGCCGTTCACGATCGGCGACATGGTCAAGATCGGGGCCGTCGAGGGCGTCGTCGAGCAGATCGGTTTCCGTACGACGCGGATCCGCACGTGGCCGAAGACGATCGTCTGCATGCCCAACAAGATGGTGGCCGAGGCCGTGATCGACAACTGGTCGAAGATGCCCTGCCGCCGCGTGGACCAGACCATCGGCCTGACGTACGAGACGACGGCCGAGGCGATGGAGCGGGCCGTGGCCGCCATCCGCAAGGTTCTTGACGAGGATAAGGGCGTCGAAGGCGAGTTCACGGTAGTCCGCTTTGCGGATTTCGGCGCATCGAGCCTCGACATCAAACTCGTCTACTTCACGAAGGCGGTCCCGTACCCCGAGCACATCGAGACGAAGGAGCGGGTGAACCTGGCCATCATGCGGGCCGTGGCCGACCTGGGTCTCTCCATTGCCTTCCCGACGCAGACCGTGTATCTCGAGGGCGACGTCGCCCGCGGCATGGCCGGTCGCCACGGAGAAGGTCAGCGCCGCGACCGTTAGGGAGCGGCAGGCCCGAGCGCGGGGCAGCCCCCGCACCATCTCTCGGAGGTGAACCATGCGTTCGCCGATTCTTCTGAACGCTCTGGCATGCGTTGCCCTCACGTCGGTGGCGTGGATGTCCGGCCCCCGGGCGTCTGCCGCCCCGGAGGTGCCCATCGAGGCCGCGCCGCCTGAGAAGGCGACCGGCCGGCAGACGACCACCATCGTGGCCGAGAGCCCCGAGGGCACGGTCGCGGCCACGGCGGTCGCCGACCCGGGCGGGGGCGCCGGCGCCGCCGTCACCGGGCCCATGACGATTACGGTCCAGGCCGGCGGTCCGGCGGGTCCGGTGACCGTGCCGGCCCTGGGCATTGGGACCGCACCCCCCGGCGCAGCGCTGCGCGCCCAACTCGGTCTGGAGGACGGCTGCGGCCTGGTCGTCGAGTACGTCGCGGAGAAGGGCCCCGCCGCCGAGGCCGGCATCGCGGTGCACGATATCCTCCTGCGGCTGAATGAGGAGCCGCTGCGCACCGAAGCACACCTGGGCGCTATGCTTCGCCGCTTCAAGGCCGGGCAGGAGGTCCGCCTCACGTTTCTGCGCGCCGGCCTGAAGCAGACTGCGACGGTGAAGGTGGCCGAGGTCCCCGCCGCGCAGAACACCATGCAGGCGGTCGCGGCCCACGGCGCCGCGGGCGGCGGGCTCCACGTGAGTTCGGTGGTGACGACCCGCGGCGTCGGCCAGGGCGCGACGACCCTTTCGAAGCGGTCCTGGTCCGACGGCGGGCACACGCTTCACCTGACCGAGCGGGGCGAGCGCAAGACGCTTCTCGTCCAGGACAGCGATGGCGGACTCGTTTTCTCCGGGCCGGTCGATTCCGAGGAGCAGCGCAAGGCCTTGCCGGCCGAGGTCCGGACCAAACTCGAACGGATGGAGGCCCGGCAGATCCAGCCGATGCGGGTCCACGTGGGCGACCGACCCGTGGTCCCGGCTCCGGCCCCGGCCGGGCAGCCTGCCCTCGAGCAGGGACCCGTCCGCCGCGCCCTCGGCGCCAAGATCGCCGTCACGATGACCGAAGACGGGCTCACGCTGACGCTGACGGCCGACGACGCGCGCCATCACCTCCTCGCGAAGGACAAGACGGGCGAGGTCGTCTTCGACGGGCCTGTGGAGACGGACGAGCAGCGCCAGGAAGTGCCGGAGCGGATCCGCGACAAACTCGAGCGCCTCGCCGCCGCCTGCGGCGAGGTCTTCTTCGGGAAGTAGGGTGGCCCGCGGCGTTCGGCTACGTGTAGTCCTTTCCTGCCAGACTCCGCTCGACGGACTTCTGCCACGCCTCCAACTGCGTCTTCATCTTGGCCGCAACGTCCGGTTTCTCGGAGGCGATGTCCTTGGTTTCGGCGGGATCCTCCGCGAGATCGTAGAGCGCCAAGCCGCCCGCTTTGCCCTTAGCGCCTCCTGACTTGTGGATTTTGTACCGATTGTCGACGAGAGCGGCCGACTGGACGGAGGTCTTGCCGCCTCGGACCTCGAAGGCGATGGGGCTCGGCCGCGCGGCCATCTTGCCGTCGATGAGCGCCGCGAGGCTCGCGCCGTCGATCGGCTGCACCTGGTTCGGCACCTCGACGCCCACCAGGTCGAGGATCGTGGGGTAGTAGTCGCTCGTCGAGGCGGGCACCTGGGTCGCGAACGGCCTGGTTACCCGGGCGGGCCATTCGAGGATGCCGGGCACGCGGATGCCGCCTTCCCACAGGCTGCCCTTTTTGCCGCGCAGGCCCCCGTTGTTCGCGGGCCCGGTGCCGCCGTTGTCGCTCGTGAACCAGAGCATCGTGTTCTCTTGGACGCCGAGGTCCTTAAGGCCCTTGCGCAAGGTGGCCATGGCGCGATCGACGCCGGTGATCTCGCCGTTATAGTTCTGGAGTTGCTCGCTCAGGCGCTTGTAGGGCGCCTTGTCCTTTTCGAGCGCCTGGTGCGGCCCGTGCGGGTTGCCGAACCAGACGACGGCGAAGAACGGCCGCTTCTCGCCGACCACCTTGCGTATCCATCCCAGCGCCCGGTCGACGGTGATGTCCGAGCCGTCGCCCTCGAGCGGGCCCACCGCCTCGCCGTTGTGATAGAAGTAGCCGGGATTCAGGTCGAAGAAATTGAAGTACGAGAACCACTCGTCGAATCCCTGGTTGCCGGGATGGGGGGGCCGGGCGAACTCGCGCTTGCCGCGGTTGGTCCGCCCCTGCTTGCTCGGGGGCTCCGGGACGCCGCCCAGGTGCCACTTGCCGAAATGTCCCGTGGCGTAGCCGGCGGGCTTCAGCGCCTCGGCCAGCGTTATCTCCTCCAGGGGCAGGTCGTAGCCCCACGAGAAGATGCCGTAGCGGTTCGGGTGGCGGCCGGTCATGCAACTGCCGCGCGTCGGCGAACACACCGGCGCCGCCGCGTAGAACCGGTTGAACCGCAGCCCCTTCGACGCCATCTCGTCGAGCGTGGGCGTGCGGATGTGCCAGGATGATGTTGGGCCTGGCATCTGATCTGCGCGGCGCCCCCGTCGCGGTCGCCGCAGCGAGGCCCGGCCACAGGCCGGCGGCGGCTACGGTCACCAGCCCCGTCCGCAGGAACTCGCGGCGGCTCGAAAGGTCAGCGGGCTTGGTCGATTCAGCCATCGGACGTCTCCTTACGCGGGTTCTTGCGGACCATCGTCCCGGCCAGACTACGATGATACCGTCGCCCGGCCTTCGGCTTCAATGCCTGATTGGGCGGAGCACCGGTTTTGTCAGAACGCAACGGCGATGGTGCGGGCAGTCTCGGCGGCCTTCGCGAGCGCTGCCTCGCCCGCCTCGGGCACGCCGGCGCGGCCATGCGCGGGATTGGGCGGGATGGGGTGGCGGGGCGCTTCGTAGAGGCGCGGCAGGTTCTGCCCGCGTCCTCGGACGCGACCGTCGGCTTGACATCCTCGCCCTTTGGAGTATACTCTAAGGTGAGGTAAATGGGGTGCGCATCCGGGGCTGAATCCCGATGGGTCGGGATCGGCCCCATTTTGTTTTCCGGCGACGTGGGACCGTCAGATGGAGTGATGCGCCCAAGCGGCGTTTCGGAACATCCGTTCGCGCTGCGTCAGGCAAGGGCCTTCGCCGGGCCAATCAGGGCTCTCGAAATGGAGCAAAGGAGGCATGCAATGCGGGCGATTGGACATATCGTCGGCCTGGCCGCGCTGGGGCTGTTGACGGGATTCGTCTCGTTCGCGTCGGCCGGCACAATCCGGCACGACCGGGAGGATCAGGCGTATCTCGACCTTGGCGCCCAGTTCGCCAGCGTCGGATTCATCGAAGGCAGTACGGCCTCCTCGGGTTTCGCGGCCTCCGGAATCCTGATCGACGACGACTGGGTCCTGACGGCGGCCCACGTGGTCGATGACGCCACGTCGCTGAACTTCACCATTGGCGGAACCACCTATTCGGCGGCCGATTGGCAGGCGTATCCGAAGTGGACCGGAGACCTCTGGGCCGGGTACGACATCGGCCTGATCAACCTGAGTTCGCCGGTCCGTCGCACCGGCCCAACGGTACACGGGCCGCAAAGAACTCGGCGCCGAGGCCACGATCGTCGGCTACGGCATGACGGGGACGGGAGAGAGAGGCGCGGAACTGTTCGATGGCCAAAGGCGCGCCGGCGAAAACGTGATCGACGCCCTCTACAAGGAGGCCCGAAAGAGCCAGTACCTCCTTCTGTGCGACTTCGACAATCCCGACGACCCCGACGACAACGTCTTTGGCTCAGCGGAGCCGCTGGATCTGGAGTTCCTGATCGCTCCCGGCGACAGCGGTGGAGGCCTGTTTCTGGACATCCGCGGCACGCTGCTGTTGGCCGGCGTGAACTCGTTCATCGGGTGGAACGACGGCGCCGGCGATTCCGACTACGGCGACATCTCCGGGCACACCCGCGTGTCGGTCTTCAACGGTTGGATCGACGACGTGATCGGCAGCGGCGGCGGTGGCGGGGGCAAAGGCAAAGGGAAGCCCCCCTGGGCCGGCCCGAAGAAGAGTTCGGGAGTGGTTCCCGAACCCGCCACGCTCGGGCTCCTGGCCGTCGGCGGCCTGGCGTTGCTGCGGCGTCGCCGGGCGATTTGACTTGCCGCAATCCGGATGTCTATTCAACCGGCGGGTGGGTGAGGCACGCCGGGCTGCCCATGGGGTAGGCGCCGGGCGGGTCGGCCCACCCGGCCTCTCGCGCCGGTCACTCCATGACCCGCGGCGGCGGCTGCGGCGGGTCCTCGGCAGGCGGGCCGCCGATGGCCGGCTTGCCTTCCTCCGTGTTCCGGTAGATGCGCGTGGTCGGATAGGCGAAATCGATGCGCGGATGGCCGAGGAAGGCCCGCAGGATGTTCTCGGAAATGCGGTGCGTAATGGCCCGGCGCATCCGCACGGGTGACAGGTAGCGCAGCGTCAACTCCACGCCGTGGGCGGCGATGCCCGTGTAGACGATCGGCCCCAACTGCTCGTAGTGGATGGCGTACCGGGACTGCATCTGCTGGATGTGGCGCTTGACCTGGTCCTCGATCTTCTCGGCCTCGGTCTCGGCCTTCTCGAGCATGAGCACCTTGGCCAGTTCCCAGTCGCTCTCAAAGGTGACGACCGTTGAGAACTCGCTCCACACGAACGGGAACCCCTTGCTGTAATTGTAGATGCTGTGCCGCA
>Ga0111188_1109_pt1 | contig 10113 bp, 9 predicted proteins | sample DeeMarSWOR324_28_FD_80358 | JGI IMG/M metagenome (GOLD analysis project Ga0111188, IMG submission 80358) | Planctomycetes bacterium SM23_25
CCACAGGGGTCCTGCCGAACGAAGCGACCCCGATCTCGGGGCACCTCGACACGAACCGCTTGCCCTCACGCCAGATCACCGCCGTCAGATGCAGGGTCTTGGCCATCGCAAACACCTCCCGCACGAATGGTACCACCTTCGCCCGAAAGAGCAAGGCCCAATCGCGACCCCTCTGGGGGCTTTCTTGAGCGATGCGCGCCGCTCGTGTTTTTGGCTGCGCCCGCCGCGGCGCTGAAGGTTACAATCGGTGCGGCACCAACTAGAGAAGCCCGCGATGACCCATCCTCCCACCCAGAGCGAGATCAAGGCGATGCTGGCCGGGGCGGGTCTGCGGCCGGACCGGCGGCGGGGACAGCACTTCCTCATCGACGGCAACCTCATGCGGATGCTCGTCGAGGCGGCCCACCTGGCGCCCCGCGACACCGTCCTGGAGGTCGGCGCCGGCGTGGGCAACCTGACGGGGCTGCTCCTCCCGGAGGCCGGCCACGTCGTGGCGGTGGAGGTGGACCCCGGCCTGGCGGCCATCGCCCGCGACCGCCTGGCCCACGCCGCGAACCTCGACCTCCTGGTCGCCGACGTCCTGGCCGACAAGCACCGCGTGGCGCCGGCCGTCCTGGAGGCCATCGAGCGGCGCCGGGCCGAACTGGGCGGGCCGGTCAAACTCGTGGCGAACCTGCCGTACCAGGCCGCCACGCCGCTCGTGGCCGAACTGGTCCGGGCCGACCCGCCGCCCGAGCGGCTCGTCTTCACGGTCCAGAAGGAAGTGGCCGACCGCCTGGTCGCCGCCCCCGGCACACCCGACTACGGCCCCGCGGGCGTCCTGGTCCAGGCGCTGGCCCGGGCGGAGGTGGTGCGGCGTCTGGCGCCGAGCGTGTTCTGGCCCCGGCCGCGGGTGTGGTCGGCGATGGTGTGCGTCCGGCCGAGCGCGGCCCGGCGGGGGCGGGTGGCGGACCTTGCGGTGCTGCGCCGGACGATCGACGGGCTGTTCGGCCATCGGCGGAAGGTCGCCGCGCGGAGCCTCGCGCTGGCCGACCCCTGCGGTGCCTCGCCCGGGACGTGGGCCCGGCGGCTGGCGGCGGCAGGGCTGGACCCGGGGGCGCGCGGCGAGGCGTATTCGGTCGAGGAGATCGTGCGGCTGGCGAACGCCATCGCGCGGGAACCGCGCGGCTAGGGCCGCTCACACGGCGGCCGGCATGAGGTCCGGCCGGTTCTCGCGGAACCAGGCCAGCGACCGGCGGAGACCCTCCTCGGTGCTCACCTTGGGATCGTACCCGAGGACGTGCCGGGCCTTGTCGATGCGGTACGTCAGGGGCGTGGCCATGAACTTCATGCGGAACTTGTTGATGAGCGGCGGTTCCTGGCTCCGCCGCAGCGAGTAAATGCCCTCGAAGACCGGGCACGCCAGCCGGACCAGCCATTTCGGCACGTGCCGCGTCGGCATCGGATACCCCGTTTCCTCGCAGATGATCTCCAAGAGGCGCGCCCGCGTCATCGGCTCGCCGTCCGTCACCAGGCAGACCTCGCCGACCGCCTCGGGGCTTTCCGCCGCCAGGAACAGGGCCTTCACGAGATTGCCCACGTAGATCAGGCTGAACGGCTGGCGTCCGGAGCCGACAAACCGGAACTCGCCCGACTTCAGGCTCGAGAGGACACGCGGGAGGAACTGCCGGTCGCGCGGCCCGTAGACGTACGGCGGCCGGACGATCGTGGCCGGAAGGCCGCGCTCCCGGACGAACGCGCGGATGAGTTCCTCGCTGCGGATCTTCGTCAGGTTGTAATGGTCGCCGGTGTGAATGAGGGGTGCGGCCTCATCGAGATTCCGCTGCGGGTGCATCCCGAAAACGACCATGGAACTGAGGTGCACGAAACGCTTGAGCCGTCCGCACGCGATCGCCGCCTCGCCCAGGTGCCGCGTGCCCTCCACGTTCACGCGGACCATCTCGTCCAGCGGCGCCCAGTCCGAGACCATCGCCGCGCAGTGGAAGATGTAGTCGGCGTCTTCCAGGTGCGGCGTGAACGAGCCGGCAGGGTCGCCGACGTCGCCTTCGGCCAGGTCAACGCCCCAGGACTCCAGGAGCGCCGTGTCGCTGGTCGCTCGGACCAGGGCCCGCACGCGCCATCCCTCGTCGAGCAGGCGCCGGGCAAGATGACTGCCGATCATCCCGGTGGCGCCGGTCACAAACGCCAGGGGCGAATCCGCGCGCTCCCCTGTGAAGGTGCACCCCGTATTGTAGGCCGGCGCCACCGAGGGTCAACGACAAACGTACCTCGAGCGCAACGCCCCGGTTACGGGTGGGGTCCGTGTGAGGCTATCTGAGCCGCGCCCGCGAGGAAGCGGCCGCTCCCTGGCGGTCGCGGCTCTGCCACGACGCGTGAAGGCCTGCCCGACGGCCGGCAGGCGGACCTGGACCTGTGCGCAGGCGCGTCATGCCTTTGTAGCGCGGGGGTTTATCCCCCGCGCCGGTGTGTGGGCTGGGTCTGTTCTCGCGCGGGGGATAAACCCCCGCGCTACGCCCCCTTGCCGGCCGCCAGAAAACCCTGGCGCACCCGGGCCACAGAAATCGTCTGAAATTGCTTGCATCGAGTCGCCCGGCGGTTCAAGATGCCTGTGCCATACGGCTGTCTTGGCCGCGGCAGATGTGCCAGGGGGGTGTCAGAGAGCCACCCGTTCTCAGCGGAATTGGCACATGGGGGCCCGGCGAGGCATCACGCTGACGGAACTTCTCGTCACCATCGCCGGCTTGGTCTGCCTGACGGCCGCGCTCGTCCCCGCCGTCGTGAGCACCAAAGACGTTGCCGACCGGACGGTGTGCGCGGCCCACCTGTCGTCGCTCAGCCAGTCCCTGGTGCTGTACGCCACGGATCACGACGGGTTCCTCCCCGACTGCGGCGCGGCCTCGCCGCTGGGGGGCGACGTGCCGCGGGACGGGTGGCATTACCCGAGCCGGTTCGACGCGCCCGGAACGTGCACCTGGCCGCACGTCCGGTCCGTCGGGAATCAGGCGAACCTCTGGCTGCTGGTCCGCGAGGGGTACACCGTTCGGTCGGTCCTCGTGTGCCCGGCCACGGCGGACCGGCCCAGCCGCAACTCCCCCGCCTCGCCGGACGTCATGGGGTTCCTGGCGATGGACCCCGTCACCGGACGGGCGGTGCCGGCGGAAGACCGTTTTCTGAAACGCGTGCGGGCGGGTCGATGCTCGTACTCGTACCAGAACCAGTTCGCGCATCCCGCAAGCGACGCGAGCGGCGTCGTGTTCGGCCCGCCGACGACCCTCCGCGCGATCCACCCGCCCCGGCTCGCCATCCTGGCCGACCGCAACCCGTACACGCGGACCGACTTCGTGCCCCAGCCGGTCGTCTCGCCCGACGACCATCCCGAGGCCAACAGTCTGAACCACCACGGGACCGGCCAGAACGTCGTGTACCTGAGCGGCGAGGTCGAGTGGCACGACACGCCGTTCTGCGGCGCCCTGCGGGCCGGCTTCAGGCGGGACAACATCTACTGGCCCGACGATGGGCGGCCGGACGACCCCCTCAACGTGCCGCGCGCCCCGGCCGATTCGTTCCTGGTGCCGTGATGGCGGGGCCCGTCGCCATCGCCGGGTGCGGCGCCCGCGGGTTCACGCTCCTGGAACTGCTCGTGGTCATCGCCATCGTGGCCGTCCTGGCGGCGCTGCTGACGCCCGCGCTGTTCGATGCGATGGGGCTGGCGTACCTGCTCCAGTGCCAGGGCAACCTGCGCACCCTCGCCACGGCCTACGAGCGATACCTGACCGACTCGGGCGGCGTCTGGCCGCCCATCCTGACCAGCGACGCGCCGGAGGAACTGTTCAAGCGGATCGAGGCCGAGACGGGCCTCGTGATGGCGCAGCCGCGCGCGGCCGGCGGGTGGGGCCAGCCCGGACCGCACTGGAGCATCGTCCTGTGGCCGTACGTCGGGTCGCTCGAGGTGTACACCTGCCCGGCCGACCCCAAGGCGGGCCTGCGGGGCGACGCCGTGCTGCCGCCGGGCAGCGAACGCGCCGTGGCGCTGCTCGACGCGCCGCCCGAGAGTTACGCCCTGAACGTGATCCTGTTCCGGACGGCCGACGACCTGCGGCGGCAGGCGGAATGCGAGTGGGGCACCTGCGGCGACAGCGACTTCAACGGCCTCTCGTCGTGCACGACGCTGGCGGAGCAGCGGCGGCAGTTCCCGCAGTGGCCCCGTGTGGTCCTGTTCTTCTGCGGCGCCGCCGGCCAGACCGTCGGCAGCCAGTTCAACGTGCCGTTCCGCACCAGCGGCCTCGTCGAGCGGTGGGAGTGGCATCCGCGGCGGGCCTCGGCCCCGTTTGCCGACGAACCGGGAAAGGGGGCAAACTACCTCTACGCCGACGGCCGGGTCGAATACCGCGACGAACTGCCCCCCAAACGCGAATGGGGATACGACCTCGGCCCTCCCCCGCGCCGAAGCGGCGCGCCATCTCCTGACTGAAGCGCGTGGGGCAAGGCGCCACGGCACGTCCGAGAACGCACGGACCGCCTCCGGACAGGGCGCAAACGGGTGCACGCCGCCTTGGCGGCGCCCCTGTTTCCCGCTTGCGGGAGCAGGGCGCGAAGGTGCCCTCGGCCTTACTTGAGGGGCGAGAGAAGGTCCGGCGAGAAGTTGTTGACGAAGACAACGCTGACGGTCACCTGTCTGTCATCGCCCCTGCCGCTGCCTCGACGGATGTCGCCCATGAGTTTGATGACGCGGCGTCGCGGCCCGCCCTTGTAAGGGCGCGGCACGCTCAGTTCAACCCAACACGCCTGGCCGTCGTGGAACGGCAGTCTCCGCTCGCCGCTGACCCGGACCCCCCCCGTCGAGACGTCGCATGCCCGCCCCTGCACGAGAACCCTTCCGGAGGTGTCGAGCAGCCTGACCGAGCAGTCCAGCGGCGTACGTTCATGCCGCCGCAGCTCCTGAATACGATGCACCGGTGTGCCTCCCTCCTTTGCCAGGCCACGATGCCGACAGGGCCGCCACACGCCCACGATGATGCCAATACCGTGGTCCTCCACGGGGCGAACCCTCGCCCGCATCCCGGCGCCCTTGATTCTCTAGTGGTAATAATGCGCGCAGAAGGCTCCAAGTCAAACGGTGCCGGCCGCCCCCGGTCGTCACGGGCAGGGCGGCGTTCTAAGTGCTTGTCACGCCTGGGGATACGGCACTCTCGCGGCAAGCCCGTTTCCGGTCTCTGCCTGGACTTGCCGCACAGCGCGCCTGAAAATCGCCTGAAAAACCACCCGTTTGCCGGCGTTCCACCAGGCGTCTCCCGGCCAAGACCGCGCGATCCGGCGGCCATGGCCCAGGAACGTCGGCACGGAAGAGGCCGTTGTCATCGTCGCCTTCGATTCCGCCTATCGCAAGACGGTTGGCGAGTAGGATCCGCTCGGGCACCGGGCATGGCGTCGTCTTCCGGAAGCCGTGCGGCGCGCCGGCCGGGCTCCGGGGCCGGCCGCGGCATCCACCGTTCGCCGACGGCGGTCGGCCGGACCGTTCTTGACCCGGCGGCCTGGCTCGCCTACGATGCGCCCCGCACCGGAGGCGCGACGGATCGGGCGATGGCACGCAAGGAACAGGGCCGCGTTCCCAATCGGATCTTGCGCGGGAAGATGCCGCGCGCCTCGTTCGACCTGGGCGGCCGCACGTACCGTCTCGAGAAGACCCTGAAGCAGGACTTCTTCGCCGCCACCGGCCGGTACGTCTCGGACGACGGCCGGCGCGTCTGCCTGAAACACTACCACGAGGAACCGTTTCTCGGGTGGCCGCTCCAGTGGGCCGGGCGGCTGATGGCCGACCGCGAGGTCCGTCATTACCGGCTGCTCCAGGACACGGGCGGCGTGCCGCGCCTCGTCGGGCGCGTCGGCAAGAGCGCCTTCGTCCACGAATGGGTCGAGGGGCACGACCTGCTCGACCGGGCGGCCCCCCCTCCCGACGATTTCTTCGACCGGCTCGAAGGGCTCGTGGAATCGCTGCACGCGCGCGGCATGGCCTACGTGGATATGAACAAGCCCGACAACGTCCTGGTGGCCGACGACGGGCGGCCGGTGCTCATCGATTTCCAGATCTCGTGGGCGCCGCGGCCGTCGCCCTGGCCGCTGGGCGCGGTCAAGCGGCGGCTGCTGGCGATGCTCCAGGAGGCCGACCGCTTCCACGTCGGCAAACTCAAGCGCCTCTACCGCGGCGACCTGATGACGCCCGAGCAACGCGCCGCCAGCAAACGGCCGCCGTGGTTCCTCCGCATCCACCGCGTGTTCGGGGCGCCGCTCAGGGACCTCCGGCGGAGGGTCCTCGAATGGGTCGGGGCAAGGTGAGCCCGCGCGGGCGCTGGCGCGGCGGGACGCTTACGCCGTTCGAGCCGCGGAAACGCTGCCGCTGCTGGGAGAAACCGCATGCTCTCGTTCATCGCCCTGTGCCTGGTGCTGTACGCGGGGTACCTTCTGCGGAGCAAGGTGCGGCTGCTTCAGTGGCTGTACCTGCCGTCGCCGGTCATCGGCGGCCTGGTGGCGCTGGCGATCCTCCAGGTGGCCGAGCGGACGGGCCACCCCCTGCCGCAGGAGTGGACGGCCGGATGGGGCCAACTGCCGGGCCTCCTGATCAACATCGTCTTCGCGTGCCTGTTCCTCGGCCACCCGCTGCCGAAGGTGACGACGCTGTGGCGCCGGGCCGGGCCGCAACTGGCGTACGGCCAGGTCGTGGCGTGGGGGCAGTACGTCGTCGGCGTCGGACTGGTCCTGGTGCTGCTGGGGCCCGTGTTCGCCGTGCACCCGATGTTCGGCGGCATCCTCCCGGTGGGGTTCGAGGGCGGCCACGGGACGGCGGGCGGCCTGGCGGCCACGTTCGACGACCGCGGATGGCCCGAAGGGAAGGACCTCGCCCTGGCGAGCGCCACGGCCGGCGTCACCAGCGCGATCGTCGTCGGGATGATCCTCATCAACTGGGCCGCGCGGCAGGGGCACCTGGCCGGCGGGCGCAGGCCTTCGACCCTCTCGACCCTGGAACGGGCCGGCATCATCCCGCACGAGAAGCGGCCGAGCGCCGGGCGGCTGACCGTCTCGTCCGACGCCATCGGGTCGCTCACGCTGCACCTGGCGGTCATCGGCGTGGCGGTGCTCATCGGGTACCTCATCAAAGAGGCGGCCTGGCTGGTCGAAGGCCGCGCCAGCGCCGGCCTCGACGAGGCGGCCCGCCAGGGGTCGGCCCTGTACATCCTCATCAGGAGTTTCCCGCTCTTTCCGCTGTGCATGGTCGGGGGCCTGGTGGTCCAGTTCGTCGAGGACCGCTTCGACAAGCACGATCTCGTGGACCCGGGCCTCGTGCGGCGGGTCCAGAACGCGGCGCTCGACTTCCTCGTGGTGGCGGCCATCGCGACGATCCGCATCGAGGCGGTGACGGCGCTGCTCGTGCCGTTCGTCATCGTGGTGGCGGCGGGCATCGGGTGGAACGTGTTCTGCGTGCTGGTGCTGGCGCGGCGGATGTTGCCCGACGCCTGGTTCGAGCGGTCGATTGCCGAGATGGGCCAGTCGATGGGCGTGACAGCCACGGGCCTGATGCTGCTGCGCGTCGTGGACCCCGACTACGAGACGCCGGCCGCCGACGCCTTCGCGTCGAAGCAACTGCTGCACGAACCGTTCATGGGCGGCGGGCTGTGGACCAGCACGGCGATTCCGCTGCTGGCCATGTGGGGGAGCCTTCCGGTGTTCCTCATCGCCTGCGGCGCCGCGGCCGCGTGGATGGCCATCGTCTTCGTGCCGCGCGCCCTCACGAGAACGCCAGGCGCCGAGTAGGCGGGGCCGCGCATCAAACGGCGGTCAGGCGCAAAGAAATGGTGCGCGGGACAGGACTTGAACCTGCAAGGCCGTTTGTATGGCCACCAGCACCTCAAGCTGGCGTGTCTGCCAATTCCACCACCCGCGCACGCCAGCCAAAAGGATAGACGCGCCGGCAGCGGGTGTCAAGCGCTTCTCGCAATCCAGATGCGGGTGCGGGGTGTCCCCACCCCGCACCCACCGCAGTCGCTCTGCCGAGAAGCGTGCGGGCTGAGGACAGCCCGCACGCGACAAGCGGTTCGCGCCATCCGCGAAACGCTTGCAAGCCCCCGCGGCACGGCCTAGAATCGCCATGACTCGACCGCCGCGCGGCCCGGGAGACCCGAGATGGCCGAAGCCGACGCCGACTTCGACGCCTTTCAGCCCTACTACGACGTCATGGTCAACTGGGAGAGCCGCATCGGCCACGAGGCCCCGTTCTTCCAGCGGGCCTTCTCGAGCGTCTCGGCCAAGCGGGTGCTGGACTGCGCCTGCGGCACGGGGCACCACGTCCGCCTGTTTGCGCGGTGGGGCCTGGAGGCCGTCGGGTCCGACGTGGCCGCATCGATGGTTGAGCAGGCCCGGGCCGACGCCCGCGAAGAGGGCTCGCCCGCGCGGTTCGAGGTGGCCGATTTCCGGAACCTGCCGGGCCGCTTCACGCCTGCGTTTGATGCCGTCATCTGCACCGGCAACAGCCTGCCGCTGGCCGGCTCGGCCGACGGGATGCGGCAGGCCATCGCCAGCATGGGCGACGTGCTGCGGGCCGACGGCCTGCTCGTCCTGCACACGCTGAACTTCGCGCGGATTCCCCAGGGCGTCACGGTGATCGAGGACCCGCGGGCCCGTCACGTGGACGACCGCGAAATCCTGTTCGTCAAGATCTTCCGCAAGACCCGCCGCCTGTGCGACATCACGATCCTGGTCCTCGAAAAACAGGCGGGCGAGTGGAGCAAACTCGAAACCGCCGCCCGGGCCTGGGCCGTCGGCCACGAGGAACTCCAGGCCATGGTCACGCAGGCCGGGTTCGACCGCATCCGGTTCTACGGCGGCTACGAGCCCAAACCGTTCGACGCCGACACCAGCCGCGACCTGATCCTCGTGGCGCGCAAACGAAAGGCCGCGTCATGACGCCCGAACAGCGCCTGCGCGACATGGGCCTGGAACTCCCCCCCGCGCCCAAGCCCGTCGGCGCCTACATCCCGGCCGTGCGGACGGGGAATCTCGTGTTCGTCAGCGGCCAGTTGCCCATGAAGGGCGGCGCGTTGATGGCCACCGGCCACGTGGGCGCGGAGGTCTCGCTCGAAGCGGCGCAAGGCTGCGCCCGCCAGGCGGCGCTCAACGCCCTGGCGGTCGTGGCGGCCGAGGCCGGGGGCCTTGCGAACGTGGCCCGCGTCGTCCGTCTGACCGGCCACGTGGCGAGCGCGGCCGGCTACACGGACCAGGCCCTGGTCATGAACGCCGCCAGCGAACTCGTGGGCGCTTGTCTAGGCGACGCCGGCCGCCACAGCCGCGCCGCACTCGGCGCCGCCGAACTGCCCCTCGGCTCACCCGTCGAACTCGAGATGATCGTCGAAGTCAAAGCCTGAGCGGGATCACGTAAGTCTCGCGCGGTGGGTGTCCTCATCCGTACATGTTTAGCGTGCCGGTTGTGGCTGTCACCCTGAACGAAGTTTACCCGCCGGAGGCGGGCGAAGAGCCTGCCCTGAGCCTGCCGAAGGGGTCTCGCCGTGGGAACGACGAAACAGCAACGACCACGGCAAGATTCTTCGGCCCGCAAGCGGGCCTCAGAATGACAACGCTAAACACGTACAGACACCCGCCGCGCATGCGCTTGTCGAACCCGAGAGGTGCCACCATGAAGATCGTCGTCCTCGACGGCCACACGTTGAATCCCGGCGACCTGAGTTGGGACGCGTTGGCGGCGCTGGGCGAGTGCGAGGTCCACGAACGCACGCCTCCGGGCGAGACGGTGCCGCGATGCGCCGGCGCGGAGATCGTCCTCACGAACAAGGTCGTCCTCGACCGCGAGCGCCTCCAGCGCCTGCCGGACCTCAAGTACATCGGCGTGACGGCAACGGGCTACAACATCGTGGACGCCCAGGCCGCGCGCGAGCGCGGCATCGTCGTCACGAACGTGCCGGACTACGCTACGCCGGCCGTGGTGCAGACCGTGTTCGCCCATCTGCTGGAGTTGACGCACCACGTCGGGCACCACGCGCAGACGGTCCGCGACGGCCGGTGGTCCGAGAGCCCGGACTTCGCCTACTGGGACTATCCGCTCGTGGA